>Ga0049083_10000410_pt1 | contig 15078 bp, 12 predicted proteins | sample GreLakmeMI27MSRF_FD_66719 | JGI IMG/M metagenome (GOLD analysis project Ga0049083, IMG submission 66719) | Freshwater lentic microbial communities from great Laurentian Lakes, MI, USA - Great Lakes metaG MI27MSRF | ecosystem: Environmental > Aquatic > Freshwater > Lake | place: Great Lakes...
AAAGGTTTAGGGTGTTTAGGGAGGGAAGGCGACGGGACGCGGGCGCTGGGGGGGGTGGGCTACACTGTAGCCGGGCTACAGGCCCGTTCGCCCCTAATACTATACACACACACATTCCTCGCCGGACATTCCTCGCCGGTGAGGTGACCGGTCAGGTGCGAGTGTTCGACCGCACGGTCGCAGCGTTCGATCTGACACTGCTGACTGCTCGTTCTTCAGTTTCGTGCCCTCCTCTGCGCCATCGCCTGATGGAAACGCTGCTAGCCGCCTCCACGCGGCTGCCGCCTCGCGACTTCGACGTGGTGCGGGAGATGTTTGTTCTAGCGTGCTCACTGAGCGCAGCGTGCAGCATTCTGCGCACGTCGCGTGACGAGCTCTCCAGCGCACAGCAGCAGCTGCTAGCGCGACTGACCGGTGGCGCCGTGTCTGAGCAGGCAAGCGTGTGTCACGTCGGGACTGTCCTGTCCTTTCACCTCGCTGACTCTGTTCTTCCCTCAGGCGCGCCAGTGCGCCTCTGCACTGCTGCATCAGCTGGACTTTGCGGCGGCGCGGGAGAGCAGTCACAGTCAGCCCGCGCTGCTTGCCGCCTCGCAGGCTGCGAGCCAGTCTCTCATGTCGCTGCAGCGCAGCGCCGAAGCTCGTGCAGAAGCTGGCCACCGGGCGCTGGCTCGCGCTCTGGAGACGGCGCCCCTGCAACCCCCGCCCTCGCCCCTTCCAGTCTCCTCGCCCGTACCGTTGCCCCTCTACGCCAGCCCGCTGCCGCCACCGCCGGCTCAACATCGACTGGCGCCTGCTGCCCCCGTGTGCAGCGAAGACGACTGGAGCGATGGAGAGCACGACGCGTTTGGAGGAGAGGAGTGCCCCGACGCGGCGAGTCTGATTGAGGCTACGAAAGCGCGCGTCAAGGCTGCGGCAGCTGCCGGCTCTGCCAGCGACGACTTCAGGGCGCAGAGCGCAGCCAGAAGGGCCGAGTACAGCTCCGCGGGGCATGCGGTTGCGGGCCCTGCGTACGGGCGCAGATTCTGCAAGGAGTGAGCGAGACTCCAGGAGCGAGACAAACTCCAGACATGCCGGGTGCTATTTTTAGACACATAGAGCTACAGAGCTAGGAGTCGTGCAAGTTCAGCGCCAGTTGAACACGTTAAACTGCGCGAGATGGTCAGAGGGGCAGGCTGAGGAAGGGAGTGCGTCTGGGCCGCATTCGGCTCGCGAGAGCTGCGCCCACGTGGCCACCTGCTGCAGAGCGGCGCTGTGCCACACGTGGTCAATGACGGCGCATTTCTCATTCTTCGGAGCGGCTGCTCTGAACTTCCAAGTGGTAAAAGCAACCTCGTCGGGCACGTCGCGCTGCGTGACCTGCAGGCCCATGCGAGAGTCGCTCATAGCGCGGCACGCGGGTGAGCTGAGCAACGTGTTGAAGTCACCGCAGATTAAGACGGCCTCGTCTGGAGAAAGTCGCTCTCGCTCAACCGCGGCCAAGAGCTGCTGAGCCTCCAGGAGCCTCACTTGATCATAGAGCTCTGACTCCTTGGCCTTGAGGTGCGTGGTCGCAACCAGCAGAGGTCGCCCCGTGCGCAGGTCCAAAAGGCGTTGCAGCAAGTAACATTGAGAGAAGCAGTTGCCCTGCGCATCGCAATACATGCCGCTGCTGGCCTCTGCGAGCGGCTGAAAGCGAGTTGCACGACACCAAAGAGCAAGCCCGTCGCCGGGAAAGCCCAGAGCGACGCAGGGCGAGTCGCGCTTGGCCGCAAAGGCGCCTGGAGCGAAGCCCACGCTCTGCAGCGCCGCGTCAAGGTCCTCAAAGTGGTTCACTTCGCAGCAGCAGAGGATGTCCGCGTCTGAGCGCGCCAGCTCAGCCAGGATGAGACCCCTGCGGTGCTCCCACTCCAGCGCCCACGAGGGAGTTCTGCAGAACGAGCCGTGCTGCGCCAGCCCGTCCGCCAACAGGTTCCACGAGAGAAGCGACAGCGAACTGGGCGTGACCTCGGAAGAGCCCAGCTTGTGCAGGCGCCGAGGCAGCGAAGCGAGAGGCAGAGCCGACGTCGTCATCGCTCTTCTCCTGACAGGCGCCCGTCTAGTGCTACAGCACGGGCGCACGCTCAACAGCATCGCAACATTGCGACGGTCCGAGCAGCTACAGTACGCACGAACTCGGCCTGCAAGACCCCGGGCGGGCAGAGGGGCACACCGGGAGCCAGGCGCCACACACACCTCACAGGTGGCGTAGAGAGTGCGGAGAGAGCTCTTTGTGACCGTGTGACGTGGAACCAAAGAACGTCGGTGCGTCGGACCGCTGTCAGCACGCTATTTGTGCGGTCGTCTTCTGCGCGCGTGGTCAACGCACTGCGCCCTCCGTGCGATGCGTGGAGAGTCTCATGACTGAGTGCTACGCGTACGCGCGTCTGCGGCGTGAGTCGCCCACACGCGCTCCAGCGCGTACCGCTGCCCCCTCGCCGTGGGCGTCGCTGACGTTGGCGCACGGCGCTTGCGCGCCCGGCGCGCCTCCGCGGCTGCTGCCCGCGTGGGAGAGCTGCAGCGGGGGCGCGCGGGGGCGACAGCTTGCATGGGACGGGCGACGAGTGCGGCTCGTGGACCCGAAGAGCTTCAGCATCGGCGCCGCAGGCTCACCCGGGACGCGCCAGAGCGCGCTGTCTCCCGCAGCGTTGGGGCGGGCGCTCGGGCGGGCCAGGGCGCGCACCATTGCAGCCTTCCTGCCAGACCAGATCTCTGTCACGGCTGACTACTGGGCCTATGCGCGCTGGCGCTTCGTGCAGCGCGTCGCCGCGCAGGCGCTCACCGTGCTCGCCACGCAGCAGCTGCTTCGCGCCGTAGGGCTTGGTGCGTGCCTTTCTGCGCCCACGCACGCTCACGCATGTCTCGCCCGCCGTCTGCTCACGCTCCCTCTCCTCGCCCCAGGCGCAAGCCGCACGCTGCCCGCCGCCGCGGCTCTGAACTGGGTGCTGAAGGACGGCCTGGGGCGCTTGGGCAAGCTGAGCGTGGCGACGCACTTTGGGCGTACCTTTGACAGCGACGTCAAGCGCAGCCGCTTCACAAGCAGCTGCGTGTACGACCTGGCTGCGCTCATTGAGATGTGCACCCCTCTGGCACCCTCCCACTTCCTGCTGCTGGCCACAGTTGCGACGGTGTGCAAGAGCGTGGGCGTGACCACTTCGGTGGCTGTGCGTGCGCCTCTGCAGAAGAGCTTCGCGCTGGAGGAGAACCTGGCAGACATCGCGGCGCGCACGCAGGCGCAGCAGGTGCTTGCGGACAGCGGCGGGCTGGTTCTGGCGGTAGCGCTGGGCGCGGGCGCTCGCCGCCTGGGCCTGGCACAGGGCCGCGCGGGTCCGCTGCTCTTCTTTCCACCCCTGGCGGCGCTGGACCTGTGGGCCATACGCAGACAGCTCAAGGCTGTACTGCTGCGCACGCTCAACAAGGCGAGCGCCCGACGCAACCCTTAGCGGGGCCGCCGGCCTGCCTGTGTGCCCCTCTGTGCATTGCTCTCACACGCCCGCCGTCATGTCAGGAACGCACCGAGATCATCGCGGAGCAGTGGCTCGCAACCGGCCGCGTGCCCTGCCATGCCCAAGTGGCTGCGGCCGAACGACTGCTGGTGCCCGCGCGCATCGACGCCTCATCCTTGCCCCTCACCATCGGCCCATTAACCCAGGCGGCGGAGCACGCGGATGACGTGCTTGCGCTGCTGCTGCAGCCCAGCGCAAAACGAGAGGGCTACGTGCTCGCTTACAGACCCGCGCCACCCAGATGGACGCCCCCCTGGCTGCGCAAACGGCGCAGAGGCACCGCGGGGCTCAGGGGCTGCGCGAGGCTTGCGCTGCAGGCAGGCGCTACCTCGGGCGACATCGTGCAGGCGCTGCTTCAGGTGTGCTGGATCTATGAGGTGCGTCCGCTCGACGCGCTGACGCTCCCGCGTCGGACAGGTTGCGCACCTGCGTCGGATGCCGTACCGCGGGGACCTGCCTGCGTGTGAGGCGCGGCGCTGGGCGCTGCAGGAGAGCTACCAGCGCGCGAGGCGCGACCGACAGGCCTTTTTGCGGGCACTCAAGGAGCAGCACTGGCAGACGGAGCACGTGCTGCTCTCCTCCGCGGAGCGAGCGCCGTACAAGCTGTGAGGCTGGGGTGGAGAGAACGCAACACGAACAGAGTCGAACACAAAGTCATCAGATCAGCAGACGAGAGCGCTCCGTCTTTGCGCAGCCGCCTTGCGCCGGATTATGCGCGCTGGCTGTGCACTGCAGCCTTTGCAGAGCTCAGCTGCGCCGCGGGTCAACCACTGGAGAGCAGTAGCTGCACCGTGCAGCGCTGCGCCGCCGCCGCGCCTGTTTACGACTCAGCCTGCACGCATGCCCTCGGCGCGCGGCGCCCACGCGCGCGCAAGCAGAGCAGCAGCAGCGCCCGCTGGCTCGCCGTCGCTCCCTGTTGGGGCCGTTCACCCTGCGAGAACAGCGCTGGTGTTGCTCAACGAGGCGACTAAATTTGTTGTTTCGGCCACAGCACTGGCCACGCTGCTGCACTACCGCAGCGCGGGTGTTGCCTGGGCGCTGTTTGGCTCCATCCTGACGTCACTCGCGGGCAAGCTCCTGAAAAGGCTCCTGGCGCACGCTCGCCCTGCTGGCGCGCGCAAGGCTGACCCCGGGATGCCGTCCAGCCACGCGGTGAGCCTGAGCTACCTGAGCACGTACGCCTCGGTGTCGCTGCTTGAGGGCGCGCCGGGGCAGGAGCTGGCAGCCTGCGCTCTGCAAGCTCTGGGCGTGTCCTTGACAGCGTTGCGGGTGGTGCTGCACTATCACACGGTGCCGCAGGTGGTGTTGGGCTATGGGTTCGGCGCAGGAGCAGCGCTGATGCTTCACAGGCTCTCCTTGGCCCTTCTTCCGCCGCTGCAGGCTGCGCCAAACACGCTGTCCGCGCTCTACACAGCCACTGGCCTAGCGGTGGCTCTATTCGCAGCGGCGGGCGCGAGGAGTTGGGCGCAAGACGCGGCTTACATGCTTCGTCTCACAGGCGCTAGAAAGTGCTAGCTCATGCACTGCAATGCCGCCTGCGCCTTCACAGAGTGCCTCATCACACGTCCAGCTCCGCCAGCTTGGGCCCCTCCCGCTCGATGAACTCGCGGCGGGGGGCCACGTTGGCGCTCATCAGCAGCTGCAGGGTCGTCTCCGTGGTGGCCATGTCCTCCACCGTCAGCCGCCGCAGCCGGCGCGTGCCCGGGTCCAGCGTGGTGTCCCATAGCTGGCGCGGCATCATTTCGCCGAGGCCCTTGAATCGCTGGATGGTGGGCTCCGCGGAGGCGCCCAGCGCCTTGAGGTGAGCACGCAGCTCGCCCTCGTCGTAGCAGTAGACGTCCTTGGCGCCGCGGCCAGAGGATGTCACCTTGTAGAGGGGCGGCACGCCCACGTAGACGTAGCCCTGCTCGAACAGCGCCCTCTGGTAGCGGAAGAAGAACGTCAGCAGCAGCGTGCGGATGTGCGCCCCGTCCACGTCGGCGTCGGTCAACACGATGATGCGGTGGTACCGCAGCTGCGACGCGTCGAACGCCTCGCCGCGAAGGCCCAGGCCCAGCGCCTGGATGAGCGCCGTGATCTCGCTGTTTTTGTACAATAGCGTGTCGTCTGCGCGCTCCGCGTTCAAGATCTTGCCGCGCAGAGGCAGCACCGCCTGCGTGCGCCGGTCGCGGCCTTGCTTAGCTGATCCTCCGGCGGAGTCGCCCTCCACCAGGAAGATCTCGCTCTCGGCGGGCGAGGAGGAGGCGCAGTCCGCCAGCTTACCGGGCAGCGAGGACGCCTTGAGCACCGACTTGCGGCGCACCAGCTCACGGGCGCGCTTGGCGGCGTCTGCGGCGCGAGAGGCGGCGAGCCCCTTTTTGGTGATGGCTTCCAGCACCCCCGGGTTCATCTCCAGCGCCACGCCCAGCTCCTCCGCCACCGCCTGCTCCACAGCCTTTTTCACCTCCGGGTTGCCCAGGCGCGTCTTGGTCTGCCCCTCAAACTCCGGGTTGGCCAGCCGCACGGCGACTACGGCGGTGAGCCCCTCACGCAGGTGCTCGCCCGCCAGGTTGGCCTCCCCCTCCTTGAGGTGCTTGTACTTGCGCGCCAGGCTGTTCACGGTGCGCGTGAGGGCCGCCCGGAAGCCCTCCACGTGGCTGCCGCCGTCTGCGGTTCGGATGCTGTTGGCGTAGCCCAGCACCGTGTCCGCGTAGCTGCCATCGCCGCACCAGCGCAGCGCCACATCCACCTGCACGCCCTCCAGCTTGCGGGACAGGGACATCACCTCGTGCAGCGGCTGCGCTGCAGCTGTCAGGTGCTCCACGTACTGCTTCAGCCCGCCCGCGTACAGGAATGTCTCCTCAGCAGGCGCCACGCCGCGCTCGTGCGCGCCGCAGATGCTCAGCAGCACGCCGGCGTTGAGGAATGCCAGCTCTTTGAGGCGCAGGGCCAGCGCGGGGCGCTCCATCTTGAGCTTGGGGAAGATGGTGGGGTCCGCCAGGAAACGAACCCGGGTGCCCCTCCCCGGCGACCCCGGGGGGGGCGCAGAGGACAGCAGGGGTGTGGTGGGCACGCCCCGCGAGTAGCTCTGCGTGTGCTGCTGGTCGTCGCGCCACACAGTCACCTCCAGCTGCTCGCTCAGCGCGTTCACCACAGAGAGGCCCACCCCGTGCAGGCCGCCCGAGACGGAGTAGCCGCTGGCGTCGCCGCCGAACTTGCCACCCGCGTGAAGCACTGTGAGCACTGTTTCCAGAGCGCTCTTGCCCGTGCGAGGGTGCACGCCCGTCGGGATGCCGCGCCCGTCGTCCTGCACGCACACCCAGTTGCCTGGCTGCAGCTCCACGCGCACGCGGGTGGCGAAGCCGGCCTAGAGGACGCAGGAAACGCTCGAGACCTGTTAGGTCGGGCGACTCACGTGCAAAGGGGCCATGCCCACGGAACGCGCCTGCGCCTCGTCGATGGAGTTATCTACCACCTCGGAGACCAGGTGGTGCAGGCCGCGCTGGCCGGTGGAGCCGATGTACATGCCCGGGCGCTTGCGCACGGGCTCCAGCCCCTCCAGCACCGTGATTTGCGACGCGTCGTACGCGCCCGCGTCAAGGGAGTCCAGCGCCTCCTGCACCGCGGACGCGTGCAGCAGCCTGGGCTCCGGGGGCGGCGCGTGAGCGTGGGAGAGTGGGAGCGGCTGGCGGTGCGCGCCTGGTCGGGTGGAGGCTGCGAGAGAGCTCGCTGTAGCGCGGAGCGGGCGCGTGCAGCGCGCACGGCGTGAGCGGGTGTTGTGCTGGGCGCGCAGCGGCGGCCAGGCGGCGCAGCGGACGCGCAAGGCGGGAAAGCATCCCACACGGCTGTGCCAAGGCGGCGGGAGCAGCGCTCATGAGCGGCGCGGCGGGCAAACGGGCATGTGCGTGCAGCCTGCGGGTGACAGAAGCACGCGACGGCAGCCAGCGGGGCGGAATTTTTTATTGACAGGAGGGGCGCCTCGCCGCTGCTGCCGCCTGCTGCTGCCTACTTGATTTAGTGCCCGTGTTGTTCTGCCGCGAGCTGTCACTGCGGGCCGCCCTCTGGTTGGCCCAGCTGCACCAGCAGCTGCTGCAGCCAGCGGCGGGTGGTGACGTCATCCTTGAGGCACGCCACGAACGCTGGGTCTCTCAACTGGTCCGGAAAGCACTGGCGCAGGCACTCCCGGGCGCGCGCGTTCTCAGACAAGCGCAAGTAGCAGCGGATGATGTGCTTGAGAAGCCGTACTGACGGTTGCTCTTGCTGTACACGCCACAGGCCAGTCAGCGCGCGCACGGCAACACGCGCCTCGCGCACGAGCACGCACCAGCATCTGCACCATGCTGCCCAGCACGGCGCCGACGGCATAACATCGCTCTGCCGTAGCGCAAATGTAGCTCAAACCAACCTGGCGGGCACGCGTAGCGCTCAGCCCGGAGCCACAGCGGCGCCACGGGGCGGCACGCACGTCGTCTAGGAGGATCTTCTGCACGATGAAGGTGGCCACCGTTTTGGAGAGCTCCGAGCCCATCTCCATGGTGCGCAGGCACAGCGGTATGATCTCCGTGGACAGCAGGAAGTTGATCACGTCCGTGTCGTCCACCTAAACAGCTGATGTGAGCGCTCTGCGCGTGTGCGCGAGCGTGTAAGCGTGCCTTGACAAGCGCTCCGATTACGCCCAAACTTGTGAGACGCAGGTACTCGAAGGGACGGGTTTTGGAGACGGTGTTGAGGAAGGGGTAGAGGAAGAGCGGGATGTGCGCTGTGCGGAGCAGCGATGAGCGTGGCGGGCTAGGGCTGCATTGCATTTGCGCCCGCACGCACCGTTCAGAAACAGCGCGCGCGTGTCCGGGTGGCTGGCCACGCACTGCAGCAGCGCGAGGGCGTTGCAAACGCGGTTGCTGGCGTGCGCGGTGAGCGAGGGCGGCGAGAGCAGCGGGTAGATGGACACAATCTCCTGCAGTAGAGCGGGAATGACCCCGAAGCTGTGCCACAGGATAGGCGCCAGGTCAGCGAACTGGTCGCGCTTCTTGCTGAGGTCCAGCAGCGCATTCTCGCGCGTCTCCGGGTCGATCAGCGCCGCCACTAGCGACTCAACCCCTTGTTGTTGCCCGGCCATCGACATGCCCATAGCTCACACACACAGACACTCACGCACACACACACACCAACACCAGTGCACGGAATACGCGGGGCGAGGTGTCAAGTCGCACACCAAAGACGCCAACGAGGAGCGCCCCGCCTGCCGTTTTCTTTCTCGCCACAGCTCTTCCCTCCGCCGGCGCGATGTCCGTCTGGGGCGCCCCTCCTGCGTCCGGCAGCGCCTGGTCCAGCCAGGTGGAGGAGGAGGATGGCGCTGCGGCGGTGCCTGCAAGCGCCAGCTTTCCCGTCCTTGGCGCCAAGGAGGAGGCGTTTCCCTCGCTGGGCGCCGCAGTAAAGGTGAAGAAGACCAAGAAGCAGACGATGAGCCTGGCGGAGTTCACCGCGGCGCCGTCACCCAGCGCGCGCGCGGCTGCCAGTAGCGGCAGCTCAGCCTACCGCGCGCCTTCTTCGCGCGCGGGCGACGACGCTTATCTCGTCCTGCCCACCGGCCCCCGCGCGCGCGAGGAGGGCGAGGAGGAGGGCCGCCCGGGGCTGGGCGGCGCCTTCCGCGAGTACGGAGGCGACCGGGGGGAGCAGCGAGAGAGCAAGTATGGTGCGTCTCCAGCCGCACATTGGCACCGCTGGCGCCCCGGAGCGCCGCCGCCGGGCCTCCCGCGCGCGCGGGCGGCGCGGCGCGCGTTCGTGCGCGCTGCGGGCGGCTGCGCGAGCTTGTTTCCCGCCCGGCGGCTGGGCCGGCGTCTCTCCGCGCGGTGCCCTGACTCGCCTTGGCCCCGCCGCCAGGCTCGCGCGAGTACGGCGAGCGGGACGGCGAGCGTGAGCGGGACGGCCCCCGGCGCGGCGGCTTCGGGGAGGAGGGGGACGGCAGGCCGCCGGACGGTCCCTCCCGCGCCGACGAGGACCGGGACTGGGGCGCCTCCAAGAAGTTCGCGCCCACCCCGCAGCCCACGGAGCGCCGCGGCGCGGGCTCCTACGCGGAGGGGGAGCGGGAGCGGGGCGAAGGGGCGCCTGCGGGCCCCTCGCGCGCAGACGAGGACCGCAACTGGGGCGCCTCCAAGCGCTTCCTGCCCACCGACCCGCAGGCTTCGCAGACGCAGCGCAGCGGCGGCAGCGGCGACTCGTACGGCGCGCCCCGCGAGCGACGCGAGGAGGTTGACGCAGACCGGTGGAGCCACCGCGACGCTGCAGGCGCTGGCAGCGCCGCCGGGGCGCCCTCCCAGCGCCCCAAGCTGCAGCTCAAGCCCAAGGCTGCGGACGGGTCGCCGGCTGACGGCGCCGGCGCCGCGGTCGCGGGGCGCGCCTCATCCGTCTTTGGCGCAGCCACGCCCGTCGCCGTGCGGGAGGTTGCGGACGCGCAGCACGCGCCGCCGCCGTCGCAGCGCGACGCGCAGGGGGGCACCTGGGAGCGGCGGGCGCGGGACGATGCGCCTGCGGCGACGGCTGCTCGAGAGGAGCGGACCAGCGCGCCCGCGGAGCGGCCCAAGCTGCAGCTGGCGCCCCGCGCAGCCTCCGCCGCCGCCGCCGACCCCGCCGCGCAGCCCGCGCCCGCCGCGGGCTCCGCCCTCTTCGGCGGCGCGCGACCGCGAGAGCTGGCGCTGCAGGAGCAGGGCAAGGACTACCGCCTGGAGGACCTCAAGCTCGCCCACGGCGTGCGGCGCGCCGACACGGCCGAGGAAAAGGCGGCGCGCGTCACGCTCGAGGCTGCGCAGGCCGCCGCCGCGCAGCCGGGTGCCGACCAAGCCAGCAAGGCTGCTGTGCTGGACATGGAGCTGGCGCTCGCGAAGCTGACGCTAGAGATTGATGACAAGGTGCGCTTCGCGGCCGCGCAGAGCGGCAAGGAAAAGGAGGCTGGCTGGCGCAAGGGTGGGGCACCCGCAGCAAAGCCGGAGGCCGCAAAGGGGGGTGACACTGCGCAGGAGCCGGCGGCAGAGCCGGCCGCGGCCGCAACGAGCGCAGAGAGCGCCTGAGTGAGTGACCGTGCGCAGTGTCAGTTAGCACTATGCGAGTTGCACACCATGTACGCGCTCCTCGCTTGCCCGTCGCTAGCCATCGTTCGCTCTCGATGTGCTTAGCGTTGCGTACCAAAACCAATGAATCAAAGCCGTGATCCTCATTCGTTCGGTGCTGAGCCCGCCGTCTCCGGGTCCTCCGCGACGGCTTCCTGCGTGGCCATCTGCACGGCGGCCGAGAACTCTGGCAGCGCGGCAACCGACAGGCTGGCAACCAGGCTGCTGCCTGGCCCCCCTTGCGCGGCAGCTTGCACGGAGACTCTCAACGCGTCGGTGAGAGCTCTGGCGGCCTGCGGGCTCTCGCCCAGCTGGGTGAGCAGCGCGGTGCCAAGGAGGATGCCCGACTCGAGGGAGTCCACCACCACGTGCGTTGCGCCGGCCGCGCGCAGCTCCGCGCCGTGCTGCGGGTCGCGCGCGCGCGCGTGGATGGGCAGGGCTGGGCCGAAGGCTGCGCGCGCGGCGGTGACGGCAGCCAGCGCACGCTCCGGCTTGCTGTAGGCCACCACCATTGCGCCCGGGCGGCGCACGCCCGCAGCCTTGAGCACCTCCACGCGGCTGGCGTCGCCGTAGAGCACCGCGAAGCCTCGTCGGCGCGCGGCGAGCACTCGACGGGGGTCCAGGTCGTACGCCAGGTAGCCCCGCCCCTCCTCCTCCGCGCGCTCGCCGCCGCCCTCCAGCCGCGCGCGCAGCAGGTCGCACACAGTCTGGCCCTGCGGCCCGAAGCCCGCAACCAGGGTGATGCCATCTGCTAAACCCCCCTCCTCCTCCTCCCGGGCCTTTTCAGACCGCGCCCCCGCGCCCGGGCCGGCCTGCTCCCGCTCCCATCGCTCCACAGCCTCGTACGCCAGCTTGCCGGCCTCGGCCAGCGCGGGCGTGAGCGCCATGGAGAGCACGACGACGATGATGAGGAGCTTGTTGAGCTCCGTGGGCAGCACGCCCAGCTGGTTGGCCAGCGAGAAGATAACGAAGGCGAACTCGCCGCCCTGGCCCACCAGCAGGCCCGTGCGCACCGACTCTGCGCGCGACAGGCCCACCAGCGGCCCCGCGGCGGTGACAATGGCCGTCTTGAAGGTGACCAGTCCAACCAGCAGGCCCAGCACGTTGGGCCACTCCCGCAGCAGCAGGTCGATGTCGATGCTGGTGCCGGTGGTGACGAAGAAGAGGCCCAGCAGCAGGCCGCGGAAAGGGCGGATGTCAACCTCAATCTGCTGCCGGTAGTTGGTCTCAGCAAGCAGCACGCCCGCTAGGAAGGCGCCCAGCGTGTCCGAAAAGCCCAGCTTCTGGGTGAGCAGGCTGGTGCCGGTGACGGTGAGAAGGCAGAGCGCAACGAATGCTTCTGTGGATCGCGCTCCGGCGACGATCTCAAACACGCGGCGGAGCACCACGCGCCCGCCCAGCAGCAGCGCGCCCAGGCCCAGCAGCGCCTTGACGGCGGTGGGGCCCAGCTGCGCCAGGAGAGCGCCTGACTCGCCCGTGCCCGCAGTAGCCTCGTAGAGGGGCAGCACAACCAGCAGGGGCACCACCGCGATGTCCTGCAGCAGCAGGATGCCCAGCGTAGCGCGGCCAAAGGGCGTGGCCAGCTCGTTGCGCTCTGACAGCAGCTGCAGCACAAACGCGGAGGAGGAGAGCGACAGGCCAGCCCCAATCACGATCGCTTCCTCGATGCTCCGAATATTCACCAGCTCTGGACTGGCGCCCATAAAGCGCGTGAGGATCTGCGTTCCGAACGCGTTGCCCACGGGCAGCTCGAAGGCTGTGAAGACAGCTGTGGAGGCAACCATTTGGAGCAGACCCAGACCGAAGGCGTACTTGGCCAGCGCGCGCAGTCGGTCGAACGAGAGCTCCAGGCCCTGTTCGAAGAGCAGGAAGAGCACGCCCAGCTCCGACAACTCCGCCACGCTTGCTTCGTCGCGGAACAGGCCCAGTCGGTCTAGCACCACGCCGGCTAGCAGGAAGCCCAGCACTGGGCTGGCCTTAATGCTCTTGAAGAGGGGCACCACGAGCACCACCGCGGCCAGGAAGGTGAGGCTGTCCAGCCCCAGGTCGGCAAGCGCGCTGGCGCGAGTCACCACACGCACGCCCCCGCCCGGCCCCGCTCTGCGCCGCGCCAGCACAGCAAGGCAGGCGGGACGCACGGGGGAGCCCAGCGCGAAAGAGCGGCCGGCCAGACCAGCAGGCCTGGTCTCAACATGGACGATGCCAAGGCTTGAACGCACGGACGCGCAGCAAGGCCGGCGCCGCGTACAGGCTAGGCTGTAGCCGGCGGCCTCGCCGCGAGAGCGCCCGCATCGTCGCGCGGGTCCGGCTGCTGCATGCGAAGTCGCTAGCATCGCAAGCTCCGGGAGCCGCCGGCTGCTCCGACGCCTTGCTCCGGGCTCAGCCCGGGGCTCAGCGTGGCTGTACGCAGCGCCTGCGCCGAGTGCCGCCCGTCGTGCGTGTGTCAGAGACGTGCAACCTCTAAGTTGCCTTACAACAACCCCACAGAGCTAGCAACAGCCGCGGCTTCCAGCAACTAGCGCGCAAGACACACAGACGGCCAGGAGAGCAAGCTGCACCGGCTGCACATAACCACAAATGCTTCGTACGACAAACGCGGTGAATAGCGGCGTCGATAGGGGATAGGCCGATAGCGCCACCAACACTTCAGCGCCTCGCCGAGCTCGTGTCTTCGCGCGGTTGCCCTTGGTTTGCACTGCAACGCCTGCGCAGCGGCTTGAGCGAGAGCACTGAGCCTCAGCTTCAGCGGGGCTGTAGAGAAGCGCCGAACGAGTTGTGGCGGCGCCAGCACGCCATGCTCACATTGGACGCTGGGCGCACTCCACAGTGCTGCTCTCCGCAGCAAGCGCTCTCCAGAGTGCGGCACAGACGCTGCTGTGGGGTGGCTGTTTCGCGGCCGACGTCAGCGGCGTTGCTTGGAGTTTCAGAGGCCCGCAATATCTACTTGCAGCGACAAGCTCACACGCCTCGCGCGCGCTTGTCTGGACCCACGCTCCTCACCAGCAGGAGACTCGCCTGCTCGCGCCGCGGCGCCGTGCGCCGAGGGAGCGCCTCGGTTGTACGCGCGGCCCTACTCCCCCGGCTGGCAGGCTTCAACCCCCTCGGTTTCGAGGCACACAACGAGCTCTTCGTGGGGCGCTGCGCCATGCTGGGCCTTGTGGCTGCGCTGATGGGCGAGCGACTGACCGGCAAGGGGCCCCTGGCACAGCTCAACATGGAGACCGGTGTCTCGGTGACTCAGCTCGAGCCTCTCTTTATTCTCTTCGTTGTCGCGCTGGCCACCACCGCATTTGTGCCCTTCAGCGACTACCTGGTGGGCGAGACCAGCCCCGCTGCGCCGGCCTTGGGCATCCGCTACACCGACTCGCGTCAGCGTTTGCTCGGCCGTCTTTCGATGGCCGCCTTCGCCACCGCGCTGGTGCTGGAGGCTGTGACGGGCAGCGGGCCGCTGGACCTGCTGGAGCTGGACACGGGAGTGCCGATGGACGAGATCGAGGCTGGGTTTGTGTTTCTGCTCTTGCTGGTTGGCACCGGCGACGTGGGCGAGGTTGAGGAAGAGAGCACAGCTACGCAGCTGGGCGTTGCGATGGCGCGCGGCGAGTCTTTTGCGGACGACGAAGCGGACTTTGATTGGAACGCGGATGACGGCGAGCCAGAGGACGACTGATGAGCGGTTAGATGTTTACTTCTCAGCTGAGTGCAAAGCGGCGCAGCCGGTTGCCGCATGCGCACTTGTCAGGCACAGCGCCTGCGTGGCGTCGGCCGCACTCGTGGCAGCGCAGCGCAGCTCTGGTGCTGTCCGCAGGCGCCACCGGCGTGCACACCAGCAAGTGCTTCTCTGCGCAGGCGACCGTCTCCTCCACCCACAGCCGCTGCGTCCAGGGCGCCGCGCCCGCTCGCGCCTCCCGCTTCCTCTCGCCCCAGGTGCCCCGCCTGGCGGCGGCGCCCGTGCCGCAGCTCCCGTCCGGCTGCACCTCGCCCGTGGCGAGCAGGTGCGGCACGTCCGCGCCATTGACAGCCACGATGAGCACGCGCCCGGTGGGACGCACCACGCGCTGCAGCGCTTCCAGGTACAGCTCGACGTCCCGCTCTCCGTCGCCGGTGATGAAGCAGTCTAGGCAGCCCTTGTCGAGCAGCACGTCGCAGCTGGCGTCAGCGCAGCACGTCAGCGTGCGCGCGTCGGCGGTGGAAAAACGCAGGCCCGGGTGCTGAGCTTGTGCAGCCTCAGCGTTGAGGAAATCGACGGCCGCCGCAGCAAAGTCCACCCCGTGCAGCTCTCTCCAGCCCCCCGGGGCGCCTTCCGCCAGTGAGAAGAGCAGCGGGCTGACGCCACAGCCGACGTCTAGAGCGTCCAGCGCCTCGCGGCCCGCAGCTGCGCGCAGGCGCTTGGCCACAGCCTCCACCGCCACAGGCAGCCACGTTTCGGCGCTGTACCAGTCGTAGAAGGCTCGGTCGTCCTCGTCCTCGTTGTAAAA
>Ga0049083_10000413_pt1 | contig 15045 bp, 8 predicted proteins | sample GreLakmeMI27MSRF_FD_66719 | JGI IMG/M metagenome (GOLD analysis project Ga0049083, IMG submission 66719) | Freshwater lentic microbial communities from great Laurentian Lakes, MI, USA - Great Lakes metaG MI27MSRF | ecosystem: Environmental > Aquatic > Freshwater > Lake | place: Great Lakes...
GGTAACGAGGACACGCTGGCCGGGCTTTGGCGCAGCCTTCTCGAGGCACTGAAGCGCAGTGAGCGCCACCAGCGGCACCGCGGCGGCGTGTGCCAACGAGACGGAAGTGGGCACGGGGGCAAGCCACTCCTCCTTGAGTGTAGCGAACGCGGCGTAGGTGCCCGGCAGAGCGCCGGGGATGTAGCTGCTGGAGAGAGCAAACACTTTGTCTCCAGGCGCAAACTTGCTACCCTCGCCCACCGCGTGCACCGTGCCAGCCGCGTCTCCGCCCAATATCTGCGGAGTAGGGAGTTAGAGTCGACACACGCGCGGGTGCGTGCTGCCTGTGCGCTAACAGACAGCTCGTGCTACCGCTCACCAGCGGGAATGTCTTGGACGCGTAGGTGCCGTTGCGAACGTAGACGTCCACTGGGTTGACGCTTGTGGCCGCGAGCTTGACCAGCACCTCGCCGCACTTGGGCGCGTCCCAGTTGAAAGCCTCAAGCTTGAGCACATCCACGCCGCCGTGCTGGTGGAGCACAACGGCCTTGCCGCTGGCCATTTGACGCGAGGGGCGGGGGGGCGGGCGTGACAGTTCTTGTTGTTGTTCGACGAGTAGTGTTCGATCGTCCTAGAGTCCTGACTAGATGTCCCTCGTTCTGTGAGTTCTGGCCTGAGGCGAGAAAGCTCTAGCGTCTATGCCTCTTGTGGCCGTCGCCGCCCTTCTTCTTGACCTTCTTGCTGATCTGCTCCCAGCCTTTTTCATCCTGCGTGTCCTCCTGCAGCTCGTTCAAGTTTTCCTGCGCGTCGAAGAACTCGTCGTGCTCCTGCGCGACCGCGCGGCTGTGGCGGCTCTTCAGCCAGGCGGACGCCGTGCTGACGGCGCTCTTCAACTCTGACACCAGCGGGCCCAGCGCCTGCAGGCCGGCTGCCCAGTCCTTCTCGTCCTCCACTCGCTGCAGGCCCGTCAGCACGGCCGAACGGGCGCCATCCACGGCTGTGCCGTAGTCGATGGCCGCTGCGCCCTCGCCCGAGCCGCCGCGGAGGCTGTCGCGGGCCTCGATCAGATCGCCTTCCACCAAATCGCTGTCCTTGAGCACCAAGGCGGTGGCCTGGTAGGCGATTTCGTAGATGCTGAAGGCGTGCACTGCGGCGGCGTGCTCTGGGCAGGACTCGTGCGCCTGGCGAGGCACGAATTCGGCGGCTCTGACGCTGAGGCCAGCCACCGGCGCGGGCGGCGCCGCCTGCGCGGGCTCCGCCGCCGCGCTGCGGCACACGGGGCAGTTGCGGTTGCTCTGCAGCGTGCGGAGTGCGGTGCGGAACGTCTTCAGCCGCTCCGCGTAACTGTTGCTGGCTCGGGCGGCTTCCCGGGCGGCCCGCATCGCAGCAGCCTCCTCCTCCTCCTTGCGCAGCGACAGCTTGGCGCGCAGCCACTCCAGCTTGGCGGCCCATCGCTGGCGCACCGCAAAGTGACGCAGCTTGCGCCGAGCGACGGCGACGATCGCGTTGAGGCGCGAGCGCCGCAGCGCTCGCAACCACCCAGAGCAGGCCCGCCGCACCAGCTTCTCCAGGCGGATCTCGCGCTCCGCCTCCTCGTCCGACCGCGCGTAGGCGTCGTGGGCGCCGAAGCTGGAGAGCTCGGAGAGCGGCGGCGATACCAGCAGCGCCGCGATGAGCTCGCTGGGGCGCTTCGGCAGCCCAAAGGTGCGCTCTGGATAACCGGCAGGCTGCTTGGGCGGGCCGTCGAACTGCACGGGCGGCGCGTCGGGGTCGATGAGGACCAGCTCGAAGCCTGAGCGGAGGCGCAGGAGCGCGTTGGTGACGGCGCGCCCACTCTCGGGCGACTTCCGGTGCGCCAGCGGGGCGCATGCGGCGGCGCACGCCTGCTGCCACTCCGCATCGCTGCTCAGCCGCGGCAGCGCGTCCACCGCCAGGTGCAGCACCGCAGTGAGGAACGTCTCCAGCACAGGGGCCGCGGAGGGCAGCGCGGCGGTGAGCAGCAGGCTCAGAGGCAGCAACGCGCAGCGGCTGGGCGACGCCTCCGGCCAAGGCGCCGCGTGCAGGAGCAGGCGCACGGCCCGGGCAAGTGCAGAGTTGGCGTTTTTCTTGACCAGTGCGACGGCCTCAGCTCTGGCCCAAGGATCTCTGGGCAGTCTCGGGCGCGGCACATTCAATGTGCGGTTGCATGTACGCTTGTACGCATCCACCCAATCAGCGGGGCAGACGCACTGCTGGACCGACGCCAGCGAGGTGAAGGCAGCAGCGCAGGCGAGCTCCAGCATGCCCAGCGTCCACGCGGGCGAGGGCAAGGGCGAGCGCGCGAGTGTCCGCGCAGCGATCGCGGCGCACCGCATGTCCAGAAAGAAGATCAGGGGCATGGCTGCGTCCTGAGGCTGTGAGCGCCGAGCCGCCTCCAGCGACAAGTACAGCAGCGAAATGCCGGCGGCGAAAGGCTTGCCGCCACACGCCAATCGAGGCGGCTGCGCCTCTTTCAGGACGCTCTTGGCAGCCAGTGCGCCCTCGACTGCGCACTTGGAGGTAGCGCGCCAGAGGGCACCTATGTCGCGCCTCGCAAACGCATGCAGCTGCCAGTACCGCGCTGCCGCCTCGCCTCCGTCACTGCCGGCGCGTACGCGCGCTGTGAGCGCGGTGAACTGCGCCTCGCTGGTGGTCAGCACCCCGCGCGCCGCGATTTGCTTCACGTCGAATTCGTTCAGCGCCAGGATGCCGTGGAAAGCCTCCAGCGCGGCCAGGCAAATGCCGCACGGCGCACCTGGCGGGAAAAGCATGCGCATGACTACATTCACAGCGGCCCGCCGGGTGTCCCGACCTGCGTCAAGGCTCGCCTGGAACGACGGCCATGCGTCGTCGGGCAGCGCCAGTTTCTGGCCGGCCTCGCGCAAGGTCCGGCAGAACTCCTCTCTGGGGGCGGCGTGTGCATGCCACGCCACCGCAGCCTCCAGCGCGCCCTGCAAATCCGCCGGCGCTCCAGCTTGTGCAGCCAGCCGCGCGGCGGCGCCGTCCATCAAGTCCAGCACAGTGCGCCCGAAGTGGACGCAGACCAGCGAGAGAGCAGTGCGCAGCGGCACCAAGACTGTAGAGGCCGACGGCCGGACGATCAACTCAGCCGCGCAGGCTGTCAGGTGTCGCTTGGCCTTTGAGCCAACGCCAGGGTGCCCTAGCAGCTCCCTGGAGGCGGCCAGGAAGGCCCAAAAGTCGTCGGGCCGTAGCGTCACCTGCGCGTCCAGAGCAGCGGAATCGCTCAGCGAGGTGGCTTTCAGCCCGCCCAGGCAGCCGCCGTACAGCTCGTCCAGAGAGGCGAGATACTGCTTAGGCCCCAAACCGCGAGTGCCAGCCCCGCCGTTCAGGATGCTGATGACCTTGCTTGCAACGCTGAGCGCATTATTGGCGGCTGACAGCTCATCGACGGGAAGCCCGCTGCCCGTGGTGAGCGCGGACAGCGCCACAGCCTGGCCCAGCGGACAGGCAGCATCCTTGCATGCCTGCAGCGTAGAGAGCAGCGTAGGCACGTGGGCGCTCAGGCGCCCAGCCAGCAGCGTGGCATGCGCGTTCAGGCGGCACGACGCGTTGCTGTCGTTGCTCGAGAACAGCGCAGCGGCAGAGAGCGCATGCGATGCATCCTTCTTCTCCACCGCGGCGGCGCACTGGTAGCGGTACAGGCGTATGCGCAGCGCTGGCGTGTTAGCCTCTCCGCGCAGCCGAGCTGCAGCGGCGCTGGGGCCGTCGTGCACCAGGAGCACCTCCGCCGCGGCCACAGAGTCGGTCATCATCTCGGCAAGCTCTCGCAGGTAGCCGAAGGACTTCAGGTACGTCTCGCGATCCTTGCGCCCTAGCAGCGCCAGCGCGTCGATGACGCCCTGCTTGTTGCGGCTCTTGTGGAGGTCCACAGCGGCAGCCTTGATCACCTTGTCGAGGTTGATCCCGGCGCCTCGCACGGCGTCAGGCCGCAGGACCGCCGGGTGGCGCCGCATCAGCGCAATGGCCTCCGCGGGCTGGCGCGCGCCCAGGGCGCTCACGGCGGTGAACAGCATGCGTGAAGCGTCTGCAGGCGGGGCGGCGGCTGCTGCTGCTTCCAACGCACGGGCGCCAGCGGCCACCTGCCCCGCGCGCACAAAGCACTTGCCGGCGTTATCGTGTTTTTCCAGCGTCGTGAACAGCCGGCCAGCCAGCACGTACTCGTTGGCGCGGATGAGCGCCCGCGCGGCCCGTAGCAGCCAGGAGCGGCGCTCCTTGTCCGACACGAGCGTGATGGCCGCGGCTGGTGGCGGCGGTGCAGGCGTGACGGGGTCTGGCGGCGCATCGTCCTGCTTCTCGGCCGCCGCTGCGGCCACAGATGCCGCGGCTGCTGCGGCCGCGGCTGCAGATGCTGCGCGCGCAACGGCTGCGTGATGAGCCTGCCTCACGTGTGCCGCCGCCGTCAGCCAAGCATCAGCAGCCGCCGCATACCATCCCCGCTTCTCGCGCGCAAACGGAGGCGTGTCCGGCAGCGCCGCCGCGCGCAGCGTGCAGGAGGCGGCGGTGCAGGCAAGCGCGTGCGGCGCATCGCCCGCGCGCCGGTAGGAGGCGGCCGCCAGCTCCATCCGCTCTCTGCGCCGTCGCACAGGTTCGCAGCGCGCAGCGCCCACTCAGCCGGCCCGCTGCGCCCGCGCATCAGCCCGTGGTGCTGCCCGTCGTCGTCCAAGATGCTGCTGCGCACGCTGCGCGCCAGCCCCATGCGGCGCAGCAGGTGGTAGAATGGCGCGCGCGCAGCCGCGTCCCGGTCGGTGAAGACCACGTTGCACTTGGCCCGAGTGATGGCCGTGTAGAGGTGCTTCAATTCCTCAGCCATCGTGACGTGGCGCTCAGGGTCAAAGGCGAGCGGGCGCAAGAAGCCTTCCGCCGCTGCGGCGCGGTCCAGCGCGGCGCCCGCGTCGCCGGGCGCCTCTGAGGGGCGCAGGTCCAGCTTGTCCAGGTACGAAAGCAGGATGCGCCACTCCTCCTTGCATGGGCTGTCTGAAAAGAAGTTGGCAATCACCACGTCGTCAAACTCCAGACCTGCGTGAGTGCACGCGTCAGAACAGGGCAACATGGAGCGCGCAGTCCCGCCTTGCGCACCCTTCGCCTGGGGCACGGTCAACACCAGCGCTGCGCCGCGCAGTCCGGCGGGCAGGTTCTTGGCGGACACCTGGTCTCGAACCAGCACGGCCTGGTGCGCCCCAAACTCAACCGTGCTGGCCGAACGGTCGCTCCCAGACAGCAGGATGGTCACGTCCCGCTCAGACAGCTCGGGCAGCAGCAGCGGCGGCAGGCCGCGGAAGTGCGCTCGCTCAGCCGGCAGTGCATCGATGCTGAAGGGGAAGCGCTGCTTGAGCGTCGTGATGCAGACCGAGGCTGCGTCCAGGACACCGCTGTGGGTGCGATAGTTGACCTCCAGGGTCTCGATCTTGGGTAGGGCCACGGGCGGCAGGCCAGCCTTGGTGCGGCGCAGGTTGTCGTGGTAGAAGAGCGTCACCACGTCCGTGAACCGGAAGCCCAGCCCGCGCGCAATGGTCTGTGCGGTGTCGCCGCACAGGAAGATGCCGCTGGGGTCGGCCACCACTCGGATGTCTAGGTACAGCTCCGCCTGCGTGAAATCCTGGACCTCGTCTCGCGTGAGCGCGTGCAGAGGGACGCCCGGCCAGCCGCCAGCCTCCAGGCGGCAGTAGATGGAGGTCACCAGGTCGGTGACGTCGTAGCGCCGGAACTCCTTCTTCATGACTTCGTACTTCAGGACCATGGGGGACAGCGCCGTGCGGCCGTCGGCGTTGAACGCGTGCGCGCGCTTCTTGCCCAGCTCCAGGTACTCCTGCAGCGGCAGCCGTCCTTCAGGGGATTGAACAGCCTCTGCCGAGCCGCGCAGATAGGAGCGGAGCTCGGTGAACCACCATCTCGGGGCGGAACATGCGGCGCTGCACCTCCGTCGTCATGCGGGTCCACATCGTCTCCAGGAAGAAGGCGTACGTCACCTCGCGGCGCCGCGCGCCGCCCCCCGCGGTGCCCTGTCGCCGCGTCGGCGCGTCAGGCTCGCCTGCGCTGTCGGCGCCGTCTCCGTCGGCGTCCTCGCCCACGTCGCTGCCGCTGTCGCTGGCGTAGCCCTCCGCCAGGTCCACCTCCAGCCCCGCGCCGTCTAGGTCCTCCTCGTCGCTCTCATCGCCGGCGCTGGCGGGCAGGAAGCGGTCGGGCAGGGTGGCGTCCAGCAGGCGCAGGTACTCCGCCGCGGTGAGGAAGAGGGGGAAGCGGTGGTGCGGCACAGCCAGCAGGCTATCCAGGGGGCCCTCCTGGGCACCGCCAGGGCGGCCCCCTTCCTCCCGGTAGGTGGCGGCGCGCAGGCGGCGAAACATGGAGGCCACCTGGAAACGCAGCGTGGCGGAGGCTGTGACGAACAGCGCATGCTGAGCGACGCCTGCTTGACGGTCTTGCAGGTAGCGCGCCCACAGGCGCAGCACCGCCACCGTGGTTTTGCCGGTCCCCGAACGCCCGACGCAGATGACGGCGGCTGGGGGCACGGGCTCCTTGGAGATGAGCTCCCGCTCGATGGGGCTCACACGGAAGGAGAACTCAACCTCGCGCTCGTCCAAGCCGGCGACGCAGGCGTCCATGAGCTCCCCGGTCAAGGAGTAGGACTTGAGGAGCGTGAACGTGTCCTCGTCCGCGCTTGCTGGCGGCGCGTGCTCGACAGCGCCAGCCTGGGGCGCCGCCAGAGGAGCCAGGCCCAGCACGCCGTTGCAGAGGTAGCTCTGCGGCAGCCGCTGCCCGCGCTGCGCGTCATTCGACGGCAGCCGCGTCAGCGTGCTGCGCAGCTGCGCGGTGTTGCCGCGCTTGATTGATTTCTCGGTGGAGACGACGGCCCGCTCGTAGCGCCCATGGTCCAGCGTGATGCACCAGATGCGCACAACGTCGCGGAAGCCGTTGCCCGTGGGCGTGTGGTCTGGCGCCACATCCCACAGTATGCGTCCAGCCTTGCTCCACTTGCAGCGCCACACCTCGCACTGCAGGCTCTTGTCAGAGGGCGACAGGTTCTTGCAGCTGCCGTCCGTCTTCCAGAAGTCCTGCGCGATAGCCAGCAGCTTTTGGACCACCATCCTGCGGAAGGGTGCATCCAGGCTGGCCCACTCGCGCTTGGGCTCGCTGAATAGCACCAGCTCCCAGGGGGCGCTCCTCAGCACGCTGTTCAGCTCGTCCAGCGAGGCTAGCGGAGCCATGGCCGCCATGCGCGCAGCCTCGTCCTCGCCCTCCAGCCTGGCGGACAGCGCCGCTCGCGCAGCAGCCTCTGCGGCGTTGCGCTCCTGGGCGCTCTCCAGGGGCACCAGCGGGCCCAGGGTGGCCACCGCGCCCTCGTGCACGCGCGAGGAGCCAGCATCCACGGCGGCGGCAGCCTGCTCGCTTGGGGCGGGGCCGCCAGCCGCCGCTGCGTGCAACAGCAGCTGCGGCAGCTCATCCAGCGTCTTCTGCAGGCGCTGGGTGCGCGCAGCGTCGGTTGTGGCCAGCGGGTCGATGTCCAGCGGGCACGCGGGCCACCAGAAGACGGGCGCTGTCGGCTTGGCCGCAGGCTTCTTCTCCTCTTTTGCAGCCGGAGCTGCGGCAGCCGAGTCAGCCGTCTTGGCAGGCGCGGCCTTGGGCGCATGCTGCGCGGTGCCCAGCCTGGCGCAGTGCGCCTCGTGCGAAGCATCCTGCATGCAACCGCGCGTGCGGCTGGGGGCCGCCTTGAACGGCGTAACGCCGGCATTGTTGGGCACGTTCATGGCACGCTCGTCGCGCCCGGCCAGCTTCACGCACAGCGCGTTGCGTGGCTGCTCTGCGGCCACGTCGCGTGCTGCGAGGTGCAGGGCCGTGTCGCCTGCGTAGTTCTTGGACGTGAGGTCTGCCCCGGCCTCCAGCAGCAGCTGGACCGCATCTAGGCGCGCAGCGCGCACAGCGGCGTGCAGCGGCGTGTTGCCGGTGAGCGGGTCAACAGCGGTGAGCGACGCCCCTCGATCAAGCAGCTTTTTCAACCATTCGCAGGACAGGTGCGTGGCTGCCGCCCAGAGCGGTGCGCCCGCAAAGGACACGTTCGGCTCCTTCAACAGCCAAGTGAGGGCGGCAACGCAGTCTGAGGTGCTGGCGGCGAGCGCGCGCAGCAGGGCCTCTTTCACAGCGAGCTCGTTGGCGAGCACGACTGGCAGCAGCGGAGTGCGGATCATCTCCAGCAGCTTGTTAAGCGGCGTCTCGCCGTTCTTGTTTGTCAGCATGAGGCAAGCAGGCGCGCGCGTCACCAGCAGCGTGACCAGCAGGTCGCGCGTCGCGCGCTCTGCCGGCGCGCTTCGCCTCACCGCAAGGTGCAGGGGCGTGTCCCCATCAGGCGCCCCGGTGGAGGCGGCGTCAGCCCCCGCATCCAGCAGCGCCGCGCAGACGTCGGCGCGTCCCGCAAGCACAGCGGCGTGCAGCACAGAGCCCGTGTGCCCCTGCCCCTTGTGCGACGCGCCACGTGCCAGCATGTCGCGGAGCTGCTGCAAGCCGATGTGCTCGATGCAGGAGGTGAGCGGCGCATCCGCGAACGACACGCCCTTCTCGGCCAGGATGGCTGGCAGAACGACTGCGCACACGAAGGCCGGCGCTTTCAGCGTCTCCGAGATGAGCGCCTTGGCGTAGCGCTCTGTTTGCAGCACCGGGCTGAGCCGCGCCTTGCGCTCCTGCTGCAGCCAGTCCAGCTCTCTGCGTATGTGGGGCAGCGCCGTTTTCACGCTGCCGCTTGTGAGGCTAGACAGGAACTGCGTGACTGCGGACTGCGAGGAGCTGACGTTTCCTGAAGCTTCCTTCTCCCAGGCGCGCCCCAAGTCCTCCAGGAGCGGCGACTGGTCCATCAGCGCCAGCGAAATGGGCGTCTGGCCCTCCGAGTCGCGAATCCATAGCACCGCAGGCTCGGACAACAGCAGCCGGACCAGACTCCGAGCAAAGCCCTCTTGCCCCAGGCCGTGTTGCTTGAAGCCCCGCAGCGCGTAGTGCAGCGGGGTGCTGCCGGGGTGCGGCAGGTACCCCTGCACCACCGGCAGGTGCCTATCATGCGCATCTGTCAGCACCTCCCGGCGCAGTGGCTGTGGGCATGCTGCCAGCGCCGTCTCAATAACTGCCCATTGCAGGTTAAAGCAAGCCCAGTGAAATGGAACACGGCACAAGGCGTAGCGCCCGGGTGGGCTGCTCGCAGAGCGGCAGAAGGCGCGAAGCGCTGCTGGTGACTTGAGCATGGTGAGCACGAGAGGCCACACCTGGTCGAATGCCGCCACAGCGATTGGCGCAAACGTGCAGAGCGCCAGGGGAGTACCCGAGGGCCCCGGCTCGAAACCGGCAGACAGCAGCGCTGCTGCAACCTCGTACTCCTTCCACACAAGCGCGTCGACGAGCGGGAAGCATGCTTTTCCCGCCGCATCCGTGAGGAGATCAAACTGGTCCAACACATTGCAACCCCGCTTTTGGCGCGCCTCCAAGTACCAGCGGCCCACAGTCTCCGCCTGCTGTGCGTCACCAAACCAGATGGATAGCATGAGCGGCGTCGTGGGCGGCTCTCGGGGCTTTTGCGAGTCGCTGCTGAACTTGACGCGCTGCGGGTAGGGCACCTCGTCGCCAACGGCTCCGCTGAGCACCGCAGCCACTAAATCGCGGCCGTTGCCGCCAGAGATCTTGGTCATCTCCCACAGGATATCCAGCACAGGCTTGGGAGCGACCGACTCCAAAGCCGCGCGCAGCGTAGAGCGGGGCGGGCCGAGCAGCGCAGCAGCAGGTGCCTGGCTTGAGCATTTTCTGAAAAAGCGCAACACGTGCAAGCTTGCATCCCAATGGTGCTGCATGAGGGTAGCCGATAGGAGCGTGTCATTGGCTGTTTCCATCCGGAAGACAAACACGGTAGAGCTAGAGTAAGCGTACCACAGTTCTTGCGCCGATATCACCGCCGCCACGAGGCCCCACTGAACAGTACAGTCCCACACAGTATTGTAAAGAAAGTTCAGTGTCTGGGTACTGCGGAGATTGTCCGTGCCCACAAGAGACAAGTGCCCAGAAGAGAGCGCATTGGCTGTGCAACTCGAAGGCGTGTGCCCAGAAATGCCACAGCGAAAGCAAACCAGTTGCGCAGCTTTGGCCAGGTTAATGAGCATCTTCGTGAGGGATCGGAAGCCCGCCAGGTCCCGAGATGCCACGCATTGTGCTGCACTTCGGTGAAGCCCGCTCCCAAAATCGAAGAGCGCGCCAACGCTGATGGTCGCAGCGCAAGCAGGCATAGCGCCAAATGCGATGGTCTGCAAGCTGCTGTGCTCTTCAAGCGCGCGCACCGCCGCCTGAGCTTGCGCGAGCTGCGCTGCCACATGCGCTGCGCGCTGAGCCTCCTCATGCGCTGTGCGCTGACGTGCGATGAGGCTCTCGCGTTCACGCCGCTGCGCGAGAGCCTCATCGCGGCTGGCCTTCCAGCGGGCCTCCACTTGCGCACGCTGCTGCGCCTGCGCCTGGCGTAGTGCTGCGCTGCGCTGGGCAACCAGCAGCGCCTCGTCCTCGTGCCGCTGTTGCTCCAGAAGCTCAGCCTCCAGCAAGGCGGCGGGAGTGCGGCTGGCAGCTCGCGCTCGGCGCTGTGACTCAGCTTGCTCAGCCTCGAGGCGCTTGGCCTCCCTGGCGAGGTACGCCTGGCGCAAGGCCTCCTGCTTGACCGCAGCTTCGGCAGCCGAGGCAGCTGTGGTGCGGCTGGCAGCTTGCGCCCGGTGCTTGGACTCAGCCTGCTGAGCCTCGAGGCGCTTTGCCTGATTGGTGAGGTACGCTGGGAGCGACGCCTCCGGTACTGTGAGGGTTCAGATGCGGCCTTTCACACTGCGAAGCTCTGGCAGGAGAAAGTTCAGCCGCAGCTTGCGCTCAGCGACAGGGAGACGCGCCTTGTACGCCATGAGCGTAGTAGCAGCCTTTCCCGTAAGGACAGGGCTGGCCGCTCTGTAGGAGCGCAGCGCAGTGGCGCGCGTCAGAGGAGCCAGACAGATGCGTCGCAGCTCCGGCCTCGCGCCTGGAAGGAGCGACACAGAACAGTCTTGCGCTTCGCCGGATCCATGCTATCTGTCAGTCACGTCCCGAGCTCATTTCGGAAAGAGGCGAGAGGCACAAGGCACAACGGACGGGCGCTCGTAGGTGGTTTGTACGACCAGTTGTCAAACAGCGCTCGGGCGGGCTAAGAAAGGACAAGGACCAAATGCACTGCATGCGCGGCGGAGGCCGACTCTTATCGCAGCGGTGTCTCAGCCTCAAGACGCGGCAGGCAAGCCCGTCTACGGCGGCTGCGGCGGCACGCACAGCCGCTTGCACACGGGGCATGTCTGTGAGGCTGCGAGCCAGCGTTGGATGCAGTTTGCGTGGAAGGCGTGTGCACAAGGGAGCGTCACAAGCTCCTCTCCAGCCACAGCATCTTCCAGACACACCGCGCAGCAGCAGGCCGGTCCAGAAGGGCCCGCGCTGTCGCCGGCTCCAGCACCGTCGCTCAGCGTGTGCCGCGGAAGTGCGGCCAGTTGCGCAGGCGAAAGGCCTGGCCTGTCGGTAACGTGGTCGTCTAGCTGCAGGAGCGCCGCGTAGTCTGCCGGCGTGAGCTCTCGCGACAACAGCCGCATCTGCAGTGCCAGCGGGCCCACAGGCGTGCCCACCCTCGCCTCCTCCAGCGCCAGAGAAGCTTGCACCTGCGCCACTTGCTCGCCGAGGCCGTAAACCAGCGTGGCGCAGCGCAGGCAGGAGAAGGCGAGCAGCACGAGAAGCGCAAAGCGCACGACGCCAGACTGCTGGAGCAAGAGGAACAGCACGAAGAGCAGCAGCGCAGCTCGCCCGTCGTCGCGAGCACCCAGCTGGGCCAGCAGCGGCTGCACTCTGCGCGAAGGCTGTGCAACAACACCACTCTCAACGTCGGGCACAGGGTCGGGCAAGGCGCGAGCTCTGCGCCCAGGCGCAGGCGGTGAGGACATACGACACGAAGTGCTAAGGGCGTGTGAGATGCAGCAGATGCAGGGCATCATGCAGCGGCCGAAACGTACGACGACAACATTCAGTCAGCGCTCATTTCTTGTGCGTCTGCCTCAAGCGCGAGTGCAGCCTCCTCTTCACCGACTGCGCGCCTCAACGCCGCCGCGGCACGCGCATCCGCCGCGGCAGGTCTCAGCGCCTGCATGTGAGCTCTCGCGGCTGCCCGCCGTGATAGCAGTCTGGCCAGCACCCCTTTTTCCCGATCATCCAGCTGTGGCGCGCCAGCCTGCGCAATGTCAGCCGCCTGCGCTGCCGCCTGTTCGCCGCCCAGCATGGTTGCGAGCGCCAGGTTCACGTCGTCACAAGCGGCGGCAGCTGCTCCACAGGATAACCTGCATGCTGCTCTGTTTGCGAGCGCCGCGATGCGTTCGAAAGAGGGCGCATCCTGTCGAGACAGCACGCGACCGTAGAGCGCCAGCGCCCCAGCGGGGTCACCGGCTGCTGCCAGAGCGTCCCCTCGCTTCCGCAGCGCCTCCGGCGTCGCCTCCAGCTCCGCCAGCACCTCCGCCAGCGCATCGGCCGCGGAGGCGCCGCCGCCAGCCGCGCAGGCTGCCCGCAGGTCCTCCGCCGCTCCGGCGTCGTCCCACAGCGCACGGCGGCACTCGGCGCAGCGCTGCAGCACCTCGCATCGCTGCGCCGCATCCTCCGTCAGCTGCAGCGCCGCGCGGAAGGCGTTGAGGGCGGCTTCGTGGCTGCCAGCAGCCAAGAAGCGGTCGCCCGTGCGGCGCAGCAGCAGCGGGTGTCGCTCGGACACGTCGAGAGCCTCCGCGCGCACCGCCACCGCATTGCGCCTGGCTGTGGCGTCCGCGTCGCGCAGGCTGGGCTCCGGGGGGGGGTCCCGAGCAGGCAGCTCGGGCCGTGCCAGCTCGGTGAGGTCCACCGCCAGGCGCAGAGCGGCGCGCGGGGGGGGCACCTGACGCCCCTCGGCAGCAGCAGGCGCTGCGTGAGCCTCGTCAGGCTCCTCTGCGTCGCCAGCTCGGCGCTGCCACTGCGCGAGCGCGGTGCGCTCGTCCTGCAGCTGCGCAGCCTTCGAGTCCTCCACCCGGGCGCGCAGGGTCGCGTGCGCCGCCCACTCCGCCTCCTCCGCCGCGGTGCTGAGCGCGGCGCGGTGGGAGGCGGCCTGGGCGCGAGCGGCCTGCGAGCTGGACGCCTGCGCGAACAGGGGAGCGCCATGCGTTGTGTGAGCTCCAGCCACAGACGGGAGGAGTGCGCCCGCACGCACCGCGCGCTCAACGGACTGCTGTCTGCGCGCCGTCAGCGCAGCCTTGTCGCCCTCAGCGGTCAGCTGGCCCCAGAGTCTCGCCTCCACCTGGGCACAGACGTTTGACCACCGCCTCAGCCGCCGGCAGGCCAGCCTCGCAGCAGCCGCAGCCGCGCACAGACTCCGGTGCGCACCTTGCGCAGCGTGAAGGTTGCGGCGTCGTTTCCCAGGGCGGCGTGAGCGCATCCGTCCTGCACCTCCGCAAACAGGTCCAGCACCAGCAGGTGACCAGGAGCGTGCACCTTCACCAGCAGGTCGCTCACTGTGTGCCCGCACGCGCCAGCGGTGAGCCGAGCAGAGCGCTGACGCGTGCAAAGAGGACGCACCGAACAAGTCCAGGCCCCTGCGGGGCGCACAGCCCAGACGCACGCACACCACCACCTCGCCTTCCGTCTCATGCCACTCGTAATCGAACGGCAGCATCCCAAGGCGGTGTAGTGGCCTTATGAGGCGAGATGGCGGGTGGGACCGTTGTGTACGAAGGAGAGGTCGAGAGATCGAGACCAACTCACCAATGACAGGCGAACTATCTCATCGTGCGAGAAGCCGTCGCACCCTACGTAGAGACCCTCTAATGTACATAAACGGGCGCTACGCGCTACGTGCCCGTTAGAAAGAGAGAGCCTGCTGCGGGGGCTGAAGCGAGGGTGTGCCGTCGCAGCAGAACTGTGGAGAACGCTCGCTGTGCATTACATCATCCTCTTCCGCTGCCCAGCGCCTCCGAGCGTCACCGCGTGCAGCGCCGTAATCACGCCTGTTTGCGGCGCGCGCAGTAACAACACGCTCGTGGCGAACGCCGCCCGTGAGCCTGACAGGTGCGCACCCATGCCATCCCCACTCGTTCGTTGCGCTTGCGTTGCTGCTCCCCACATAGCGCGCCTCTGTCAGCCAGTGTTGCTCCACGTCCTCACTCTCCCATGACTTGCACACCGACGCGGCGCTTGCGCGGCCCATCCAGCTCCACCAGCAGCAGGCTCTGCCAGGTGCCAATCTGCAGCACGCCGTCAACTATAGGCAGGCTCTCGCTGCTGCCAAGCAGCATGGCCATCAGGTGCGAGTGCGCGTTGATGGGCTCCTGAGCGCGCCAGGTCTCGACGGACTCTGTCCAGCCTGGAGGCGGCTCTCTCAAGTGGATGTCGTTGTGCTTGTACTGGCTCTGCGGCTCTGGCGACGCCAGGCGCAGCAGGAACGCCTGCACGTCAGTGAACAGGCGCGCCTCGTCCTCGTTCACAACCACCGCCGTGGTGGTGTGCTTCGACGTCACAGTGCACAAGCCGTGGCGCACGCCCGCTGCCGCCACCGCGTCGCGCACAAGCGGTGTGATGTCCGCCAGGCCGACGCCACGCTGCAGAGACGCACTTCCTGTATCGACGGCAACCTCAACGTAGCGTGTCGTCAGCGCCGCCACGCGCGGAGCTGGCCGCCCTCTGCTGGAGCTGCGCGGGACGGCGAGGTGCGGGAGCAGGGCGCAAAGCCTGGCTGCTGGTGGCGCCATCTCCCTTGCGTTCTCTCACAGCTGGAACAAGAAAACAGAGAGACGCCAAGTAGCTAACTCGTACGACCGACGCAGCAGAGAGCTCAGGCCGTCCCTGCGTGCCTTCTTTCGGTTCTTTTTTCCATTTTTCGTTTTTTGTGAAGGGCGAACGGGCCTGTAGCCCGGCTACAGTGTAGCCCACCCCCCCCAGCGCCCGCGTCCCGTCGCCTTCCCTCCCTAAACACCCTAAACCTTTAAAGGTATTTAGTCTCAGGTGGTC
>Ga0049083_10000416_pt1 | contig 15023 bp, 12 predicted proteins | sample GreLakmeMI27MSRF_FD_66719 | JGI IMG/M metagenome (GOLD analysis project Ga0049083, IMG submission 66719) | Freshwater lentic microbial communities from great Laurentian Lakes, MI, USA - Great Lakes metaG MI27MSRF | ecosystem: Environmental > Aquatic > Freshwater > Lake | place: Great Lakes...
TGCATGGCCAAGAGGTAGCATGATGAGAGCTGCTGCATCGGCGTTCCCGCGTTGAAGAGGGTCGGTGTGGCGTGCGTCATGAACTTCTGCGACATCAGGTCATACGTCTGGAATGCATACTCCAGCGCCTTCTCGTGGGCGTGGCCGGCCCACAGCGCAAGAGAGACGCGCATCCACATGTGCTGCGGCCTCTCCAGGATCCGCATCTTCGTGTCGCGCAGAAGATAGGACTTCTCCAGTGTCTTGAAACCGAAATAGTCCAAGAGGTAGTCGCGCTGGTGCTGGATGTAGGCATCAATGGTGGCACCGTGCTCCTCTACCAGTGCTAGAAGGGCAGGCGCAATATAACTCGTCTTCTCTCCCGTCTTATCCATCGTCTGGTTGGCGAGAGCCTTAATCACGCTCGTGAATGACGCATCCGTATTCTTATGGTGGTTGCTGATGGCGATACGGCCAGCCAGCGTATTCCAGTCAGGGTGGACGGTGCCGAGGCTCGCAGCATTCGCGGCTGTCAGCTCATCCAGTTGGGTGGTCGGCACGCCGTCGTAAATGCGAGTGAGAACCTGCTGGGAAAGAGCGTCCGCATTCACGAGAAGGCCACGCGCCGCCTTACGCACACGAGAGAGAACCTTGTCGAACGAAATCGGCTCTGAGGTACCATCGCGCTTTTGAACATGCATACTATAAGACATTCTTACAATCTAATCCGGGCTTGACCGCAAGGGGGCGCAAAGCAAACTCAATTTTGTCCCGGGGCTTTATGATATAATAACTGTGAATAAGTAGATGGCAGGCATACTGTTCGTAGATGGCCAATCAAAATCTGTGCTCGCAGGATTTCATCCGAAACTTAACCGTCTGAGTGGTTTCGGTGGAAAACAGCGTGGCGAAGAAAGGCCCGAGCAGACCGCTGTGCGAGAGGTCGTGGAGGAGCTCTTTGGAATCTTCACATTATCTGAAGAACATATTGACATGTTTGCAGGACAATTACGAGCATCAAAACTTTACAGCAAATACACTCTTTTTATAGAACCACTTGAAACTGTTTTTGAACTATCCACGTTTTTATCAAAAAATGGATATTTCTCCCCTTTTTATTCACAACTCCCTCTTTCTGTTTCACATCTTATAGGTCACAGAATACTATCCAAAACGAGCGAAGTCTCAGATGTCTCTTTATTTGCGATCCGAGACATGAGTGATATGAAATATATGTTGACATCGGAATTCTACGCCGATATTTCTACTTTGCTTTTGCAACCGGCCCCAGGTGCTTCAGAAGCTTCCCCTGTGTAATGATGCGGCTCGTAATGGACATCGTCTCCAACTCCTGAAGCAGTAGCTTGTAGGCGTAGGGGATCTCAATCGCGCTGAAGTTCGTCGTATTACCACAGCCCTTGCACATCCAGATGCCCTCCTTCGGATTCACAATCGCTATCAGGCCGCAATCCTGGCACGACCAGCAGCGGAAGAGGTCAGAGCACTCCATCAGGCGCTCCTTGGTGAACTCGGACACGCCGTGCGCAGCCACGCAGTCCCTCTCCATCTCTCCAAAGCGGAGACCACCCTCACGAGCGCGGCCCTCCGCCGGCTGACGCGTCAGCATTACGAGAGGCCCTGAAGACCGGCTGTGGAGCTTGTCCGCTGAGCAGTGGCGCAACCTTTGGTAGTAAACCGGCCCCGTGAAGATGCTCGTCTCCATCATGCGCCCCGTGTAGCCGTTATACAGAATCTCGTTGCCACTCGGCTCCATATTGAGGTCGTCCCGAAGAATCTTCTGGAGACCGTCCAGCGTGACTCCATTAAACGGCGAACCGTCGCCGAGACAGCCCAGGCGACACGCCATCTTGCCGAGCAGCGTCTCCAACAAGTGCGCAATTGTCATGCGCGAAGGAATACAGTGCGGATTGATAATCATGTCAGGAATCATGCCGTCCGCCGTCTGCGGCATGTCCTCGGGATTCAGAATCATGCCCAGCGTTCCCTTCTGTCCGTGGCGCGAGGAGAACTTGTCTCCAATCTCAGGAATGCGGTCCTGGCGAACACGCACCTTCGCAAACGAGTATCCCTCGCCGTTGCGGTTGCGGAAGATGCGGTCCACCCAGCCAGACTCGTTGTTACGCATCGTCTTGCTCACGTCACGATACTTCTTGGCGCCGGCAGGGATGACCATGCCTGTAGGAATACGAAGAGGCACAACCTTGCCGATCAGAATGTCGTCCGAATTCACGAACTGGTTCTCAGGCGCGAAGCCCGTCTCGTCCAGCTTATCATAGTTCGCATTCTTCATCTGGCGGGTCGTCGTCGTATCAGGGTTCGAGAAGCGCTCCTCCTCCCCAGACGACTGATTCTTGCGCTCCTCATCCTTGTAGGTGCGGAAGAAGATGGAGCGGAAGAGGCCACGGTCCAGGGACGCGCGGTTAATCATGACGGAATCCTCCTGATTGTAGCCCGTGTAGGTCGCAACGGCCACAATGATATTCTGCCCACACGGCATCTCTTGTGCGCCATAGAACTTGGACATGAAAGGGCTGACGAAGGGGACCTGAGGATAGCAGAGGAGATGCGCCATCGCGTCAAAGCGCTCGCGGTAGTTGAGCGCATACATTCCCATCGCCTGCTTACCCATCGCCGCCTGGTATGAATTGCGGGGCGACTGGTTGTGATCAGGGAACGGAATGTTCGAGGCCAGAGTTCCGAGAATGGTGCTCGGGTGAATCTCAGCGTGCGTGTAGCTGCGGTCCGTGTGTTCTAGCACGTCAGCGGGCCACACCGCCACATACGAACTCTCCGTCTCACCCGGGTCAATATACTCTACCAGATGATTCTTCGCCGGCGACTCCCACATCATAATCTGCTCCCACGTCTCAAGCGAATTGATATGGGCCACCAGAAGACCCGTCTTGTCCGCCGCAATCTCGCGGATCGCATTTGCGAAGAAGAGGGGGCGAATCATACGACCTGCCTCCGTGGTGATCCAGATCTCGCGGAGAGCGGCGCGCCAGATAATGCCCGTCTGAACGTGAATGCGGCCACACCGTTTCGCATATCGCAGCGCCTCCAGAACACTAATCGCGTCCTTATTCTTCAGGATGCCGAGCCACGCACCGTTCACGAAGAGGCGCGTGTTCAGATGCTTCTCCGTCGCGGAACAGGCACTGAGAGGAACCAGCTTCTTCATCGTCGCAATATAGTCGCGCACGATGCCAGGATTGCTGTAGATGCTGACGATGGCAGTAGAGCTCATATTCTTCACAACGCCTACGCCGTGACCCTCTGGTGTCTCCGAAGGACAGATATAGCCCCACTGTGTGTTGTGCAGCTTACGCGGCAGAACGAGCTTGCCCGTCTTCTCAATCGGCGTGGAGATGCGCCGCAAGTGCGAGACACCACTGATGTAGTTCAGGCGATTGAGAACCTGGCTCACACCAATCTTCGTCGGCCCACCGGCCTTTGCGGAGCCGAAATTGCCGGTGGCGAGCGACGTCTTGAGACCGACCTCTAGGATGACCGACTTAATCATCTTGTTGACGTTGCTCACATTGAGGATATCCTCGAAGTTGCCTGAGGCGCGCCAAGAGCCGCCGTGAATCTCCTTCGCCACGCTGGCGCGGATATCCTTAATCATCTTCGTGGTGAAGTAAGTGCGGAAGAGATTCGCCAAGAGGAAACCAGGAAGGTCCACGCGCTTGTTCGGATATGCATCACGGTCGTCGTTGGGGATGCGCGCCGAGTTCACCCAGAGAACCTTGCGGGTCATGTGTGCCAGGAAGCACGCCTTGTTATACCAGGAGGCCTCATTGATGCCGACGTGAGGGAAGCACTCCACGTTCAGAATATCGTTGATTTTGAGAGCCTTGTTGCCGCGGGAGGACCAGCTGTTCACATTCATGCTGATCCACGCGAGCGCTTGCTCTTGTGTATGAACATCCTGCGACTCCGTGATGCTCTCGCTGATAATCGCGTCGAATAGGTCGTCCTTCTCGGCGGCCGCGTCCTGGGGCCCAAGAATGAGCTCGCAGATGTCCAGGTCCGCCACCACGCCGAGCGCGCGGAAGAGGATAAACAGAGGAATGTCCGTCTTGATACGGGGAATCGCCGCTCGCAGAAGGTGGATCTGCGGGTTCTTCGGGTGATACATGATCCTTACCGCATTATTCTTGGGCACCTGGTCATTGTCGGGACCGATGCTCTTAACCTCAATGACCTCTACCTCCTTGGTGGGGTTGCGGTTGTTGCGGAAGACGAAGGGGCGATTCTCTGACATGCGCTCTTGGCTGATAATGACGCGCTCGCCGCCGCCGATGATGAAGTAGCCGCCGAAATCCTCCGCGCACTCTCCCAAGGTTCCAGGGTGGATGTGCTTCTGGTCGTGGAGAAGGCAGTATTTGCTGCCGACCATGACGGGAATCTTGCCGAGGTGGACGTTGGGGAAAAGGCGCTCCCTCGTGATACGCTCTCCCTGCTTCGTGTTGTTGATGAATGTCGTCTTGACGCGGACATCTACGAAGAGGGGCGAGGCATATGTGAGATTGCGGAGACGGGCGTCATTCGGCATCATGGGCAGAATCGCGCCATTGTTCTCAAAGATGGTCGGCTTGCGCAGACTGATGTTCTCAAAGAGAATTTGCACCTCATACTCGTGCTGGGCAACGGCCTGTGTGGGCATGAAGCCGCCCTGCACATTCATAAGAGCGTTAGCCGCAGTGGTTGAGAGACCGGTTGCCGTCGCAAGAGCAGAGCGAGGACCTGAGAGGGGAATCTCTGGACTGCCGCGGACGATAATCGGATTTACATGCTGAATAATTTCAGGGATATCCACATCCATGAAATGATTGAACGATTCGAGCTGGTGGGAGATGATCTGGCGCCCATCCGCCTGTGCAAAGTAAAGGTCCAAGATATGCCTGTAGGACGGAATCATTTTATGAGCGCTTGGGGTAGCGTCCATTCCTCCAATTTTAAGGAGATAGGGGTTTAGGCTTTGCGTTTCAAGGTAGTGTTCTGTTTTCTGTGACGACGAGTGCCACCACGTCCAAAAAAACGTTGCACACATCCATAAAGCCCGCATGTCCAGTTAAAAGGTTTTTCCTTTTTGCTTTCATGATACATTCTTTCTAATCTAGCAGATTCTCTCACAAACTCAAGAGGAACTACCATCTCATCACTCCATTTTTTTGTAAATCGATACTGGTCTCTATTATAAATTGCATCATTTTTTCTACTCCAAATATTGGCAAAATATTTCCGCTTATTAATAGAATTTTCATTCATAGGCATCGGCTTACTCAGAGCCCGTGCGCGACCATTTGTATGACTTAAATTATTATTTCTTGTATGATTTCTAAATCGCACAGGTGACTTTGATCTTTTTCGTAATGTGCCTCTTTCCATATATTTATTCATGATTTTTTAATTTTCCTATATCAGATGGCCGATACCATAAAAAAATTCAGAATTACAGGAGAAGCTGCGAAGAGTCTTGCATCTGAATCCGAACCAACAAAGACGCGCAGACGGGGGAGACAACAGAGGGGTGGTCAGGCACCGGTTCAGGTGTCAAGACTGGACGCACCGTCATTCACGCCTCTTCCTCTTCCTCCTGCTGCTGCGTCGTTACCTGCACCTGTCACTGCACCTGTCACTTCCCCTGCCACTGTCGCCCCCCCGCAGGAACAACACGGTGGCAGAAAGGATGTGAAGGTCATTCTTGATAAAACGAATCACAAGACGAGAAAGCTCATTCTCGCCCCCAAGAAGGTCATCAAGCTCCCCCCCGGGCCTCTTGCCAGAGGAACAGGAGAGGCCGTTAAGAAACATTCACATGCAAAGACGCAGAAGGTTGCCAGACGTATTCGTGTCTCTGTCTCTGGACTTAATAAGCGTGTGAATCGTGCGAAGACGATTAAGAAAGAGAGCCAAGTGATGCCGATTGAGAAGCTCAAGAAGGAGCTGGAGACGGCCGGCCTCATCAAGACTGGGTCCAAGGCTCCCGAGACGATTCTGCGCCAGATGTATACGGATTTCCAGGTGCTGAAGCAGCGGGCTTTGTAAAGCCGTTACCTAGTAAAATTGAGATTGGCTTTATCCAGTAAAGCCTACACACATGCGCTGCACCTCCTTCTTTCGCTATCTCATGGAGACGTTCAAGCCGCAGTCGAAGGTGGACCAGCGGGCCACATATCAACATACATCCGCAATTGTCTCTCGAGGAAAGGTAATTGCGGTTGCAACAAATAAGATTGGTGCGAAGGCGCGCGCTCTCAAGACGGGCCCCCGCTATGATAACAGTCCACACGGTCCTTGCACTATTCACGCCGAGATTGCCGCTCTTAGGTGTGTCGGCGACCTCAATAAACTGCGAGGCGCAGACATGTATGTGTGGCGTCTTAGTCCAGCTCTCGGTCGGCCGAGCAACTCTAGGCCGTGCGCCGAATGTAAGTGCGTCTTGGAGAAGTGTATGCGGGAGTTCGGGCTGCGACGGGTGTATTACTCTTGCGTCTAACAAATGCCGAACCGGTCACACAAAAACAGGGCCGCAGTCGGATGGTCTTCATCTAAGAGGGTCATATAGACGTGAAATACATTTTCTTTTAGAGCGACTATGAAAAGTAGATATACAATCACGAAAACAATCGCAATCTCTATTGTTTTCTTGCTTAGATCGCGGGGAATCCAGAAGAACGGGGCTATGTGAAGAGCGAGAATATAGACATTTTTTACCCAACTCTCCTTGTGTGGATTCAGCACCACTTCTAGGCATCCTACGGACGCAAGAAGATTCAGGGGGAATGTTGAAATTCGGTGGAATGGATATGTGGCGGATGCTATGAAAATCCAGGTGGAGAGAATATAATACCAGCGGACGGGCGGGACCATCTACTATTTATATAGATATAGTAGAATGGCTTCGGAGAATCCTACGGATAAAATGCTGGAAGAGTTTGCTGTTGACGATACTGGCGCATTTGGGCGTATTCGTAACACATTAAGAGCAACTGGTGATATGTTTTTATTTGGCAAACCAACTCCTGATATATTACATATAATGATAAAGTTGTATCATGAAAATATCGTGAAGAATCTATCTTTTATGGATAAGAGTTATATATCTTCTACGATACAAGGGGTTTTTGATGGACGAAAAATTGTTGATAGATTACAATTTATGTGTGGTATTATTGAAATGGATGATGGAAAATTTTATATAACAATATCTGAAGCACCCAAGCTTAAAATTAAGGGTAAGGTTCGCGAAGAAGATAAATTATTTGAAAAGAAAGAAAAAATCTTAGATAAATTATTAAAAAGCTGTAATATAAAAGTTAAATATCCAGAGAGGGATAACTCAAATAGAAATATTTCACTTATGGCATTTAATACATTTGGAACACTTTCATCTGAAGAGTATAAAATAGGATGGAGAGCCCCAAGTGATAAAGCGAAAGATAAATTTGTTGAGGGTGTTTTAAATCCTACAATTTATGATAAAGATTTTAAACCTTTTAATTTATCAACTCATCTTATTATTGATAAGCCTATTGAAGGAAGTAAATCTATGAATTATGATAGTAAATTATGGAACAAACACTATGAAGTAAACATGATTAATAGTTATAAGTATTTACGTGAAAGAATGACCGAGGGAAAATCATTTGCGCCTTTCAAAAAATATAAATATGAGGAGCCTTCAGCTGATATTGAGTGTAATAATGGAAGTACATGTACCGAATCAAAACTATTTTCATATGTTTATAATGATTTAGGGAAGACATTTGATGATATAAAAGGATTTGCAGTATTTTGGGTTGGTAAAGAACTTCCTCCAACTCATCATATTAAAGGATATTGTTATTCACCCAATATACCAGCGGAAAATATTAAACTAGAAAGGTTAAGAGATGACTGTTTAGAAATATTAAAGACAGGTACACCAATGAGTTATATGGGAGATTCAAGATTTAGTGATGTTCTAAAACATGTTGTTCAACCTATTGCAATGGCCTGTCCAGGCTGTTATTCAAACTATCTTAAGTATACGAAGGGTAACATGGGAACAAAGTGGGACCAAGAGGGGTGTTATCTAGAAGTTTCTCCCAGAACAGCGCGGGCGAAACAGCGTGAAACGCAGCGGCTTGAAATTGCAGCGGCCGCGGCGGCGAATGCCTCGAAGAAAGAGGGACTAAGTGCAGAATCCGCAACTGTAGTAAAAGCTAACACTTTAAAAGCTGTAAAAGAGGCGGCGACTGGTTCAAATGTTGCAAGACTTGAAGATAATAAATTTGGTGATGCTGATAATGAAACTATAAAAGCGGAAAGAGAGATCCTTGAAAGAGTGGCGAAAAAAGCGGCAAAAGAAGCAGCTGAAGTAGCGGCGTCTCGTTACAAGGGAGGTAACAGAACCCACAAGCGTAAAAACCAAAAACGCCGCAATACGAGAAGGCTAAAGCGCCATCACAACGTATAAGTAGAGATGTACGACGAATACGTCGCCCATTGTAAAAACTACGCAAGCCTCTATGGCGCTCAAACAGCAGTTTTCTTCCAAGTAGGAAAGTTTTATGAATTCTATGATATCTTGGACCCCCTCACAGGCGAAGGGCAGACAACGACCAAGCAAATCACAGATCTTCTAGGCATAAAACTTACCTATAAAAAGGCATCGGGTCCAGGAAACCGTGACGGCCTCTGGGCCGGCGTTCCAACCCAGTCTCTCCACACCTTCGCAATGCGCCTCACATCCCAAGGCTGGACATGCGTGATTATCGACGAATCCAAGGATGACCGAGGAAAGATTACAAGAGCCACCAGCCGCATCCTCTCCCCTGGCACCCACCTGGAAACTGCAGACGGCTCGGAGAGTATGTTTCTCGCAACCCTCTGGCTGGAAGAAGTTCCCTGGTCTCCCCCAACCTTCGGAACCTCCGTGGTTGACCTGACGACAGGCGAGAGCGTCTCCTACCAGGGCACCGCAGTCGGCCGCAATGACGCCTGGGCCGCAGACGACCTTCTCCAGTTCTTCCAGGTCCATCCGCCCCGCGAATGCGTCGTCTTCTGGCGCGGCGACGTGATGACAATGCCGGCGGAGAACTTTCTTCGCAGTCGTCTTGGCTTGGTAAACGCTCTGATTCACACGAAGATGGCAACGCAGTTGGCCCCGCTTCAGCGCGAAGACATCCTGGCGCGCATCTTCAAGCCGAAGACACTCCTCCCTCTTCGCCAGTATCTCCATATCGCTGAGCTCCCTTTAGCAGAGGCTGCCTTGACGGCCCTCGTGAGAACAATTGAAGAGCATTTTCCCTCTCTCACAGACCGCCTCCATGCCCACCGCATCTGGTCTCCAGAAGAATCCGTCTTTCTGGGAAACAATGTGCTTACACAAATCAACTTCATTAGCTCCAGAGAAGAAGATTCCGTCCTCGGCCTCTTCATGAAGACGCACACACTCATGGGGCGCAGAGCCATGCGCCAGCGACTCCTGTATCCGATTCGCGATGTGGACACGCTGAATCAGCGGCTGGACGAGCTGGCGGCCGTCTATGAAATGCCGAAGGAAGACAGAAACACTCTCCACAGCCTTCTCCAGCGAATCTCGGACATGCCCAGGCTCCACCGCAAAATCCAGACATACACGGTCACGGCCAATGATGTGCTCCTCTTGGAGCAAAGTTACGCCTATTCTTTGAGACTAATCGAAGCAACTGAAGGAACGCCTTTCACATTTCCTGTAGATCTTATAAGAGCATTCAAGGACTATATAACCGTATTCAAAGAGCATTTTGACGTTGAGAAGGCGACGCGGGTGGACGATGACACCCTCTTTCTTCCAGCGGACAAGGCACCACAGACGGCGGCAATAGAGGGCCAATTGGCGGCGATTAAGAAGCAGGTTGATGACATTGTAGAAGGAATTCGTAAGTGGGCTGGTTTGGCGGAAGGTGCCCTCCGTTTGGAGAGCCGCGACAGTATGCTTTATTGTATTACTGGAACGAAGACGACTGTGAGAGCTCTGGCGCAGAAGTTGCGCAGTGACCCGAGTGGAGCGCCGTATCCTGGCATCACAGTTACGGAGAAGAAGAGTGGGGCGAATGTGAATGTCCCCCACCTGGAACTCATTCACACAGAGGTTGCGAAGAAGCGCGCGGATCTCCAGGAGGCATTTTCCAAGGAACTTCCACCCATCTGCCAGTCCCTGGTGGATGCGTATATGGAGGTTTGGCATTCCATTCACACGTGGGTTGCCGAGACGGATGTTACAGTCACTCTCCAGCGGATCTGCGAGGCACGTGGCTTCACAAGGCCTGCCATTGAAGAAGGTGCGCAGGGCTCCCTGGACATCCAGGGACTCCGCCACCCGCTCATTGAGGCCCAGCAAACTCGCCTGGAATATGTGAAACATGATGTTTCTTTTTCAGGAAATGGCTGGCTCCTCTACGGAATGAACGCGAGTGGAAAGTCGTCACTCATGAAATCCATAGGAATCGCAACCATCTTGGCGCAGACCGGCTGCTATGTCCCAGCCGTCTCTATGCGTATCAGTCCATACGCGTCTATCTTCACTCGCATCCTGAATCACGACAACCTTTGGGCCGGTCTCTCCAGCTTTGCCGTAGAAATGACTGAGCTGCGTGAGATTCTCTTGAAGGCGGACGAAAAATCCTTGATTTTGGGTGACGAGGTGTGCAGTGGAACGGAATCTGTCTCAGCAACCAGTCTTGTAGCGGCCGCTCTCACATGGCTCTCCAAGAGGCGCGCATCCTTCCTTTTCGCCACGCATCTCCACGGACTTCTCTCCGTTGTTGCATGCCCAGGTCTCCAGACGTGGCATCTCCGCGTTCGCTATGAGCCGGCCACAGGTATTCTTATCTATGACCGCACTCTCCAGAAGGGCGCTGGAAGCAGTATGTATGGACTGGAGGTTGCCAGGGCGCTCAATCTGCCAGCGGATTTCCTAGAGGTGGCGCAGCGGGCTCGCCATGAACTTCTGGGATCAGCACCAGATGAGGAGGCGCCGGCGTCCAGCTGGAATCCAGTGGTCAAGCGGAGGGCGTGTGAAGTCTGCAAGTCCGCATTTGTTGCCGACATTGAGATTCACCACATTCGGCCCCGACAGTCCGCAGGACCATCAGGCCATTTCTCAGACGGAACGCACCAGAATCATATGCGGAATTTGGTCGCCGTCTGCGCGGCCTGTCACGACAAGCACCACGCTGAGGAGCTTGAAATTGGTCCGGTGAAGCAGACGAGCGAGGGCCCTGTGCGTCTTCTTACAGTGGAGCCGGCCGCCACAAAGGCCAAGTCTAAGTGGGCCGTCCAGCAACAGCAAACGATTCTGAAGATTCTACGTGAAAAACCTAATGTAGCTATTTCACGTATTTTGTTTGAATTGGAAGAGTATCATGCGATTAAGATTAGCTCGGCCACGCTTCAGAAGATAAGAAAGACTGGAGCCTTCTCCTAAAATTAAAAGTTTGGCTGGTTTCAGCTAAAAACTAAATGCCTCCAGATACCGCTCTCAGACTTCTTGAAAAGGCGAAGACCGAACTGGCCGAGAAGAAGCAAGCATATAAGACTGCTATTGCACTTCTTCATCAACTCAGACTAAACATCAAAATCAAGGAGCGTGTTGTTGTTATTCTGGAACAAAACTACAAAGAGGCGCTTGATGATGATTTACTCGCGGAGTGAGGCAGTAGTAGTAGGTGTCGGTGCAGCAACAGTAGCAGTAGGTGCCATCATACCCGCCGGCATCGCAATGTAGGCCATCGGTCCAGCAGGTCCAGCGGGTCCCGCAGGGCCAGGAGGACCCTGAGGGCCGGGCGGCCCCGCAACAACTGTGGCAGCGGCAGGCCCAGAACCACGATCCTCCAGCGTCTTCTGGAGAGCCGCCATCTGCTTGCGCATAGTCTCCACCGTTACCTCAAGCGCACGAACTTTAGAACCAAGAGGGTTGCCACCCATGTAATTCATGCCAGGATTCGTCACAGAGCTCATGTCTGCTAGTATGTGGGTATTCGGGGTTCTTGTTTGAACGCGTTTTGCCTTAAAATTGGCGGAAAGGTTCTAGCTAACTCCAGTAGAATGCTCCCTCCTATTCGCTGTATGAATTGTGGAAAGGTGATTGCCGACCAGTGGCGTTTCTACCAGAAGAAGCTCAAGGAGCTGAAGGGGGACGCTGCCGAACAGAAGTATTATTTCGATGGAACCTCTGTTCCCGAGACTCCGGAGAAGAAGATTCTGGACGGTCTCGGGGTTATGCGTCTGTGTTGCAGGAAGCACTTTCTGACCCAGGTTGACCTCATAGAGAAAATCTAACAACTCTCTAAGAATGGAGCTGTATTTGCCCTCACTTATGATAGTAGTCCTCGCAGGACTTCTTGTATTTGTCATCCTACCTCGTCTCAGCCCTCTCATTTTAGTTGTTATTGTCTCTCTTATCCTCGCCGTAACAGGATATCACCATGCGAATCTTTTTAGAGAAGAGTATGCGATGAGCACATGGCAGACGTCCGTCTATAACACGGCCGCCCCCTTTATGATTGCCATGGTGATTCTTTTGTCTATTGGATTCGGGCTCAATCTTCTAAGAAAGAAGGTGACTGGCCAGCCGATTACAATGCCATCCGTGCCTCAGATGGGCACTAATACGTTGAAGAGCCTGATTCGTGATCCCTTTAAAACAACATAAAATCCAAGCCATTGGTAGGATGCCTTCTTCAAAAAGGAAGACGCAGAAGCGCAACAATACAAAGAAAACGCTCATGACAATACCCCAGCTACGGTCAGCATTTGAGCACCTTGACCACAAGGCCCTTTCTCTCAAAGGGAAGGACAAGGACATTCAGATCGAGGAATTCCAGGCGGCGTGGAAGGCTGTTTTTAGACGCGATGTATCACCCAAGGCGGTGGAGGCTTATCTTGCTGTGAAGCACGCCGAACATGGCTCTGCAGGTAAGAAGCGCGGGACCAGACGCAAGAGCCGCCGCTCACAAGCTGGTGGCGCCGCCCCGCTCATGGGTGCGCCGCTTGACTTCCAGACCCGCCCCGGCATTGACGGAGTCAGTGGTTCTTTCCCGGCCTATGTTGACAAGGGGCTCTCTTTCTACGACAGTATCAACCAGCATGCCCGCATGGCGGACTGTGGCGTGAAGGACTTCTCACCGAAGGTTCCTGCTGGTCTAGGAAGTAATCAGGCGGGTGGCGGCACAGCCATTTCGTTTGCAGATTTCGCTTCGGCGGCCACCTTCAAGCCGTTTGATAGCACGGTTCCGTCGTCTGTTTATCAGGATGTACGCGCTGCATATCTGGGCGCACCTCTTCCTCCATCACCCTCTGTTGAAGAGCACACGTGGAAGTTCAAGTAAGCGATGCAGAGCGGAGCGGGCATAACGCGGAGCGGGCATAAACTCATTCAAAGAAACCTACTTAGCAATTAGGACTCCTGGAATGACGTCAGCTCTTCGTGGAGATGAAGCAAGAGAATTATCAGAACGTCTACTGAAACTCTATTACAATACTGTAGACTATCCATGGACCCGTCACCATATTGACAGCTATGACCAGTTTTTATCGTCAGATTTACCGGCGATGATTCGCACTTCAAATCCTATCACAGTTCTGGAAGAGCAGATAGGCGCAACAGGAGAATATGCGTATAAGGCGGAAATCTTCGTGGGCGGCCTGGAAGGAAACAAACTCTACATTGGAACACCCACTCTCAATCTACAGCACTCCAGTGAGGTCCGTCTCCTCTTTCCCAATGAGGCGCGTCTTCGCAATCTAACCTATGGAAGCATCGTCCAGGCGGACATTTACATCCGCATTACGAGAACCCAGCAGCGCGCATCCGGTGAGGGCCCAGGTTTCACAACTACGGTGCTGGAGATGGATCCGGCGACAGAGGCCTATGCTTATCTCGCCAAATATCCCCTCTTCCGCATACCCGTCATGCTCCACTCCCGCTACTGTATTCTCAACAAGAAGCCTGAGGAACTTCTGCGCGAGGCTGGCGAATGTATTTATGACTACGGCGGCTACTTCATTGTGGATGGTTCCGAGAAGGTTCTCATAACGCACCAAGAACAGGCATTCAACACGCTCTATGTTCAAAACCAAGAGAGAGAGCCGAAGACGCTCACATATGGCTCTATTTCGTGCCTGAGTCCTGTTACTCGCCAGGTGCGCCGCGTGGTGTTCGGCATCCAGCGCAGAGAAAAGACGCTGCAGGTGGGCATTCCGTTCGTTCGTAAGCCTATCCCAGTATTCATTCTGTTTCGCGCGCTAGGTATCCAAGCGGACGAGGATATCATACGTCTTATCTTCCCCGACCCTCAAGACGCGGAGACGAAGCTGCTTGAACCACTCTTAGAGGAGTCCGTCGTTGAGGCCTTCCCTTTCTTAGACACGTATTCCGCAATCCAGTATATCAAGATTCTCACAAAGGGATTCAGCGAGGCGCACGTTCTCGATGTTATCCACAACCAGCTCTTCATCCATGTCGAAGATAGGCCGATGGCCCGCGCCTTCTTCCTCGCCGAGTGTGTGCGGAAAATGCTGCGTGTGACGGCCGGTCTTGACGTGAAGACGGACCGCGACGATACACGCAACCAGCGCTGCTTGTCAAGCGGTTTCCTCACCCGCATGATGTTCCAGGGCGTCTACACATCGTGGCTCAAGTTCGCCCGCGTGACGATAGACAAGGAGTATAAGTATAATAGCAGCGGCTACAAGGGCGACAGCTTCGCCAACCTCTTCTCGCCTGGCAACCTGCCAACAATGCTGGGCGCGTCGTTCATTACCGACGGCATCATGCGCGCATTCAAGGGGAAGTGGACGAGCGGCAGCGGCGCTGGTGTAGGTGAAGAGAAGGCCGGCGTCCTCCAGGCCCTGTCCCGCCTCTCCTACATGGACTTCCTCTCCCACTGCCGCCGTGTTGTCTTGGACTTTGACACAGGTATGAAGCTCCAGGGGCCGCGCCGCCTCCACACCAGCCAATTCGGCTATTTCTGCACGAATGAGACACC
>Ga0049083_10000417_pt1 | contig 15015 bp, 11 predicted proteins | sample GreLakmeMI27MSRF_FD_66719 | JGI IMG/M metagenome (GOLD analysis project Ga0049083, IMG submission 66719) | Freshwater lentic microbial communities from great Laurentian Lakes, MI, USA - Great Lakes metaG MI27MSRF | ecosystem: Environmental > Aquatic > Freshwater > Lake | place: Great Lakes...
GCCAAGCCTGACATGTACGCTGACCGCCGCGACGGCGAGAGCGAGACCATGGAGGACTGGGACCAGGAGAAGCTGGAGGCGGCCATCGCGGCGAAGCACGGTAGCCACAACGTGAACCGGCCCACGGACATCATCTGCAAGCACTTCCTGGATGCCATTGAGAAGAAGCAGTTCGGCTGGTTCTGGATCTGCCCCGGCGGCGGCGACGAATGCAAGTACCGTCACGCGCTGCCGCCCGGCTACGTCATGAAGTCGCAGATCAAAGCCCTGGCTGCGGAGGCTGCGGCGAACAAAAAGACACTAGAGGAGGAGATTGAGGAGCAGCGCTCCAGCATGGCGGCCACCACTCCGGTGACTGAGGAGGTGTTCCAGGCGTGGAAGCGGCGCAAGCTGGCGGCCAAGGCAAGCGCGCAAGAGGCAGTGCGCGAGGAAAGAGTCAAGGCTGGCCGGCTGTCTGGGCGAGAGCTTACGGAGTTGGGGGGCTTCACGTTCGAGGACGATCTGGACGCTGGCGACACGAGCGCGTACACGCGAGAGGCGCGTTCTGGCTTTTGCCCCCTTCCTCCCTCCGCTGAGCACGCGCGCTGCGCTGCCGCCCTGCGCTGCGCTGCGTGTGCAGGCTGACGGCTCGCAGGTCCCCTCGCACGCTGCTTGCGCCCGCGAGGCTCTCGCCCTGGCTGACGCGCGCTCACCCGCAGAACGACGAGGAGGCTCTCTTTGCAGCAGCCGCAGCCACCGCGCAGGCCGCGCAGCAGGCCGCCGCCGCCAGTCGCGGGCAGCTGGCCGCCGCGCTGGCGGAGCTGCCGGAGGAGGAGCTGGACGTGGACGTGGACGCGCTGGAGGAGGAGGAGGTTGGGGAGCTGCAGGAGCGACTGGAGGGCGCTGCGCTGGAGGGGGAGGGTGACGAATAGACGCGCACCGCGGGCGAATGGTGAATGAGCTCATAGTGCGTACACAGTTCCATGCCATGTCAGGTCTGTTCTGTCCTCGCCGCTGCCCTGCAGCTTCAGCACTGCGCCGCCGGCGCCACCTCCTCCTTGGTTTCCTCTTCATCCTCGATGGAGTGGAGGATGCGCGCGATGCGCAGCGCCACGTCTGACTCTGCAGCCTGCAGCGCGTGCTCTCGCGCCGCATCCGCCGCGCGTCGCTCAACGGTCAGCGCCGCCAGCGCAGCCTCCGCCTGCTGCGCCTTGGCCTGTGCCGCGCGCGCGACGCGCTTGAGCTCCTCGGCCGCGCGCGCCTGCTGCTGCCTCGAGTCGCGCTGCAGGGCCTCGGCCTGGGCCCGCGCAGCCGCCGCCTGGGCCTGCGCCTCGCCCACGCTCGCCTGCAGCGCTGCGCCGCGCTCCGCCGCCGCCTGCGCTGCCGCATCCCGGCGCTGCCGCCACACTGCGGCGCCGTCAGCCGCGTGCTGCGCCAGCTCCGCGTGGCGCTGCTCCGCGCACCGCAGAGCCTGCGCCAGCGCGCATCGCTCGCCCACGCTGTCCGCCAGCTGCGCGCGGCAGTCGCGCAGCGCCTCGTCGCGGCAGCGCAGGCCCTCGGCGCGCACCGCCAGAGCGGTTGCACTCTCCTCCAGGCAGCGCTGCAGCGACTCAACCTCCGCGCGCGCCTGAGCCAGCGCCTCGCCGGCCGCGTCCGCGCGACGGCTGGCGGCGGCGCGCAGAGGAGTGAGGCCCGTCTGGGCGGCCAGCAGCTGCGCATCGCGGGCGGCGACAGCGGCGGTTGCCTCCTGCAGCTGCTCACGCACCGCCGCCAGCTCAGCCTGACCGCCATCCGCGCGCATGCGCTGCTTCGCCAGCCGCTCCTCCGCGTCGTCGCAGCGATGCAGCGCCTGCTGCAGCTGGTGGGCCATGTCCGCGCAGCGCTGCCCCTGCGCCGCCGCCGCAGCCACAGCCTCCGCAAGCGCTGCGCCGGACTCGTGCTGCAGGCTCTGCGCGTCCGCAGAGGCGCAGCGCAGCGCGCGACGCAGCGAGTGGGCGTCCGCGCGGGCAGTGGCAGCGTCGGCGCTTGCAGCTGCAGCCGCAGCCAGCGCCGCGCCAGCTTCCTGCTGCGCCGCGGACAGCGCCTGCGCCTGCAGCGCCGCCTGCTCCTGCGCCGCGCGCGCGTGCGCCTCCGCCTCCGCGCCGCTCTGGGCGCGCGCAGCCTGCAGCGCGAGCACCTCCCCGCGAAGCGCGGTGAGCGCCGCAGCGGCCTCAGCCTTGGCTTCGCCGCGGCGGGCAGCCACGCGCTGCGCTTCCGTCAGGCGCTGCGCCTGCGCCTGCATGCGCGCCTGCAGCTGCTCGCAGCGCTGCTGGGCCTCCGCACGGCCCTGCTGGGCCTCTTTCTGCGCGCGCACGGCGGCGAGCTGGCATCCGCGCGCCTCCACCAGGGCGGCCAGCGCGACTACTGTCTCGCTGCTGGCCTGGGGGGAGGAAGCTGGGGCGGGGGCGGAGGCGGGGAGGGGGCTGGCAGAGATCCAGCCAGGCGTGCACCCGTCCACCGAGGCTGCGGCCAGAGCTGCGGGCGAGGCGGCAGCCGCGGCAGCCTCGCGAGCAGCGTGTGCGTCGCAGCGCGCCTGCAGGTCCTGGCGCTGCGCTTGGGCGGCTGCGAGCTGGGCCAGCAGCGCCCGCTCGCGCTCCTCAGCCTCCGCCTGCTGCGCCTTGAGCTTGCCAGCCAGCGCTACCAGCGCGCAGCTCTGCGCCTCGTCAGCGCTCGCGCGGCGCGCCTGCGCGTCAGCCTCCGCCGACACGCGCACAGCAGAGAGGCGAGCCACCACGCTTCCAAGCTCAGCAGCCTCCCACCCGGCGCCGCCGCCCACAGCGCTGCAGCTGCCCGCGGACCAGCAGCTGGCAGCCTCCAGGGGCGGTGGCGGCGGCGGTGCGGAGCCGGGCGTGGCGCCCTGTGCACGCGCCGCTGCGCTTGCCGACGTGGCTGCACGCGCCTGCGCCACGCTGGCGCTCCACCCGCCCTCGCGCCCCGCGGGCGCACGCAGGAGACCGGACACCGCCGGTGAGAAGGCGGCGGGCGGCACGCCCGCGGCGGGGCTGGGGCACGCAACCAGAGCAAACGGCGCGCTCAGACGCCGCGCAGTGTTCGCGTCCGCACCCTTTCCAGCGCAGCTCCGCACAGCCTGGTTGTCCTGGTTGCCGGACACCTCGGACAGCGGCACGCGTGCAGACATGGCGGCCGATACGCGAAGGCGACTCGGTCTGCCGATATAGCCGTTGAGACAAAGTGACAAAGAACGGTCATCGATCATCGACGACGAAGTCACGCAGTGCAGGCGCAGCTGCCCTTAAGGCGCTAGGTTAATCCGATTTGAAACGAGGCCTAAGCGTGCATCTTCGGCGCACGTGCCAGGCGCTTAAACGCTCTGCATCTGTGCTGGCCGCTCAGCAGCATGAGTGGCGACCTGGAGCGCGGTCTTGGCCATGTCCAGCGGCGTTCGCCCCAGATGCGTCAGCGCAGCGGTGTTAGCGCCCCGCTCGATAAGCAGTTGCGCGCAAGCGAGCTGCGCCGCTCTGGCGGCACTGTGCAGCGGCGTCCACCCTTCTGCCGTCACAGCCTCCAGGCTGGCCCCCGCATCGATGAGCTGCGCCACCATGGATACATCGCCCGCGCGCGCGCAGAGGTGCAGCGCTGTCCAACCAGCCGCGTTGGCAGCGTCGACGTGCGCCCCACGCTCGCACAGCAGCTGCGCCAGCTCCCTGTGGCCGCCGTTGCACGCCCCGTGCAGCGCAGTCCATCCCTCGCCGTCGCGCAGGTTGGGGTCGCAGCCGCCGTCCAGCGCAGCGCGCGCGACAGGCAGGTTCCCCGCCAGCGCGGCTGAAACCAACCTTTCCGCGTCTGCGGAGGCGTCCCCGTCCGCGCACTCACTCGGTTGCAGCGCACCCTCGGGCGGCGGGTGTTGGTGAGTTGCTGAGCTCAACTCGGATAGGGGCGGCGCGGCCTCCACAGGGACCGGCTCAACCTCCACCGCCGCCTCTCCAGCCTCCTCCGCCACGGGAGCATCCGCAGGCGCAGCTGCGCGAGCCGCTGCCCGCGCCACGGCCAGCTCTGCCGCAGCCACGGCTGCTGCCGGGGTGGGGCGGGCTGCTGGTTGGTGCGAAGCGGGAAGCGCGCTGTCGGCTTCGCCCTCGCCTTCGCCCGGGCTGGAGAAGTTGAAGAAGAAGGAGAGAGCGCTCCCTGAAAGCCGTCAAAGCCTCAGCACTGCAGCCGGGGAACTGTAGCTCGCTCGCCGATTAAAACGGCTGAGATGCGAGTCCAGTACAAAGCGGAATCGGACGATGGAGAACGCACTCTGCTCGAAACTCTTCAGCAGGGTGCGCATCTCGTCCGACTGCACCATCATGAGCGGCGTTGACTCGTTCTGCCGGGGCGGTCAGGCGGGTGGTGGGGCAGGTGGCACCACAGTGCGAGCATGTGTCGCTGCGTACGTTGTTCTCCGCGTCGGGGCTGGCGCCCTGGCTGAGCAGCATCTTGGCGAACAGCACGTGGTCGTTCCTCACGGCGTGGTGCAGCGCAGTCCTGCGCCGCGAAGCGTCAGGCGTCGTGCTCGGCACAACCCCCCTCCCGCCCTCGCTCATCCTCACGCACCAGCCTGCGCTGTCGTAGCACCGCACGTCCGTGCCGCTCACCAGCGCCGCGAGACCCACGTCCACGTCTCCCGTTTTGGCTGCTTCGATGAGCTCCAATGCACCAGGCGCAAGGCCGCCACACCCACAAGAGACTGCGTTCCCCATCCCGCGCCACGCGCCAGAGCTGCGCACTGTACGGCAGGGAGTGAGCAGCCGCAGAGGAGAGCAAGAGAAGGAGCTGGCGGGCGTGGCTCTTGAAGTGCGGAGGCCAAAAAACGCGCGTGCCGCATGGCTTTTTCGCGCGCTGCCACCACCACTGACGTGGCATCCACACAGCTGCGCCATGTCGCTCTCTGTGTCGTGCATGGCGGCTGCGCTGCCGCAGGTGTGCCCTGGCCCTCGTGTGGCGCATCCACTGCTCGTAACGGCTTGCTGTTCGCCTGGACCACGGACGCTTGCCGTGCTGCCCAGCAGCCGCGTGTCCCGCGGCCGTGGACTGCTGCTGACGCGCCCCGTGACAGGTTGCCCGGGGATCAGGCTTTGCTAGCGGAAGTGTGCAGCTATCCGCTGCCGCGCCGCGCCGCGCCTCGCACGCAGCCGCCGCGCCGCGGGCGATGGCGGACGGGGACAAGGCTGCAGCGCCGACGATGGCCAAGCCGAAGGCACGTCTCCCCTTTTGAGGGAGCAGCGTCAGCGAACCCTAAAACCTCATGCGCTCTGCTCGCTGCTCTCCCTCCGCCTCCCTCCTGGCCGCACCTGCTGCGGCGCCAGCCTGGTGGCTTGTCCGCGCCCTGCGCTCACCAGGCTTCCCGCAGGTGGCTGAGTTCCGGGCTCTGAGCGACACGCTGGTCATGCTGGAGATTCAGGCGGCCAAGAAGGAGCTGGTGCTCCTCAACGTCAAGAAGGCGACGCGTCAGGAGGTGAAGGCGCATCACTTCGTGCTGCTGCGCAAGAAGGTGGCCATGCTGAAGACCATCCGCCGCGAGCGTGAGCTGGAGGCTGGCATCAAGAAGCGCGAGTCACGCCAGGCCGACAAGGCGGTCAAGCTGGACAAGGCGCGTGGCCGACGCTCCTTCCTCCGTGTGGAAGCTCAGTGACTGACGCGCCCCCCCTTGCAGACCTTTTGGTGAGCTGCGGAAGGCCCTGCGCTCACATTAATCCATTGCTGTGTTGATAGTCCTCCGCGAGCTGTGCACGCGGCGCCAGCCATTCACTGTGTGGGAGTTCGCGACGACGGAGAGACTTCTGCCTTCGCGAACGCTTGCTCACGTCCCGGCTGCCCGTGTCTCGCACCACTGCAGCCTACTCCAGAAGGCGAGCAGCGCGTAGGCGAATGCGTCCTTGAGCGCCAGCTCCGGGTCCGCGGGCGGCGCGGCTGCGCTGCCCGCGAGCACCTCCGCCTCTGCCCCCTCGCGCCGCAGCTGCCACCCCCGCGCAGCGCAGCGCTGCTGGCATGCGCTGAAGCACGCGGCCAGGTCGCCGGGCAGCTGGTCCACGGCTGTCAGGCGGGTGCCGCCCAGCGCAGCCTCCAGGCACAGCAGCAGCTGAGCCCCAGCAACGTCCTTCAGCCTGCCCAGCGTGTCCGCTGCGAACTGCAGCACGAACGTCATGCTGCTGCGGCATCGCGGGTCGCCCGCGTGCAGCGCAGACACGCCTTTCACGCTGAAGGTGAGGAGCTGCGCAAAGCGCTGCACCGTCTCGCGCTCCCCTTCAGTCTGGGCCATCTGGGCAGCCAGGCGTTGCAGCGCAGACTCCACGCGTTCCGCAACGTCAGAAGGATCCAGAGAAGCCTCACCCACCGTGGGGGCCTGCCAACGCTTCCGGCTGGCGCTTTGAGCTTCGCGCACTGCCGCCATCGAGCTCGCCTCCAGCTCGGCCAGCTGGCGGCGCTCCGCTTCTGACAGCTGTCCAGGCACCTTGAGCGCCTCCGTCTGCTCGCCGTCGCCCCCCATGGCCTCTGTGGCCGCCTCTTGCAGTCGCTGCGCAACCTCCTCGGGCAGGCCCTCCAGCTGCCACTGCAGGCTCAGCAGCAGGCCCGCGTACTGCAGCACCCCCGCGCGCAGCTCCTCCGGCAGCTGCGTGGCACTGGCCAGGAAGCGGTGGCGAAGCAGCGCAAGCAGGTGCTCTGCAAACGCGGCGCCTGCAGAGTCGCCGCCGGCGCGAAGCTCGCGCTCCAGCTCGTACATGCGCGCCCGGGAGTTGTCCAGACTGCGCTCGTCGCTCCCAGGCCGCTCCGCAATGCGCACGACGTGCTCCGCAGCGTCCTCCATCACCTAGCCAGGAACGGCAGCGGGGAGCGTGCTGTCACAAGGTTGCACAGCGCAAGCAGGCGTCAAGGCGTGCCTGCGCGAAGCGGTTGAAATAGACCAGGTCATCTTCGCTGACGGCCTCACTGGAAGAAGTGTCGTCGGGCAACGGCGCCACGCGCAGGGCATCTGCTGACGGCTGCGAGGCGCTCGCACGCCGGCCCCGCCGCCTGGCACAGGGCAAGGCGACGCGCGGTGCAGGCGCGGCGCCATGGGCCAGGGCGGGCCGCTGCGCAAGCGGCAACGCAGCAAGCATGCGCTCCGAGGACGTCTCCAATCCTCTCCACAGCCGCGACACAAGCTTGCCTTAGGGAGTCAGCGTGTGCGACGTCGCAAATCGTACGACGAGCCCCGAGGCGCGATGTGCCAGATCCCGCGCCTCGCTGATCCATCTATCCCTCTCACGCTATGTCCAAGCCGGTGCTGGGCTATTGGGATATCCGCGGGCTGGTGCGTGCCGCTCTGGGCGCCAGGTTCTTTTTCATCTGGCTCACGGTTTGCAATCTGCTCTGTTGTGCTGTCAGGCGCAGCCCATTCGTCTGGTTCTGGCCTACGCAGGCGTGGACTACGAGGACAAGCTCTACAGCGTTACTGCTGGGCCCGACGGGTGCGAGCTGAGCTCCGCTGAGCTTACAACTCCCTGTCTTCCGCTCAACCGCCGTTGCAGGTCGTGGGAGAGTGACTGGAGTGGCGTGAAGCACTCGCTGGGCCTGGACTTCCCCAACCTGCCGTACTACATTGACGGCGAGCTGAAGCTGACGCAAAGCCACGCGATTCTGCAGCACGTGGCTGAGAAGGCTGGACTGGCTGGCAGCACGCCGGCTGCACGCGCACGCTCTCTGATGCTGCTGGAACTGAGCCGAGATGTTCGCACACCGTACGTAAACTTCTGTTACTCTGGCAGCTTGGCCGGGAAGGACGCCCTACTGGCGGCGTTGGCTCCGACGCTGGGAGCCCTGGAGACATATATTGCCACGACGCCGGGCCCGTTCCTGATGGAGGAGTTCACGTATGTGGACCTGGTGTGGGCTGACCTATTGGAGCAGATTCTCGTGCTGTCGCCATCGGCGTCGTTCGCGACACTGCCCCGACTGACGGCATTCCAGGCGCATGTCGCCGCGCTGCCGGCCATCGCCGCCTACCGCGCCTCGGGCCAGTGCATCGACCGGCCCTTCAACAACAAGATGGCGGTTTTCAAGTGATGCAATGACAGTACTGTTTTAGTTGCACTCACTCAAGGGATGAGAAGGAGGGGCTGCGAGAGGAACTCGGCCAGGAGATTGAGGTCCACCGCCCTCACATGCGCTGCGCTGGCGCTGAGCACAACCAGGTCTGCGCCCACGCTGTCTGCCGCGTCGGCAATGGCCGTTTCCGTCTTTGCGCCTGTCTCCGTCAGGAAGCCTGGGTCCTCACCATACCCGCTCTCGCCCAAGTGGAAGCGCACAGTGTCCAAGCGCGTGTTGGCGTCACCCGCAAGCATCTCCGCGTCCGCGAGCAAAACGGTGAGCTTGGCAGCTGAAGACAGAGCATGGGCACCCGCTGCTGCAACAGCCGCGCGCGTGTCTGCGCTCAGATACACGTTCTTGTCCACCACCGCGAGCAACACGTGCTGGTAAGAGGTGCTCACATAGGCTGCGTAGGGAGGCCGAGGAGTGGAAAACGGTGAGGAAGGTGCTGACAGGGCACGCGTGCAGCACACGCGAGGTTTGCCGGCCTCCCTCGCACCTGCCGCGCTCGCGCTGCGACTGCAAGCGCACTGCACCGAGCGGCGAGGAGGGGCGTGACCGACACGACAAGGCCGCGAGGGCACTCGCAACGGTGCGGCGCCTTCTTTGAGAAGCCCAGCAGGCAAGAGCACTGACATAGCGCGCAAAGGACGCCCAGAGGACGGCGCAGAGTGGATGCTGAGTCAGCACCTTGTCGGTCACATACAACAGCCTGTCAATCAAAGAGCGGCAGCAGCGGTGACCAAAAACCAAGGGACGTCTCAAGTTCTCACCCTCGCTCACTGGTTGATTGAGGCTGCGCAGATGCACAGCGCACCTGCCACACTCACGCGAGCAGCGCCCGCGCGTGCCCCTGCTCGGTCCGCCGTCGCTCGAGCACCTCCAGTGGCCATCCGCTCAGAGGCGCAGTGGTCGCTCCAGCCGGCCTCGCTCCCGCCGCCCGACGCAGTGGTGGGGTTGCCCTTCGGTTCCACCGGGCGCCTGCACGCGCACTGCGCGTGCTTGGAGGCTCGAGACGCTCTTCTGGGCAAAGCGCAGGGTGAGCGCCTCATCCTGCTGCCCGCCACCAGCGGCGGGGATGCGCGCTGGACGCTGGCACGCAGCCGCGCCAGCGGCGACGGCGTGGGCGGCCTTCTGCTCAGCTTGTCTGGAGTGGCCTCGCGCGCCCGGGCCGAGGCGATGAGAGGCGCGCAGCTGTGGCGCGCGCCGCCGTCCGGCGCCGCCCGCCCCCCCGCGGTGCCGCTGCACCTTGCTTTGCGCGCGGACGAGCGCGGTGCGCTGGCGCGCGCGGCAGCTGTTCGCGCGGAAGCAGCGGCTGCTGCGGCGGAGCGTCTGCCCCCCGTGCCCGCGGAGCTGCAGCCTGCGTCTGGCCCGTCTGCCAGCGGCGACGCGGAGGTTGCGCTGTTCTGGGACCTGGACAACCTGGCGTACGAGGCTGGAGGGCCGCCGCCACGCGCCCTGGCAGCCGCTCTACGCGCTACCGCCGCCCGTCACGGCACCGTGCGCTCGCTGCTCGCCTTCGCCAACCGCCACGCGTTCAGCTGGACGCCCGCATGGGCGGCACAGCAGGCGAAGGAGGAGCGCGCGGCAGAGGCGCAGGCCGCCGGCTTGCGGTGCCCTCTTTGTGCTCGCTCCTGCGACAGCCCCGCAGCGCTGCGCAGCCACTTCGCGCACCTGCACGGCCGAGAGGAGCGCAAGCGCAACCGCGGCCGCAGCGGCAGCGGCAGCGCGGCCCCCGCCCCTTTGGCCGACTCCATCCCTGCCGCCGGCGCGGACCGCGCCTGGCGCTACGCGCAGGCCAGCGCCGCGCTGTTCGCTCCCGCCAGAGGCAATCGCCTGGCGTGGTCCCTGTCGCGCGAGGGGGTGGAGGTGCGCACGGTGGAGTCGCAGCCGCAGGCGGCGGACGCAGCGCTCGAGTCTGCGCTGCGCAGCTTCCTGGCGCAGCGGGCCCCCGGCGCGCCGCCAGCCTGCGTGGTGCTCGTGTCGGACGACTCCGGCTTTGCGCCGCTGCTGCACTGGGCGGCGCAGCAGGGGGCGACTGTGGTGGCCGTCAGCACGCGGCCGCCCGTGCAGCCCCCGATGACGGGCGATGCGCTGGGCGCATCGCCGCGCATACGGTGGGCGCCATGGAGAGAGGTGTGCCAGCTGGCGCGCAGCATTCAGCAGGCGGGGCCACCCGCGCTAGACGCCGCCTGGGGCTTGGCGGCTGACGCGCAGCGGCCCAGAAAGGCGGGCGCAGCTCGCCGCGTGCCCCGCGGACAAGCGACAAGCTGGGCATCCGCGCAGCTGGTGGCTGTGGAGGGACAGACACCGCCGGCAGTTGCGTGTGCCTCCTCAAAGGACGACCCAGTGGCTGCGTTGGCCGCGTCCCTGGGCGGCGTGTTGACCGAGGCTGAGCTCAAGGAGGACGGCGACGACTTCCACATCGCCGCGCAGCTGGACCCGGCCGGGGCCTCCGCAGACGTGCACGCGGGGGAGGGGGACGGCGGGCTGGCCATACACGCGGCGCTGGCGGCCGACGCCGCAATGCGCGTCGCCTCGACGGAGAAGCCGCGGGCGGCGCCGGCGCAGGAGCGCGTGTTCAGGTCGCGCGCGCAGCGTGCGACTGCGCCGGAGCCGCAGCACGTGGAGGCGACTCCTGTGGCTGGGGCTGGGGCTGGGGCGCCGCAGGATGCAGCCGCAGAGGCGCTTCGGGATCAGGTGTACGACCGAGTGCTGGCGGACACGCGCGGTGACCACGAGGCGGCGTATGAGGCCGCATACCGAGGAGCGCAGGTGAGCGACGCGCGTGCTGCAGCGTGAGCAAGAGGGCGGCGATGCAGTATGTGAGAATGATGCGCAATGAGCACCGACTAGAGTCACCTTAGCGGCGTCTCGTGCTGCGGTTGCCCTGGCGCTGCCAGCAGGCTCTTCTTGCGGCGGGTGGCGGACGGTCGCACCGTCCTGTCTGTTTCCAATTTCGTTGCCTCCTCGGTCGTGTGCCGCTCGCGTGCACCATGGCCGTCTACCTTGCGCGTCACGGCGAGAGGTGCGGCAGTGCGGATACTCTGCGAGTGCAGTGCCCGCGAAAGGACCTCCCGCCCCTTTCAGCACTGTTTTGCCACCATGACCGCCGCACCGCTGACGCAGCTGACGCAGGATTGATTTCGTGGACAAGTCCTGGGTAGACAGCGCCGCACGGCCCTTCGACCCGCCGCTCACAGCTCGCGGCGTGCTGCAAGGGAGCGCTCTCGGCAAGCGCCTCAGCCTGCTGTCGCCGCGCCCCACGAAGATATTCGTCTCGCCGCTGGGACGCACGGTGCAGGTGCGCTCAGCGCTGCGCAAACTGCGGACGCTTGTGCTGAGCACAGAGCGCAGACGGCCGCTGCGGCTGCGGCGGAGCTCGGCATCACCGCGCTGCACGTGGAAGGAGGCCTGGTGGAGGTGCTCGACGAGGAGTGGTATCGATGCTGGCGCTGCAAGCCGGAGGACATACGCGGAGACGCAAACGCTGCGACACTCTTCTTGAGTCCGGCAGAGCTCAAGTCGACGGTATCCAACCTGGTGGATACCTCCTACTCCTCATTCTATGACGTGCACAGCGTGGGCGCCACACGCACGAGCGCCGAGGACTGGGAAGGCTGCACACGGCGCATGAGCGCCACTATTCAAGCCATCGTGGCTGCCCACCCGCAAGACGTGTGTCTCTTCGTCAGCCACGGCGGCCCCATCGAGGTGACGCTGCCGGCGCTGGACCCGCGGCTGCCGCGCCGCGTCAAGGTTGACTACACCAGCCTGTCAGCCTTCACGATTGCGTCAAGCGTCTACACCTGCACCATTCATTCGGACGCGTCGCACATCGACAACGTGACGGTGGGAGTGGAGGTTGCTGTGCCTGGGCAGTGAGTGAGAGCTAGTGAGAGTTTAACTCACATGATGACCTCGCCCGCGCTTGCTTTTTGGCGCGCTCCCCTGATGCGCCTGCAGCCAGCCCCGCGCCTGCACCGCCCAAGCCGCACCCGCCGCCGCCTGGCTGTCCCGATGCGCGGCTGCTGCGCGCGCCCAGAGCTGCCCCGCGCCAGCCGCCAGCAGCGCCTCCCCCACTCCGTGGTCCCCCTCGCCCGCCCCGGACTGCAGCTCCTCCAGCACGTCGCCCACCAGCCCCTCCAGCGCGCACAGCGCCCGGCGGCGCAGCGCGGGCTCGCCCAGCGCGCTGTGCAGCAGCGCCTGGCAGCTGTGGGTGGCTGTGGACGCCAGCAGCACGCCGTCGGCCAGCCGCGCGCGCTCCTCCGGCGGCACGTACACGTTGGCGCCCTCCACCGCGTCCAGCGCCGCCTCGGCCGCCAGCAGCTCCCCGTGCGCCGCCATGACGGCTGTGCACGCGCCCAGCAGCGGGCCCCGCAGCTCGCACAGGCACACTGCGAGCGCGGCCAGCACGCGGCAGGCTGCGGGCGCCTGCTGGTCGGCTGTGGCGGCCAGCAGGTAGTGCGCGCCTGCGCAGCCCATCGCCTCCAGCACCGCAGCCTTTCGTTCGCACTCGGGGTCGTCCTCAGGCGGGGCCAGCACCAGCTCAACCGCGTGCGCCCGCTCCTCTTCGGCGCGCCCCTCACGCCCCGCGAGGAGCGCATCGGGGCGCCCTTCGCCCAGAAGCAGCGTGGCGGCGTCCGCGTGGCCCACGGGCGACACCAGCCGCGTGCCCGCGGGCAGCGGCGCGAGCGCGCAGAGCTCCAGGCTGTCGTCCGCGCCGGCGCGGCGCAGCTCCACCAGCGCGCCCAGGAGCACGCCGGAGGCGAGGGCGTGCGCCAGGGGCACCAGGCCGGGCGCGGGAGAGGAGGGGAGGGCCACGCAGGCATGGCGGGCAACCGCCAGCGCCCAGGCACAGCGTCCAGGCGTGTGGCGGTGCTGCGTCGCCTCCATCAGCTCCCCCGCGCGGGCGCCAGCCTCCTCCGCCTCAGCCTCCACTGCCCCGCCCAGACTGGTGCCCACCAGCAGCGGCGCAGCCGCGCACGCAGCCATGGCGGGAGCGGGCAGCGCCTGCAGCGCCGTCAGCAGCGGCGCCCAGGCGGAGGCGCCGCCCAGAGCAGCCTGCTCCAGCACCGCCGCCGCCATCGCCAGCTCCTCGTCGCCGGAGCAGGCTGCGCGGTGCGCGTCTGAGGCGCGCAGAATGCAGCAGGATGGGATGCGAGCCAGCAGGGCGCTCGCCGCCACCTCACAGGCGGTGGTGAGCGGAGGGGGCACCCAGCCACCTCCCGGGCAGGCGGCCACGCAGGCGGCCACCGAATCAGCCGTAAGCGCAGCCGTGTGTGCGCCTTGCGCTGCCAGCCACTCTGCGAAGCGCGCAGGGCTGCCGTCCAGAGAAGCCGCAGCCGGGGCTGGCACATGGCAGGGAGGCCGCAGCAGCGCCCGAGCCGCGTGCTCCGCCAGAGCGCACAGCGAGCCCCTCAAGATGGCCGCCTGTCCGTGCCTGTACGCCGCCAGCGTCCACTGCGGCGCCTCGCAGCCCCAGATTGTGGCCCCGTGGGGTGCCGCGCCGACCCGTACGCATCCCCTGTGCGCGCACGCGCCTTCGCTGAGCACCTGCGCGTCCTCCGGGCACTCCACTGCGCGCAGCGCCTGCAGCAGCGCGGTGCGCAGCGCCTGCACCACGCGCGCCTCCGTGCGCGGGCACAGCTGCGGCGCGGGCGGCAGGTGCACATCCGCGTCTGACGCGAGGCACACGCGCAGCGTGGCCAGCAGCGACTCTGGCAGCGGGTGCGCCAGCGACAGCGAACCGCGACGGGAGAGGTTTCGCTGTCGCAGCAGCGCCGCGCGCGCGCCTGGCGCCACGCCCTGCGAGCCCTCAGCGGCCAACGCGACGGTGAAGCGGTCCCACGGGTTTGGCGATAAACAGAAGCCATAGCTCAGCAACAGCTGAGCGTTGCTACGCCCGCCGTAGTTCATGCCCGGCACAGCGCCCTGCGGAACCGCGCAAGGGACTACGATGCGCAGCGCGGGCGGCGAGGAGCCTGTGAGCTTGCTGCTGGCCTCAGCCTGAGCCCACTCGCAGCCGTGGAAGGGGTCATGGTCCAGCATGTCGGCCACGGGCAACAGCGCCGCGGTGCTTCCGGAGGCGCAGGGCACTGCGAAGGCGCGCGTGCCGACGGCGGAGCGCGCGTAGTGCAGCGAGGAGGGGTCGGACAAGGCGGCCGCGACGGCTATGCTGAGCGCAGAGCCGGCTTGATGAACCAGGCGGGGCGCCCACTTGGTGCGTAGCTCCTCCAGCGCAACCTCCTGGTCCACCACGGCCGCGTGCAGCGGAGTGCGCGCCAGCAGGGCGCGCTGCGCCTCGTCCCACCAGAGCGGGTCAGAGAACGCCGCCGGCAGCGCTGCGATGTAGGGCGCCCAGAAAGAAGCTGCACCGCTGGCCCTCTCCACCGCCAGGCGCAGGCAGAGCAGAGTCAGGTCGGTTGCGCCCTCTTCAGAGAGCGCCTGCAACGAGGCTGCGAGCGCGCCAGCTGGCCCGCTCTCGCCCGCGTTGCTCCTCGCGTGCAGCAGCAGCGCGGCGGGAAGCTCTATGCACGCCTGCGCAGCCTCACGAGTCAGATACGGCGCTGAGACGACGGCAGAAGGGTGCGCGCCTCGCCAGCTGCGATGTCGCCAACAGCGTATAGATTGCGGCCTCGGGCGCGCAGCTTCGGCAGTGTGGCACCGTTGGCAGCTGCCCACTGCAGCAACTCATCCATCGACATACGCCAGGCGGGGCAAGGGGCCAGGACACGCCAGAGGCCAGGCCCACGCGTTGTCGTACAGTCGTACGATTGTTTGACTGTTTACGCCTGGGTTGGCAAATAAGAGGCTGTCTACACTTAGGGTTTAGGGCTAATCACATAGGCCTAGTTCGGTCTACACCATCCTATTTTAATAGGGTTCAATAGGGTTTCCTCTACTACAATAGCCCTATCAAGCCCTACG
>Ga0049083_10000418_pt1 | contig 15009 bp, 13 predicted proteins | sample GreLakmeMI27MSRF_FD_66719 | JGI IMG/M metagenome (GOLD analysis project Ga0049083, IMG submission 66719) | Freshwater lentic microbial communities from great Laurentian Lakes, MI, USA - Great Lakes metaG MI27MSRF | ecosystem: Environmental > Aquatic > Freshwater > Lake | place: Great Lakes...
CGGTTGCTGCGCTCGACCGATACAGCCGACACTTCACGCCGCCGGCTTCGATGTCGCGGACCTCGTGCAATTCCACCGTTGAGGCCACACGCATCGCCTGGTAACTCTTGCGGGCTTGCGCGGCTGACAACTCGTGCATCGGCGGTGAGCCGAGTTGACGCATGGACTCTAAAACTGCGGTGGTCTGGGCGTGCAAGGGCATCGCCCAATGATGCCAGACGGTAGCGTTGCGCGCACCAGCGTTCGTAGCTCAATGGATAGAGCATCTGACTTCGGATCAGAGGGTTGGGGGTTCGAGTCCCTCCGAGCGCGCCACCTATTGCAGTGCGCCAGTCAAGTCGTGGTCAGCCGGCGGGAGCGACTAGGGGCAACTTCGTTGTCCACCCGTTCAGGATGTCCCTACTTGAAGTTGCGAGTACATCTTCGAGAATGCTCGCGTAGACCGAGCGGAAATCCACCGTTACGGGTAGGTCATCGTCTTTCAGCTGATTGAGCGATGGCTGCTCCCCAAAGAATCCGCCATTGATACGTTCCCCGATGAGAAAGACAGGTCCAGAAGTGCCGTGATCCGTTCCGTCTGACGCGTTTGCCCGAACCCGACGACCAAACTCGCTGTACACAAGGACGGTTACGTCTTTCTGCCGACCGAGCGATCGCATCTGAGACATGAAAGTTGTTATAGAGGTTGAGAGTGCCCCTAAAAGTCGAGATTGAACGCCCTGCTCGTTGGCATGGGTATCAAACCCACCGAGTGACACCGACCAGACTCGCGTCGGTGCACCAACTGCGATAAGTTTTGCGACCGCGTTCAACTGGGCAGAAAGATTGGAATCACCTCCGGCATTACCACCAACCGCCGTCGGCAGGTCAGCCGCTGGCGGTGCGTCATTTTTCAGGACTGGAGTAACGGTGCCTGCCACAGTAAAAAGGTCGCGGATTGACCGCGCAGCCGCAGCTTTCAAAACGTTGTCCTCGGGTGTTGTCATAGCGAGTCTTGAAACATCCGTAGCGAGTGCTCCAGTTGGCAGTCGGAAGCCGCTCAGCGGCAGCGCCGTACCCGATCGTCGTTCACCAACTAAAAGCGGCGGAAGGGTTGATCCAAGCCCGATTGCACGGAACGGATCGGCGGGCTGAGTCTCGAGCCACCTGCCCAGCCAACCAGTTCGAGATGGTGTTCGCGATGCCGTCTGCCAAATGGCCATTGACGAAAAATGCGATCGATCAGGGTTCGGGTAGCCAACACCTCGCACAATTGCCAATTGCTTGTTGTCCCAGAAGGTCTTGAAGCCCGCCATTGAATTGTTGAGCCCGAGACTCTCCCCGAGCAGGAAGACCTGATCCTCGCGATAGGCCATCGTCCCGCGCATCGCATGATAAACCGCGTCGTTGTAAGGAATCACCGTGTTCAGACCATCATTACCGCCATACAAAGTGACCACTACCAAGATCTGGGAACCGGCCGAAGGTGGATTCACCTTCGCTGCACGGACTACATCAGCGATAGAGACAGTGTGCGCAGCAACCGCTCCCGCGCCAGCCCAATGGATGAACGTTCGTCGCGTCATTGTCGTCATGGTCGGCCTTTCAACTATTGACTACGTATTCGGGACAAACGAGGGACAAGGCCACCAGCCTTTTGGGATCAGTAATCGCACCATTCAGTACTTCGCGGGTTCGCTTACTCCACTGCGCGACTCCGAGCCAGTCTGCGAGTGCATCGAGCCGACTCGCTTGGGCAACCGCAGTCACCGGACTTAGGTCGCCATAACTGCACAGCTTTTGAGCAGTCCGGATTCGTAACTGTGCTGATGCCGCCGTCAACCACGCCTCATCTGATGCCCAGCCTCCTACGTTTGGGGGGAAAAAATGCCGCTGACCCATCACGGTGAGGCTCTTCAGCAACTCATCTGGCTGAACGTAAGTTGACGGCGTGATTCGCAATGCTCGCAGCACCCCGACCATCCACTCGAGCGGACTCTTTACCATTGCGTGCGCAGGGTCAGCGAACTCTTTCGACATAAGCATATTTTTCATCGCTTGTAATATTTCTCGTCCCGCAAAACCCGACTCAATTCCACTACCTGAGGGCAAGGCGACAGATGAGGACACGAATCGAAACCACAAACGTTCGGCAATGAAGCGCTGACTACTTGGCTGCTGCGAGAGAAATCGTGCCAGCGAGACGGCATCAAACAGAGCAGTGGTACCGAGCACCGTGGTTGGATTCAGGTACGACTGTCTCAAATTTCTTGCCACAACCCCTGAGTGCTTCTCGACTTTCCACCCAGACAGCACTCGTGCTACTTCCTTGACGTCGCTCTCTGAGTACCGATTCACCCCCAGGGTGAAAAGTTCCAGGAGCTCGCGGGCGAAATTCTCATTCGGCGATTTTGCCGTGTTCAACTGCCCGTCAAGCCACATCATCAGTGCGGCATCCGTGACCAATTCCTGGCACATTGTCGTGAAGTTTCCGAGTGAATGTTTACGCAGCCGTTCAATGTGATCAAACATCACGAGAGGTTCATCAACCTTGGTATAGGAAGTCGCCCAGTGCCCGTGCCAGAACCAAGTCATTCGCTCATGTAATGGAAAATCCTGCAGCACCATTTGATCAAGCCACCACAAGCTCATCGCGCGAAGTTGGTTGCGCTTAGCGTCTGCGTACGGAACTACTGCCTCTGTATTTGGGCGCGGCTGCGGGCCCAAGTCCGTGATACCAAGCTGCAACTTCACATCGCCATAAATTGGGGGGCTTAGCGCCAACACTTCTGATGCAGAACGGCTGAAGCCCTTGGCGAGCATTGCTTGAAATTGTCCCGGCTTCGGTCCAAATCCGACTCGGTGAAGTAGACGGGAGACCGCAATTCGCTCGTTTACTGCCACCCATTTAAGGTAGGGGCATTAGGTGAACGAATCTTTAACGCCTCATTGCAGTCATGAGGAGTTTGACCTTCACATGAGTTTCGAAGATGGGGATTCGAGTCCCTCCGAGCGCGCCGACTAGTGCAGCGTGCGCAACGTGCGCCCAGGCGGGGTGTTGTGCGCCACCACGCCGCCCGGAAAAAACGCTTGTTGTTGCGACTGCTCGTCAGCATCTGCCAATGCATCAGCCAACGACTCCACGCTCCAGGCCTCTTGTGTTGACCAGTGTTGTGCAACGCCAGATGCGGAGTACACCGCAACATCGGGCCCTTCAATGGCAAACACGCGACCAGTAAACCGACACAACGAACTGGCCAGATACACCACAAGTGGCGCCACGTGCTGCGGTGCATAACGATCAAAGCCCACCGCGTCAGGCATAAGCGCCAAGACCGCCGGTGACTCTTTCACCATTCGTGTGCGCGCACACGGCGCCACCGCATTGACCCGCACGCCCAGCCGGGCAAGTTCTTGGGCATGGCTCACCGTGAGTGCAGCAATCGCCGATTTTGCAGCGCCATAGACACCACCGCCAGAAACAGGATGCAAGCCCACCGCCGACGTGGTGTTCACGATGGCGCGATGCGACTGCGCACCAGCCTGATGCCAATACGCAGCAGCAAAATGGCTCACCGCGAGCGTGCCTTTGAGATGCACACCCAACTGCGAATCCACATCGTGTTCAGACAAATCCACCAATGACGACGGACGATTGATCCCAGCATTGTTAATCACAATGTCGAGCCGGCCAAAACTCGTATCAGCGGTATCGATAATCGACTCAGCACCACCCCACTGTGAGACATCAGCGGTGTTGGCAACAGCCTCACCACCCAGCGACACAATTTCATTCACCACCTGCCCTGCCGCACCGGGGGCACGTTGCTCACCAGTCACGGCGGCCCCAAAATCATTCACCACGATGAGCGCACCCTGGGCGGCAAGTGCAATTGCGTATTCGCGACCCAGGCCACTTCCTGCACCCGTCACGACCGCAACTTTGTTGTGCAGGAGGCCCTTGCCTCGCAAAAGACTTGTATCTGCAACTAAACCCACGCTGCGAACGGTAGTGCAATGACCGGCATCGTAGATTAAAGACATGCTCAGAGAGTTCGGCACGGCGCCACCCAAAAAGCATGTGGTGATTGTCGGGGCCGGGTTTGGTGGGCTGGCCTGTGCAAAAAAACTCCGCAAGTCGGCGGCCTACTCGGTGACGCTCATTGATCGCAATCCGTACCAGTTGTTCTCACCACTGCTGTATCAGGTGGCGACTGCATCGCTACCCGAAGACGACATCGCGTTTCCAGTGCGCACCGCCTATCGAGAGGTGCAATTCATTCGTGCCGAAGTCACCAATGTTGACACTGGCGCCAAAATGCTCACCCTGTCGACCGGCAAGACCGTCTCATATGACGATCTGGTGCTTGCAGTGGGTTCAGAAGGCACCACATTCGGCATCCCTGGTGTTGCCGAGCACACATTGCAGATGAAATCGGTGGCGCACGCACGCGATATTCGCCGTTCGCTGCTGCGCACCTACGAGGCCGTCGAAGACGGTGTGCTACCGATCGAAAGTCTCAACGTGGTCATCGTTGGTGGTGGCCCGACTGGCGTCGAACTCGCCGGGGCCGTGCGTGAATTGCAAGGCGAAATCAAGCGCGAGTTCGAACATATTGCCCCACAGGCCACAGTCACATTGCTCGAAGCTGGCCCACGACTGTTGCCAAGTTTTCAACCCAGTTCAAGCGAACACGCCCGCAAGGCACTCATCAAGATGGGTGTCAACGTGCGTGTTGATGCAGCCGTCACCGAGGCCACATCGCGATCGTTACGCCTGAAAGACGGTGAAGAACTCGTGGCCGGTACCCGAATTTGGGCCGCTGGCGTGGTGGCACCACCACATTGGAAGTTTCTCGGCGAGTCTGATCGCGGCAATCGTCTCAAAGTCAACCCGCAACTGCAACTCAGCGACTCACTATGGGTGGTCGGTGACGCTGCCAATTTTGCCGATGCAGAGGGCAAACCGTTACCGATGATTGCACCAGTAGCCATTCAGCAAGGTCGTCACGTTGCACGTCAACTGCTGCGCCGCGAACGCAACGAGGCGTTCGAAGTATTCAAGTATCGCGACAAAGGTCAGATGGCCACCATTGGTCGGCGCAAAGCAGTCGTCGAGGTTCGTCCATGGTTGCGCTTTCAAGGCACCGTCGCGTGGCTCACATGGTTGGCGTTGCACCTGGCGTATCTTTCGGGTGGGCGCAACCGCACCAGCATCTTTGCCGACTGGGTGTGGAACTACTTCGTCTGGACCCCACGCCGCACTATCACCGAATAGCCGGTGGCTACCACCACCATGAGCATCGACCCAGACAAGCTCAAGTTTTTTTCCTTCCTGCTCTTCACCAAATTGGAAGGTGCAGTCACCTCGGGCATGGTGCACTTGGGCGACCACCTGGGTTTGTATCGCGCCCTGGCCGCAGCACCGCAGCCACTCACCACCACACAACTAGCCGCAGCAACTGGGTTGCGCGAGCGCTGGGTGCGCGAATGGGCCTACAACCAAGCAGCGGCCAAGCTCATAAGTTTTTCGTCGTTGCGTTCGCAACCGGCCCAACTCGACGACGACACATTCTTTCTTTCACCCGAGCAAATAGCCGTTCTGGCCGACGAGTCACATCCTGCGTTCGGCATGGGAATGTTTCATCGTTTACCACAAACCATGGAGTCGCTCAAGCGCATGCCCGAATCATTTCGCACGGGCATCGGGCACAACTACGACAGTCATGGCCCAGACGGTGCAGTCGGCATTGAACGCAGCTTTGAACCGTGGAACAACGCCAATCTGATTCCGCTCGTGCTTCCAGCAGTGGGTGTGGTCGACACATTGCGCGCGGGCGCCACGGTTGCTGATGTCGGCTCCGGCGCTGGTGGGGCGGTGTTACGCATGGCTGCTGAGTTTCCCAACAGCACCTTTGTGGGCTACGACATTTCGCAATACGCCCTGGCCCGTGCCAATGAACGTCTCAGTGCGTCTGGCCTTACCAACGCACACTTTGCAGACCCGCGTAGTGAACCACTGCCCTCAAACAACAGTCTTGACTTTGTCTGCACATTCGACTGCATCCACGACATGACTCATCCACTCACTGTCATGCAGTCAATTCGTGCGGCACTGCGCCCTAACGGTAATTGGTTGCTGGTGGACATCAAGGCCCACGATGGATTCGCGATGAATGCAGAGAAAAACCCGATGGCATCGCTGATGTACGGCATCAGTGTGTTGTCGTGCATGTCTTCGGCACTTTCGACACCAGATGGAGCAGGGCTAGGAACACTTGGTCTTTCAGAAATGACCGCAGAAAACATGGCGCGTGCCGCCGGCTTCACACAATTTAATCGCCTGGATATCGACCATTCGATCAATGCGTTCTATCTCATTCGTCCGTAAGACATCAAGGTCAATTACTGCCCTCCACCGACTACGGCTCAACGATGGGGAAACCTACCGAAAACGTATCCAAATTGCCAAAAATGGTGATCAGGGCGCCAGCGTCACCTTCAAGGGATATCTGTCCAGCTTTAATTGCGTCCAGAAATGTGGTGTCTTGTGTGACCACATCAAGCAAGAGTGAGCGACTCATCGTGACTGCCGCAACTGCATGCGAATCGTGGTGGCCTCGTGACGAATACATGGTGCGGTTCGAGATACCAAGTACCCAACGCTCATCGGGTGTGCCACGCAGATCGGTGAAGATCCAATTGATGGCCAATGACACACCGCCAAGTTGTTCAGACATCGTTCGCACGGCTAACGCATCGAACACCTGCTCGATGGTCATTTCCCGAATTAGCCCACGTGCCCGCACATTGGGGTTGCGGTTTGTAGGGGGGCCTTGTCGAAGCTCTTGGGCGCCCATCAAATAGGCATTGCGAAACGTCGATGACTCTGCTTGATATGCCAGCTGCTCAAGGGTGTCGGCCTGCAGGTGGCGAGCGGCCTCGTTGGTCGGGTCGGCAAACACCAAATGGTTCACCAACTCCGCCACCCAGCGGTAATCGCCGCGATCAAACGCCTCTCGCGCATGCGCTATGACCACATCGGCGCCACCAGCCAGCGCCACATATCGCCGACCGACTTCTACCGGTGGCAACTTATGCAAGTTCGCCGGATTGCCGTCATACCAACTCAGGTAACGCTGATAGACCGCCTTGGCATTGTGCACGAGGTCGCCATAAAAACCACGAGTGTGCTCGTGGGCCAAAAACTCTGCGGGTAACTCGAGTGTTTCAGCAATCTCCAACGGGGTAAGCCCCAGATTGGCATGACGCATGGTTTGGTCGTGCATCCACTTATACAAATCGCGTTGCAACGCCAGAAACTCGCGCAGGTCTACGCCACCCCACCGGGGCCAGTTGTGTGACGTAAACAGCACTTCTGCATCCGCGCCAAATAGCAACAGGCTCTCGTTGATGTATTTCGACCAGTTCAACGCATTGCGCACCAGTGCACCACGAATCGGTACCAAATTGTGCATGGTGTGCGAACAGTTCTCTGCCATGCACAGGGCACGCAGATCCGGGAAGTAAAAGTTCATCTCCGCCGGCGCTTCGGTTTCTGGTGTCAACTGGAACACCACGCGCACTCCATCAACCACAAGTTCTTGTCCTGTGGCCGTTATCTCTTCGGTTGGCGCTAACAGCGTTGGCGGGCTCGTGGGCACGGCGATTCCAAGCCCACAATCCACATGGCCGTGAGGGCCAACTGGCAAAAGCGGCCCGAATTGATAAGTTGCACGCCGAGCCATGGCCGGGCCGGCGATGACGTTCTCGCTAATTGTCTCTCGCAAGAAATGTTCTGGGGCAATGATGCGGCACTTGCCAGCATCAACCTCTGCCCGACTCGTTACCCCAAGCACACCGCCAAAGTGGTCGGCGTGCGAATGCGTATAGATCACTGCAGTCACTGGGCGCTGTTCGACATGTTGGTTGACGAGCCCGAGTGCTGCGCGTGCCGTAAATTCACTGGTGAGCGGATCGATAACGATCCAACCCTTATCGCCCCGAATAAATGTGATGTTGGAAATGTCATAGCCGCGCACCTGCCACACACCAGCAATCACCTCAAACAAACCGTGATGCGCATTCAACGTGGCGTGCCGCCACAAATTGGGGTTTACCGTGTCGGGCGACGGGTCACCCGTGCGCAAGAAGTCGTAGGCGCCAACGTTGAACACAACACGACCCTCGGATGACTCGATAGTGGATGACGACAACGAAGCGATATGACCGCGTTGAACCCGCTCTAGATCAGCGGGGTCTGGAACCCGGCTTGCTGCTGCCCTATTGCGGGCGACTGTGTGACTACTGGCGTCTTTGGATTCGCCGATTGCCACGAGCGGACACTACCGAGTGCTGCCACAATGAAAGCACCAATGCGTCGCACCACCCCACTCGTGATAACTGCTGTACTGATGGCCCTCAGCGGTTGCGCGGCGACAAACAACAACGTAAGCAACAACACTGCGGGCACCACGACCGCCCCAGCTGTCACCACCACTGTGGCATCAAGTGCTCCTGTAACCCAGCCGGCCTCAGCCGGCCTCGTGCCACCCGGGTTCAGTTCGATCACCACCGCCGACGGTCAGGTGCGCTCGTACATGGTCTCGGATTTGTCCGGTGACGAACCTGCACCACTGCTGTTTGTGCTGCACGGTTTTGGTGGCAACGCCCAAGCGATGAGTAGCTCCACCAACATCGAAAACTCACTCGATGCATACGATCTCGATGCGGTGGTGGTGTACCCGAGCGGCACTGGCGCCGAGCAGGGTCTACCCCAGTCGTGGAATGCTGGATCATGTTGCCCATTTGCCACATTCAACCTCGTTGACGACGTGGCTTTTTTCGACGAGCTCATCGCCAGCCTGATCGCGCAATACGAAATTGACACCACGCGAGTGTGGGTGGTCGGCCATTCCAACGGGGGCATGATGGCTTACCGGCTTGCCTGCGAACTGTCGACCCGAATCACCGCGATTGGTGTTGCAGCCGGTGCACTCGTAATTGACACGTGTGCGCCATCACGCCCAGTGAGCGCTTTGCACTTGCACGGCGAACTCGACACGGTCGTGCCACTCGCTGGCGGCAACTCTTTGGGAATCGTTTTCCCGAGCACCCAACTTTCAGTCGAGACATTTTCTCGCGCCAACAATGGCAATATCAAGCTTGTTACCGATGCCAAATGGACTCACGACTGGCAACCCGAATGGTCTGGGCTATTTACTAAATTCTTAGCGTCGAAGTAGTTTGCGCAGCCGCACGGCAAAGCGCACTGCACGTGATGCTTCGAGTGCAGCAACTCGTTCGCGGGCCTGATCGCGCTGCTTCACCAACTTGGTGAGAGATGCATTTGTTGCGACGAGCTGTTCATGCAATTGCTCTTGCCGCCGGCGCAACACTTCAAGATCCATCTCGGCCAGCCCGCGGTGGTGCACCGCACGATCACGTTCTTCGGTGAGTGCCTTGCGAGCAATGACGAACTCAGCAACCTTTGACTCGGTGTACAGGCTGAACTCTTCATATTTCATGCGCAATCCATGCGCCTCTTCCAACAGGTCGGCAATCAGTTGTTCCTGCTCGTTGAGTGTTTCAGCCATAGTTGTCCTGCTGTCAGCGTAGGTGTCTGTAAAAGCACCTTCCTAGACTTCTCTCAACATGAAACGCACCATGAAAAGCAACGCAAAACATTCCGTGAAGCGCTCCGCGCTGGCCCTTGCTCTTGCCTGTGTTCTTGGCGCGACTGGCCTGCTTGCGGCAGGTTGCGCCCCGGCAGCAACTGCATCCCAAGTCACGCTCGGGTTCACGTTCGAACCCACCAACCTCGACATCAGCGGCACGGCCGGCCAAGCAATTCCTCAGGTGTTGTTGGACAACGTCTATGAAGGTCTCGTTCGCATCGTCGATGATGGTGCAATCGAACCAGCTTTGGCAGAACGTTTCGAAGTCTCTGCCGACGGGCTGACCTACACATTCGTGCTGCGTGACGCAGAGTTTCACGATGGCCAGCCGTTGACGGCTGACGACGTGGTGTGGAGTCTTACGCGTCTGCTTGACGACACAACGACCGCTGTCTTGCCCGTGCAGCTTGCCCAGTTTGCGAAAGTCTCGACCATCACCGCCGATGCGAACGTTGTAACCGTCGCACTCAGCGAACGCGACAACGATCTTCTCTACAACCTCACCCAACGAGGCGGTGTCATCTTCAAAAAAGACACCACTGACTTTGCTGGCACGGCCAACGGCACGGGGCCGTACGTGTTTGCCAAATGGGATAAAGGCAGCAGTATCACCCTCGAACGATTCGAAAACTATTGGGGCCGCAAAGGCGATTCCAAAACCGTTGTCTTCAGATATTTCACCGATACGGCGGCTCTGAGCAACGCGATGTTGGCCGGCGATATCGATGTGATGACCACCGTGCAGTCGCCCGAAACACTTGAGGTCTTTCAATCACGCGACGACCTCACGGTGCTGAGCGGCACTACCAACTGCGAAGTCACCCTCAGCATGAACAACTCCCGTGCGCCGTTCAACGACATCAAGGTGCGCACCGCGGTGCGCCAAGCGCTCGACAAAAAAGCCCTCATCGATGTTGCATGGGCGGGATACGGCACCGAAATCGGTAGCTTTGTGCCACCAACCGACCCGTGGTTTGAAGATCTCACCGATATCGCGCCATACGACGAGAGTGCAGCACGCGAAGCGCTCGTTGCCGCTGGTGTTGTGGCAGGCACACCAATCACTCTTGACGTGCCGCCGATCAACTACGCCACCAATTCCAGCGAGTTCATCGCCGACGCCCTCGGCAAAGTTGGCTTCGACGTCACCATTACTCCGGTCACATGGGAAGAATGGTTGGATCGCGTCTTCACCAAAGCCGACTACGACCTCACGATCGTGTGTCATATTGAGCGCAACGACATGGCGATTTATGCCAACCCCGACTATTACTTCCGCTTTGATAACGCCGAGTACCGCGACTTGATTGCCGCAGCTGGTGCCGCAGCCGAGCCACAAGAACGCACCGCCGCATTGCGCGCAGCGGCCCGATTGCTCTCCGAGCAGTCACCCAGCGACTGGCTGTGGTTGATGCCTAGTTTGCAGGTGGCCAAGCGCGGCGTGACTGGCCTTGCCAAGAACTCTGTCGGAGACTCATACAACATCACACGTATTGAACGCGTCTAGTAGCAATTAGATATGAACGGCGTTGTGCGCCGACTCGCACTCACCGTCGTGGGTGTCGCCATCTCGACGGTGATGGTGTTCGTGTTGTTGCGGGTCTTGCCCGGCGACATAGCAACATCTCGTCTGGGCGTGAGTGCCACCCCCGCGGCGCTCGAACAATTACGTAGTGAATACGGGTTCAGTCGCCCGCTCGTCGTGCAGTATTTCGACTGGATTCTCGACGCACTGCGCGGAGACCTCGGTCGCTCACTCGTCTCGGGCGACGACATCGGCGGTGAAATTGTCAACCGATTGCGGGTGACCATCCCACTCATCATTTTTTCGTCAACAATTGCAGTGCTCACCGCAGTCATCGTCGGTCGGCGGGCTGCGTTACGACGCAAGCGGGCTACTGGTTTGGTCGCAGTTTCGCTTGCCCAAGTTGGTTTGGCGATTCCCACATTTGTGATTGGCATCGTGCTCATCTTGGTGTTTGCCGTGCAGCTCCGAGTGCTGCCAGCCGGCGGGTTTCCGACGGCCGGTTGGAGCACACCGATTGATGCTGGACGGTCTCTCGTGCTACCAGTCATCACTTTGGCTCTCGCCCAGATGGCAATTTTGGTGCGCTTCGCCCGTTCGCATGCGCTCGACTTTGTCGCATCGGATGCATTCCGCACTGCCCGCGCCGCGGGTCGCACGTCTGACGCTGCCCTAGCCACCGCATCGCGTCTCGTGCTTTCACCGGTGCTGAGCGTGACTGCGCTGCAGTTGTCCACATTGCTCACTGGTGCAGTCGTCGTAGAAAGCGTGTTTGCCCTGCCAGGTCTTGGGTCGATGTTGGTGCGAGACATTGTCAACCGTGACGTGACCAAAGTGCAATCAACGTTGTTGGTTCTGGTGGTGGGCATTTTCATTATTCGACTCATCGTGGAGTTCGTCAATGATCGCCTCGACCCGCGGCGACTCGCATGAGGCGGTCACTTTCTTTCACGACTGGGGTAGGTCTGACTGGCTCTTTGCTCGTTATTACATTGGCAGGTTTGGTGTGGACCCCATACCCGCCTCTACAAATTGACACCCAAGCTCGATTCGAGAGCCCATCATTTGCTCACTTGCTGGGTACTGATCAACTCGGTCGTGATGTGCTGAGCAACATCATCGCTGGCGCACGCACCACATTGCTCGCCGCATTGCTCGCCACCGCCATCGGGCTGGTAATCGGAACATTTCTTGGCATCACAGCTGCAGCGTCACGGCGTTGGCTCGACGACGCGATCATGTCGTTGGCAACCGTGTTCGTTGCGTTTCCGGCTTTGCTGCTGGCACTGGTCATCGTGGCTGCACGGGGGCCCTCGACTGCCACCGTCGTGCTGACCGTTGGCATCGCTGCTGGGGCATCAATTGCAGTGGTGACTCGACGTGAAGCAGCCGACATCTTGCATTCGCCATTTGTTACGGCTGCTCGCTACTCAGGCAGCAGCACTTGGGCAATCGTGCGCACTCACATGCTTCGCAATCTTTTTGCTTCGCTCACCGTGCAGGCGACTGGTGCAGCATCGATCGCCATCGTTGCGGAGTCCACCCTTAGTTATTTGGGTCTTGGGGCCACGCCACCCACGCCATCGTGGGGACGTATGTTGGCATCCACCCAGCAATATGTGCTGGTGTACCCGTTGCTCGTTTTATGGCCAGCGCTGTTGATTAGCGTGGCAGTCGTGGGTGCCACATTGCTGGGCGACGGGTTACGCGAACGCCTCGACCCCACCTTGGCGACATAGGAAGATGGTGTTACGTTAAAAAATATGAATTATTTCAAGACTTTACCCCTCGCCCTACTCTTCGCTGTCGGCCTGCCACACGCGTCGGCACAAGCCGTTGTTGAATGGCAACTCACCGACGACGCCGTTTCACTCGGTATCAACGGCGTGTCACCCCACGTAGAAAAAACTGCAAGCGGCGACCGCGTATTTCGCAGCGATATGGTGCCGTCAGGCACCGCAGCGAGCATGTGCACCGATGCCGGTGCCTGCACGAGTGAGAACTTGACAGTGAGTGGTGGCGGCGTAAGCGACTTCGCCATCGCCTCCACCCCGAGCGGGATGCGTGCCTACTTCAAGCGAGTCGACCCTGCTACCAATACCCAAGCGGTGTATTCCGCAGCGTGCAACACCAGCGACTGCCTATCATTTGGAACCGCCACACTTACCTCTTCTGCAATGCAAGTTGCCAAAGACACCAAGGCCTGGGGTGTTCCCGATCCAGTTCGACTGCCCGACGGTCGTGTCCGTATCTACATTGTCGAGTCTCCGTCGCTTGACAGCTCTTGCCCAGAGAAAGTTGCCTCGTACATCTCGGGTGACGGCATCTCGTTCACTAAAGAATCTGGTTGGCGATTGGAAAACGGCTACGTCGACACCGAAATTTTGCGGGCCAAAGATGGCGACTGGGTGATGATCATGGCTGACGGCCCAGGTTGCCCAGCTTCAGGGGCCCGCAAGGTGCAGCAGCTCTTTGTCTCGACGTCCAGTGACGGGCTCACGTGGGCCACGCCGCAGGTGCTCACCAAGACTGATATTGGTCGACTTGACCCAACCGGCTATGAAGTGTCAACCAATGTCTTTCGAATTTATTATGCCGCAGGTGGCTCGGGTGCATTCGACCCCAACATGGCGTATTCCGTCAAACGGGCAACGATGCGCATCGCCGACACCACCAAAGGCGGTGACGTCGGTATAACCAAGACTCCGGCAGCAAAATCAAAGACCATCACCTGCGTCAAGGGCAAGACCACCAAAAAGTTCACTGCCACCCGCTGCCCAAAGGGCTGGAAGAAAAAGTAGCGATATGTGGGGGGCTGTCGTGATCTTCGCGACAGTTGCTTCCACTCTGGTGCCACACGCAGGCGCGTTAGGTGCTAACGCCAACGCCGATGACAGTGCTGATGAGTTGCTGCGAAAAAAGCGCAGCGAGTGGGTGTACACGTTCCCAGTCTCGGGGTCGAACGTGTTTTACCCGCGTGATCACCTCAACTACCCCGCTGCCGATTTGACTGGATGTCGACAGATTGTTCGTGCGCCAATCTCGGGGGTTATCTACGCAGTACGAGACACAGATACATGGGATGCCAGGGTTGACGAGCCAGGAACCCGCGGTGGATTGACGATCACTCTGCATGGCGACGACTTCGTGCGCTATTACTTTTCGCATCTTGGGCGGTTGATGGTGAAACAAGGGCAACGTGTGGCGTCAGGACAAAAAATCGGCACTGTGGGGGCATCAGGCAATGCACGCGTCACGCTGTGCCACCTGCATTTTGGGGTTTCACGAATTTGCCCCATGTCCGAGCAAAATGTGCGGCGTGGCGAGATCTGGCCACAGCCGTATTTGGACGCCTGGAAGCAGGGAATTAATAGGTCTCCCAATCGCGAGGTACAACGTGTTACGAAAAAAGCTCCGACTGCATGCATCGAAGCAGCAGCCGCCCAGCGACGGGGTGGCGATAGCTAGTTAGCTGAAATACGGGTTGGCGCCACTCGAGTGATCAGTAAGGTCACGCACTTTGGTGATCGTCGTTACCCGCTCGGTGATCATGGTCTGCACCCCATCGAGCATCGTTTGTTTGCTCATCGAGCAACCATGGCAACCGCCACCCATCGTGAAATAAGCGGTGCCCTCGGTGTCGTGGCCAGCAAACGTGACGAACCCACCATGGGCCGCCAACATCGGGTTCACATCCACCGACACGATTGCTTCGATTTGTGCTGACGTTTCGTCATCGCGCACAAGACCCTCGATGGCCGGGGCTTTGGGCCGATTCGGGTTGCGCAACACGAGCCCAGCTTGCTCGTTGTAGTCAAGTTCGGCGCC
>Ga0049083_10000420_pt1 | contig 14977 bp, 3 predicted proteins | sample GreLakmeMI27MSRF_FD_66719 | JGI IMG/M metagenome (GOLD analysis project Ga0049083, IMG submission 66719) | Freshwater lentic microbial communities from great Laurentian Lakes, MI, USA - Great Lakes metaG MI27MSRF | ecosystem: Environmental > Aquatic > Freshwater > Lake | place: Great Lakes...
AGCATAAGCCAATCCTTAAATCCTGGCAGTGGTAGCTCGGTCACGAGGCGCGCCGCATGCGACTGCATTGCGGAGTGCAAGCGTGATGCGATCCAGAGTCCTGCATACGCATCCGTGGCTGCGTACGTTATCTCCTTCTCGGTTAGCCTCAACGCATCCCAGCTCGAGCCTTCATGATTCACCTTTGTCAGCGTCGGACCACCAAACAACTGCACCAGGTAGGCCAGCTTAAGGCCGTGTGGTGGACGTTTTTCACCCTTGCTTGTGAGCGCAGGCGCATTTCCAGAGCGTTGCGCGGCAAAGCTTACGTCAACTAAGCGTGCAGCGAAGGTTCTGCCTCCGGCTAGAAGCATCGTTCTGCGCACATCATCAGCGACGTTAACGCCGAGGAGGATGGTGTTGGCGTCAGAGAGCAAAGTAAGCAGCGCTTTAGGCAGGGCAGGCAGGTGTGCAACCGGAATGAGGATAACGCACTGCGGCGTGGCCAGCTGAATTAGCGCCGGAACTTCCGAGCGTCCACCCGATCTAAACTCAACGTCGAAGCCAAAGACTGAACCAGGTTGCATGTGCTTCTCCAGCAGCGCTTCGAGCTCAGAGAGCTCGTAGCTTATGTGAACTGGCGGCAGACTGAACGAGGTGGCGCTCTCTCTTGCGCCGGGGGAATGCTTGGTAGAGATAACTCTAGTGGAAGAGGCGGGCGTCACAGACTTCACCGACACCATAGCGCCTTGTGCCGCAGCGAGCACGAAGTCCCCTGCTATGCAGAAGAGGTATGGCCGTGAGTGCAGGAACTTCAACGGGCCGCCACTCCGCAGATCCAAGGGCAGTTCACTTGCGGGAAAATCGCCCAGATTCACGCGAGGCTTACCGTCTGGTGTGCGCAGCTTACTGCTACGGATACGCTCAAGCACAGTTGCACAGTAGGCGTCCAGCTCTGAGCCGTTGACGGAAGTGAAATCAGCGATTTGCAGGGACGCGGGCTGCTTTGCTGTCTCCACCGCGGAGACATGGTGGTAGGCGTCAAGCGCCGAGCCGCCGACGGAAGTGGATTCAGCAATATGCAGGGAGGCAGGCTCCACAGACTTCACCGACACCACAGCGCCTCGCGCCGCAGAGACCGAAAAGGCACAAACACTCCCGTTTACAGGCTGCCCGCAGAAGAGGTCTGGTCGTGAGCGCAGGAACTTCAACGTGCCGCCACTCCACACGCCGGAGGGCATTTCACTTTTAGAAAACTCGTGCTGCAACGCGCACGGCTCACCGTCTGGCGTGCGCAGGTTACTGCTGCGGATACGCTCGAGCACAGTTGCACAGTAGGCGTCCAGCGCCGAGCCACCGGCGGAAGTGGATCCAGCGTTCTGCTGAAAGGGCTGCTCCACTGTCTTCGCCGCGCAGACGTGGTTTGGCATCACCAGGAAGAGGTCAGGGCGCAAGCGTAGGAATTCTACCGGGCGAGAGAAGCGCGCCGCCAAGGGACCAGGTAGGGTAAGAGTGTCCAGCACCAGGCCAGGCTGCCGTCCTTCGCCTGCTTGCTAGCGTGGATGCGCTCCAGTAGCTCGCATGCGTAGGCATCAAGCGCCTTTGTATCCTTCTTAGCCGCGGAAGCGACAATGCCAACACAGCGTGCAGCGCGTGGCGCAGCCTCAGCGCAGCGCTGATCGCGCACAGACGCGCGGAGCAAGAGCAGACCGAGGGCAACAGAGTGGCCTACTCCGCCCGCTTAAAGGGGGGAGTTCCGTGCAACAGCGACAGGACGCGCTCACGGGACACGTCACGTGGAGTTCAACGCTGTCTTCTGAGTTGGCTGATGACCCGCTCATATATTGGTTCAATAGAGGTGCGTTGCCTTGATGCCTCACGCAGCGTCGAAGAGCCGCGGCATCGTCTCCTTCTCCTCGCCCTCTGCGAGCGCGTTGACCCACTCCGCCCTGTCCGCCAGCGCCGCGGCTGCGGGCGCGGTGAACGCCCTGGCCGCCTGCAGCGCCGCCGGCGCGACTTGGAGGAAGGCGTCCTTGGGCTCCAGGGCGTAGTGTGCGCACATCGCTTTGAGGTTCCTCATCAGCCGCGCGCCCAACAGCAGTGCCTGCGTCGCTTCGGATGCCCATGCGCCCGCAGCGGCGGTGTGCAGCTCCACCGATGCGCCCTCCTCCGCGCGCCATGCGGCGCAGCGCGCAGCGCCAGCCTCTAAGCCTCGACACAGAGTATCCACCGGCGCCTCCACGGCAGCCAGGAGCCCGCTGAGCAGGCACTCCTGCCACGCCTCCCCGGCTCCAGGGCGTCCCTCCTGCAACACCCCCTCCTGCGCGCGCCGCAGCGCATCGTCCAGCGCGGACATCGCCTCTGCGCCGCACAACGCAGCAGCAGCAGTGCGCTTGCACAAGTGCCTGCGAGACCCCAGGGGCAGGCATTCGGATGCGGCGTGCGCGGCAGGGCCAGACAGCATTGCCGCCGGCGCCTCGGCGGCGGCGGCGATGGAGTCGCACAGCGCCAGTGCGCCCTCAACACTGAACACCTCGGGCGCGATGCCCCATCGGGGCAATGCCGCCGCCGGTGCGGATGCGCGCGATGCGCCGGCGCATCCACATTCGCCGGCTGCGCACCCCGTGCGCTGCGTTGGCAGCGCAGCAGCGGCAGCAGACCGTTTAGGTGCCGTGGCAGTCGCCTTGCGCCTCCTGGGCTGCCGCGGTTGCCATACGTCGCATTTGAAGCCCCAGAGGCGCGCCAGCGCCAACATGTCGCCCTTGCGCATGACGGCGCTGGTCTTTGCGCGCAAAGCTGTGGCCAGTCGCGCCAGCCGAGGCTGCACGTCGCAGCGCGCGGCTGCGGCTGCGCGCAGGCTGGTGCTGTTCCACTCGCGCGTGGCGGTGAGCAAGCAGCGGAGGATCTTCTCGCCTGAGGCCGCGCGCGTCAGCACAGGGGGACCCGACTGCCGCCGGGAACGGGGGCTCCCCCGCACCGTTCTTCTTGCCAGGGTCGCCCACCAGCTCGCAGTCGTCCTCCTCTGCGCACTCCGGAGGCGCCGTGCACCGCACGCACTCTGCCGGGTGCGACACAGCCAGGCAGCGCGTGGCGGGCAGAAGCAGCGCCAGCGTGCCCTCGTTGGGAAGCAAGGCAGCGGGCAGAGCCAAAGGAGGGCAGTCTACAACCGCGTCCAGAGCCTCCAGCCAGTCCATGCAGCCGCAGGCGCAGTCCGCAGTGCAGCCACAGTTGTGAGAGGGCGCATCAGCCCAGGCCAGCAGCGCGTTGCCGAGCTGCGAGGGGCGGAGAGTTGAGTGCGAGGGTTGGCAGCTCAGCGCTGCGGGAACGGACGCACCGCTCCGTCGTCCACGCCGCCGGGACTGCGCTCCGCGCTGCGAGCGCACAGGTGCAGGCGCGTGAGTTGGCGAGGCGTCCTTTGAGCCAGAGACCCAGCGTTTGAGGTGTTGACACTCCCTGATATCAAACTCCACCCGCTGCCCCTAGGGCCCCGCTGCCCCAGTGGCGACAGCGGGTCACCGCGCGTCACGGGTCGCACCTGTTGCGCAAAAGCGAGGCAGGGTGCGGCACTGGGGCGCGCCCGCAGCCGCAGCCGCCGCTTCCAGCGCCCGTGCGCGGCCCCACGTCTGCCAGCGCGTCCAGAGAAAACGCGCCACTCACACCGCAACCGCAACCACAGCCGCCGGCGCAAGCCGGCGCAGCGCACGCGGCACCAGAGGCGCTAGCGTCAGGACACATTGCACTGCGTGCGCTTGCGCTCAGCTGCAGCGCTTCTACTCTGTATGCGCAGTGGACTGCGCAGCAGCTATGGAACCGGCGGAGGGAGCAGCTGCTGGTGGCCTGGTGCTCAAACGTGAAATCTTTGGCCGTCGCTTCTTTGATGGACGAGAGGACGTCAGGACGACGTGTTTGACCTTTCAGCGCTCCTACCATGTATCCGCTGCCCACTTACGCGCCGCCGGAGCTCCAGGAGGGGTGTTCCTCGCCCAAGTTGCCGGTGGGGGTGGTGCGTCGTGGTTCCTTCTACTTTGCAACCGTCTCCGCTGCCTCCGCACGCTGCTGCGGCTGCCTGCCGCTGCCGACGCGCCAGATCCTCCTATCCCACCTCCTGTTGGTGGCTGCCTGCGTTGTCGTGCTCTCCGTCGCGGGTGACGCACGAGGCGCTGCAACGTCGGTGCGATTGCGATGAGACCCAGCACAAGCGCCTGTGGATAGAGATCGGCTGCAACGCTGAGATGCCTGCGCAGGGCGGGCTGAAGGAGAAGACGGCGCTGTGGAAGTTCGACTGCGAGCGCAGCGGACAGAGCGGCACAAACGTCAGTGTTGCGGCGGGCCTCACGGCAACCATCCTGACGTTGCTGGGCGCCGTATCGGGATACGCAGCGTGCCGCGTCTGGCTCCTCTGCCTCTGCGCGCCGGTGAGTCGGCTCGCGAAGCCCTGACAGAGCCTGAATTAGCCCCTGCCGCAGCGATCGATCGATCGCAGTTTAGTTGTAGCAACTGACTCGCACTTCTCCGCGCGCAGACCGTGGCGCGCCGAAGCCTGCGTGTGACCCTCACGCTCTGGTCCTCCCGCGCGTTCCTCGTGTCGGGCGTGGGGTTGTACGCTCACTGTTTGATCAGCTGGAAAGGCGGAATCGTCGCCTGCGTCGTCTGCAACAAGTACTACACCGCCTGGCTGCACTTGGCGCCGCGCACCACCCAGGCCGGGCGGGTATGCCCAGAGCCAACGCACCTAGCGGCTGTGCCCGCAGGTTTGCAGACCATCGCCGGCCTGCTGGTGAGACATCTAACTGCTCTCGCCTAAGCATCCCCTCACGCTTGCATTCCGCCGCGCAGTGCGCCTTGGCGCTGTGCTGCATCAGCAAGTGCGGCACCACGGTGCTGGAGCTGGAGAAAAGCTGGGCCTCGCACGCGCAGAAGGGACCCCTGGAGATGCAGCAGCTCATCCCACAGCGCTGAGCACGGTGACATGCCGCATACACCACGCAGTGTGCTGTCCTGCTTGGTGTCTTGTACACAAAAGGTCAAAAGATCGCATGGGTCCGCTGTTTACTGCGCTTTGATCTCTGACAGCCCACTCATGGGCGCCTCCGTGGCATACCCGTCGATGCGCGGGTGGCTGGTCATGCGCTTCGGCACGTCCTTGTCTCGTTGCTTTGGCAGAAGCGCGTCGAGCGCGTCGTATCTGCGGTCGGTGCACAGCGCAACGCAGGCGCAGCAGAGGACGGCCGCCGCGCCCAACGGCAGCGCCACGGCGAGGTAGGTGTCTGCGGTGAGGCGCACCAGAGGCTCTGAAACGACTTGACAAAAATAGCCTCCTGGAGCAGCGCAGGCAAAGCCGGGCCGGCTCCACACGCACGCGTGGAACTGCGGGCACCCCACCGGCGGGTGGCACGCCGGCCGCTCGAAGCACTGCGGCCGGGTTTCCGCGCAGCTGCCGTTGCGCGCGCGAAAGACGCACGCGGGAGGGGGAAAGGGCGCGGGCGGCGCCGGAGGCACCGGCGGCGGCGGCTCGGGGGGCGGCGGGCCCGGCGGCGGCCCCGGGGGGGGCGCTGGAGGGAAGGGAGGGCTGGGCGTGTCCGGCGCTGCAGGCGGGGGGGCAGAGAGCAGCGGGCGGCAGACGTAAGGGAAGGCGCTGTCGGTGCACCAGGCCACCGCGTTGCTCCCTGCGCTCACCACGCAGCTGGCGTTTGGGCCGTACCAGCCGCACTCGCCGCCGCAGTCTGGGGCTGCGTAGCAGAACAGCGACACGCCCAGCGCGGTTGAGCCGCCCCGAGAAGACCGCGCGGACGCCGCGCACGTGTAGCCCGACCCGGAGCACACCGTTGCGTTGCCCCACGTGCAGGAACTGCCCGGCGCGCATCCGATGCCGCACCGCGCGTCGGAGCCGAAGCAGGTGGGCACCGCCGCTGCACAAGCAAAGCTGCACCCGCCCACGTTGAACGAACAGGTGGTGCCACGCTGGCATCCGCCGCCGCAGGAGGCATTTGAAAAGCATTGGGGCGCGCAAGCGTAGGGCACTGCCATGGTTGAGCCCGCAGGCGTGGCCCCGTTGGAGAGCGAGCAGTCTGCCACGTTCGCAACGGGCTTGCAAGCGAGCCCGCCGCCGCAGGCTGGCGTGTTGGAGCCGCCGCCGCTGCAGCCGCGCACGGAGTCGAAGCAGGCTGCTCCGTTGGAGGTGAGCACTCCCTGGTTGGTCCATCCATCCGCAGAGCCGGAGACGCACGCGTACGCGCCCGCGCCCGTGCCGCCCGCGCAGGCGACGCCGAAGGGGTCATACTCGCAGGCCATTGTGCTCGTGCAGTTGAAGGCGCAGGTTGCGGTGGCGTAGCACTGGCTGGTCATGGCGGTGGACTGAGCGGCAATCCCGGCCAGCGACGCGCACAGGAGGGCCAGCAGCAGCAGGCGCGAGGGCGCCATGGTGGAGTGGCGGCGCGTATCGAGGCGCGGAGGGGACGGGAAGGCGGAAGGGACCGCCTGTGCGAGGCGGGGCGGGGCAGCCTGGCCTCTCTCTCCCTCTCCTCTTCGCTCCCGTGGTCTTCTGGCGTGTCTTCAACCACCAGCCCGCTGCCGCCATGCGTCGCGCCGCCGCCATGCGCGCGCCGCCACTGGTGCTGTTGCTCGCGCTCGCGCTGGCGTGTGTGAGCTCCGCTTCCGCGCCACCGGCGGCGATCAAGGCCTCGTCGCGCAAGCTGCTGGTTGCAAGCCCACCGCCGCCGCCGCGCCCCCCTCCCAAGCCGCCTAGCCCCAGCCCGCCGCCTTTGCCGCCCAGCCCTCCGCCCAATCCTCCGCCTCAGAGCCCTCCACCGCCCTCGCCTTCACCACCCCCGCCTCCTCCGAATCCTCCTCCGCGACCACCGCCTCCGAGGTGCGTCCGTGACGTCGGGCAGCGCCCAGCGGCAAGTGTGCTCGACGATGCAATTAGGCTTAGGTCTCTGCGGCCGCGCAGCTGCGGCACGCCCCGGCTGACGTGCTGCGAGTGTCGGCGAGGCTACATCGCACCTGCGTGCTTGCGCTGACGCGTCGCTTGCTCTCTCTTGCGCGACAGCCCCCCCCCTTCGCCTCCGCCCAATCCGCCTCCGCCTCCCTCTCCGCCCCCTCGGCCACCCCCGCCAAGCCCTCCGCCGCCGCCACCTTCACCGCCTCCGAGCCCACCACCGTGCGCGCTCTGCGTCCGCGCCGCTCGCAAGCAGCAGAAACGCCTGAGGCTCTCTCTTTTGTGTTTTCTCCCCCCTTTGCAGGCCGCCAAGCCCTCCGCCCAGTCCCCCACCCCCGTCGCCTCCACCAAAACCGCCCAGGCGCGCACACGCGCGCGCGCGCGCGAGAGAGAGCACGCGCGTTGTGTTGTGACTCACCTGTTGCTTTCCCGTTCAGCCCTCCGCCGCCGAGCCCGCCACCGCCCAGCCCGCCTCCGCCGCCCAGGTGAGAGCAGCATGCGCGCGCTGCAGTGCATCTGTGACGTGTGACGTGCTCCCCACTGACTTAGCGACGGTCGCCTCTTCCAGCCCTCCGCCGCCACCCCCCAGGCGCGCGCCTGGAGCGTGGGCACCTGTGGACGCGCACTGACAGATGTCACCCCCGCTGCAGCCCTCCTCCGCCCTCGCCGCCGCCGCCCAGCCCCAGCCCGCCGCCGCCCTCCCCGCCGCCTCCGTCTCCGCCGCCGCCCTGCGGCGACGGCGTGGTCACCCTCAATCCGGACGGCAGCGCGGAGAGCTGCGACAGCGGATGGCTCATCGCCGGGACCAACGTCACGGGCTGCGACCCGGTGACGTGTCGCTTCGACGCCGGCTGGCAGTGCAACCAGCCTGACGGCGGCATCGTGCCCTTCACCGCGCGCCTGGTCTGCAGCTGCGCCAACGCGGGCGGCACCTACGCCAACGAAAGCCTCAACTGCGCACCCTTTCCCTGCCCCTTCCCGCAGCGCTGCCTGGGCAACGGCAGCACGTGCGTGGCGGGCGCCACCGGCAACAGCTGCTCGCTGTGCGCCAAGCGATGGTACCGATTCCGTGACGACTGTGCGCCCTGTCCGGAGGGCGTGCCGCTCGGACTGGTGCTTCTGGGCGTCGGGGCTGGCGTGTTTGTGCTCATTATCGGCCCAAAGATGGCGCAGCTCACAACGCCTCAGGCGCAAGCCATCCTGAAGAACGTCATCTCCGCCTTTCAGTACATCTCCTTTGGGCTCACGCTGCGCATCAGCTGGCCGCCTGCGCTGCTCTCCGCCTTTGCGTTTGTGCGCACGCTCACCAACGGCATCGACCTGGCTGCTCCAGAGTGCGTCTCCGGCAGCTGGTCCTACTACTTCTACGTCCAGATCTTGCTGGTGGGGCTGGGCTGCATGTTCGGTGCCGCACTGGTGGGGTTGTTCGTCCTGCACTTCTTGATCTGGCTGGTGCGCCCGGTGTCCGCCGACGCGGCGAGCATCCCCACCGCGTGGACGGCCTTCACGCCAGCCTTCTTCACGCGCTGGATGCGGCGCCGCAACAGCTCCTTCGGCATGCGCAACCTGAACTCTGAGGCTGAGGAGCGGATCAACAAGCTGCATTTCAACGCCACCAGCCTCAAGTCCTTCCTCGCCTTCGCCGTCTCGGTGGCCACCATTTACCTGGTCAACGTGCTGTGCCAATCCTTCGACTGCTTCGACACTCCCGACGGGCTGCGCCTGCGCGCCGACCCTACCATCGACTGCTCTACGGCGCGTCACAAGGCTTTCCGGCGCCAGTCCCTGGGGTTCATCCTGGGCGTGGGCGTGGGCATTCCGCTGCTCTACGCGCTCTTCATCCGCCGCCTGCGCAAGTCCGCGCGAGCAGCCAACGTGGCTACTCACAGAGGGCCGCTGCTCACGCGTGCCATGTGGACCGGCCTGGGCGACCCCGCCACCCGCACCGCCTGGGGTGCCATGTTTGAGATGTACCGCTTCAACAGCTCCCAGGACGAGCAGCAGCTGGACGACGCCTCCACCGCCGCGGGACTGGCTGAGCGGGGGCGCCTCTGGGCGGTGCGCCACTTCGCGCCCTCCTTCGAGGCCGCGATGCTCAGCCAGAAGCTGGCCATCGTGCTGCTCACCAACCTGCCTCCAAACAGACACTTGGTGCGCCCGCTCGCCCAGATCTCCGTCTACCTGCTCTGGTCCGCAATCATCGCCTGGCTTCGTCCCTTCCAACGCCTGGACGTGCGCCTCCCCTTGCTGCTGTGGATGCCCGCGCTGCCGGCGCACTGGCGCGCGCAGCCTGCGCCCGCGGTGCAGCGCCGCCCTTCGGAGCTGGACGCCCCGCTTCTCAAGAAGGCCGGCGCCGAGGATTACAGCACCCACCGCCTGCACATCTTCGGCATTCCCATTGGATGGGTGTGGGTCACGCACGTCTTCCTCGGCGACGCGCTCAACCACACCGCCATCAGCGCTAACTTGGTTCAGGTCTTCACCGTCGCCTCTGCGCTCGCCGCCGGCGGCAGCAGCCAGCGTGCGCTGGGCGTAGCTTTGGTGGGCCTGAACGCGGGCAACATCGTGTTGGCATTGGCGACGTGGGCCATTTGCGTCATCTCCTGGAACGTCACCACCACGCTGCTCATGGAGGCCGCCAGCATCAAGGAAGAGAAGGCTGCTGAGCGTGCTGAGCGCAAAAAGCGCACCGCCGACGCTTCTGGCTCGCATGGCTCTTCTGAGGTTGCAGCCGCACATAAGCCCGAGAAGGCTTCGCTGGGAGGCAAGCTGAGCGCAGCATTTTGGGCTGCAACGCTCAAGACGTCTGACCATGCCAACGAGCTCTCGTACGACGACCTCACGCGCGTGCTGCGCGCCGCGGGCGGGCGCGTGGACGCCCTCACCCGACGTGCAAAGTTCAACGACGCTACCTCCCTCAAGCGCACCGCAGAGGTCATCACAGCCTTCCAGCTGGCGCGACTGCAGCTCTACCGCTCTGCATACCTGCGCTCGGGGCTCATCGCGCAGGCTGAGAGCGTGGAGGCGCAGATCACCGCGCTGGAAGACCTCTTCCGGGAGATGGGGCTGGAGCGGGTGGATGCCACGTCACGTGAGAGCGAAGCGCTGGCTGCCACGTTTTCCTCTGGGCGGCGCTCCTCTCTGTCTCTGGGACGCATCTCGCAGAGCTTCTCGGCTCCCAAGCATTCGGACATCAGCCTGCTTTCCTTCCTGCTCTCCTGCGTGGCCGTGATCCTCCTGGTCTCGCTCGCCATGCTGCAGCCGGAAGTGGTCCCGATCTACGCCCCTCCGCCGGCGCCGATGTTGTACCCGACGCCGCCCAGCCCGCCCCTGCCGCCTCCATCTCCGCCGCCCCCCATGCCGCCGCCGCCGCCGCCGCCGCCGCCAGACAGCCCCGCCTCGCCGCCTGATGCGCCTCCTTCGCCGATGCCCCCTCCGTCGCCCTTTCCTCCGCCCTACATCCCCGGCTGCTTCACCAGCGCAGCGACGTGCGGCGCCTTCTGCGCGGCGCCGCGCCAGTGCGCGTTCAACCCGGCTGGCGGCGCATGCGGCGGGGCGAACCGCGCGGTGGGCTACAACTGGGCGTGCGTGGAGGTTGGCGGCGCGTTCGTGGACCCGCAGGAGACCCCCTCGGTGCTGCTGTCCGGCGGCGGCGCGGGCAACGGCAACCAGATGGACGGGGCGGGCACCTTCCCGGGCGCAGACGCCAAGGCGTTTGGCTGCGGCGGCGGCGGCGCTGCGCTCTTCAGCGCCAACAACCAGTCCACGGGCGGCGGCGCCGGCGGCGCGGGCGGCATCGGCGGCGGCGGCGGGGGCGCCGCCAACGTGGGCTGGCTGAGCACGCGGGCGGCGCACGCGGGCGGCGCCGGGGGCTCCGGCGCCGTGCTGCTGCGCTTCGAAAACGGCTCCGTCGCCTTTTTCAACGCCTCCGCGGTGCTGGCCGTGCCACCGCCCAGCGACAACGCCTCCGCAGCCACCACGCTCACCTTTTGGGCCGTGGGCGCGGGGGGAGGGGGCGCTGGTGCCGCCTACGGCTACGATGCCCAGAGCTTCGGCTTCTCCGGGGGCGGCGCGGGCGCTGTGGCTGTCGCCAACCTGACGCTGCCCCCAGGCACGCTGCTCAGCCTCACCGTGGGCGACGGCGGGCCGGGCAGCTTCCCGAGCAACGCCACGTACACCGGCGCCGCCGGGGCCGCCGGCGACGGCGGCAACACCTCCGTGAGCCGCATCCTGGGCAGCTCCGCGCTGGACGTGCTGCTGTGCGCCGGCGGCGGCAAGGGCGCCACCATGTTCGTGGGGGGGCGCGGCGGCGAGGTGCTGGCTGGCGGCTTGGGCGCGGGGGGCGGCGTGGGCGGGAGCACCGGCTCCGCAAACTCGGGCGCCGACGGCGGCGGCGCCATCGGCCTGAGCGACGCGGACGGCGGCAGCAACAGCGTGTCCAGCTCGTTCGGGCGCGCGGGCGCGGACGCGCGTGACGTGGCTGGACTGTTTACGGCGCTGCGGGACGCCTTCGTCTTGCCGCCCAACCTGACCACCGCCTGCTTCGCCAACGACGGATGCAACGGCGCGTGCGCCGCGCAGGGCATGGCGTGCGTGCGCGACGCTGCGGCCAGGGCGTGCGCGGGCACGGCGCTGGCCTTCTCATGCACGTCTCCCTGCTTCTTCGGCGACGCCACCTGCGGCCTGCGCTGCCCGTCCGGGTTCGGATGCACCCTGGACGTCAACTGCTCGCTCAACAACTACAACAACGGCTTCTCGTGTGCGGTGCAGCAGCCCTGGTCTCGGTGGACGGGCAGCTCCTCCCTCTCCTGCTTCAACAACCCGTCCTGCTCCGGAATCTGCGGCCCCGGCACAGCCTGCGCGCCCAGCAGCGACTGCGGCTACAACGCGCATGCGTGCCTGCCCGCCGCGCCGCCGCGGCCAGCTTCGATGCGAGCCTGCTTCCAGGCAGCCGACTGCGGCGGCGCATGCACTCCTGGCCAGGCGTGCGTGTACAACGCGCTCGAGTGCTCCAGCACCCTGTCTCGCTTCACCTGCGAGCTGGCGAGCCTGAACGCGGCGCTTGTGAACGGCGAGCCGTGCTTCACAACCTCCGACTGCGACGGCTCCTGCGGGGCGTTCAGCGCCAGCTGCGCCATGGCATGGAGCTCTTACGCCAGCACCCGCTGCAGCGCGTGGCGCCCCTACGCGTGCGCCCAGGGATGCGAAAACCCGTGGGACGAGAGCTGCGGGGGGGGCTACTGCCAGGAGGTTGTGAACCGCTTCGTGTACGGCAGCAACGAGAGCAGCGCCTGCCGCCTGCTGGGCTCCGCGGCCGGCAACGGCACCCACCCTTGCGTGGGCGGTGGCTACGCCTGCGTGGGCGGGGCCACCTGCTTCTCGGACAGCAGCTGCGGCGACGGCTGCGACTCGCGCGCCGAGGTGTGCGACCGGGTGCACCCGCAGGTGCAGAGCTGCTCCTCCGGCTACCGCTGCAAGGGCCCAGCAGACTGCTTCACCGACAGCGCATGCGGCGGCCTGTGTCCGCCCGGCAGCGTCTGCTCTTCACAGAGCAACCCGAAGAGCGGCGTGTGCGCATCCGCCTACGGCTTCATGTGCGAGGTGGTCACCCCGTCAACCTGCTTCCAGAACGACGCCTGCAACGCCGCCTGCCCTCTGGGCTCGGAGTGCACGCCCGTCACAGCCGCCCGGTCAGCAGCCTGGGGCGGCGTGTGCGCGGGCAGCGGAGGCGTTTTCTACACGCCCAACAGCAGCGCGCCGGCGCTGGGCTTCGCCTGCCGGGCGTGCGCGCCGGGGTCTCTCTCCTGCGCGCAAGCCTTCGACCCGTCGGGCTGCTTCCAGGCATCCACCTTCTGCAGCGCCTGTCCCAAGGGCACCCTCTGCGCGGACGTGCGCGCCCAGGCGCCGTGCAGCCCCTCCCAGCAAGGCTACACATGCGTGCCGTACGAGGAAAGCGGGCAGCCCAAGTGCTTCAACGCCACAAACGGCAACTGGTACGGCGGCGCTGCGTCGTGCGGCACCTGCGGCGCGTCAGGGGGGGCATCGTGCCTGAGCGCCTCATGGCAAGATTGCATCACCGTGACGGGCGAATTTGCGCCCAGCGTCGGCGGCCTGCTCAACCTGCCCTCCTTCTTCGCGTGCGTGGCGCCACAGGCGTGCTTCCCGGACGCCGCCTGCACGTCAGCCTGCGCGCCGCCGACGGTGTGCGGCTGGATCTCCGCAAACGCCCCCTGCTCCTCCGCCAAGCGAGGCTACTCCTGCGTCGCGCCAACCTCGCCGCTCTGCCACGCCAACGCGTCCTGCGGCGGCGCCGACTGCGGCGCCGATGCGGGCTGCTTCGCAGACGCCGCAAGCGCCGTGTGCTCCTCCGGCGTCTACGCGTCGCCATCCCCGCCGCCCGCGCCGCCGCCGCCCACCCGGTTCGCGCCGCCGGGCGACTCCTACTGCTGGATCCAGCCCGGCGTGCGCTGCGTGACGGCCCTGGTGCCCAGCGTGCAGGCGGTGATGCTCTCCATCTGCGCGGCTGAGGGCGGCGCATGTGGCGGAGACGCATCGCTCCAGCTCATGCTGCGCCCATCCTGGAGCGTGGGCGACGGGGGCGCGTCCTTCCACTCCACGGGTCTGTCCTGCAATCCCGGGCAGTGCAACGTGAGCCAGCCACTGGCGTACTATGGCGCCATGCCTTCGCCAAAGCCCACGCTTCAGGTGGACATCATGAGCTGCTGGAGCGCAAACGCCACCGCATGCTTCGGCGCCCTGCTCTGGGGTTCGCCGGCGGTCAACGTCACGACCACGCCGCCGGCACCCGTGACGGCTCTGCCTGCGCCGCCGCCGCCGGGCGCGCCGCAATCCGCGCTGTCCAACTGGCGATGCCTGAGCCCCGACGGATGCTTCAGCGACCAGAGCTGCGCGGGCGCTTGTCCCACGGGCACCTACTGCGCCATGACGCCCCGCTGCAACGGCGGCAACGCGGTGTCCGCCTGGACCTGGCAGGGCGGGCGGGCGCCCTACGCCTGCGTGCCCTATGCGCCGGGAGACTGCTTCGCGGACGGGCCGTCCTGCGTGGCCGCATGCCACGGCAACGGCACCTGCGTGTGGGACGCCTTCGGCACCTGCGCGCAGCTGCCCGGCCGCCGCACCAGCGGCGGCTCCCAGCAGCTGCTGCGGTGCGCCATCGGCTACGGCGCCTGCTACCCCAGCTCCACAGCGTGCAACGCCAGCGCCTGCGCCTCAGCCGGCGGCGCGTGCCTGGCGGACGCGGACTCGCAGTGCGGCCTTCTGGCGCCGCAGGGGGCGCCTACCTCCTTCGCCCAGCTCGCCGTGTGCAAGAGCAACGCCTCCTGCTTCCCCTTCGACTCCGCCTGCGCCGGGCTGTGCGCGCCGGGGCACGCCTGCGCGTACCAGAGCAGCGCGGAGGTCGCCGGCCCCTGCGCATCCGGCGCCCAGTTCAGCGCCGTCACAGCCTGGCGCGGCGCCGGCTACGCGTGCACGCCGGAGGCGCTGGTGTGCTTCCTGGACGCCAGCTGCTCAAACACCGGCGGCGGCGGCGGCGCGGGCGGCGCCACGCTGTGCTCCAGCCACACCGCGTGCACCTACGTAGGCACCGGAGCCCCCTGCGGCGGCAACGCCAGCCTGCCGGGCTTCCGCGGCCCAGGCTACGCGTGCCTGCAGCCCAGCAGCACCTGCTACAACACGCCCGACTGCGGCGGCATGTGCCCGGTGGGATACGTGTGCGCTACGGATGTGCTGCATGACGCGTGCCCGGTCATCAGCAGCCAAAACGGCGGCCAGGGCAGCTCCAACGGCGGCACCAATGGTGGGCGCAGTCTGCTGGGCGCCGCAAGCAGGCGGCCTTCAGGCTTTGCGCCGCCCTCCCCGCCTGGCGGCGTTGTGGGCCCACCTTTGAGCGGCAACCAGACGCCTAGCAGCGGCCCGCCCTTCTTCAACGGCACGCCTTTCAACGGCGGACCGCCGTTCTTCAACGGCAGCGGGCCGCAAGGCAACCAGAGCGCGGGCGGCGGCGGCGGCGGCGGTTTCAGCAACAACTCGCAGATCGGCGCT
>Ga0049083_10000422_pt1 | contig 14942 bp, 5 predicted proteins | sample GreLakmeMI27MSRF_FD_66719 | JGI IMG/M metagenome (GOLD analysis project Ga0049083, IMG submission 66719) | Freshwater lentic microbial communities from great Laurentian Lakes, MI, USA - Great Lakes metaG MI27MSRF | ecosystem: Environmental > Aquatic > Freshwater > Lake | place: Great Lakes...
GCGCGTCGTGGCACGCTTTGGCCAGCCCTGGGTCTGCAAAAAGCGGTGGTCGGCGTCGCGGTGTCATCGCCAACGCAATCACCACGCCCGTCCCCTATGAACGCTTCTCAGAGGGCGCCATGAGCTCTGTCACCGGCGCAGTGGCGGAGGCGACTCGGCTGTGTTGCTCCGAGGTGCGTGGCTAAGAACTGGATTTGCCAGGTTCCCGCGCACCCACCTAGTGGGCGTGTATCGCGCGCCTATTCACGCGTCTCCGCCCTCAGGTGGGCTCCGAGCACTTGCTGTTGGCGTTGTGCGGCGTGAAATGCGACGCTGCGGGTGCGCTGGCACGCACGGGCGGAGCGCCAGACACACTCCGCCGGGCAGTGGAGGCACGCGCGCCGCTCGCCTCTCTGTCGGCGCTGGAGCGCATGATGCGTCCCAAGCCGGGTCTGCCACCTCCCATGGGTGCGGAACTGGAGCGGGTGCTCGCGGCCGCTGTGCGCGCGTGTCCAGGGGACAGCGTAGTGCCTCCAGAGACGTTATTGCTGGCGATGCTCAAGGACGGCGGCTGCAACGCCAAGCAGGTGCTTGAAGGTTTGGGCGTGGCGCAGTCGCGCGTGGAGGACGAGCTGTCAGCAGCGCGAGCGGACAAGGCGAGCCGCGACAAGAGCCGCGAGCTGGTTGCCGCCGGCGTTTCGCCAAAACTCCCCAAAGCAAACGCAAAGTCAATGCTCGCCCAGTGTGGTGTGGACCTCACCGCCGCTGCCGCGCTGGGCGAGCTGGACCCGTGCTGTGGGCGCGACGCAGAGCTGGAGGAGCTCATGAGGGTTCTCGTGCGCAGGCGCAAATGTAATCCTTGTTTGGTGGGGGACCCTGGCGTGGGAAAAACCGCGCTGGTGGAAGGCCTGGCCCTGAGGATACACGCCGGACAGGTACCACCTCGGCTGCGCGGCGCGCGCATCATCGCGCTTCAGCTGGGACTCCTGGTGGCCGACACCAAATACCGCGGCGACTTTGAGGATCGACTCAAAAAGGTTCTGGAGGAGGTGACTGCGGACCCGAGAATCATCCTCTTCATGGACGAGCTGCACACCATCGTGGGCGCCGGCGCGGCTGGCGAGTCGGGCGGCATCGATGCCGCCAACCTTTTGAAGCCTGCTCTGGCGCGCGGAGAGCTGCGCTGCATCGGCGCCACCACTGTGGGCGAGTACCGGCGTCACATCGAGAAGGACGCGGCGCTGGAACGCCGCTTCCAGCCCATTGCTGTGGGTGAGCCTAGCGCCCAAGCAGCACGAGACATCCTGCAGGGCCTGAGCTCGTCGTACGAACTCCACCACGGGGTGATGTACGAGTCGGCAGCTTTGGACGCAGCCGTGCGTCTCTCTGTGCGCTACATCGCCGACCGTTTCCTGCCAGACAAGGCCATCGACGTCATGGACGAGGCGGGCGCGCTGGTGCAGCTGCGCATGCACGCCGGCGGCGCAGACTCGGCCGCCGGCGCCGGGGCGGTGAAGGAGTGCGACGTTGCGGCTGTGGTGTCGCGCTGGAGCGGCGTGCCTCTGCAGGCGCTCACGCGCACCGAAGCCGACGCGCTGCTTGGCCTGGAGGCGTCTCTGGGCTCCCGAGTGGTGGGCCAGGAAGCCGCCGTGCGCGCAGTGGCCAGAGCGGTGCGCAGGGCCCGCGCCGGCCTCGCGCCCTCCGGACGCCCCGTCGCGTCGCTGCTCTTCTCCGGGCCCACCGGCGTGGGCAAGACGGAGCTCGTCAAGGCGCTTGCGGCATCTTTCTACGGCGCCGAAGACGCGCTGGTGCGGCTAGACATGTCCGAGTACATGGAGTCGCACTCGGTTTCCCGACTCGTTGGACCACCGCCCGGATACATCGGTTTCGAAGCCGGAGGACAACTCACAGAGGCTGTGCGGCGCCGCCCGTACTGCGTGGTCCTGCTGGACGAGATGGAGAAGGCACATCCAGACGTCGCCAACATTCTGTTGCAGGTGCTGGAAGATGGGCGCCTCACCGACGGCAAAGGCCGAGTGGTCGACTTCAGCAACAGCCTGCTCGTCATGACCAGCAACGTCGGGGCGCAAGCCGTGGTGGACGTGCTAGGCGGCGAATCCACGCACCTCTCGGAGGATGATGCGGCCGCATCTGTGGCCGCGGCGGTGCGCAGCGAGCTGAGCGGCAGGTACCGCCCTGAATTCCTGAACCGGCTGGACGAGATCATCGTCTTCCGCCCGCTGGCGCGCTCTGCCGTGAACGCCGTCGCACGTATGCTGCTGCAGAGCGTGTGTGGCGCTGCGGAGACGCTGGGCGTGCGCGTGGGGGCCACGCCTGCACTGCTGGCCCAGCTGGCAAGGGAGGGTGCGTCCCAGCGCTTCGGCGCGCGGCCGCTGCGTCGTGCGGTGCGGCGCCTGGTGGAGGATCCTCTAGCAGAGGCGCTGCTGGACGGTTTCGCGACTAAGGGGGATGACGTCACAGTGGATTGCGGGGATGACTCGCTGGGCGTGACGCTGCGAAGGGTGCGAGGTGGGGCCACACGACAAGTGCGCGTGGAGCCAGCTGCGGGGGGCATTGAAGCTGGCGAAGAGCCCGTCGCGAGCGGACTCAGTCCGGTCTTGCAGGCGATGCAGAGCAAGTCGTGAGCATGTGTTTCACTTAAGTAGTGTCATGAGTCCTCTTCGGAGTCGCTGTAGGCGGCTAGCCCAGCCAAAGCTGCACACTGTGGCGCCGCGTGCGCTCGCTTCCTCTGCTGATCTTCGGCAGGCACGGGTTGTGCAGCGGCGCGCTTGACCATCACGCTGGGCTGCGCGCGCGGCTTGCTGCCAGCTGCAGAAATGGTCGCCGCAGCCGCAGCCGCAGCCCTTACGAGGCGCTGCGCTCGCTCGTCAGCCTCTCGCTCAGCCTCGCGGGCACGCAGCGCTCCGAAGGCGGCGCGCTCGGTTTGCAGTTTGCGGCGCTCGTGCGCCTGCTCCGCTGCGGCGCTCTCCTGCAGGTGAAACAGGTCTGCGCTGTCGAACGTGCCGTTGTGAGACCTCACCAGGCGTGCCATGTCGCTGTCGTCGGTCACGGACTGCGAGAGGCGGCGGGAGCGTGAGTGGCGCTGAAGAGCTGCAGAGGAGCCAGTCAAGGTGTGCAGCGCGCCTCGAGCAACTTGGCGAAGACAGGGTCGCGCGTGGCCGTCTCCAAGGCGTTGCTGTCGTCCACCCACTCGTTCTTCTTGTGCTCCACGGCGGGCGCCTCGCTGCGATGGACAACCCAGGATCGTCAGCGCTCGCGAATGCACCGCGGCGCACGCTGCGACTGCGCTGCTGCGCCGGCACGGCAGTGTGGTGTCCAGCCCCCGCGCCCGCGTGCGTGAGAGAGCATACCCTCGCATACCCGCCATGACGATGCACCCGCTTCTCAACACTCCAAAGCCTCCAACGTAACGTATCACAGCAGCTGACACGACGCGAAGCACGCAAGCAAGAAGACACAGAGCAGACGAAGGAGCGCGTCTTCATCTGGTCCCAGTCTGGTCCCAGGAGCACTGTCGGAGGACTCCTCGTCGCGTCACCACCCGTCTAAACGCCGCCTCCGCCCGCCCGCTACACTGCTCTGCGCAGCGTACGACAAAGACCTTGACTGTGTTCAGCAGCGTAGTGGGTACGGCTGACCGAACGAAACGCGCCCGCTACACTGCTCTGCGCTGCTGCCGGACACCGGCGCAGTGACGCCACACAGGCAGCTGAGCCAACGAGGAGATGGAGGACTGGGAGGCTACGCAGATGTCATAGCGCCGGCTCGTCTCCGCTCCGCCGTGCCCCACCACAGCGCACTGCCATGTTCGCTGGCGTGGCCAGCCCAGAGGCGAGCGCGGGTGTGCTGAGTCGCTTGACCTTTGCGTTCTTCGGCCAGCAAGTGACGTTGGCAGGCAGTCGGCCGCTGCAGCAGTCGGACCTGTACGCTCTGAAGACGCACCAGGCGGCGCAGCACGTCACAGAACGCCTCACCCAGGCCTGGGCGGCCGAGCTTGAGCGCGCACGCGCCCAGCGCCGCCCACCAGCGCTGCTGCGGGCTCTTGCTGTCGCCTTTGGCTGGGAGTGGCTCCAAGGAGGCATCCCACTCAAAGCCTTCTGGCTCGGCTTTGTGTTGCTGCAAGTCTACGCGGTGAAAGGACTCATCGTCCTGCTCGGCTCCGCGCAGCCCCACCCCGGCGAGGCCACCGGCTACGTGTTGATGCTATGCACGGGAGTGCAGGGCGTGTCGCTCTGCCAGCACCACATCTTCGCGAGGAGCCAGTCCGTGGGCATGTGCGTGCGCACGGCCCTCTGCGGCGCCGTGTTCAGACAAGTGCTTGCGCTGCGAGCCGCAGACGTCGCCGCCGCAGGGTTGACTTCAGGAAGCCTGAACAACGTGCTGCTGTCAGACACACGACGCATAGAGGAGGTACGTTGCATCGCCCTCATCGCCTTCCGTCGTCAGTCATCCTTTCTCAACTCACTCCTCGCACGCCTCTTGAATTGCGTTCAGTCGATCGTGTACAGCCACTTCACGTGGCACGCGGTGGTTGAGCTGCTGGTGATCTTCGGAGTGGCAGTGGCGCAGGCGGGCCTACCTGCGCTGGCCGGGGCGGCGGCTATCCTTGCTCTGGTGCAGCTGTCGCGCGTCATAGCTGCCGCCGTCGGGCGGCGAAGGCGGGAGGCTATTCGCGCCACAGACGTGCGCGTGAGGCTCACCAAAGAGGTGCTGCAAAACGCGCGCGCAGTCAAGCTCAACGGATGGGTGCCCCCCATGGCGGCCCGCCTGGCGCGCGCACGACTGGCCGAGTCCCTGCCCCTGCGCGCAGCAGCGCACTTGCGATCCTCAAACTCCACCATCCGTGACATTGCAGCTCCAGCGGCAGCGCTGGCCACCTTCAGCGCGCTCGCAGCCAGCAGCGGCGGCGTGCTGCAGCCGGTGCGTGTGTTCACCGTCATGGCGCTCTTCAACGCCGTGCTGCGCATCCTCTCCATTGCGCCGCTGGGCCTGCAGGCTGCTGCGGAGGCTGCGAGCGGCATGCAGCGCATCCAGGATTTGCTCGTCCTCAGAGCCTGCTCCGCGGATGAGAGCGCTCAGGACGCCAGCGCGGCGGGCTTTGGGGAGGAGGAGTGCGCGGCGTCACTGCGTGGCTCGTACGCGTGGTCGTACGAAGGCTCTGCGCGCGGCTGCGCGCGGGTGCACGCGCCTGCGGAGGAGGAGCCTGCGGAGAAGGTGACGCTGCCAGAGGCGCCCGACGTGGAGGCTGCGTGTGGCGTGGACGTGCGCAGCGACTGGGGCGCGGGCGCTGACGGGGAGGGCGGATGGCTGCGGGGCCTGGACGTGCGCCTCGCGCGGGGCTCCCTCACCGCCGTGGTAGGCCCCGTGGGAGCCGGCAAGAGCTCGCTGCTGCTGGCGCTGCTGGGAGAGCTGCACTCCGTGCCCGACGCGGGCGCGCCGGGCGCGCCCCGCCGCGCGCTGTGCGGGCGCTGTGCGTACTCCCCCCAGGAGGCCTGGGTGGTGAACGCCACGCTGCGGGAGAACGTGCTGCTGCGGCGCCCCTGCGACGAGGGGCGCTACCAGGCGGCGCTGGACGCCTGCGCGCTGCAGGCGGACCTGCGCAGCCTGCCCGCCGGGGACGCCACCGAGGTTGGAGAGCGAGGGGTGACGCTGTCGGGCGGCCAGAAAGCCCGCGTGAGCCTCGCCCGAGCAGCCTACTCGGACGCGGAGCTGTACCTGCTGGACGACCCCCTGGCGGCGGTGGACGCCGCCACGGCCAAGCACCTCATGGAGCGCTGCGTGCAAGGCCTGCTGGCGGGCAAGACGCGCGTCCTGGTGACCCACGCGCTGCAGTGGCTGCCGCTGTGCGACGCCGTCCTCGTGCTCTCCCAAGGTCGAGTGCTCTACCACGGCCCCCCACAGCCGTCCGCCGTGCCGGCGCCTCTCGCCCTGCGCGCCTTTGCGGAGGCTGGGCGGCGCAGCTTAGACGGCGAGCAGGGGAAGCCACCGCTGGGCCAGCCTGCCAAGCCTCACGCCCTGGTGGTCCCTGAAGATCGCACCGAAGGCGAGGTAACCGGCGCCACCTACCGCGCCTACGCTGCCGCCGCCGGCGGAGCCTGGGCGATTCTCAGCATCGGGGTGGCGTATGCGTTGCAAGCCCTGGCATACGTCACCACCATGCTTTGGCTGGCCTGGTGGAGCGACGGCACATGGGGTCTCTCTCTGTCGTACAACGTGGGCATCTACGCCGCCATCGCCGCCGGGTCAGGTGTGCTGTCACTGGCTCGCTCTCGCTCAGTCACCCTTGCCAGCCTCAAGGCGGCCAGCTCGCTGCACGACGCGGTGCTGGAGCGGGTGCTGCGCAGCCCGGTGAGCTTCTTTGACGAGAACCCGGTGGGCAGGGTGCTGAACCGCTTCGCAAAGGACCAGGCAACCCTGGACGCGGAGCTGCCCACCGCCATGCAAGCCTGCAGCGAGCTGTTCAGCGCCGCTCTGGCGGGTTTTTGCGTGGTGGCCGCCATCCTACCGTTCTTCGGCCTGCTGGTTCCGCCGCTGCTGGTTGTGTTTCGGCGGTGCCACCGTCGCTACGTGGCGCTGAGTCGGGAGGCGAAGCGCCTGGACGGTGTGAGCCGCAGCCCGGTGCTGAGCCACTTCGGCGTGGTGCTGGCGGGTGCGCCCTGCGTGCGCGCCTTCCAGGTGGGCCACGCGCTGGACGCCGAGTTCCACGCCCTGCTGGACGCCAACAACCGGGCCTTCTGGACCTTCGTGGTTGGGGGGCGCTGGCTGGGCATCAGGCTGGACTCCCTGGCGGCTGTGGCGGCGGCGGCGGCGGCGGCGTGCGTGGCGGGCGCCCGCTCCGCCGGTGCCAACGCGGGCGCCCAGCTGCCTCCCGGCCTGGCGGGCATGGCGCTGGTGGCCGCCCTGACCTTCTCAGGCACCCTGCAGTACGCCACGCGCCAGCTGTCGGAGCTGGAAAACAGCATGACGAGCGTGGAGAGGCTGGTTGCATACACACACCTGCCATCCGAGGCGTCCCCAACCACCCAGCCGGGAGTGCTGCCGCCACGCTGGCCGGCGCACGGGGAGCTGTCCGTGCAGTCTCTCACCGTTCGCTACAGCCCCCGCCTGGCCCCCACGCTGAGTGACGTGACCTTCCACGTCGCCCCTGGACACAAGATCGGCCTCCTTGGCCGCACCGGCGCAGGCAAGAGCACCCTGGTGTGCGCTCTCTTCCGGCTGGTGGAAAACGCGGGGTGTTCCGGAAGCATCGTGATCGACGGCGTGGACATTGCTCGCGTAGGGCTTGACGACCTGCGGCGCTGTGTGGCGCTCATCCCCCAGGAGCCGGTGCTGTTTGCGGGCACGATGCGCGACAACCTGGACCCGTTCGGAGAGGCTGTGGAGGCGGATGTGGCGGCGCTGCTGCTTCGCCTCGGGCTGGCCCGTCGCGCGGGCGGGGCTGGCCTGGACGCACCAGTCTCGGAGGCTGGCGACAACGTCAGCGCCGGCGAGAAGCAGCTCGTCTGTCTCGGCCGTGCGCTGCTGCGCCGCTCCCGGCTGCTGGTGTGCGACGAGGCCACCGCACACCTGGACGCGGAGGCGGACGCTCGCATCCAAGAGGCCATCCGAGCCGACTTCCACGCGTGCACTGTCATCACGGTGGCTCATCGCCTGGACACCATCATGGCGTGCGACCAAGCTATCGTGCTTGCTCCGGGCGGCACGCTGGGCGAGCAAGGTGAGCCAGCGTCGCTGCTTGAGAGGAGTCCGCGGGGCCTGTTCGCTGAGATGGTTTGGGCAACCGGGGAGGCGCATGCAGCGCAGCTTATGGCAGCTGCGCGTGCGGCGCGCGAGGAGCGGAGGCGCAAGCGGTGACAGGTTAAGAGATCAGACGCCCTCCTCCCAGCAGAGCACGCGCACGGTGTCAATTTATGGCACTCGCGGCACAAACGTTTGTTCCAGGCGTCAGGCGTAGGCCCCGTCCTCAGCGCGCCAGGCTGCCGAGCGCCAGGCGGAGGCGCGCCCGCCAGGCCGCTTTTTGAACACCGTAGTTTTCCTTCAAGAAGCTGTCCTGTTCCCGCGGCTCCAACCTTGCCACAGCCGCCATGTCCGTCAGAGTTGCCCCGACGTCCGGCCCCGTGAGCAACGAGATGATCTCCTCCGCTTCCTCCAGCGGCGGCTCAACAGCGCGCAACCAGCCCGCCAGGTCAAGCGGAGGCGCCGCCGCCGCCGCGGATGACGTGGCATGCGGCAGGTGGTCCAGGAGGCGCGTGTTGATTGCGCGAATCACGGTGACAAACGCAGCTTGTTCCAGGGGAAAGAAGAGTGCTCCCGAGGCGCAGTACAACAGGCTGACCACGTCTGCTGCGACTCCGGCGTGCATTGCGACTCCGCTCACTCGCGCGCCGGTGAGGAAGTTGGACAGCCGCTGTCGAGACACGTACGAGATGCCGGGCTCAGTGGTGAGCTGCTTCATGGCCACCTCGTAGACGCTGTCCCACAGGCGGCGCCCGTTCTGCGGCGGCTGGGCCGCGCACAGCTGCTGTAGCAGCTGCAGCATTTGCGTCAGCTCCAAAGCAGCCTCCACCGCAGCGACGTGCCCGCTGGTGAATGCGTCCGGTAGCGTCGCGTGCGACAGGCAGTTCAGCAGCTCCGTACGACACGGCGTGGCCTCTGCGGGTTGGGTCGCCAGCCAGGCGCGCGCAGACGCCATCGCAGACAGGTAGTGCGCTCGACTGGCTGCCGCATCGGACGGTGGCGCGAGAGCGTGAGCGTGCATCGCCGCGGCAGCCGAGCCATCGGGAGCGCGGTCGTCGTGTGCCGCTGTGTCCGCCAGGAAATCCAGGGGTCCCGCCTGTTCGGGTGGGCCCGCCTGCGGAGACTGCAGCTCAGCTTTCAGCGCCTCAGACAGCAAGCACAGCCCAGGGGACGGGTTGCTGGCGCGGCTGGGCGCGGCGCGCGGCGGCGAGCGTGGACGCGGGTGGTGCAGCAGCCCCAGCATTGGCTGCGCTGGTTGCACGCTACGCATGGCCCCAACCATGGCCGCACCGGCCACGGTGCTGCCTCGCCCCGCGCGCGCCGCCAGCGCGCGCTTAGGCCAACGTGTGATGCCGTGCGCGCGGCACACCCGCTTCAGTGTGGTTCGGCACACGCCCAGGGCTTTGGCAGCCTGCACCAGGTTCACTCCGAAGTAGCAGCGAAGCACGTCCAGCGGGATGGTGAATCGCTTGCTGGCGTCACAGGAGGTGCCTCCTGCGAGGGCAGAGAGGGGTCGCCCAGGGTCATCATCCGCTATGTCGTCCCCCTCCCCTTCCTCCTCCTCCCCGTTCACACCCGGTGGCGCGCTGCGCGGCCGCGCGGGCAGCGGGTGCGTCATCGGCGGGTGCGTCATCGGCCTCCCTGAAGTGGCGCAACGCTGCTGCTGTTGGCTCATCAGCTGCACAGCCTGCGCATGAGCGTGGCTCGCCGCTTGGGCCAGCTGCTGGTGGTGGGTGCGAGACGCGGGCATTTCTAGGAGCAGGTGCACGGGCGTTGCGGCGGAGGGCTTTCCGGGCACAGGCGCTGTGAGGGGTTGCGTGTCGGTGGCCTCTCGGAAGCGAGGGGGGGGAACGCCTCGCTTGTCGCGCTGCGGACGCGCCACCGGGGCAGCTGCTTCGCCCTCGCCGCCTAGGGCGCTGCGGCCACGACCGCCGCGCTTGCCCGTGACGCCCTGGGGGGCGCCAGCGAGCGCTGCGTCGGGTGCAGGCTCCTCGCACGGGGCGCACTCCCAAGCGCTGCGACGCCTCTGCGCAGACGGACTCACCACCGGCGCGCCACCGAGCAGCGCAGTCTGCGCGGCGGCGGAGCGGGGCCTGGAAGCGCACGGAGGGGCGTGAGTTGGGGGCGCGAGGGGCCTTGCAACCCTTGATGCGTCGTCAAGTTTCCCATATCGCACGCCCGGCACACACCACATGGAGCGCCCCAGCCGCCACGCGGGGCGACGCACGCGCCGCGCGGGGAGAGCGGAAGCGCGTGGCTGTGACGCAGCCAGGGCAGCAAGCCAAGAGAGCGGTACCCCCGCCTGTGCAGCAGCCGCACCCCCAAGCCAGTCCCCGGGCCCTAGAGCCCTCTCACGCCCTCTGGGCCTGGGCGACGCACCCCTGCTGATCTGCAGCGCTCTGGTCCTCCGGGCCGGCCGGCAGCTGCGGCGCGAGGCGGAGCGTGAGGTGCGAGGGCTGGGCCCTTCGGCTCTTGGTGCACCCGCTTTGCCGGATGGGCCCAGAAACTTGGTCGCGCGCCGCGCAGCGGCGGCACACACCTCAGCGTGCACCGGCGAGCGGTGTCCTGAGCTCAGAGCAGCGGCGAGGTGCGCCATCCGGCCGGGTTAACCACGTGGATCCAACTCTGTCAGACAGCGACACCGGCGCTCAGCAGCAGAGAAAAGAAGTACGCAGCGTACAGAGAAGGCGAGGTGCCCTCGTGTGCGAGACTCTGCGGGCTGCGGGCTGACTCGTCCGTCGTCGTTCGACTATCGACCAGTCAAGCAGTCATCGTCGGCGTTCGCTCGTCGCTCCTCGTGTAGTCGTGTTCGCTCGCGGACACGCCTTTCCCTCGCCTTGTGCGTTGCATGCGCGCCACCTTCGTGCGCGTGCTCAGCACCGCCTCCTCGCCGCAGCCGCGCCGCAGCGTCCGCCGCCACGCTGCTCGCCGCGTATCCGCCGCCGCCATGGTGCTGCCCGACACGGCTGACGTGGGCGCGTTCGTGGAGTCTCTGAACACGCAGTACGACCAGGCGCGTGCGCGAGGCGGAGCAAGGCGTCGGGGTGGCGGGCGGTCTCGGCGCCGGTGCCGCCGTCGGTGAAACACACACTCGCTGACAATGGCGGTGGTGGCTCAGGTGCACAAGGCGTTCGAAGACAACTTTTGGGCCACCAAGATGAACCTTCCTGGCGCGAGCATCCCGGAGCTGACGCGAACAAAGTGCGTGCGAAGCTGCAGGGGAGACACACGCTGGGGCACGCGACACCTCGCTCAGCCTTGCACGCTCTGACTCTGTGCGCCTCACAGGAACGAGTACGAGGCCTTTCTGCGCAGCGAGGAAAACCTGGCGGCTGTGCGCCGTGCTAAGGCGCAACCGGGCGCGACGCCCTCGCAGCTCTCCGTCCTCGCCTGCGCCGAGAAAACCTTCATGTGCTACCTCATCGAGAGCGCCGCCGCTCGCGCGGTCAAGGAGGAGCTCACCGCCAAGGAGGGTGCCCTGGAGGGGGCGCGCAACGCGCTGGTGCTGGGCTACCAAGACCCGCAAGCTGGTGCCTTCGTGCCAGCCTCCTCGGTGCTCCTGCGCACCAAGATGCGCACCGAGAAGCAGGAGGCTGTGCGCCGGGCGTGCTACAAGGGCGTACGCACCATCGGCCCAAGCGTCACTCCTGGGCTATCAGAGGTTGTGAAGATGCGCAACCAACTTGCGAAAGCGCAGGGCTTTACCAGCTTCTACGACATGAAGTGCACTCAGGCTGAGGGCTTCGGCGAAGAGACGCTGTTCGGGATACTGGACGGTTTGGAGGAGCGCACGCGGCCGCTCATGGAAGCTGCCCGTGCGCGCGTGGCGGCTGAAAAGGGCGCGGCTGCGCTGGAGCCCTGGAATTTGGGATACGCGCTCAGCGGCGACGTGACTGCGGCACAAGACCCGTACTTTCCGTTCGAGGATGCTGTGGACGCGTGGGCGCGCTCATTTGCGGCGCTGGGCATTCAGTATCGTGGAGCAACCATGCGGCTGGATCTGCTTGACCGCGAGGGCAAGTACTCTAATGGCTTCTGCCATTGGCCCCAGGTTGCCTACATCAATGGAAAGGGGACCTTTGTGCCCTCCCAGACGAACTTCACATCGCTGGCGACGCCCAGCGCTGTGGGCAGCGGCCAGAGCGCGTTGGAAACGCTGATGCACGAGGGTGGGCACGCTGCTCATTTCGCCAACGTACTACAGCCGTCACCGTTCTTCGGGCAGGAGCGTGCGCCCACGTCCGTGGCATACGCTGAGACGCAGTCCATGTTCCTCGATTCCCTGGTGGGCGACGCCGCCTGGCTGGCTCGCTACGCGCTCAATCGCGAGGGTCAGCCCATGCCCTGGACCCTCCTGGAGCAGGGCCTGCGCGCCAAACGCCCCTACGCCGTGCTGGACCTGCGCGCCATGCTGGCGGTGCCGTACTTCGAGCGCGAGCTGTACCGGCTGCCCGACAGCGAGTTGACAGCGCAGCGCGTTGCTGCTCTGGCGGACGAGGTGGAGATGCGCATCCAGGGCGGACTCTCACCGCGTCCGCTCCTCAGCGTGCCCCACATCTTGGCGGACGAGTCATCCTGCTACTACCACGGATACGTTCTCGCCGAGATGGCCGTCTGGCAGACGCGCGCGCACATGCTGCACGCCTACGGCCGCATTGTGGACGAGCCTCGCGTCGGAGCTGCGCTCGCCTCGGTGTACTGGGCGCCCGGCAACTCGCAGCCCTTCCTGGGGCTGGTGGAGGCACTCACGGGCGCCCCGCTGAGCGGAAACGCGTGGGTGACCCACCTGCAGGAGGACCTGGAGGCCGTGGTTGCCTCCGAGAAGGCTGCGTACGACGTCGCTCTGCGGGCGGGGCCAGCGCGCAAGGCTGGACAGGGGGCAGACCTCAACATGCGAGTGCTGCTGGTTCACGGCGCCCAAGTCGTGGCCGACAGCGGCGCCGCGGGTGGCGCCAACGCGGAGCAGCGATTTGCGCTGGCGAGCGACACATTCAAGGCGTGGGTGCGCGCACGCGCGTGACCGAACCACGGTTCTAGTGCTACACAGCACTACATAGAGCTCGTCAAGTTGCCCACTGCATCTATTCGTGGCGGAACAGGTGGTCCACGTCCTTCAGCCGCTCTACCGCAGCAACGCTCGCCGCCCCGCTGGTGCCGTGTGCGCGATACGACAGGTCCTGCTCCTCCTTCCACCATGCTGCCATGCTGGACATGTCAGTCTGGGCAATGGGGAAATGCGAAGGAAGCTGCTCCTCCTGAGCCAGGATGGCCCTGTCAGTCTTGGCATGTGCGCGATAGGACGGGATCTGCTCCTCGTCGGCCAGGCTCGCCCGGGGCTCCTCTTGGCTCCTCCTCAGCTCCTCCTCGCTGATCCTCAGCTCCTCTTGGCTCATCCTCAGCTCCTCTTGGCTCATCCTCAGCTCCTCATGGCTCATCCTCAGCTCCTCCTCAGCCACAATCTGGCCTGTTGCGTGATACAAAGGAAGCTCCTCCTCCTTGGTCGTGCCAATCTGGGCATGTGCACGATAGGACGGGAAATGCTCCTCCTCCACCATGCTCTCCGTGTCAATCTTGCGGCGCTGCGAATTCAGCACGCGCGAGCGGCGGCGATGCACGCAGGCGTAGACGAGGCACACCAGCACCACCAGGCCCGCAATGCCGCCGATGACCCCCCCGACCACGCGCGCGTCCCGGTGGCTCAGCTTCTCCGCTGCTGCCGGCGGCGGCGGCAGCGGCGGCGGCGGCGGCGGCCCGGGCGGCAGAGGCGGCGGCAGAGGCGGGGTGGGCGCTAGCGGCGGCGGCGCATTGAGGAGTACCCCTTGGTGGGTGACGCCCGCCTGCGTGAGCTCTTGCTGCAAAGGGTTTGACCCCGGCCGGGCGCCACCGATGGCCACGATGGCGGCGGACAGGATGCTGGTTGCGTTGGGCAGCCCGCCCGAGAACTGGAGCGCCCGGAAGGTGAGCGTCACAGACAGCGAGGCTGTGACCGAGGGGGCGGTGGCTGTGAGGCCAGAGACGCCGGACACGCCCGCATTGCTCAGCTGCGTCGCCAGGCTGCCCGTGCCGCTCACGCTGGCGTTGGTGGCGGCGGCCAGCGCAGAGGCGGTCTGCGCGGCGGTGCCCAGGTCACCCGTGTTGGTCACCGCCACGCCGTAAGTCACGGCCGCAGCCGCCTGCTGCAGGGAGCGCCGGCCGGCGCCGCCGGCGCCGCCGCCGGCCGTCAGCACGATGTCAGACTGCACCAGCTGCGCGCCTGCAGAGGACAGCGACCGCGCCAGGGCCTGCTGCGTGGCGTTTGTCAGTGCCACAGCGCTTCCAACGGCCGTGAAGCTGACCGTGGAGAGCACCGGGTAGTCAACCAATGTGATGTTGAACAGCGCACTGACGCCCAGCGCCACCCCCATTGCGGTTTGCACATTTGTCAGGTTGAACGTCGACGGGTCGATGCCCGCAATCACCAGCGGCAGAGTGGTGGGCGACACCATCGGGCTGAGCGGCGGCGGCGTGGGGGGCATCGAGGGGGGATTGGGCAGCGGCGGCGACGGCGGCTGCGGTGGCGGCGGGGCGCAGGTGCCGAACTTTGTGATGGTGGGTCCGAGTGTGATGACATTCAGCTCCAGGAGGGGCATCTCGCCGTACTCCACCGCCACGCTGGACTGGGTATCGTCGAAGATGATCACGCCAGTGAGAGTGCTCACAGTGTCACCCACCGCTGCGCCGCAAGCAGAGCTGCTGCCGCTGCTGCCGTTGACCCAGCCCAGCTGGCGCGCCACGTCGAAGAGCTTGTTATCCATCTGCACAGGGCCGCTTCCGTCATCCACATACACCTCGTTGGTGGACTCATCCAGCGCGTCGCTGGAGAAGGTATAGTTGCTCAGGTTGCTAAACCTGGCCGCATACTGAGGCAGCGTCAATTCTGACGGGTCCGCCGTAAACTTCGCATTGGTCAGAGACACCACCATGTTGCGATACCGTTCCGCGGAGAGCGTGCACCCAGACTCGAACATGCCGGTGGTGACGGCCACAGCCGCCGGCAGCGGCACGCTGGCGGCGAGCAGCGACACGGTCGCCACGTTGCTCAGCACGGTGTTGCCTAACACGGATCCCACCACGCCCTCCACCAGCACCGACTGGCCGGCGCTGTCGGGCATGTACCCCACGCCCTGCAGCAGCGAGCCCAGCTGCGCGGGAGAGAGCAGCACGAG
>Ga0049083_10000424_pt1 | contig 14899 bp, 9 predicted proteins | sample GreLakmeMI27MSRF_FD_66719 | JGI IMG/M metagenome (GOLD analysis project Ga0049083, IMG submission 66719) | Freshwater lentic microbial communities from great Laurentian Lakes, MI, USA - Great Lakes metaG MI27MSRF | ecosystem: Environmental > Aquatic > Freshwater > Lake | place: Great Lakes...
CCCCCCCCCGGCGATCCCCCGGCTGTGACTCCTCGCCAACGCCGGCGGCGGCGACGCGTGGCGCGGCGCGCTGAGCGGCGTGCGCGGCGACCCGGAGCGCATGGCCGAGACCGCCCTGCGCGGCGTGGCTGCGGGCGGCGAGGCTGCAAAGGGGTGCGGCGCTGCGGGCGACGCCGCGCCGCGCACCGGTGCAGCCTTGGGCGCGGCGCCCCAGTGCAGCATGGAGCCGCCGTCGCTGGCCGATGCGCGCGGGGGCACGTACTCGCGGCTCGGGGAAGACGGCACGCGCGTGCCGGAGGAGGAGGAGGAGGAGGGCGCCGCCCTCCTGGGTGAGCCGCCCCCACCGCTCGCCGCGCCCGCTGCGATGCCGCCGCCGCTGCTGCCGCGCGGCCTGGCGGCGTAGGGGTCCAGCGCAGGCGTGCGCCTAGGGCTGCTCGTCCGAGGCGAGGCGGCGACGGAGCTGCTGCGGGCGCTCCCCCCTCCACCCCCACCACCCAGAGACGACGAGGTGGAGCTCCCTCCAACGCCGTAGCGCTGCGCGGTGCGCGAGGCCGCCGCTGCCGCTGCTGCTGCTGCGGCGGCGGCAAAGGACGCCGCAGGCGCTGTGTGGGACTGCAGTGCAGACGCGCTGCGAGCGGTGAAGGAGCCGCCGCTGCTGCTGGGCAGCGCGTAGCGGCTGGCCAGCTGCGATGCAGCGGCGGAGGAAAAGGATGAGGGCGCAGGGCGCGAGGTGAATGAGCCGGAGGGCATCAGCGAGGCGCCTCCGCCGCTTGGCCTGGAGCTCAGCGGCGTGCGTGCCCGCAAAGATGCGCTGGAGCGGGGCGTCTGCGCGCGGCGCGCATCCGCAGTGACAGCCGGGGGCGCGGGTCTGGCAGCGCTGCCGCTCTCGCCCGCCGCCGAGTCGGCGTCAGCAGCCTTGGCTTGGCGGTAGGCGCGGTACCGGGCGGTTGGGGGCGGCGAGAGGCCGCGGCCGTAGCTGAGACGCGCCACGGCGGGCTCGTCGCCGCCGGACGAGCCGGCAGCGACAGACGTGCCGCTGGGGTCACCCTCCCGGCTGGGCACGCGTGCGGAGGGGGCCGCCTCGCCATGCAGCGGCGGGGTGCCTGTGGAGCCCTGTCGCCCCCCCCCCTGGGTGGCCCCGCCTGCAGCACCCCCCGAGTTGCGCTCCGCCGCCGCCGCCGCCATCGCGTCAGCCACCGTCTGCGCAAAGGCGCCCTGCGGCGCAGAGTGGTAGCGCCTGATGCGGCTCAGCGCGGCGGCGACACCCGCGGAAGGGGCGCACACCGCCGCCGCCACCGCCACCGCCACCGCCGCCGCGGGCGGGCTGCCCACCGGCGGCGGGCTGGGCGAGGCGTCCAGGCGCAGGCGCGCCACGGCGGCGGCCACGGTGCCACCCCGGCCGCGAGGTAGGCTGCTCACCTGCATCAGCGACGGCCTTGCAGCCGGCGGTGACAGCGAGCCGAGCGTGGCCGTGCGCAGCGGCGATGCGCGACGCGCGGGGCTGCCGAAGCGCTGCGAGGTGGAGCTCTGCGGTGGCGAGTCTCCGGCGGCCGTGAAGGGTCGCCGAGGAGACGGGGCGCGACCGCCTGGAGCACCGCCGCCGTAGCTGCTGCGCTGTGGGCTGGGCTCACGCTCGCCGTTGTTGATCAACTTCTGGCCTGCAGGGGAAGGGGATAGGTCAAACCCTGGGGGCGGGACTGCGACCGTCACGCACCAGCAGCGTCCATGCGGGACAGCAGCCGCGCCGCGCGTGGTGGGAAGAGCTCTCTGAAAAAGTCGAAGCTGGCCTTGCTGGCTCGGCGCACCTGCGAGTCGGGGCGCGCGTGTCAGTGTCGAGCGCGTTGCGCCAGGAAAGGGGCTCAAGGCACGCACGTCTGGTGACGCGTCGCCCACGCCCGCCAGGATGGCCACCTCCAGGGTGTCCGGCTCGCGCGAGAGGACCTCCTCAGACCAGGTTGCCAGCGCGGTTCGCAAGTACTCTGCGCAGCGCGCGCGAAGGTTCACCGGCGCGCGTCGGTCCGTCTGCGTCTCCGACAGACGCGCCAGCACCCGGTGTGACTGCACCACGGCAAAGACACAGCTGGCAGCGGCGTGTCCCTGGTCAGACATGACTTTGTGCGGCACAGCCACCAGCTTCAGCAGCGGCCCGCTCAGAACCTCCACCACCAGCGCAGGAAAGGCAGCCAGGTGTGAGGCTTGCTCTGTCAGGCTTACCACGGCAGCGCTGGCCTCTTTCGTGATTTCGCTGCGCAAGTCAAGCAACTGGTCGGCGACTCGCGCAGCAACCTTGCTGTCTCGCAGCGACCCCAGCACCGCGTCGTCCACGCCGTAGGTGGTGATGAGCGTGTTGACCTCCCTGAGGGCAGCCACGCGGCCCTGCCAGTTCTTGGCGTCGCCTGCGGGAGCGCAGCGTTAGGTGGGACCTTGCACGCGCGGACGCAGGCCGGCCCGCGCCGCCCGACGCAGCAGGTGCAGCCCTGGAGGCCGCGACCGCGGGCGCGCGCGCGAGGGCCAGCCGGCGAGTCGGCGCGGCCGTCCGGCAGTCAACCGGCAGGAGGAGGACGCACTCAGTCTCTCCGCAAGCGCCTGCAGGGCCTGAAACTCCTCGCTGCTCGAGTCGCTGCGACCTGACGCGCTACGCGAGGCCAGCCGCCCGCTGGCAGAGCGCTCCATTGCCCACGCGGGGGGGGGTCGTAAGCGAGCGCAAAGCAGCGACGATGATCGAGAACGCGTATGATGATGTTCGACTGCATAGCCTCACGCGCTTCTCGCTTCTCTCTCTGCGCATGCGCGTGTACCTGCTCTCGGCTGCAGCGCTGCTTGGGCTGCTCCTGGCCGCGCTGGCAAATAACCAAGTCGCCTCGAGCCTCGCAGCCCTCCCTTCGCAGAGCTGCGCAGCCAACATGTCGTGCGCGGAGGAGCTGGACGCGCCTGGCGCTCTCAAGGCGCGTTGGCGTACGCAGCCCTGCTTCCAGGCTGGTTAACACTCCCCGGTCCATAGGCTTTCGGCTCGCAACTCCTCGCCCGCTTGTGTGCCGACGCAGCCGCTACCGAGAACGTCTTCATCTCGCCGCTCAGCGTGGCCTCAGCGCTGGCCATGGCCGCGGCCGGCGCCACAGCCGCAAGCAAAGTGGAGGCGGCATTCCTTGCCACGCTGCACGGCGACCTTGCTTCTAATTCTGGCGCCAACCTGCTGCGCGCCCTCGCGACGCCCTCCGACGCCTCGGTGACGCTGAACGTGGCCAACAGCCTATGGGCGCGCCAAGTCAAGCCGTCCTATGCAGCCTTACTCTCTCAGCGCTTCAACGCCACTGCGCAGCCCCTCACAGACGCGCAGGCGGTGAACGGCTGGGTGAGCGCGCGCACGCAGGGGCGCATCACGAGCATCGTGGACGACGGAGTGGTGCAGAACCCTCTCACTATAGCGCTCCTGGTCAACGCGGTTTTCTTCAAAGCGCCCTGGAGCAAGCCCTTTGACAGCGCGCGCACCATGCGGGGCTTGTTCAAGGTGCACGCGGCTGGGAACGGCATTCCGTGCGCGATGATGAGCCTCAAGGTTTCCCAGCTCCACTATGCTGCCAGCGAGGCTGGGCAAGCTGTCGCCCTGCCCTATGGAGACGGCCAGTTTCGCGCGCTGCTCGTGCTGCCTGCGGTGCACGCGCCTGAATCTCTGGGTGCGCTGACGTCATCCAACGAGGCTGTGCAGGCGCTTCGGGCGGCGCTGCAGCCGCAGAGACTGCTCCTCTCCATGCCTCGCTTCACGCTGCAGTACGGCGTCGCAAGCCTCAAAGCTGCTCTGAGCGCGATGGGACTGGAGCCGGCGTTCGTAGCGCGCGCGGGCGACTTCACAGGCATCAGCGACGACCCGGATGTTCATGTCTCTGACGTTCTCCACAAAGCGCTGCTGGAGGTGACGGAGGAGGGCACTGTGGCCGCCGCCGCCACAGCGGTGGTCATGGCAACGCGGATGATCGCTGTCCAGCCGCCCCCGGTGGTGCTGACCTTTGACCGCCCCTTCCTCATGGTCATCGAGGATGCGCAGACGGGCGCGCCGCTGTTCATGGGGCGGGTCGTGCACCCAGTCTTCACAGCTGTTCCAGAGGCGTGATAGATTCTCGACGAGGAGTACACACGACAGACAAAGGACCGCACAGTCGCAGCGCATGAGACGCATATTGACGCAATCAATCACACGAGGCACGCACGCACACATTCACGGCTGCGCGCAGGTGCGTGTGTGGTTCAGTAGACATAGGGGATGATTCTCCAGGGCACCAGCTTGCAGTAACGCTCCCAGTCTGTGCCATACTTGGCGCGGCACGCCTCTTCGTCACGCCGTTCCCGGTGCAGCAGCAACACTCCGAAGTAGACCACATAGAAGTACGGAATCACTGAGTTGAAGCCGCACGGGAGGCACCATGCCCAGGCCATCAGCCAGTCGCCAAAATAGTTTATGTGGCGCGCACGGCCCCACCAGCCGCTGATGATGAGCCGCGTGCCGCGCTGCGTGGCCATGGACTGCAGGTGCGCCACCGAGGGGTGAGTGGGGTCCCGCCGGAAAGCATCCTTCTGCGAGTTGGCCCCCCGAAACACGGCGTACCCTACCCCCTGCAGCGCCACAATGCAGACCAGCGCAGCCGGAGAGAGCGCCACTGGGTGCTCCAGTAAATAGCGCGCCTGCAGGCAGTAGGTGAAGGGCACCCAGACGAGGTCTCCGAAGGCGAGCATGAAACCAAATCCGTCGGTGGTGATGTCCATGGTTGTGAGAATGGCGCTCTCGCACGCCAGCGCGTCAAAGATGTAGAGGCTTTGGAAGAGACAAACGAGCAGCATGGAGGGACGGACGCGCCCCTCCTGCGCGTACTGCGCAGCCGCAAAGCTCCAATCCAGGAGAAGCCAGAGGATGAGTCCCGGTTGAAGCTCGCAGAACTGTTTGAGGTCCAGCGTGCCTAGCCGCGGGTTCAGCTCGCGCCCGATGAAGAAGTTGTACACCCCGCTGCGCGTGTCGCCGCCGACAGCCAGCAGACGGCCCGGCCGATAGGAAGACAGAAAGAGGTAGCCGCTGAGCGCAAAAGCGAACACGATGGCACCCGTGAGCAAAGGTAGGAAGTGCGTGTGAACCTGCGCTGGCTCCAGCACGCCGCTGAAGACGCTCGCAGCCCACAGCGCAGAGGTTGCAAGCAGCACGCGCATGCCTGGTGGGAGCGTGCGTGAGGGACGCTGCGCGCGTGGGTCGCGAGGGTTGCGGTCGAGAGAGCGCACCGTTGAGCTTGTAGGTCAGCCGGCTTCCGTCGCGCAGCAGCGTGCCCTGCACGCGCGCGCCGGGCAGCAGCGTGTGCAGGGCGACGCAGAGGCCGAACCAGACCAGGTAGAGTAGAGAGCCAAGGAGAGGCGTGTAGTACGCGCTCCAGGGCAGCGCAGGAGGCACCCAAACCGTCGGACGAAGCCGCAGGCAGCCGCCCGGGTGGCACAGCCGCACCAGCAGGTGGCAGACGATCGGCAGGAGCACGATGACGGCCAGCGCGCCCGGCGGGCCTCCAAACTCGTATCCGTGGTGAGCTCCGTGGTCTCCAGACGCGGCCCGGGTGGGCTTACCTGCCCTGGGCGACTTTGACGGCGCCGGAGAGGCGGCTGCGGAAGCGCGCCGGCCAGAGGCGGACGGAGGGGGCGAAGCGCCTGTGCGTGCAGAGCGCTTTACTGCGCCCGCAGGCGTGCGGGCGCGCAGCTCCATGAGGCAGTCACGCGACGGGCGGAGAAGCCAGACTGATCTTTCGAAAGAAGATGAGAAGTAAGCAAGAAGTAGTGGCTGGGCAAAATCGAAGAAGGTTGAGGTTGGAGCGGGCACGACACAGACTCCACTCACCTCACGTCCTCCTCGCCAGAGCTTATCGCGTGTATATATACATTCAACGTATTATGCCATATTATTATTGCGTCTCGTGTCGCGGCCGCTTACGCGTTAGCGGCGCTGTTGGCGGCGGTCGCAGGGCAAGAGGCCATCCAGTTGGCGTTGGGCGTTCCTGAGGGCAGCGACTTCTGCAGGTGCCACATGTGGACGGGGAGGCCGATGTTGGCACCCGCGTTGACCATGGAGTCGGTGATCTCGAAGAGCTCGTTGACAATGGACGCTATGACGCCGCCCGTGGCGTAGTTGGCCCACGCCCACTGCTGCTGCGGCGAGTTGACAGCGGGCGCGACGGTCACAATGGAACCATCAATGATGTCCTGCAGAGTCGTGAGCACCAGGCCAGACGCGACGTGCTGCACCGCGCAGCCAGTGGCGGGCGGCAGCCAGGCAAACTGCTGGTTGGGGCTGCCGGCAGTGCACTGCATGGTGATGACCGGGCGGTTCACAGCGCTCAGCTGGAAGTTGCCCGGCGCGCCGGCGCCCTTGATGTGCAGGCAGAGGTTCTTGGCCTGGTCCATGATCTGGAACGCAGCGCCGGCGCAGATGGCCGCCGCGTTGGGGATCATAGGCGCAACCTCCGTGACGTCCGTGGTGCTGGGGTGCACGTTGACGGTGAGGTGTGTGCGCGGGTGCGCGGTGGCGGTGGTGGAGGTATCGGTTGACTGGTGGGTGACGTGTCCATTGCCGCTGCCCTGGTTGGCCGAGTCGGTGGTGGTGGTGGTCACCTTGACGTTCACATTGCCCTGGGCGGTGGTCTCCGTGCTGGTGGTGCTTGCGCCGTTGTTAAGGACATGGGGCCCGTTGCCGGTGCCCGTCACCTGGTTGCGGAAGGTGGTGCTCAGGGTGGGGTCCACGAACCCGGTGCTGGTGTACACGGTCGGCGGGGGCGGGCTGGGGCTGGGCGGCGGGCTGTTGTACACGGTGTTGGTCACCTGGTGGCCCTGCGCAGTCGTGTCCGTCGTGCTGCTGCTGTGCTGCACCTTCCCGTTGGCGGTGGCCTCCTGCGTCGCGTCCGTGGTGCTCGTGGTCACGAACTTGTTCACCGAGCCGGAAGCGGTGCTGTCCGTGCTGGTGGACGTGGCGCCGCCGTTGCTCACGTGCGGGTTGCCGTTGCCGTTGCCGGTCACCTTGTTCTGGAACTGCACGCTGCCGTCAGCCACGTGCGTGGTGGTGTACACGGTCGGCGGCGGAGGGCTGGGGCTGGGCGGCGGGCTGGCGATCACGCTGGTGGGGCAGGCCTGGGTGGTCGAGTAGCTCATCGCGTATGTACACATCGGGTTCTCCGTCACCGCGAAGCTGGAGGCAGCGGCGCCGCAGGTGATGGTGAGCGTGCCGCTGCGCATGGCGCCGTTGGGGCACGGCCCAGCACCGCCAGTGACGGAGGTGATGAGCGTGTTGCCGCTCTCGGAAGGCCAGCTGTCCTTGCCGATGTAGTAGCTGGTGCCGACGTTGTACACGGTGCCAGACTGGAAGTTGAGCGTGTAAGGCGCGTTCGGCACGTTCATGCCCTGGTAGTTGTTGAAGTAGCTGATCGGGATGGGCGCCGGGCATGCTTGGGTGGTCGAGTAGCTCATCGCGTAGGTGCACATCGGGTTCTCCGTAACGGAGAAGCTGGTGCTAGCCGCGCCGCAGGTGACAGCGAGCGTGCCGCTGCGCATGGCGCCGTTCGGGCACGGGCCGGCGCCGCCAGTCACCGCCATGGTGTAGACGTTGCCCTTCTCGGAAGGCCAGCTGTCCTTGCCGATCAGGTAGCTGGTGCCACCGTTGTACACGGTGCCGGTGGAGAAGCTCAGCGTGTACGGCGCGTTCTGGACGCCCTGGGCGACGTAGTTGTTGAAGTAGGACGCCGGCACGGGGCTGGGGCAAGCCTGCGTCGTCTGCAGAGACATGGCATAGGTGCACATTGGCGCCTCAACCACATTGAAGACGGTGGAGGCGGCGCCGCAGGTGATGGTGAGCACGCCGCTGCGCATGGCGCCATTGGGGCAAGGGCCTGCGCCGCCCGTGACGGGTACGGTGAACACGTCGCCCTTCTCCGTGGGCGTGGCGAAGGAGCCGATCACGTACTGCGTGCCGCCGTTGCTGGCCACGTTCTGCGCAAAGTTGAGCACATAGGGCGCGCTCGCAACGTTGGTGGGCGAGGTATAGCTGTTCCAATAGCTGGTGGGCACCGCAGCCTGGAAGGCGTACGTGCTCGCCACCGTGGAGGCGGAGGTGCTGTCCGTGGAGGAGCCCTGCAGGCAGGTGGCGCGCCGCATCCACGTACACCTGCGGGCACGAAGTCAGTGCAACAGAAGTTGCGGATCCGTGCAGGCTCTGCACAACTCTGCGACGCCGGCCCTCCCAGCCACGCACGCCACCGTGCGAGCGGCCACGCTGGCGTGCACGGCGGGCGTGGCGTGCTGGCGGGTGCGCGCGGGAGAGAGCCGGCATGCCCGCAGGGGTATTAAGGCTCGGCGCAGCCTGCAGAGCCGCGCGCAGGCGGTGCGTGGCTGGCAGAAGCGGTTGCGGCGCGCTGAGGCCAGCGCACGCGGGCGGAGGCTGCGTATCGCGGCGCGACGGCAAGCAGTTGTTTGCAACCAGGGGCCTGGAACAATGCGGCCAGTCCGGGGCGCGCACCGGCGCGGCGAGCAGCAGCGCGGCATAGGCCGCCTTTGCGAACGACATAGCGCCGACGGAGAGGCGACAGCGTGGCAGTTTCTGGCGCAGCCGCGGCACTAATAATCGATCCGTCCCTCAAGATGCTCGGACACCATACATGGTACGACAAGAAAGTAAAACATGGCGTTGCGACGGCAGGCCTCTCAGCAGGCATCTCAAGATTGCAGGACGCAGGCCACGTTGTTCGCCGCCGACGAGGCAATGACCAGTGCAGTTCTCCTCAGACGGCCTCCCTGGGCCTCCATCCGCCTTGCACGACGATAAAGGTGGCCCTGAGCTGTTTCTCCACGTAGTTCTTGCTTTCTTGGGGCATCACGGCGCACACCACTAGAGCCAGCTGTCGAGCCGTCGCCGTGGCGTGTTCTTTCAAAGCAACAATCAGCGCCGCGCGCACGCGGCTTGCGCGCTCCAGCTGCGCCTGCGAGCGGCCCTGCTGTTCGCGCGCCTGCTCGTCAGCCTCTTGTCGCAACCATGTGAGGAAAGGGGCCGTCCCAGGCTCTCTGCGTGTCAGCGCCGCGTGCATGCGGCCGGCAACCCAGCCGCCCGCGTAGGCGTCCGTGGCAGCGTAGTGCACCTGCTCGGCCGTGAGGGTTGGCGCCGCCCAGTTGGAGAGGGTCACCTGCTTACGCTTCTGAAGCGTCGGCCCTCCGAAAAGGTGCACCAGGTACGCCAGGCCCACCGGCTGCCCACCGCGCTCGGGCGGCACGAAACCCGCCCTGTGCGCAGCCGCCGACAGGTCCACCGTGCGCGCGCCGGTGGCCACCGCAGGGCCATGCGCGGTGAGCCGCGTCGTGGCTGCATCCTCCGCGACGCCACAGCCCAGCAGAACAGTCTCCGAGTGGCCCAACAGAGCCACCAGCGCAGCCGGCGCGGAGCGAAGACGCGACAGCGGCACCAGCACCACGGCGCTGGGACTGGAAACCTGCACCAGCGCAGTGCCCTCTGGGGGGCGTACCGGCGCGCCAGGCGGCCACCCAGCCGGACGCCACTCGATGTCATAGCCCACGGGACAGCCGCCTGGCGCGTGCGTGGCGAGCAAATGCTCCAGCTCGCGCAGATCCGAGCTCAGGTGCACAGGCGGGAGGATAAACGCGTTTTCAACGAGCTCCCAGCTGGCTGCTGCGGGCTCCGCAACAGCCTTACGCTTCTGCTTGCGCACAGCCTCCATGCAGCGGGCGCGACAGAGCAGCCCCAAGGACAACAGAGTGGCGAAGGCACCAAGTGTCGTGTGCAGGCGGGACCCAGCTACTGATTGGAGTCGGTCGATCGCTGCCCGTATGTGCCATTCCACGCATCACAGCGCCAGCCTCCTGTCCACAACCCCATGCGCCGACACGGGCAGCCCCACAGCAGCTTTCACAGCGTCGTACACCAGCAGCTGCACCAGCACAATGGTGCCTGCGCCAAACGCACATCAGCGCAAACGCACACACACACACACGTCACAAGCACACGCACGCACCTGTGTGCATCAGCCGCGCGTCCCAGCCCAGCATGAGGCCCGTAGGCCCTAGCCTGGCTGCCAATGCGCACATGGGGCCGCATCCAAAGCCCGATGGCTGCACCAGTGACGTGGCAGCTCGAGCGTGTGAGCCGTCGCGAGGAGAGCCCGGCGGCGACTGCAATCCGAGTGGAGTTGCGTCAGCCTTGTCGCTGCCTGTTGCGCCTACTGCTGGCGCGCCGCCCTCGAGCATCTCCAGCTCGTCGTCGGAGCTGGTCATGGGCGGCTGCGCGGGCTTGTCTGCCTGTGCATCGTGCGCGGCGGGCAGCGTGGCAGCGCGGCCCTGCGCCCTCCGCGCGCGAGCAGCAGCTGCGGATCCGGGCCGGCTCAGCGGCCCGCCCATCAGCGTGCGTCGCCCCTGGTTCAGCATGCTCAGCAGAGTGTCCCCAGGCTGGCTGGCCAGACTCGCAACCACCGCAGCAGTGGCAGCGCCCACCAGCGCAACTCCCAAGGTGCCCCAATCTGCGTCCAAAGTCACGCGGCCAGCCAGGAAACGAGTCACCCCGTCGTATGTCACCAGCTGCGCCATGGTGTAGGGCACCATCTTGAGATACATCGCCGGCAAAGTGCCAAACACGCCGTGCATGCCCTGCTCCGACGTGAGACGCTTCAGCGCGGGCACCAGCCCCAGCGCGAAGGAGGGGTCAGCAACAAGGCGAATGCGCGCAGCCTCGTAGGGGCAAAGCGCGGTGCTTGCGATGAGCTCCGCGGTGCCAGCTGCGACGAGCAGCAGAGGGAGCGCCAGCGCCTGAGCGCCTTGTTGGCCGGCCAGAAACACCTTGAACAGCTCGTACAAGCCGTATTTCAAGCCGCCTGGTGAAGGGAGGTTCAGTCGGGCGGTGAACGCTTGAACGAATCCCATGCCGCGCCAAGCGCACCTTGGATGGCGTACCCAGCTGCAGTGGGTCCCAGTCCCTGCAGCAGCATGGCCGGGCCCTCGGTGCGCGTCACCTTCCAAGCTGCGTCAAAGAGACCGTCATAGCGCCCCGGGTCGGTTTGTAGACGCGTCTTGAGCACGTCGATCGGCACGCCGCCCACGTGACTCAGGCAGGCGCACAGTGAGCCAGCCAGGAAGTACTGGGAAAGCAGCGAGGCGTCAACGGGTGCGGGTCCCAAGCGAGGGTTCGTGCGCGCAGACGGGGCTGCGGCACAGCCGGGTGACCCTCCCGCAGCCGCAGAGGACGCGCGCGTGGGGCCCCGGGTTGCGCGTAGAGCCGGGGCGCACCTTGAGGTGGAAAGCTATAAAGGCGGGCTCGCCCCGGCCATCTGCCCGCACCGCCGCTGCAGCCGCAGAGCGCAGCAACAGCAGTAGCAGCACCGCAGCGCTACCGCCCGCGAGCAGCAGCAAGGAACGACGGGGGGGCATCACGCTGTGAGGAGGTGCAGTGCGAGAGGAAGTGCAGACCTGCCCGCACGCACGACGACCGCTCAGCAAGCCCGGCTACGAACCCGCACGCAGCGCAGATATGGAGGCTGCAGAGCGCGTTCGAACTGCCGCAGGAGGGCCCACCTGAGGAAAAAACAGGCGGGGCTGCCCGACATGGAACGCGTGGGCGTACAACGCGCTGATGACCGACCCGCCGAAACATCACACACAACGAGGCCCTCCGCCTATCTCGTGCCACCTGCTCCCCAGCTTTCCTGAGCCACCATGTCGCGCCGCCTGCCGTGCCTGACGCGCTTGAGCAGCCTGGCGTTCTCTGGCGCTCGCGTGGATGCCTCCGTCACGGCTCCGCTTGCCCGCCTCGCGCTGGCCACCTCGTCTCACGCCGCGGAGCACTCCGGCCTCTCGAGCCGCCTGCAGAGCAGCCTGACGGCCGCATCCGTGCGCGCGCTCAACGCGGGAGGGGTGCGACCCATGGCTCACGTTCTCGTTAGTGGGCACTCACTTGTAAGAGCGCTCACCCTCCACAGCGCCGAGGCTTCCACGCAGCCTCCGCCGCCCGCGACGCTGCGAAGGTGCCAGCGCCGCACCCGGGCTTGAAGGCGGTTCAGGCCACGCAGCACGACTGTGCGTTTCACGTGTGGGCTGAGAGCACGTGCACACTGCACCACCTGCGCCGCACTGTGCTCTCGCCGCGCGCTCTGAAGCGTCAACTGCACCTGCTCTCTTCGCAGACTGCTTCACGACGCAGCCAATCTACAAGGAGGAAGACCTGGATATCGTGCCAACAGAGCGCGAGGTGAAAACGCTGCGTGACCGGTTTGCGTACGCGCTCGTGTCCATCGCCCGCTACGTCTTCGACAAGGGCACGGGCTACGGCCCAAACATGACGGAGGCCAAGTGGCTCAACCGCTTCATCTTCCTGGAGACGGTTGCGGCCATCCCGGGCATGGTGGGCGGTGCTGCGCGGCACCTGCACAGCTTACGGCTGAGTGCGTGCCCCTCTTGCACACGTGAGTGCCGCGTATCGGTGGGTGGCTGACGCTCCACCGCCCCCCTCCCGCACAGTGAAACGCGACAACGGATGGATCCACACGTTGCTGGAGGAGGCTGAGAACGAGCGCATGCACCTGCTGACCTTCATCACGCTCAAGCAGCCCGGCGTCCTATTCCGCAGCGGCGTGCTCATCGCACAGGGAGTGCTCTACAACGTCTTGTTTGCCAGCTATCTGCTCAGCCCCAAGACGGTGCACCGCTTCGTGGGCCACTTGGAGGAGCAGGCTGTGAAGACGTACACGCACGCAATCTCGGACATTGACGCCGGACGCCTGCCTGAGTGGAGCAGCTTGCCGGCGCCCGAGATTGCCATGAAGTACTGGCAACTCAAGGATGGCGCGGTCATGCGCGACCTGCTGCTGGCTGTGCGCGCAGACGAGGCGTGCCACGCGCACGTCAACCACACGCTCGCAAGCCTGCCCTCGGTGCGTGTGGCAGCGCTCTGCGCATGGCGCGCAATGCCTGGCAGATATCTGACTTTAACGCTCTGTGATGGCTCTCATCAGGACGCGACCAACCCCTTCCGTGTTGGCCATACTGAGCTGCCAAAGGTCTTTGTCAACCCGCCGGAGGGCATCGACATGAGCACCGGCCGCCGGCAGCCTGTCGCGCCGATGGCCGCCGCCGCGCCCTTGTGAGCCAGGAGCGCAGAAAGAACCGAATGCGCGCAGGATGCCGCACGCCTGTCAACGTCACGTCACGTTTGCTTCGTTGTCTGCAGGCGTAAAGCGTAAAAACTGTCGCTCTGAGGCTCTAGAATTGAAAAGTGGCGCGCATGAAGAGTATCCATATGTTGCCTGGCAGCGAGAGAGAAGGAAGGGCCGGCCATTGACAGGCTTTCAACACGCATGTGACAGCGTTACACTGCCACCGACCACTCCTGCGCCGCCGCCGCCGCCACCCTCAGCGCCGCGTCGCCGCTGCAATGCAGCCCCGTGTGCGTGCCCGTTGCGCGGAGCGCAGCGTCCGCCTGCGTCAGCGCCTGCACGAGTTCCCTTTCGACACCCTGCTCCGCCCCCGCGTCCAAAACGCACGCCGCCGTCACCGCATGCGCCACCAAAAACGCAGCCTTGGCCTGTGCGCGTCCCTGTGCGGCCGCCCCGCCGCCGCAGCGCTGTCCGCGCACCACGTCCGGCGCGTGAGAGCCCACGTAGCGAAGCAGCGCCGCCGCGTCCCCGGCCGGCGACAGGGAAGGCGGCTGCCGCAGCGCCGCCGCTGCGGTGTCCACCACCCTGGCGCCCCGTGCCACCACGCAGCGCGCCAGGCGCAGCGCGTGGCGCCCCTGCGACAGCGTCGCCAGCAGCGTCCCGTTCGCGCCGCCGCCCGGGCAGGCCCTGCCGCCGTGCAGCCAGCAGTCGGCCAGCATGTCGTCCAGCTCGCACCTCCAGCCGCCGCCGCCCGCGCCGCGCGTGCCCGCCGCCGCCGCTCCCCACTCGCCTTCACCCTCCGCGCAGCCCGCCAGGTCCAGCAGCGCGCCCAGCATGCGAGCTGCCGCGTGCGCCGCGTCCGCACTCGACGGAAACCCCGCACTGCATGACAGCTGAACCGATACCGCCTTGGCCTCAGCTTCGCGAGCCTGGCTCGCTTGGCTGCCTAGGGTAACGCGGGGGCGCACGCTCGGGGGGGGGGTAAAGCCGATACCCCCGCCAGTCCCTTGCGCGGCCGCGGCGCTCTTCACAGGAGTCAACCCCGCATCATCCACCGCTACAGGTACTTCAGTGGGAGGACCTTCCGCATCCGCCATCTCCAGTTCCTGCTCCTCCCGCGCCTCATCCTCATCCTCCTCCTCCTCCTCAAGCGCATGTGCTGTTGCGTCTGTCTCATCCGCTGCGTCGATGATTGCGACCAAGTGTGCCACAAATCGCGTTCGGAAGACATTCGAGGCGGCCATGTCGTACAGCCGGTACAGCTGCGCTGATCGGTACAGCTGCCGCGCCTCTCGTCCGACGCGGGGGCGCGCAGCTGCAAAGACGGCGAGCCGCGCGGCTGCATCGTCGCAGAGCACCCGAGCGGTGTGCAGCCACAGAAGGCGGGCACCCAGCCTGGCGCCCGCCAGCTGCTGCGTGAGCTTGGCGGGCGGCTGCGCACAGTCCGCCACCAGCTGGGCGAGCTGCGCCAGAGCGTCCCAGTCGCTCCCGGCGTGTGCGGCTCGCCGGGTGGTCCCTCCTGCAGCCCCCCCCCCGTGGTGGGACCCCCCGAAGTCTGTGGCGGCGGCGGCGGCACCCCCGCACTTTGAGCGCAGCGCGCCGTCCACAGGGGACCAAGCGCTAGGGTTCACCAGCAGGTGAGGACAGCCATCCGGCCCCACACGCAGCGCGCTCGGCGGGTGCTGTGCGTGCGCCAGGCTCACCGCCGCGTACGCCGCCGCGGGACAGGCGGGGCAGGGCGG
>Ga0049083_10000425_pt1 | contig 14888 bp, 22 predicted proteins | sample GreLakmeMI27MSRF_FD_66719 | JGI IMG/M metagenome (GOLD analysis project Ga0049083, IMG submission 66719) | Freshwater lentic microbial communities from great Laurentian Lakes, MI, USA - Great Lakes metaG MI27MSRF | ecosystem: Environmental > Aquatic > Freshwater > Lake | place: Great Lakes...
CAGGCTGTACAGAGATCCTCCCACACGTCCCACCGTGAGCAGTCTGACATTGCCACTGAATGTGGCGTTGGCCAGGGCAGTTAGATTACCACTCAGTGTGGTGTAGACCTCACTGAAGTTTTCATTCAGGATTCTGAAAGCGTCACGCAAACGAACTCCTGTGCCGTCGTTTGCAGTATTACCAATGTTGATCAGTTGTTGGCTCATTTATACACCTATATAGTGTATATTTATACCAGCTCTGGTCAAATTATCAGTGCTGAATGGGTTTGACCACCAGTGGATACTGAGTCATTGTGCAGTCTGGCAGCTGATCTGGTGGATTTTCCAGATCTTCAAGGGTCAGGCCAGCCGCTGATTCACCACGTCCCAGTTGATGATTTTCCAGATATCTCTGAGATATTTTAATTTGTCTGGGTTTTTTACATCGTGCTGCCAGGAGTGTTCCCACATATCCACTGCCAGCACAATGGTTTTATTGTAGCTCTGATTTTTCAGAGTGCGAATATCACCTGCACGACTCAGATAGCACCAGCCTGATCCCTGCAATGCCATGGCAGCTTCAGTGAACTGCTCTTTGAATGATTCGTAATCGCCATGCTCACGCTCAATCAGACTCAGTATGTCGCCGGTGGGCCTGTTGCCCCTGACTGCTGGTCTGAGTTGCGGCCACCACAGATTGTGCAACCGGGCTCCACCCCAGTTGAAGTCTGGATCACCTTCACCAGCATTGTAGCGATTCACATAGCCCTGACTCAGCTGGGCATAATGATATCGCACATTGTCTTCGGTCAGCACTGGCATCAGGTCAGCATAGGCGTAAGGCAAACGATCCAGTTCCAATTTTTCAGGACGAGTCTCGGCTTCAAACAATTTGATGTATTCTTTCATTACAATGATTATTTAGCTGCTGAACACAAATACAGATGGAGAAAAACCGTCACATTGCTGTGACGGTGATATATTGGGCTAATAAAATTTTCACTTCAATCGGTACACAATCCTGGCCTTGGTCAAATCATAGGGGCTGAGTTCCAGATCCACTGTGTCCCCCAGAATAATCTTGATCCTGGCCTTGCGCATCTTGCCGCTCATGTAGGCCAATACAATGTGGTCTTCTGAAATCTGAACTCTGAAAGTGGTGCTGGGTAGCACGTCCACTATCACACCGGTCATCTTGATACAATCGTCTTTGGGCATTATATTCTCTATTTAGTGGTGATGGTCGTCAACCGTTCCCAACGAAACGCTGTCCATTGAGACTTTTCCAGATCCCATGCCACCTGAAGTTCATCATGTGGCGGGCCCTGATGGCTGTGAATTTTCAGGGCCGGCATCAGAGCAGAATTCAGTGTGCAAACCACTGATCTGAGCTCACCCCCGTTGAGTTTGAATTGCAACTCCAGAACTTCAGTCTGAAGTCTGTGCCGGATCTGCTGTTTGACTGCCGGGTCAGTATAGTTACTCATGATTTTGCAGTGCCAGCGCAAGTGCCTGTTGGTAGCGTTCCTGAGCTTCCTGCACCCAGGGCAGCTGAGTGGCAGCATGAGCTCGAGCAATCAGAGCATCCAGGAACCGGTCAGCAACATCCTGAGTGCTGGGTGACCATATTCGTTCCACTCCGGTGGCCTGCAATTGCCGCCAGGCCGCCAGCTGCGCTGGTGTATATTTCTGATTGAGATCCAGTCTGGACTGACTGGCCTGATACAACATATCTGCCAGCTGAGATTTCAAACTCTCAGCAGCAGCAACCAGTGCCACAGTGTCAGGATTGATCTGATATCGATACTGACGGGAGTTTTTTTCCACCGTGACCAGAGTATGGCCCACAGGGAAACTGCGATTCTGATACAGGTCTTCCTGAGCAATCAGTTCCAGAGTGCCGTCGGCATTTTTACGATAGTATTCAACAGGTTTCATCGGTGAGTTTGATCAGCATTTTCAATTGTGCGTGTTGGTGGCGCAGTTCCTGCAGGGCCTGATACCAGGATTTTAGACCGTCCATTACTGCAGAGTTGTCAGTATTCAGCTCAGGCGGTGGAATCAGGAGCTCCATGTGAGTCAGCAGCTCTTTTACACTGCCCAGACCCTGTAATTCAATGTCTTTTACACTCAATGTACCAGAGTCCTCATTTATGATGGGGAGATAGGGGGTGGTTGTGGTTGTGGTCGTGTACCAACTGGTGGGATCTGACCAACTCGTGGCGCCTGCATATGTGCTGTTATCCTGTATCATGACAATTATTTATTTGTAGGTCTTGAGCAACAGGTATTCTTCTGTGATCCGACCATTCAGCTTGCTCTCAGCCGTTGTGATATCACCAAACCACTTCTTGCTGGCCGGCTTGCCTGCTGCCATGAGCTCCTTGAGCTGAGTGGGGGGCTTGCGCAGGGTCTTGCTGACGCTGTGAGTTTCGCTGTAGCCCAGGATCTTGGAGCCTTTGACATACAACGAACCCTGGCTGCTGTCTGCCACGTAGATGCCCAGCTTGCGCTTTCGCACATTGTACACCCAGATTTCAGTGGCTTTCAGAATGTCCACCGGGTCAATGCTGGTCAGCTGGAGAGCAGAGTCCTGGGTCAGGAACTTGAGCTTGCTCACCATTTTCTGGGGAGTCTGCCCTTTGCGGACCTGAGGCTTGCGATTGGCTGCCTTCAGAGTGCCGTAGCTGAAGATCTGCTCAATCACAGTGTTGAGCCAGTCAATCATCCAGCCAATCTGGCGCTTGCCAAAGTTGGCGTAGCCTTCAGTCAGCTGAGCGTCAGTGCCCTGCTGCACCTGCCGGAGTTCTGCCAGCTGAGCATCCAGTTTTTTCACCAGCTCACGCACTCGAATCTGCGGGATGTTGTGATGAATCAGCAGAGCCATTGCAGCAGGTTTGTCTTTGAACCCGCCCTGAATAAAGTCATCAAATTGGCCTGCAATTTCGCCCTGACAGTCAGAAATCTTCTGATTGATGTGATCCTGAATGTTGGGCTTGCGCACCAGCTTGGCCTGAGGCTGAGGCTGGATCTGCATGTTCAGTCCCAGCATGAACACAGTCAGAGCCTGCTGAATTTTGCGCAGGTCCTGCATCCTGAGCTGATATCCCATGCGAGCACTGCGGCACAACCAGCCCAGGGAGGAACTGAAATTGCCCTGCTTGCGCACAATCTGAGACAGCTCACGCCGCTTGGGACTCTGCTCCAGCCATTCGGCTACGAATTCATTGATTCGTTTGGTATCCTGAGTCAGATGGTACCAGTTGAATGCCTTGCCCAGTGCCAGATTGTGCTGCCGGGGAGGCCAAGCCTGCTGGACTTCCACTTCAGGCCATACCGGCTCTGATGCCCCCACCATCTGTGCATCCACTCCTCGGTAAATCAAACCACGAATCTTTGGAGACTGTGCTTTACTCATATCACTATTATAGCAATAAACAGCTGACTAGTCAAATTTTTATTTCCAATGAAATCAACAGGTTAGACATAAATAATTGTATGCGCATACAGGAAATTGTTGAATCCCAGCTCATGATGGAAACCAGTCTGACGGTGGCAGAGTTATCCAGAAAGAATGGTATCTATCTGGAAATACTGACCCAGATGGTGGAAGCTGGGGAGGCACTGGATGTGGATCCCAAGGATCGGGACAAGTGGGGTGATACCATTCAGATGGATCCCAGCATGCTGCCTGTGATGCAGCAGGCTCTGGCTGATCGCGAAAACATTTCCAAAATTTTGCCCAAGAGGTTCACCATGCTGGATGATCAGGGCCTCTCTGTGCCCGACATCCCCTGGGGCACTCTGTTCAAGAGTGGAAAATTCACCGGCCGAGCTGGAGCCAAAACCTACAATGCTGGGCACCTGAGTGAACTGTTCATGGGTGTGGCAGTGACCGGCAAGTTTATCCTCAAGGGCAAAACCAGCAATCATCAGAGTGTTTTCAAAATTCTCCAAGAAGTTGCCGATTCGGCTGTTGTTGCAGACAACAACTACAGATTCGCCCTGAGTCGCAAAGTCAAGTGGTCCAACAAGGATCAGTCAGATCAGATAAAATTCAGCGGTCTGGTGCCAGCCAAATCAGCAGAGTCACTGATTGAACAGGTGCAGTCAGGAAAACTAGCAGCCGAGCTGGATGCTCTGTTCAACAGTGCTATCAGATACACCAATGAAAGCAGCACGGTGGCCGCGGCGTTGGACCGAGTGCAAAATCAAAAAAAGTCAGCTCAGATTGATGTGCTCACCAACGGTACCAGTGAGGGCAAGAGTACCAAAGCAGATATGACTCTGCAGATTGACGGAGAAAAAACCAATCTGATCAGCTTGAAAACCTACAGCAGTATCACATTGGGACAAATTTCCGGCTTGGGCTATGCCCAGTTGAGCAAATGGTTTGGCATGAGTTTTGGCATCCAGATTGATCAGTTCCAGGATCTGCTGGATCCTGCATTGCCCCGTGAGGAAATCTATCAGAATCTGCTGACCAAAATCTACGACGATTATGTGATTGGTCAGGTCAGAAAACGGGTACAGAATCAACGACCTGGCAAAGAAGCCCAGATTGTGACACAACTGGCAAAAAGTGCCCAGTATCATGCTCGTGGAGAGCAGCTGGAAGACGTTGAAATTGTCAAGCTGAATGACCGGATCAGTACTGGCGGTTACAAGATTTTGAAATTCAGCGATGATCTGAAAGATGCAATGAGTCATCTGGATCTGGAAGTAAAGTATCTGGACCGAGGTCAGAGTCGTACTATTCAGATCTGGGTCAAACCAGAACCTGGTGAGTCGGTGGGCAAGGGCAACAAAGACATGTTGTGCCAGTTCCGTACCACCAAGATGGGCCCCAACTATCGTAACTATTTTGAAACAGGTCAGATGCTGGAAAAACTGACTCAACAGGAAATCCAGACTGATGCTGAGCAAGTTTCATATGCACCTGTGAAAAAAATCCAGGCTCGTTTTGCACCTGAAAAAGTTCAAGTGGGTCGCAACAAGCGTTAGTGAAAATTTTTATGCCAGCTGACCTGTCGAGCCAGCTGAATGCCCCGTCGGCGAGTATCAGCATCTGAACTCTGCTTCATCCTGTTGGCTCGACTCTGCTGGCGCTCCAGATCACTGGCTGTGATTTTCTCGCCCTTTTTCTTGCCAGCCTTGCGACGTAAACTGCCTGGACCACTGCCGGGTTTGGTCTGTTGCTTGAAGTGCTCAGCCAGATCAGTCTGAGGCAGCTCAAACACCGGACCTGAAATCAACCGATTCAGCCCCTGAGAAATCAGGCTCTGTTGTAGTCTTTGAATCATGGCAGAGGTGAGGTTTCGTCGTCGCATGCCCAGCGGGAACAGATGAGTTTCCACAGGAGCATCGCCCTCCAGTTCCAGTATGGCTTGCATACGATGCCGCCCCTCGTGACTCTGAACCCGAGCTGTTTTTGCCAAATCCCCTTCACTCCAGGCGGCAGGAATATCCAGACTCAGCTGCGGAGACCCTATGGCTCCTCCGCTCTGGATGAAATCACGCATTCGTGGCAAACTCAGGCTGTGACCCAACGGTGGTGCTAATCTGAGAAAAACACTGGGTTTCATCCTGACTCTCAACCCCAGGTAATCCACTTCGTCGTTGTTGGGTGTGCTGCCTGCTCCAGATTGGTTGTCCATGGTGACTTCTGCTAGTGTTTTGCCAGCCGATTGCTGCATGATGTCTGCACTGGCTGAATCAGCCAGCAACTGCTGCATACCCGGATGCAGAGGACTGGGCCACTGCCCCCAGGGGACCCAGGAGTATCCCTGTGTTTCCCAATTCAGTTCAGGTGCAAACTCAGTGGGTACCACTGCCAAAAAGTTGTAGTAACGGAACGTGCCTGTGGGTGCCCGAAACACCAACAGGGGTATCAGCTGCATGGCGCCAGTGTATTCAGTTTCTTCTGCTACTTCACGACGCACCGCTTCAGCAGGATTTTCGCTCTGATCAATTGCTCCTCCCCAGGTGCCCCAGGTGCCTGGTTCCAGTACTGCTCTGCTGCGATGAGCTATGCAAAATCTGCCGGTGTCTTGTGCTAGAAAAACACAGCCAGCTGCCTGCCGACCCCAGAAGCCAGTTTTCTTCAGAGTATCCCAGTGATCGGTATCACTTTCTGACACTGGTGGTCTGAGTTTGCGTGGGTGTGACTGGTGTTGAAATAGCTCATTGAGCGTCATGGTATGGCGTTCTCCCTGCCAGCCGATTGCTGTTCCTGAAGTTGAAAATAATCTGGATTCTGATCAGCAAACTGTCGCATCATGATTCCAGCCTGAGCGTTGGCCTGATTCTCAGCACCGCTGCCGGTGTTGCCACTCAGCTGGTTCAACTGACCGTTCAGCTTTTGCTTATAGTGTACCAGTTCATGAGCCAGAGTTCGCATGATATCCAGAGGATGTCTGCCAGCAACTCCTATGTGAATCTGATCAGTCTCAGTGTCAAAGTGTCCAAAGGTGGGGTGAGCTTCTGGTGTTAGGTTGGTAAAAAACTCTATGGGTGGCAGTCGCTGCAATTTCAGGTGCCCACAGGCAAACCGTAAAAACCCAGCCAGCACATCACCAGCTGGCTGACTTTCTGTCAGGGGCTCAGGGGTATTGTAATGATCAATATCATAACTCAGATTGTTTATGGCCCAGCCCTGAGCCGTTGACTTCTGTCCCTGAGCCCAGGATCGCCCAGAGCTGGTGGCATTGTCCAGTTCTGCTGAGGTGCCTGTTTTCACTGCCTGTTTTACCTGATCCACACTGACACCGTATTTTTGTGCCAGATCGATAATTTCCCATTTGAGTTTGACCTGGAGTACAAATTCTTTCACAGACAGTTTGTTTTGAGCCATCAGCTCAATCAGGCGAAGTGCATGCTGATAGTCTGAGGTACTGGGTCTGCGGGCATTACTGAGATCTGTGTTAAGACTCTGAATCCGATCCCGAACCCAGTTGGTTCTGACCAGATCGGATTTTTCCCGTTTGGCTCGGTCACTCAGCTGTTCTGTGCTGGCTTTGTACCAGAGTTCCATCCAGGGAGCCAGATAGTTTCTTTTCGGTCTGGTTACCTGAGGTTCTATTTCACCCTGAGCCAGAGGCAGAATTTCCTGAATGCTCAGTGCCCGGGCCTTGTTCTGAACGATCCAGGCCCGGCTGTTGCCATAGACCCAGACAGGCAGACCCTGTCGTTTGCACAGGATCAGAAATTTTCTCAGCAGTGGCCCATCCTGGGATGCCGGATGAAGCACAGACATATACACATGAGCCTCCAGGATGTTTTCTGCAGGTATAGAGGGCTTTTTGCTGAACACCCGATCTTCCTGTTCACTCTGACCCCGTGATGATTGCTCCTGACCCCAGTAGTCCACTGGCCCACTCCGATACCGACGATTGAACCAGCTGCCGTCCAGCTTGAACACCACTCGACCTGAAGTGGCATGTTTGGCGTGAAAGCTGCCTGCTCGACTGCGTGTGGTGCTGAAAAAGTAAGGATGCCCTGGTGGTTGCAGAGTCTCCTCCCATTCTGCTCCCACTGTGGAGCTCAGCTGAAACTTTTGGGTTTTCATAATCTTCACAGCATTATGCAGGTGGGTGGCGTGATACACAATATCATGCACTCGTTCTGACAACGGTGATTCAAAAAATTCTCTGAGTATCATGGGATTACAGTCCTCGTTCCTGGATATAATCCCCAGCCAGTGGAGAAGTCACTGTCAGATCAGCCGCTGGGAGAGATAGGGCCGGCTGTTCAGCAAGGGGCTCTGCTGGCTGGCTCATGGCCCCGGTGTCATCACCCACATAGGGTGGCCGCGATTCACGTGCTGCCTGAACTTTTGCACCAATGCCGCTGCGCAGCAGCAACTGAGTCCAAGCAGCCATGTTACGAGCAAAAATTTCTATGTGTTGCTGAGTACGACTATCAGATCTGATGTTGTTGCGACCCTGGCCTGTGCTGACCACCACACTGTCAGGCGGAATAGTGAAGCCCAGGTTGGTGGCAAAATTGCACAACAGGCCAGTGATCTGCTGAAATCCATCGTCACTGCCGCTGACAATAGCACCAAAAGTCTTGCCATACATGGCACAGATGTCAGTGCGTATGGCAAAGTCATCATAGTAGCTCATGCGTTCCATCAGAGCCTGAATCAGGCTGCTGTGAATGCCCCACCAGATGGGAGTGGCAAATATCACACAATCGGCTGCCAGTATTCGGGCCATGGCCAGGGTCATGCCGTCAGCCTCACCGCTCTGAGTCTTGTTGCTGATGCCAGGCTCATAATCCAGCTGGGCCAGATTGAACAACTCCACTTCCTTGAAGCCACGCTCCAGCAACTGTTTTTCCACCTGCTGAGCCAGATAAGCACTGTTGCTCAGGCTTTGTTTTTGTTTCAGTGATCCCAGAAATATTATGGCTTTCATGTTGTTATTTATACAGACCGGTAAGAAACTTAAATGATGTGCTGACGCACATCAGCGTCTTCGCTTCCGCAGTCAGCTCGACGCGATTTATGCAGTCCAGGTGTTGAACACAATCTGCCGTAGATTCAGCCATACTTCGCCCGGTCAGGGGCGAAGAGATCAAAAACCTGCCATGAGTTCTTTGACCAGTCAATACAGAAGTTTTTACGGAGGCGGTTGGCCTGTACCCCCTGCTTCTACTTCGTTTCGGCATACTTTGGACCATCAGGGTAAACTCACTAAATCCTGCTCAAACAACACGAGCTCATATGCCAAATACCAACGGAAACACACTGGCACAGTATTGACATGTACCAGTGTGCTGGGCGGTTGTGTCTTTTTCACAGAGCCGCCATCATTTGTTTAGATTCGTAACACGCAAGATCCGACGGCTGTGTTTCAAGCAATCTCAATGCGAGTCGAGCAACCTCGACCAAACAGCGTTACTGTGTTTTTACCAACAGAACAAACCCTGAGTCAGACTCAGGGTTTGGCTACATCTTTATTCTGATGTTGATATGCAATTCCAAAAGTCCATGCAGTACGATTCAGAAAACCACGCTGTAGTTCATACCCAACCACCACCGCAACTGCCGGAGTCAGATGATAATCTGCACCCACCCGGCGTACATTGTACTTGGCATCTGAATTCTGGCGCACACTGTTGCTGAATTCATATCCTGCTCTGGCAGTCAGAGCACCCAGTCGAGCTTTGACACAGGGTTCCACCAGAAACCCCGGATCATTGACCTGACTGAAAATCTGACGGTAACCGCCTCTGAGGTTGATTTCCACACCAGAAAAATGTATCAGCCGGTGTTTGATCAGCGACACACTGGCCAACGCTGGGGTATTATGAGCAGGCGATAAAAACTGCACGTTCTGCCAGTAATAGGGTTTCAGAACACTCTGACTTTTCACAGTTTCCAGACGAACTTCGGCTGACAGCTGATCAGGAATCAGACCAAAAGTATTGGTCAGTCGGATACCCTGGGTCATCTGTTGAATCCCATGATCATTCATGCTGACTGCTTCCACTCGAGTCTGATGATCCAGAGCCAGAGCCTGGAATGTGATCAGACAAAATAACAATGACTTTTTCATGTTTACTCCATTATTTGTAGGGATAATAAGTGCTGACGCGATCCGCAATGCCCAGCTTTACTGCATCACGAGCTTCCAGATAGACATCACTGGGTGGGATCAGATGCTTGCGGATATCGTCATCGGTTTTTAGCAGAGTGCAGGCCCGGATGTGGTTGAGCATTCGTTTTTCAATCCGATGCACTTCAGTGTTAACAGCCAGGAGTTCATGGATTTTGCCACCAGTGTACCAGCTGAACTGATGACTCAGAATGCAGGTATTGGGAGTGATGGTGCGATGGCCCTGCTGCCCAGCCATGAATGCCAGCAAAGCACTGCTGGCAATGGTGCCAATGCCCACTGTGTGAATGGGAATCTGACTGCCCTTCATGATATCAATCAGCCCAAAACAGCCATTGAGATCACCGCCGTCACTCATGAACATCAGTGTGATGTTCTTGGGTTGTTTGTGTGCAGGCAAGCAGTTTTTGTTCAGTATGAATCGGATGCATTTGGCAGCCGAGGCATAGGTGAACTCTTCAGAAAAAACATAAACACCGTTCTGGTCCAGTGCCGAGGATCCACCCAGATCCAGGTCAACCGATTCCATATCATCCAAAAAATCTCCTGAATCACCGTCAGCTTTTTGTTTCTTTGCCATGGTATTTTTTATTGACCTCCTTGATTTCCTGTTGTTGTATTTGAAAACACTGTTCACACTGAGTCTTGAGCCAGCTGCCGTACCGGCACAAATTGGCTGGAAATCCCCCGCAGTTTTCGCAGATGGTCAGACTGCGCTTTTCGTATTCTTTGATCAGATCCCAGAACTGGGCAGTGAACTGATCATCCGAAGTATGGTCCAGATGCACTCTGAGACCACCAAACTTTTCTTTGACCTGGAGCACTCGTCCATCCCAGCCCAGGGCAAACAGCTTTGCAAACAGCTCTCTGAGCAAATCATTCCAACCTGCATTCACTGTGCCCTGATTCAGAAATTCGTCAATGGTGTATTCACGAGGATTGGCCGGATAAAGTACAAATTTGATCTGGTGTTCAGTCATGAGGGGCCAACTGGACCTGGTACCACCGATCAGGAAAAATCTCCATCTGACATTGGTTACCCACCATGCGAGTGGGTCGGCCACTGGATCGGATCATGGACTGGCATATCTGTGCCAGGTCCTGGGGACCAGGGTTCTTGTGATAAAACAGACTCCAGGCCGAATACCCAAACACAGAAACAGCAGCCAACAGCAGCAGCATGGTCACGTCGTTGGTGTAACGATGCATCCAATCCACCCGGCCTAATGATCTATTACTCATAAATTTTTCCTCTATACACTCAATTGATTCAAAACAGACCAAGTAACTTTGCATGCAAGATGCAGCCATTGATCCTGATGGAAATCAATATTGCCATTGCTTTTGCTATAATCAATCACCAGATGCATGACAGTTTCACACAACCCCAGACTCAGACTGGAAGTAGCCAAAAACACCATGCTGCCGTGAATAACGCTGTGAGCTATCAGACACCAAACCCAGGGAATCCCTGGCAATGGTTTCAGATGATTTTTGCCCTGTGCCAGAAACTCTGTCTGGAATACATAGTCAGCAAAAAAGTGCCCAGCAATCAGCCACCACAGAGTGTTAATCATGGGGTGCCTTTTCGAAACAACGACGCACCAGCAGGATTCCTGCTGTCACAGCAGGTGCCATCAGGGGCATCAGCTGTGACCATCTGGCAGGTGACAGAATGCCATGCACTGGACAAAACAGGAATTCAGTGAGGTCATTCAGCATGCAGATATTTATTATTTCTTGATGTGTTCTGTCACAATATATTTTCGATTCATACTGCCATTGGCTTGATGGTACACTGTGTACACCGTCTCTTCAGCGAGTTCGTCCAGATAGGCCCGGCGAGTTTCGATAGTCAGCAACCCGCCCTGCTCCATGCTGATATTGGTTAGTTTTTGATTGGTTTCCAAATTGATCCGAATCACACTGGGGGGAGGAGCGGTCTGCGGTCTTTCACGCATACGACAACCCACCAACATCATACAGGCCAAAAAAATTATCTGTTTCATTCTGATTCCTCCAGGATACACAGACTGATGAAATTTTCATAATTGCGAGCACCAGCTCGGAGGTATTCGCGACCACCGTCCACGAAAATTTCCCCACACTGGCATCTGACATAATCGTGACGATGCACACTTTCAATTATGTTGCCGCACAGTTTGCACTGAGCTGCATTGTGAATAATTTTGGATTTAGGTTCCATGAAGGTATTCTTTACTAATTTTGGTAGCCCCAGGCTGATTCGAACAGCCGACACTGCGGGTAGAAGCCGCATGCTCTATCCACTGAGCTATGGGGCCACAGGGGGACCTGGGCCGTGCTGATGGATACAGATCCTGCAATTTTTTCAATTGCTGAACTGTAATCACGTTATTTATCAGAGAAACCACAAGTCCAAACATTTTAAATACAGTGTGTTGGCTTATCCCACTTGCTGAAGAAACCCCAGAGGATCTGGTTTCCAGTATCAGGTGCTGACTGATCAGCCAGCTTGAGCACTGCGGCTTCGTTGGCCCTTTTGCGATTGTACTGATCCTGGTGATGGGGTCTGACAGTGGCGGTGTCGATCACCTCGCCATCTGCTGCCACCAGGATGGCCGTGGTGCTCATGCGATTCTGAGTAATCTGGCGACTGCGCTGAAAGAAAGTCACCGGAACGGGCTCGCGTCGAAATTCAATTTGGTAAATCTTACCGTTGATGTTCATCATGTGTGTGTCCTGGTGTGAGTTTACTACAAATTTTTAGTGCCCCAGCGGGATGGGAATTTGCTAGATACACAGGGAAGTTTCGGCGTTGCGGGCAGCTGTTAGTGCAGCATCAAAATTCCAATTGCGCCAGCAGAATTCATGGAGGTTCAGACGATGATCTCGGCCGCGAGATGTGATGGTCACGGTGCGGTCGGTGATGGCTTTGATGGTGCCAGTATAGCTGAGATTGTAACTGTCATATTCAGCCAGGGCACCCATTTGAAATTTTGCACCCAGAACACCCTTGCGGTAAGTCTGAATACGCTGGCCCACCACAATATCAACTGAATATTCAGTGGCTGTTGCAGGATGGGAAACTCCTTGACGTTTGCGAGCTGGTGTCATCACTGTGATTGGCATGGTTTTTCCTTTACTCTTTTAGTATAGCAAACATTCAACAGCATGTCAACCGTTTACCACTCTTTGTGGCAGAGGGACTGCTCATTGTGCTGATAGCCGGCCATATACTCAGCTGATTCTGCGTGTGACAGGTCAACAACTGAGTTACCCACCAGGGTACCTGCAGGGTACCAGTGCGGTGCAGGATCACGTTGGTAGTAGCTGTCAGCAGAGCCACGATCATACAGACTACCATGTGCTTCACGATCAAATTGAGGAAGTGTGTGGATCATTACTCTTATATGATAGCAAATCAGACCTGCCGAGTCAACCATTTTCTAGTAAATTATCAATAACAAATATTGATATATTTGTTGACTTATAATATCCAAGGCCGACCCTGAATTAATCCTGCAGCATGTGATTGTGTAGTGACTGTGTTGCCGGTGTATCGTGTGGGCAGTTGCGTGATATCTGCTGTGTTACGGGCTCTATAACCAGGTAATCCTGTGTTGGCAGTAACAGTGATGGGAGTGACGGAAGTCCAGTCAGGAACACCATAACCACTCAATCTCATATTAAACAAATTACCACTGCTGTCGTCAAGATAGCCACCTGCTGTTGCCACTAACAACAACAATCCAGTGTTGGCATCAGATGTTAACGCAGTGGTGCCTGGGGTAAATGTTGTGGAATATCTGGCTGTGCGACTGATGCGCAGGTTGGTAACATATCCAGCAAAACTGTTGGAACTGTTGAAGTTGCCCCAACTGCCAATGGTCAAGAATCCAAAACTTGCTGGGCCGTCTGTTAGTGTGGCTGCTCTGGAAGTTACAGAAGCAAACCCGTTGGTGCTCTGCTCTGATGTTGCTGTTTGTAAAACACCGTTGACAAACAATTTCACAGCGCCTGCACTCACACTCACTGCCACATGATACCAAGTGTCCAAGGATAATGAAGTATTTCCATACACACGCTTGTAGGCACTAGCACTGCTGTCGTACCAATAAAATGTCAGCTTGCCACTGGCGCCTGTGCGAGTATCAACCAGCAATGACCAGTGCATGGTAAAACCAGACGCATCACCGATGATTGGCCCGTTTTGATATGCTGATAATTTGATGCGTGCTTCAGCAGTAAATGTGCTGGTACTTGTGATATATGGTACACCCATGATAGTGGTTGCACTGTCAGCTGGTGAATATACAACATCGTCCTGGCCGCCAAACAGCAGACTTCCGGTGGATTCTTTGCCGCTATACTTGGTTTGAGCTAGGGCCAGTTTGGCCAGTTGCTTTGCTTGTTTAGTTGCTAGTGTGGATATTCCGTTTGCGGCCATTATTTTATTCCTCTAGCAGTATTTAGCTTAAATGCACTATGATAAACTTACCACCCTGGGAAAAACTAATAGCAGAACTCAAAAAACGGCAAATATCAGGTGTTCAATGACCCTGTACAGAAAAAGACAAGCCCCGCTCCATACCACATCAAGCACATTGTGAATTGGTGTTCAAACGACCACTTGGGAGATAGCATAAAGTTCTGCTTCAGTCACTGACACCTCCTATCAAACGAGCAAACAAACAGGGGTTTGAGATCCACTGGATTGCATCAGGGGTCTGTCGCACAGCTGCCAGTTGTACCTCAATCGTGGGATCTTTGATGTAATAGATCGCAACACCGTTCTGCCCCACAGCCGCCAGTTGCACCTGTTCTGTGGGGTTTGGGATCCACTGGATCGCATCAGGGTTCTGCTCTACAGCCGCCAGTTGCACCTGTTCTGTGGGGTTTGGAATATGCCGGATCGCATGGCCGTTCTGCTCCACAGCTGCCAGTTGTACCTGAGCACTGGGATTTGTGATATACTGGATCGCATGGCCGTTCTGCCCCACAGCCGCCAGTTGCAGCTCAGGTGTGGGGTTTGGGATCCGCCGGATCGCGTCAGGGTTCTGCTCTACAGCCGTCAGTTGCACCTCAGGTGTGGGGTTTGGGATCCGCCGGATCGCATGGCCGTTCTGCCACACAGCCGCCAGTTGCACCTGAAGACTGGGGTTTGGGATCCACTGGATTGCATGGCCGTTCTGCCCCACAGCCGCCAGTTGCACCTGGAGTGTGGGGTTTGGGATTAGCTGGATCGCCCAGCTGGCCTGCTCTACAGCTGTCAGTTGTTGTGCTTCAGTCACTGAAGTCTCC
>Ga0049083_10000427_pt1 | contig 14846 bp, 13 predicted proteins | sample GreLakmeMI27MSRF_FD_66719 | JGI IMG/M metagenome (GOLD analysis project Ga0049083, IMG submission 66719) | Freshwater lentic microbial communities from great Laurentian Lakes, MI, USA - Great Lakes metaG MI27MSRF | ecosystem: Environmental > Aquatic > Freshwater > Lake | place: Great Lakes...
TCTGCCACTGCTCGCTGTTGTTCGAACAGCTCCATCCCGTACGAATTAGAACGCGCGCGCCATAGCAGAGCCTGTCAACCTCCTCGCTGGTATAGAGGGAGTATGGGCGCCGCTTGCGGCCGCGTCACCGCCTCCAGCGCCGTGTCTGAAGCCGCAGATGCTGAAGATAGTGACAGCGAGAGCGACGAATCCTTCGCCACGCGCAGAGCTGCGGCACAGTCCAGCGCCGCCGCCAGCCTGGTGCCCCTGCGCGGCGCGTCCGAGGCTGGTGGAGCGGCGCAGCCCAGCGGCGAACCTGCGCCTGGCTGCGCGGCCGACGCGCCGGACACGGGTGCCCGCCACGACGGCAGCGCCCGCGCAGCAGCCGCCTCGCCGGCGGAGGAGCTGCGCCTGAGCTGGCAGCGCGGCGAGCTGTTGGGGGTCGGCGCCTTTGGCCGAGTCTTTCTGGGCCTCAACGAGGACACCGGCGAGCTGCTGGCTGTCAAGGAGGTGCTGCTGTCGGGAAGCACCATGGAGAAGGCTGCGGAGCAGCTGCGTGGCCTGGAGGCTGAGGTTTCACTCCTTCGCACGCTGTCGCACCCAAACATCGTGCGCTACCTGGGCACAGAGCGTACGCCGCAGGCGCGTGTGCGCCCCGCGCGATGCACTGCCCGCGTGCCTCGCCGCTGCGCAGCCTGGGCGGTAAAGCGCCCTGTGGGGCGTGGGGCCACGTGGCGTTCACGCACCTCGTTCAAATCCGGGCCTCACTCTCAGCCCGTGCCCGCCGCGCAGGCGCTGCACATCTTCCTGGAGTTCGTGCCCGGCGGCAGCATAGCGAGCCTGCTGGGCAAGTTCGGCGCGTTCGCTGAGCGTGTGGTTGCTGTGTACACGCGCCAGATCCTGGAGGGCCTGGACTACCTGCACCGCCACCAGATCATGCACCGGGACATCAAGGGCGCCAACATCCTGGTGGACAACGCCGGCTGCGTCAAGCTGGCCGACTTTGGGGCTTCCAGGCAGCTTGCGGACCTGGTCACTATCGAGTCCGGCCATAAGAGCATCAAAGGCACGCCCTACTGGATGGCGCCCGAGGTGATCAAGCAGACGGGCCACGGTCGTCAGGCTGACATCTGGTCCGTGGGGTGCACAGTGGTTGAGATGACCACAGCCAAGCCGCCCTGGAGCGAGTTCACGACACCCATGAGCGCCATGTTCCACATCGCCAGCGCCAAGGCGCCGCCGCCGCTGCCGGGCAGCGTGTCGCCGGAGTGTCGGGACTTTATGCTGCTGTGCTTCAACCGTGTGCCCAAGGAGCGCCCAAACGCCACGCGCCTGCTGCGCCACCCGTTTGTGGCGGGCGCGGGGCTTGGGGATGGGGCACCCAAGGGGGCACAGGGGGGGGTTGCTGCGGGAGGGACGCCCGCAACTGCTCTACGCAGAGCCTTCAGCGCCATCCCGGAGGGCGTCTCCCCCAGCATCAGCCCCTCCACCGGCCCGCGCACCGGCGGCGGCGCGCGCTACACGCCCGTCACGGCTGATGCGCTGAGCAGCTTGGGGTCGGAGGCGTCGCCGGGGGGGGAGGAGGAGGCTCGGGCGCTGGAGTCGCTGCGCCGCCGCCTGCAGCTCAGCGGCGATGGCGACGGCGGGGCGAGCGCGGGCAGCGGCGGGGGCTCGGCGGAGGGGGGCTTTGGAAGCCTGAGCCTCTCCTTCAACCCGATGGAGGAGCCCTCCTGGTCACCGCCCCAGAGCCTGCCCGCCGAGCCTGCGCCGCCGCCCTCGCCGCCGCAGACTCGCGCGCTGGAGCTGGATCCGGTGCCCAGCGCCTCGCCGGTGCTGCCCGGCGGCTGCGCAGAGGCGCCCGCGGGGGCGGAGGAGGAGGATGAGGCCGCCCGTGGGGGTGGGGGTGGGGGTGGGGGTGGTCCCCCCCTTTCTTTCCGCCTCTCCGACGAGACCATCGCATCCACCCTGGCGCGCGAGGAGCAGGAGCGCGCGGCCGCGCAGGAGGCTGCGCGCCTGGAGCTGCGGCGCAGCAAGCAGGCGCAGTGGGAGGAGGAGCTGCAGCGCGAGCTGGAGGCGCAGCGCGCCCACACGCGACAGCAACAACAACAGACGGCAGGCGGCGCGGCCAGCCTGCCGGGCAGGGCCAACAGCGCGGCGGCGGGGTCTCTGCTGAGGGCTTCAGGCGCCGCAACGCGCAGACCCACGTCCAGCTAACGGACATCATACAACGCAGTGCTATTCTATTATTCGTGTGGCTCTGTGCACGGTGAGCGTCCGTGTGGTCCATGGCTCATGTTGTTGAGTTGTTCTGTTCAGCCCCCCTCTCTCGCGTCATCGCTGCTGCACCCGCTTTGTCGAGTACCAGCTGTCGAAGAAGCCGCCGAGCGAGCAGAGGCTCTTCTTCTCCCTCGCCTCCTCCTCCGCCCCCTCCGCCGCACGCTGCGCGTAGTAGGCGCGCATCTGCGCCAGCTCTGCGTCGTTGGGCAGCTGCGGGTACATGCCCGGCCTAACGGCAAGTGGCGCGCAGTACTTGGCTGGTGAGGGTGACTGGGGCATGTGCGTTGGCGGCGACAGCGCTCCTATGAAGTCCTGGATGGCGCGAACGTACACCTCCTTGTCGTCCGTGACCACCGCGGGGCCATAGGCGCCCGGCAGGCAGCCGTGCAGAGCGCGCATAGCCGACAGCGTGTGCATCCCGTCGTCCTTGCCACCGGGGTCGGCCACGTAGACGCAAAGTGCCGGCTGCTGGATGCCCTGGAGCAGTTCACGCGGCAGGCCAGTGACTGGGAACTTAACTGCGTCGCCTGCGCGGGACAGAGCGTCTCCCCAAAGCTTCATCTGCAGCATGAAGCGCTCCGCCCCCCAGCTCAGCAGTCGCGCTCGGTTTGCCGGGTTGCGCTCAAACAGCGCAGTGTAGTGCGGGTCCTTCGCGACGGCCGCCAGGCCGAAGTTTGCACACGTGTCCAGGTGCTGGTAATAGCGCTCCGCGCTCAGCCGCTTGGCAGCCTTACTTCCATTCGTGACGTTGAGCAGCACGAGTGCGGCGCAGTCCTGCGGGTACTTAGCCGCAAAAACTAGCGACAGCCTTGCCCCGTTGCTCTTGCCCAGGAGCACCGCAGGCAGCAGGCCCAGGCTGTGAAGGACTTGGTGCAGGTAGTCCGCCTGCAGGTCGAACTCCGGCTGGCGCTCGTCGTCGCCCAGCGTCATCCCCGAGCCTCCCGTATTGGGCCGATCCCACACCAGCGTCTGCCGGCCAGACTTGAGGCGCTGCGCAAGCCAGCGAAAGCCGCCCTTGCCTCCACCACCGCCTGGTGTGAGCACCACAGGAAGACCACCGCTCGTGCGCCCGTGCACCTCAATCTCAATCTCAAGCCCGCGGACGTGCAGAACTTCCGCGCCCACCGGCGCCACGCTCGAGTCGAAAGCGCGCCGCATGGAAGCGACCAGCGTCGAGTGCTGTTCGCGCAGGCGTCGTAGACCTTAACTCGCTAGTGTATTCGCCAGCGCGGACTAGCTTAGCCACGGTAACTCTGTAACTCGGAAAGCTAGAGGCGAGGGGAGGACGAAGAGACGGCAGGCGGGCAGTGGTCAACAAAAAACACAACAGTGGTGGTGGTGCGTGGTCGGCCGGTGGCCCCGCCTCATCCCACCAAGCCTCGCACCGCTTGCTGGTTGTTATCGTGGCGGGCATGCTGGGCGTGACATGACGCTGGACGAGCCCGCGCCGGTGTATCTAGGTGAGAGAGCTGTCAGTGCATCGCCGCGTGGGCTGACGAGCGCGCAGGCAGCAACGGCGGCCTCGACTTCCCGCGCCTCTGCGCGGACCCGCGCGCGCCCGCGTTCGTGCGCAGAGCGGAGGGGCCGGGTGCGGCGCGGCAGTACCTCACTCGTCCGCCACGAGCTCACGGCCCCCCCCTCCCAGGCGCTACGCAGCTGCGTCTGCTGCCGGTGGGCCGCACGCACCAGTTCGAACTGCAGGCGGGCGAGGCGTCCGTCGTCCAGCGCTGGTCCCAGGCGTGCACGCTTGCGGAGGACGCCTGCATCCCTTCTGGCCTCCTCAACCAGCTGCTGAGCGAGTCCGAGGCTGCGGAGGCTGCGAGGTGCGCCAGCTGCGCGGCGGGCCTGTGCTGTGCCGTGCCCGTCTGACGCGTCGCGGCCACACGCGACACCGTCTTGCTGTAGCGACTCGCTGTGCGGCAACCTGCTGGCCGCCTTCACGCTGCCTGGCCACTCGACGCTGCCGCAGGGGGAGCTGGTGTGCCACCCGGCGGGGCGGGGCGGCTGCGCGGTGGCTGCGCAGCTGGTGCTGCTGCCGGGCGCGGGGGGCAACGCGCACGACGACGACGACGACGTGCGCTGCGTGCGAGTGTCCGAGGACACGCAGGCGGGCCTGCTCACGTTGCGCCAGCTCGCTTTCGCGCCAGGTGCGCAGCCGCCCGAGCATCTCTGAAAGGGCCATCACTCTGTGCTGAGCGCCCCCTTCTCTTGGCCTCACGCCTCTTTGCTCTCTCAGACTTGCCGACGGGGCAGCTGGTCCCCCCTCTGGCCGTGCGCAGCGCCCACCGCCTCCAGTTCTTCACGTGCGCATGCGATGCCGCCGCGCCAAAGGCTCTCTCAGTGCCCTGAGCCGTCCCCATGTTGACAGCTTCAACCTGGACGCGCGCCTGTTCAACGCGGTACGCACCTGCCGCGCCGCCGCGCCGGCCGCGCCGCGCCCGCCCGTGGTGCTGCAGTCGCTGGGCTTTGTGACGCCCTCCGCGCGGGTGGCACACCTGGAGTGGCTGCCGCGCGGCCGCGAGGCTGCATACGCGCTCGAGGACGGCGCGCTGCGCATCGTGGATGCATTCTCATCGGCATCGGCCAAGCACGCCGCCGCCCCGGCGCTGCACGGTGCGCGCCTGCGCGTCTGCGCGCGCGCGTCTTGCTCGCACCTGGTCTCACTCCGCTGCGAAAACGCAACCCTTGGCCGCAGAGTGGGCCGTCGCGGGCGCCGACGGCGCGCCGATTGGCTGGCGCGGGCTGTGCCGCCTGGGCGACGCGCGAACGCTGGCGTGCGCCGCGGCGCAGCGGGTGTGGCAGGTTGACGAGCGGTGCCCCCCATCTGCCTGTCGCACCCTTCTCCACGCCCTCTCCGGCGGGCGGCCCACCCGGGAACGCATCACTGCGCTGTGCCGCGCCGGCGATGGCAGCGACGGCAGCGCCGCGCCGCTATTTGCGTGCGCCACGGGCGCGCGGCTGCTGCTGTTCGACGCACGCCACGCCGCCCATCCGCTGCTCATCTGGCGCCACGAGCTGGGCGAGGACGACGCGGACCCGCCGCGTCTGCTGGCCTGCGCGCCCGCCGCGCGATGGCTGCGCGGCGCCGCGCCGGCGGAGCGCTCCTGGCTGCTCAGCGCCTGCACGCTGCGCGCCCGCGCAAGCTTGGCCGTGCAGTTCACTGTGGCCGACGCGGCCGAGGCGGCCCAGCTGGCGGCCAAGGACGCGCAGGGCTGGGCCAGCGGGCTGCTGCGTGCGCGGGTGGGGGCTCGCGCGCTGGGCGCCCCGCAGCGCCTCCCCTGCCCCGCCGCCGCAAGGGACCCGCTGCCCCTGCCCCCGCCGGCGCTGCCCCACCGCGCGGACAGCCTGGCGGCGCCCCCGGCGGCGCAGCAGCAGCAGCAGCAGCGAGCGCTGAGCCACCCCGACTCCGCCGGCTTCCTGTCGCGGCCCCCGCCCGCCGTGGGCGCCGCCGGCATGCTGCTGGCCATGGCCGGCGACGGCCCGCTGTGCGTGTCCCGCTGCGCGCACGTGGCGGTGGGCACCCCCGGCTCGGGGCGGGCCTGTCCTGCGCTGCCGCAGCCGCGGTCACTGGGCGAGACGGACCCCCCCGCCCCCCCGGCGCCGCGGGCGAAGCGGCCCCCGTGCCGCGCGCTGCCCCTGCTGGACGCGTACCTGGGCGGGGGGGAGGAGGGGGACACTACAGGTTTACCCGGTCAGGTGCCACCGCGGGTGCCAGGCTGGCCCGCCGTGGCGCCTGCAGGCTACGTGGCCGCCGCGCACCGCGCCCCCTGGGCGCTGACGCTGCTGGAGGCCACCCACGCGGCGCTGGTGGGGCGCCTCAGCGCGGGGGCAGCCGGCCCGGCGCTGCTGCGCGAGAGCGCGCTGGTGTCGGCGGCAGTGCGGCAGCCCCGGGGGGTGGCGGGCGCGCGGCAGCGAGCGCGGATGGGGCCCAGCGCGCTGGCGCGCCGAGCCGCCCTCCTGCCCATGCTCACCAGGCCGCAGGAGGGGCACCCCGCAGGCGGCGCCGTCGCGGAGCACGCGCCGCTGGGCGACGGCACGCCCGCGCTGTGGGTCGCCCGGGCGGCGCTGCGCCGGGCGACAGAGGAGGCTGACGCCTGGGGTGCCCCGCAGCTGAGCAGCCTGCTCCTGCCCGCCGCAGCGCAGGGCGGCACAGCCGACAGCCACGACCCGGCTGCGTTGCGCCAGCAGGCTTCGCCGCCCAGCGCTGCGGCGGGTGCTCACTGTGCTTCGCTGCTGGCGTGCTGGGCCTCCTGCGAGGGCTGGCGCCCCGGTGGAGGTGCGGATGCGGCGCCTCCCTGGGCGCAGCTCTTCTTCGCGTCGCAGCATGCGGGCGACGCGCAGCCCCTGCTGGCCCCGCTGCAGTCGCTGCCGCCGCCGCGCGACCCGCAGGCGATGCAGGAGCTGCAGCGCCGCTGGGAGGGCGCCAGGGCGCAGGCGCAGACAGTGGCTGGGGGCGCGCTGGTGGCGGTGACACCGGAGACGCAGACGCAGGGTGGTGGCCAGGAGGGGCCGTCACAGCCACCCGCCAAGAAGGCTAAGAAGAAGAGCCGCAAGGACGGCTTTTGAAGCGTAGAAATTCCTTTGTAACAGGCATCGCTTCAGCGCGCAGGCACCTTTACGCGTACGTCTCCGACTTGCCGTTGTCGCCCGGGAGCGGCTTCTGCGGCAGCAGAACCGCGTCAACGACGTGGATGATGCCGTTATCGCACAGCACGTCCGGAGTGACGATGAGGCCGCCGATGATAGCGCTCGCCAGGCCCTGCTTGCCCAGCTCCTGAAGCAAGGGAGCAAGCGAGTCACAATATCAGTACGTGCGCAAGCGGCGGAGCGCGCGGACTTGCCTTCTGGCCGATGCGGAGACCAGGCTTGGCGGTCTTGGTGTCCACGGTCAGGGGCAGGCCCTTCCCTTCGTGCATGAACAAAGAGGGAATGCTGTGGGATGATAGTGGAGTCAGCGTGTGGCGTCCCCAGGCGCGTGCCACCTCCGCCTCTCTCACCTGGGCGCGTTGGCCACGTGCTTGGACAGAGACTTGCCCTTGCACACGTGGAACTGTGGTGGGCGTGCGCGCGTGAGGACCGCGCAGCAGGAGAGAGGGCGGAGGGTGAGAGAAGCAGAGCCCCAGAAACAGCAATTGCCCGATCTGCGCGGATCCAGCGCTGCTGGAAGCCCAGGGCGCTCCTCCGCGGCACCCTACGGAGTGCTGAGCACTCGCCACGCGCCAGGAGGATGCGGAGCGCGGCAAGGGGGGCGCGAGCCGCACGCGAGCGCCCGCCTATCCTCTCTCTCCCTTCCCGTCGCGGTGCGCTGCGGTGCTGCGTGCGCCGCGTGTCGTACCAAGAGGATCTCCGTAAGCTGTTCCTTGTTCTCGGGCTTGAGCAGGCTCTCCAGGGTGCCGGCGGGCAGCTTGGCAAAGGCCTCGTCCGTGGGAGCAAACAGAGTGAAGTTGCCGCCGCTCAGCGTCTCCGCCAGGCCAGCCGCGGTGACCGCAGCCACCAGGGTCTTGTGCTTGCCCGTGGAGACGGCCGTCTCCACGATGTTGGCAGCGCGGGTCACCACCGCGGTGCGCGCCGCGCAGCGGCGGGGCGCCGCGCGGGACAGCTGGGCGGGGCGGACGGCGCTGGTGCGGAGCATGGTGGCAGACATGGTGACAGAGAAACGTAGGGTGGCGAAAAGGAGGAATTGGCGGGACCGCGGGACTATGTTCTACTTTCTGTTCGAAAATTCGAACGGGGAAGATGCGCTTTGCTCACTCCACGGGCCTCCGCCAAAACTGTGGCGTCGATATGGTCTACCTCTCGCTGGCGCGTCCTAGTGCGCGCGAGGTGCAGGCTGCGGTTGACGAGAGCTCCGTGTGCGTGCCCTCACCAGCTCCTCGCGCTCAACTCTCCCTGACAGCCCCTGCAGTCGCGGCTTCAATTACCCTGCTGCGCACCTAGGCATGACGCGCGGCGGCGGCGGCGGCGGCTACGGCGGAGGCGACGGCGCGTACATGTGCGACCACAGGCGTGGGCGCGTGGGTGCCGGCGCGGAGGACTTCGAGGCTGCTAAAAGCCTGCTGCAGTCCTGGGGGTGCGCCCGCCTGACCGAACGGCACCCGCAGCGCGTCTGAGGCGGCAGGCAGGCACTTCCAGCTGGGCTGGGCGAGCGTGGACCCGGCGACGCCCGTGCGCGTGGGCGCAAACGGTGCGTCCCACCACGCAGGGACCCGCCGCGCGCGCTGGCGCTCACCCTCTTTGCGCGCAGTGTGCGTGGTTGCCCGCACGCTGCTGCTGTGGTCGCGCAACCCGCTGCAGGTGGTGTACACAGAGCAGGGAAGGCCGCCCCGCAGCTCCTCTTGCGCGCGCCGCTTCGCCTTTGCGCACGGCACGCTGGCAGGCCACCTGCTGGCCGGGGAGGAGCGCTTCACGGTGGAGCTGGCGGGCGACGGCAGCGTGTGGTACGATATCTACGCCCTCTCAAAGCCAGCCTGCCTCCTGGCCAGGCTCGCCTACCCGCTGGCGCGGGCGCAGCAGCGAATGTTCGGCCGGCAATCCGTGGAGGCGGTGCAGAACCGCATGGCAGCGCGCAAGAAGGGGTAAAGCGGTAAACGCTTTCGTTGGAGCGGCCGCGCCTCCTCCGATGACGTGGCACATGTCACCAATAGTTTCCCCTCCGCCTGTTGCGTCTCGGTTGTCGTGTGTGTCTGGGATTATGGAGGCCTGGCTGCACGGCTGCGCGAGCGACGCGCAGGTGCCGCGTCTGAAGGAGCTGCTGGACGGCCTGGCCGCCGGCCCCGCCGCCGACGTGGCGCAGCTGACCGTGTGCCTCTCTGCGCCGCCCGTGGACGCGGACAGCGCGGCAACGGAGGTGTTCCTCAAGCGCGACGTCAGTCGGCCGCAGAGCACCTGGCGCGTCCCCAGCGCACCAGCGGCGTGCAGCGTCACACCCACAACAGCTCACGGCGCCACGCGTGTGCAGGCACGCGCGCCACCAGTCGCGCCCGATGTCCGGCGATAAGGCTGAAAAGCTGGGCGCAGCCGTTCGCGACGTGCGCCAGGCGGCGACGCTCAGCGGCGACGCGTACCGCCTGTTCTGTGCCATGGGCTTCAAGATGCAGTACCAGGTGATGCGCAGAGGCTTGAGGTACGCGGCCCAGAGCGAGCGCAGGCGCTTGCCCGGGCCTGCTCCGTGCCTGGGCTTGTGCTCAGGCTCACGCGGCACCGCTGCGCTGCCAGTTACCGGCTGCTGGTGAGCGGGCACTGCGTGGACGTTGCGCTGGTGGTGCTGGAGGGGCAGGGCGACGACGGGCGCACCGCACAGGTGACGCCCGGCCTGTGGCTAGTTGAGGCGGTGTGCGCCACCACCCAGGAGGCGTACCCGCAGGCGGTGGCCGCGCTCATGGCCGTCAAGGCGAAGCTGCAGGCCGTGGTGCAGCTGCAGCGGCCCTCCCTGCGACTCACCAGGCCGGGGGAGCTGCCAGCGCCGCCCGCAAGGCCGCAGCTGGGCCTGCGCCAGCCCGCCCAATTCTGAGGTACACGTGTCGACGGGGATGCTGTGGGTGGATGCTGCCCCGGCCGGTGATTGCATGCGCTATGCCAGAGACTTGGCGCCGCAAGCAATGATATTGACCCGGCTGCTCACGGACTCCTGCATGTCCGCCTCGCGGAAAGACGCATCTCACGCATCTCACACATCTTTTTTTCGCTCATGTGCCACGTCATCACCTTTTCAGTATTTTCGTCTCGCTCGCTTTCTGCGCGACTCGTGTCTCGCTGTGAGGCGCAATGTCGACGTGCAGTGCGCTCGTCACGCCGGTGGTTGGCTGCGCGGCGCTGCGTAGCGCGCGTGCGAGGTGCGCCGACTCTTCCGAAGCTTCTTCCGACACCGCGAGGCGCGCGCCGCGAGGCGCCCACTCACTCGTGCGCCTCGCCTCGCCCTTCAGCCGGCGCGTTGCGTCCGGCGCCGTGGCCGTGCGTGCCGTGCGGTCCGCCAAGGCGTCTCTTCTTGGCAGCAGCGGCCGCGCCACGCTCCTGGCGTCTGCACCTGCGCGCGGCTCCCGCGCTGCTGCTGTCGTGCGCTGCGCGGTGGCTGATGCGAAGGAGGAGACGTTCACTTACCAGGCAGAGGCGCGTGGCCGAGCCTAGCAGCCTCTGCTGCACAGCCGCCGTACGCACCCCTCACGGCCCACCCTCCAGGTGAACCGCCTGCTGGACCTCATTGTCAACAGCCTGTACAGCAACAAGGACGTGCGTGCCCTTGGAGGCTCTCTCTCGCTCGCGCTGAGCCGCTCTGCCAGGTTTTCCTGCGTGAGCTCGTCAGCAACGCGTCCGACGCGCTGGACAAGATCCGCTTCGTCAGGCGCGTGCAGCCTCCGCGCACCGCAGCCGAGCTGTCTCTGACTCGCGCGCAGCGTGACTGACAAGGAGGCTTTGGCGACTGGGAGCGACCTCTGCATCCGCATCAAGGGCGACGCAGCCACTAAGACGCTCGTCATCGAGGGTGCGTGCGGCACCCTCTGTGCTGATCTCCCCCCTCTAACCCTCCCCCCTCTGTGCTCAGACACGGGCATTGGCATGACAAAGGCTGAGCTGGTTGACTCGCTGGGCACTATTGCTCGCTCCGGCACCGCCAAGTTCATGGAGGCCATGAAGGAGAAGGCGGCCAGCAGCGGCGCTGCGGGCGGCGACTCGAACCTGATTGGGCGCTTTGGCGTGGGCTTCTACTCGGCTTTCCTGGTCGCTGACCGCATCACGGTGGCCACCAAGAGCAACAACGACGGCTGCACATGGGAGTGGGAGTCGACGCTGGGGAGCACCAGCTACACGGTGAAGGAGAGCCGGGAGGTGCTGACCCGGGGGACGCGCATCACGCTGCACCTCAAGGAGGAGTGCGAGGATTTGACGGACAGCACCAAGCTGGCCACGCTAGTCAAGACGTACAGCGAGTTCATCGCCTTCCCAATCTCGGTGTGGAGCAGCAGCAGCGACAGTGTGCAGGTGCCTGACGAGCAGGCCACTGCGGCCGCGCTGGAGGACTGGCGCAAGCGCAAGGCTGAGGCGGAGGCCAAGGGGGAGGCCTTCAGCGACGCGCAGCCGGCGCCGGTGCTCAAGACGGACTGGCTGACCAACTACGACTGGAAGGTGCAGAATGACAACAAGCCCATCTGGATGCGCAGCCCCAAGGAGGTTGACCCGGCCGCTTACAACGAGTTCTTCAAGACCACCTTCCGCGAATTCATGGACCCGCTGGCGCAGACGCACTTCAGCATTGAGGGCGACATTGAGTTCCGCGCTATCATGTACCTCCCGGGCATGGCCCCCTTCGACCAGCAGGACTGGATGCGCAAGAGCCGTAGCATCAAGCTCTACGTGCGCCGCGTGTTTATCAGCGACCAGTTTGACGAGGACCTGATGCCGCGCTACCTGAACTTCATGAAGGGCGTTGTGGACTCCAACGACCTGCCCCTTAACGTCAGCCGCGAGATCCTGCAGGAGTCGCGGGTGGTGCGGGTGATGCGCAAGCGCCTGCTGCGCAAGAGCCTGGACCTGATCAAGGAGGTTGCCGACCGGGAAGACAAGAAGGACTACAACACCTTCTGGGAGGCTTTCGGGCGCAACCTGAAGCTGGGCATCATCGAGGACAGCGCCAACCGGGAGGAGCTGGCCAAGCTGGTGCAGTTCAGCAGCTCAGCCAGCGGCGACGCAATGACCACGCTGCAGGCGTATGTGGGGCGCATGAAGCCGGAGCAGAAGGGCATCTACTACCTGGCGGCGGACAGCAAGGCTGCCGCGGCCAAGGCTCCGTTCGTGGAGGGCCTGGTGTCCCGCGGCCTGGAGGTGCTGTATTTGACGGACAGCATCGACGAGGTCGCAATCACCAACCTGGGCACCTTTGAGGGCAAGACGCTGGTGGATGTGACCAAGGAGGATCTGGACCTGGGCGAGGAGGACAAGACAGCCACGGAGCAGGCGGCCAAGGAGTTCCAGGGCCTCACCGAGTGGATGAAGGAGGCGCTGGACGGCAAGGTTGAAAGCGTGGTGGTATCTCGCCGTGTGACAGCTTCGCCATGCCTGCTGGTGACCAGCAAGTTTGGGTGGTCCGCCAACATGGAGAAGATCATGCGGGCACAGACCATGGGCGACGCGCGCGCCATGGATTACATGAAGGGCAAGAAGATCATGGAGATCAACCCAGGGAACCCGATCATCCGGGAGCTCAAGGCGCAGGTGGATGCGCGCACCGCGGGCGCGCAGGCTGCTGCGACCGCGATCCTGCTGTACGAGACTTCGCTGCTTACCTCCGGCTTCACAGTCGAGTCCCCCTCGGAGTTCGCCGCCCGCGTCTTTAGCATGATGGAGAGCAAGAGCGGTGCAGGGGGCAGCAGCAGCAGCAGCAGCGCGGTGACACCGGAGGTGCTGCCGGCTTCGGGCGACGGGGCGTGGTGAACCTCAGAGCGAGCGCAATAAATAGAAAAAAACTGAACGACGTGTTCACTCCAGGTCTCACGCAGCGTCGGCCGCGGCCACTGCGGCCAGCACGCGCGCAGCCTTGAGCCGCATCTCCGCGTACTCCTCCTGCGCGTCCGACAGCGCCGTGACCGCGCCTCCGGCGCCCACGGAGAGCTTTCCCCGGTGGAGCAGGGCTGTGCGTATGACTATGTTGAGGTCCGCGGGTCCGGAGGCTGAGAGATAGCCCAGAGCGCCCGCGTAGGGGCCCCTGGCGCACGCCTCCAGCCCGTCCACCAGGTCGCAGGTGCGCAGCTTGGGCGCGCCCGTCATGCTGCCCCCCGGGAAGGCACAGCGCAGGGCGGCCACGGCGGTGAGCCCCGGCAGCAGGGCGCCACGCACGGTGCTCACCAGCTGGTGCACGGCGGCGAAGGACTCCAGGGCGCACAGCAGGGGCACCTGCACGCTGCCCAGGCGGCACACGCGTCCCATGTCGTTGCGGAGGAGGTCCACGATCATGAGGTTCTCCGCACGCTCCTTGGGGCTGGCCTGCAGCGCCCGCCCAGCTGCGCAGTCAGCGGGGCAGCCCAGGGGCTCCACGCGCGCGCAGGTGCCCTTGATGGGCTTGGCCTCCAGCACGCGGTGGCGGTCGAGGCGCAGGAATCGCTCGGGGGAGGAGCAGCAGAGCGCGAGCTCGTCGGGACCCTCCTCCTCACAGCCTCCGCCCACGCGCAGCCAGGCCGCGTACGGCGCGGGATTGCGGGCCCGCAGCGTGCTGTACATCGCCCGGGGCTGCAGGCGGCCCTGCTGGCGCTGGAGCTGGGTGGTGAGGCACACCTCGTACGTCTCCCCTGAGGCAATCGCCTCCTGGCAGCTGCGCACGTCCGCCACGTACTCCCCCCGCCCGCGCAGCAGCGAGAAGGCGCCAGGGGGGGCGTCCGCGGCGGCGCCCTCCCAGACAGCCGGCGGCGCCGGGGCGCAGCAGGGGGGCGCCGGGACGGCTGCGGGCGGCTTGTGCACCACCGCCGCCGCCGCCGCCGCGCGCGCCTGCATGTCGTCCATCCACGCGCCCGCCTCCAGCGCCGCGGTCGCGTCGCCCGGGGGCAGCAGCGCGAGCGCGTAGGCGTCGCCTGTCGCATGGTCCACCGCCAGCAGCCGGTCAGCGAAGAACAGCGCCGCGTCGGGCGTCCCGCTGCGGTGCCGCCGCGCGCAGCGCGAGGGCATGCACTCCGCGCGCATCTCGTAGCTGATCAGCGGAGCGGGGCGGCGTGAGTTAGCCGGGGGGGGAGGGTGGAGGGCAGAGGGGCCGCAGCTGTTGTGAGCAAGGAACGCACCCAAAGTAGCCCACCCAGCCTCCCCAGAAGTCAAAGGGCAGCGCGGCCAGGTCGGCGTCCTCCACCGCGCAGCGCGCCTGCGCCAGCTCAGCCTCCACGTAGTCCAGAAACGCTGCGCCGTGCGCGTGAGCAGAGCGCAGTGCTCGCAACTGACCCGACGCGCAGTGCGTTCGCACGCACCCGCGCGGCGCCTCGTTTCCGTGCCGTCAGCCCGCGTGAGCGTCAGGATGCCTGTGGTGCCGTCGCCACACGGGGCTGCACCAGGCTCGTCTAACCGGAACGTCGCGCGGCGCCACAGCGGCCCGCCACGCCCGCCCTGCACATGGCACACGCACGCACACACGGACGCGCATGTGCGAGTGAGAACAGGTGCATGTTGCCAGTTCACCCCCCCTCGGCGCACCATGAAGGAGAAGCGCGCTCTGCCATGGTCGGTGGACGCGCTGTCGAGCCACCAGGTGTCCCTCTCCAGCGCCTGCGTGGGCGCAATGCATGCCCAGAAGAGGGGCTCGGTGCCCGTCTGCGCGCCCAGGGGCAGGCGGCGCCAACTCAGCCGCGTGCGGGGCTGCGCCGCCGCAAGCGCCGCCGGCGTGCGCGCCAGCGGCCCCACGTAGCCTGGCGGCCGCCACGGCCCGGCACCTGCGCTTTGCTGACGTGGCGACGAGGCAGCCAGGTGGACTCGCGCAAGCTCCCCGTAGTTCTTCAGCAGCTGCGCGCCAAATGACGTGGCACAGCTCTCCGGGTGGAACTGAACCCCGAAGTGGGGCCGCTCACGGTGCGCCAGCGCCATCAGCACCCCGTCAGCTGCCCACGCCAGGGGTGCCAGGCACT
>Ga0049083_10000429_pt1 | contig 14767 bp, 8 predicted proteins | sample GreLakmeMI27MSRF_FD_66719 | JGI IMG/M metagenome (GOLD analysis project Ga0049083, IMG submission 66719) | Freshwater lentic microbial communities from great Laurentian Lakes, MI, USA - Great Lakes metaG MI27MSRF | ecosystem: Environmental > Aquatic > Freshwater > Lake | place: Great Lakes...
GTCACCTCGGCCATTTCCAGCGCTCTCCTTCGCATCCTCTGTGCTCGTTGCTGGCATGGCTTCGCACGCGTCGTCGCTGTTCTGCGCTGCGCCGACGCTTGTGCGCGCCGCGTCCAGGCCCGCGCGTCCCACCGCTGCCCCTTCCTGCGCACGCGCTGCGCGGTGCGTCTGCCACTCGCCAGACTCGCTGGCGTCACTCGCACAGCGTGTGGCTGACGTGGCTGCCACGGCCGCAGGTCTGTGGCCTCTGCTCCTGCGCCTCGCACGCGCCCGCGCAGCCTCCGCCGGGTGGTCGTCGCCGCCGAGCCTGAGGGACGGGTGTGTGTTCGCACCCGCAACCGGCCGGCCTTATCTGCTGGCTGAGAGCTGCGGTGGCTGACGCGCGCGTGTCACCGCGCAGCCCTCCTCGCCGCCGCCGCCGCCTGCCGAGGCGCCTGAGACGCCTGGGCTGAAGGACGGCCAGTCAACCGCCATCATCACCGGCCTGGTGTCGCTGATCCTTGGGGTGCGACTGACTGCGCTCACAACCACATGATGGAGTTTGCATGTCTCACTCGTCGCTTTCAGGTTGGATACCTGGGTCTGGCACAGGTGCTGGGCAACCGCGATATGTTGCCGCCTCCGCCTGAGGCGCTGGGCCTGTGAACGTTGCTTGCGATTCATTTTGCGAGAAGCTATCATCAGGCGTCCGATTCGCTCTCTGCAAGTGAGCAGCTTCACCCGTTCACAGCTCGTTGCGTCTTCAAGCGCACGCGCGAGCGGTCCCTGATTGGCTGCAGGAAGGCCCCTCCTCCGTGGCGCGTCAAGCGCGGCGCATCCCCTCTGCCTCCGCTCTGGTTTCCGTTTCCGTAGTGCTTGCAGGCGACCAGGCAGTTAAATGGATGGTCGGGCCGCAGCCTGGGCTTCTGAAAGCCCGCAAAGCGCAACATGCGCCACGCCTCCAGCGGTTGTTGGAAAACAGCGGGCGATTGCAACACCAAGACGCGCTGCGGATGGGCCGCCGCCAGCTGCGCGGCTCGCCGCGCATATTCCTCCCAGTACAGCCGTATGGCATCCTGCTTGGTCGCAGCCTGCACCCTGGTGTACTTTGGAAAAACCGCTCCCCAGAAGGCCTCCTGCCCGCGCACCTCAGCTCCCGCCAGCCCGGCCCTTGGAGTGGCAGCCACGTCATCATGCCAGAAGTCGGCGCCGCCAGATTTGGCCGCAAAGGAGCGCACAACCTCCTCGCGGTCACGCTGGAGCACGAGGAGCACCGCACAAGGCGACGCCTCAAGCAGCGCCTCTGCGTACGGGAGATACGAGGAGGAGACGTCCCCCAAAAACCGGCGCCCGTCTGCAGGTGTGCGCGGATGCGTAAACGCTGTGCGGTTCTCGGCGAGAGTTGCCAGCAGCTCCAGCCTTCTCCGCGCCGTCACGGAGGGCGCCTCTCCGTGCGTGGTCCAAGGCAGCAGCGGCCTGGCCTCGTGAGACACCGCGGTGGAGCCGAACTGGAAGCGCAGCAGTCGCCACAGCGATGTGCTCCCGCTGCGCCCAGTCCCCAGGCCGAAAACCCAAATGGTGGTGCAGCCAGGCATGCCCAGCGGCGCCTCTGGCCCGTGTGCCGCATCCCAGCGCGTGGGTAGCACGCTGCGACAAGCGACGCAGGGGCAGGCAGAGAGGAGAAGCGCACACAGGAACGCAGCAAGCATGCAGAGCCCTCACAGCATCTCCGGCAAGGACGCGACACTCAACTGCTGTTCTAATTAAGTGTTCGACCGACATGCGCGTGAGGAGCTGCACTTCACTGCGCCTCCGCGTGTCAGTGCTTCAATTCAGCGCGAATGGGTGACTACCGCGGGGGCCGAGGCTACGGCGGCGGCGGCGGGCATGGCGGACCGGGCGGCTACAAGCGTCCTCGTGAGGTGTGTTAGCAGCGCCAGTTCGGCCTCCCTTTGTGGCCCGTCCTGAGATCTCTCCCGCAGGCGCAGCACAACGCGCAGTCGGACGTGCTGCGCGTGCGCGAGTTTGTGATGCGCAACACGGGCAGTGCAGAGGAGCTGAACTCGTGCGCCGGCATGCTTGCTCTTGAGGTTGACGAGGGCAAAGGCGCAATGGTGCGCGCCCTCTCCCCCTTTGTCCGCGCTGCACAGGCGCACAGGCGCACAAGCGAGCCGTCCTCGCGGGCAGCGCCAGCAGGCTGCTGGTGCTAGTGCCCGGCGCTAGGGTTAGAGCTCTCGCCCGCCTGGTGCTCACAACCACCTGCGCCCGTGTCCTGGCAGGTGATTGACATCGTGCTGGAGTGCGTGTGCGAGCTGCCTGTGAAGACGAGCTTATACGCCACGCTGGTGGCTCTGCTGAACTGCAGTCGTCACGAGTTCGTTGGCGCGCTGCTCACGCGCGCACAGGCTGCGCTGCGGCGCAGCCTCAAGCTGGGCGCAGCGGAGGCGACCCGCGCTCGCATCCTGACCCGCTTCCTGGCCGCATGCGCAACCTGCCGAGCGGTGAGCTTCCCATCGGCTCTGCAGCTGCTGCGCTCGCTGGTGGACGCTGCACTGGCCGCAGCCGCCCGCGCGGAGGGCGACGCGGGTGACGATGGGGCATGGCAGCCTCGTGCGGACTCGCTGGTGTACGCGGCATTGGCGGCTGTGCCTTTTGCAGGGCAGGAGCTGCCGGACGGCAACGTGGAGGGCATGGAGGCGTTCCTCTTGCTGGTCAGCGACTACTTGGCGCGCCGGCGTGTGCGTGGGGTCGACGCGCAGCTGCGGCCGCTGCGCGCCGCCGACGAGGCACAGGCTGCTGAGAGCGGTGAGGGTGAGGACTACGTGGAGGAGCTGTGGGGCCGCATCCAGGTGTGCGCGGGCAGCGGCGTGTGGGACGCCTCGAGCCTGGCACGCACGCGTGTGCATGTGCCCTTCAAGGCGCAGCTGGAGACTGGCAGCACGCCGCACGCCCTCACGGACCTGCCCGTCCCGGACCTGGCACCCGGTTTGGCACCCGCCAGCTACGCCGCGGCGCTCGTTGCCTTCCCGCCACGACCCCGGCTACGTCTCCTGGACGCCCGCCAGACGGAGGGCGACGCGTCGCGTGCTCCCATTGAGCGCTTTGTGGCGGAGGAGCTGATGGGCGACACGCTGTGGGCGTGGGAGGAGGGCGCGCGGTTCGGAAAGGCACACATGGCTGCTGAGCAGCTGGCGCAGGACCTGCCGCTGGATATTCCCCATGAGCAGTTGCTGGCGGAGACGTTGTTTGCGCACGCGCTGGCTTTGCCGCGCTCCACCTACCGTGCGGTGTACCTGGCGGCTTTGCTGCAGGACCTGTGCAAGGGCGAGTGCGGCCTGTCCACCACCTTCCCTCCCGCGCTGGGCGCCGTGGTAGGGCGCTGCTTCCGCGCGCTGGTGCCTTGCGCGCCCGCTGGAGCGCCGCTGCTGCATCCCGCGGCGGCTGCCACGCTGGCGGAGGTGCTGTCCGTGCACCTGGCCGCAACCGGCTTGGGCTGGCCCTGGACCAAGTGGGAGGCTGCTGCAGCTCAGCCGATGCACCACCCGCAGCGCCGCTTCCTCGCTGACCTTCTGCAGCGCCTGCAGCGGCTGAGCTACCATGCTCGCGTGGCGCTCGCGATTCCGGAATCGCTGCGACCGCTTCTGGGGCCCGCACCCGCTCCGGAGGCTGGCTGGCCCTACGGAGATGCGCACGCGCCAAAAATCGTGGGAGTGCCGGATGAGGCGCCCCTAGGGCGATCGCTCATCGCCCTGTGCGCAGCCAAGGCGAGTGCCGAGGAGCTCTGGGCGTGCATGCAGGCGGCCATGTTGGAGCTTGGGGCCACGCGATGTGCGCATGTGCTGGCTACGGTGCTTGCGCACCACGGGCGCAAGACAATCACCCACCTGAACACCATGTTCACCCGCTACGCCGCGCCTCTCGCGCAGGCTGCGCAGGCTGCCGGCGGCGCCAACGGAGCCGGCGGCGTGGCGCTGCTGCATGGCGTGGCGGCGCACGCGATGGCGTGTCACACGCAGCAGCAGATGTGGATTGCGGCTGAGCGGCTGCAGGCGCTGGGCGTGGTGCCTGCCGAGGGGGTTGTAGTGTGGGCCTTTTCGCCCGACACGCGGCCGATGTATGCCCACGCGGCGGTGTGGAACGCGCTGGAACTGTGCTTGGAGCGGGAGGTTGCTGACGTGTCGCTGCTCAAGGTTGCGGCCGAGCGCGCATGGACTGCCGCCAGCGATGCAGCCGACTATACCCTCATCCTGGCTGACCAGGCCGCTGCCGCCGCCGAGGCGGCTGCGGACCCCAACGACTGGGTGGTACGCCAGGCTGTGCAGGCGGAGCAGGCGGCTCTCAATGCGGAGGACCAAGCCGCCGCAATCGCAGCCGATGTGCAGGAGAAGCTCAGCAATGGGGACGAGAAGCTCCGCGGACTGCTGTGGAGCGTAGCTGAGGGCTTCTCGCTGGCTGTGGCTGAGTGTGCATCTGACGCGCAGTCGGCGGCCGAGAGTGGCGATGCTGCGCGCAAGGAGGCTGCGCTGGCTGCACACGTGGCGGTGCACGACGCTTTCCGCCTCTTTGCGGCGAGGCACTACGGTGACGCGGGCTCCGTTGCGGCGAAGATCGGACAGCTGCGGGACTGCGCGCCGGCGCCCGTGCACCCGGTGCCAGAGGTAGTGGCGGCATGAGCGCTCGTGCCGTGAAACTCATCAATGGCTTTCACACTTTCGCGTCGGCGTCTTCTTCTCCGGTGCGCGCGAAGCGCTCGTCCACGCAGTTGAGCGACACCAGCCCGTGCCCCCACAGCGGCAGCGCCAGTCGCAGGTCCCGGCTGTCTCTGGCCACGACCCAAAAGCCGCACAGGCGTCGCGCCGCAGGCGTGACCAGGGCCAGGAGCAGCACCGGCGTGCGGTATTCCGCGTATTGCTCGTGCAGAGCGAGCGCGGAGCTGGCGCCCCAGTTGCAGGCGAGCAGCACCGCCAGGCCCGTGGCCGCCAACAAGGCGCAGCCGTTCAGGCGGTCCATGCGCAGCGCGAGGCGCGGGAAGGCGGCCAGCTGCGAGCTGAGGGCGCCCCAGGCGGCGGTGCGGTCTTCATCGCAGAGATCCATGATTGCCAGCTCACGCCAGAGGAAGACCGCCTCGGCCAGAGCGAAAGCCAGCAGCGTGGCCCAGTTGAGTACGAAGACCGCCGCGTGCAGCGCCGAGAAGCGGCGCCAGTCCAGCTGCTCTGCCAAGCTGCACAGGTGGCTCTGCGCCGAGGCGGCGACGTAGAAGGGCAGGGGGCCGGGCAGCTGACGGCGCCGCGTGGGCGGGCAGAGCTGTGGCACAAACAGGCTCAGCATGCTGGCAAGCACCGCGCAAAACACGTCCAAAAGGAACGACAGCCACCTCGCGGGGGAGTTGCCCTCGGAGAGCTTTGCGGATGTCACAAAGGGTGAGCGCAGCGCGCCCCGGGCGCTGGCTCGAAGGTGCGCGGCGGCCCGTGAGCTCAGCGAACGCGCGTAGCGAAGCGTGGATGCCGCCCTCAGGGGAGCCTCGCCGCCTGCGCCGCCGTCCGAATCGCTGTCGCTGCTGCGCGCAGCCGGGCGGTGCAGCGGCGCTGGCGCCGGGCGGGCCGCTGGCGGCCTCCTGCGCTCGGCGTCGTCAGCGGAGGAGCTGCTCTCTTCGTCGCTCGCCTCCTCGGCGCCGCTGCTGTGCTCGTCCTCGCTGCGCTCGAACGGCTGACGGCGCGTCGAGGAGCGGCCGCTGAGCTCCTTGACGGCGCGAAGAGCCGCCGAGCCGCGGGGAGAAGCCAACGCAGTGGCCCCTCTCGGCCACGGCGGCACGTACGGCCCCGCAGCGCCCTCGCGCGCCAGCCGGAGCGAACCGGGAGGCAGAGCCGCTCGCTGCAGCGGCGGCAGAGGCGCTCGCTGGCTCTGCGGCGCCTTTGGGGAGGCACCCGCCACGCTCAGCTGCGCGCTGCTCAGCGCGCGTGACAGATAGCCTGCCGCGTCGTGTGACAGCGCAGTCGCCTGCTGCACCGCAGACGTGTAGCTCACGGACGCCTGCGTGTACAGCTCCGACGGTGTGGGCAGCGCCTGCGGAGCGCCAAAGTGAGTGGCCCAGCGACTGCACACCACAGCCAGCGACTGCGTGCCTGCTCCAGCTGCTCCAGCTTGTCGTACAACCGTGCGGCTCCAGGCGGCGCCACGCACACCGGCGCACCGCACAGACGCGACAGCTGCGCAGAGAGCGGCGATGCCCCCGCTGGGCCACGCTCCTGCTCCTCTCCTTCGGAGAGCACCTCTTGAGGTCGCTTGCGCTGCCTGCGCCTGCGCCGGGCCATCTCACCGTCACCGGAGTCCTCGTCGCCTTCCCGGTGTGGTCGGCCGTCCTGGTGAAAGCGGCTAGATGCGCTGTGTGCCAAATGTTCCCCTTTGGGAGGGCGCTGCTGGGAGCGCCGCGCCGGGTCCGCCATGCGGGACCGCTGGGCGCACGCAGAGCGTGCTTTCGCCGCGTTGGTGCACGGTACGAGCTCAGCAGGGGGCTTCGTAGTTGTCAGCGCACTCGAATCACGAATAGTCGAACAAAGATACACTGTTCGAAAAGATACGCTCGTGCGAATCTGCGTTCTGCGAAACCCCTCACTTTCTGTCGCCCTCGCCCTCCGACTGGCGCAGCATGAGTGGCCTGCACGCGCTTGCCGCGGAGCTTGCACTTCGCGCAAACTTTGCAGAGCTTGGCGAGGCGAGGTGCCCCGCCAGCGCTGAGACACAGCGGGACGGCTCTGGGCAGGCCTCCGGCGCCTCCACGGAGACGTGCGAGGCATTGGAGGAGGGCTCAGAGGAGGCGGAGGACGAAGATGAAGAGGAAGAGGCTGGCTGCTTGCTGGGTCTCTCGGCTGCTGTGGGACCCGGCCTGGACACCGACACCGGCAAGCGGCCGCGGCACCGGGGCGGACGCACGCGGGTGCGCGGCTGTGGCACTCTCGGCTGCGCGCGCAAACAGTCTGGCGCTGACCTCGCCACACTCCTCTCTCCAGGGCGCTCAAGCGAGCGTGGAAGCCATCCGCGCGTGCCAGCACCTCCCTCTCCGCCTCGCCGCCAAGCAGTGCAACCTGGGCACCACGCAGGCGCGTCCGTGTCGCGCTGACGAGGCCTCGGTCAGGACTCGGCGGCTGCACGCACGCGCGCGCTGCCAGCCGCTCGCAACCTACCCGCAGCGCCGCACAGGCCCCCGTGCGCCGGCGGCACGGCGGGCAGCACGAGCGCGTCGCGGCCGGGGAGGCCGGGCGGATTCTTAGCCGAACCTGTAGAGTCGGCTCAGGGCTGACGCCTCGTGCCCACGCCCGCAGTTCAAGATCTGCTGCCGCAAGCTGGGCATCAAGCGCTGGCCCTATCGCAAGCTGAAGGGGCTGGCGACAACCATTGAGACGTGCCGCGCAGCTGCGGCCGCAGAACGCCTTCCCGGCGGAATGCCTTCCGCCCAGCACGCCTCCTCCGACTGCCCGGCCGCGTGGGCTGACAGGCTCGAGGCACTGCAGGTGCGTCAACGCAGCGGGCGCGGCGGAGCCGGAGCAACGTGGCCCCCCGGCTTCTGTTGCCCGGCCCTTCGCTTCCCTGGCTCCGGTCGCGCGGCTCGCCGTAACTCACTCGTTGCCCGGCTGCGCAGGACTCGCTGCGCAACAGGAGCACGCTGGGCGACCTGCAGCTGCCCGCCGTGGTGCTGCAGGTGTCTCAGTGGGCGGTCAAGCGGCGGTACTTTGCCCGCCTGCGCAACGACACTGGAGGGGCGACCGAGGGGCGACCCCCACCGCCTCCTGCAGCAGCCGTTGCCGCGCTGACGGCGGGCACCTCGGCCTGGGCCAGCGCGCTGGTGCAGGCGGCTGGTTCGCGCTTTGTCCAGACAATGCCAACCGTATGCACCCCAGTGCCCAAAGGCGCGCGCGCGCCGCGCGCGCGCCGCGAGGGACACTGGCACATGGCGGGCCTGCACAGCCCGCCGGACACGCCAGTGAGCGACGCACACGTTGTGAATTAGGATTTTTGACTCTACCATTGCGCCGCCGCCGCTACTCTCTTCTTCAGCTCATTCCCTAGCCGCCTGCCACCGCGACATCTGGATGTCGCCCGCTTGCCGCGCCCTCCTCCGAGCGCTCCGCGCCGTAGCCCAGGCTGGTTCCCGAGGAGAGCGCCAGCTCCTTGAGCTCGCTGATGTTGCGCCTGCGGAACGAGTCGATCGCGGTGACCACCTCGTCGGGCGGCAGCTCCAGCTGCGCCAGCACGGCAGCCGCCAGCTGCAGGCTGGGCTCCAGGGTTTCGGGCACACAGGCTGTGGCTCCGGCCTTTTCGAGCTTGAGGCCGTCGGCGACGTCCACCGCGCGCACGTAGACGGGCACGTTGGGGTAGTGCTTGTGCATGCTGTATACGGTGCGGTAGTTGGCGCCCGGGGTGTCCATGCAGATCACCGCACAGCAGGCGCGCTGTGCACCCACCGAGTGCAGCACCGCCGGGGACCCTGCGTCGCCAAAGAACACGGGCAACTCCTCCTCGCGACCAGCCTGCACGCGGTCGCTGCGCATGTCCAGCGCCACGAAAGGGATGAGCTGCTCGCTCAGCAGCTGCGCAATGAGCTGGCCGCTGCGCCCAAAACCGGCGATGATGACGTGGCGATTCATGTCGTCTACCTGACTCACGTCCGGCTGCAGCGTAGACATGTCCCCGCCAGCGCCCTCCAAGCGGTCACGCAGGTCGGCGCCCACGTTTGCCAGCCACGGCGTGGCGGCCATAGAGAGCGCAATCACCAGCGTGAGCTCGTTGACCAGCACCTCGGACAGCAGGCCGCTGGCCACTGCCAGACCGTAGGTAACGAATGCGAACTCGCCGCCCGGGCCAATGTACATGCCCGCGCGAGCGCTGTTCAGCGTGCTCAGTCCGAACCAGGGGCCCACGGCGGCCATGACGCCAACCTTGCCCAGAACCAGCAGCGCGATGCAGGCCACGATTGGCACGAAGCGGGCCACGAGGAGCGCGGGGTTGATGGTCATGCCCACAGTCATGAAGAAAAGACCCAGCAGCAGGCCACGGTAGGGCGCAATGTCCGACTCAACCTGCAGGTGGTACTCCGTCTCCGCAAGCAGCAGACCCGCCAGGAAGGCGCCCAGCGCGGCAGAGAGGCCCAGCACGGATGTGAGGGTGGATGTACCCAGCGCAACCAGCAGCGTGGTGGCGCTGAAGATCTCCGTGTTGCCAAGCTCCGCGATGCGTTGGAAAACGGGGCGCAGAATGACGCGGCCGGCAGCCATGATGACGCAGATTGCGACAGCGGTCTTCACCACAGCCTGCCCCAGCGCCGCCAGCAGCACCGCGCCCTGCACGCTGCCGTCCGCGCCACCAGCCGCCAGGAGCGGCACGAGCATGAAGACGAGCACCACCGCTAGGTCCTGCAGCAGCAGCACGGAGAAGGCAACGCGGCCGTGGCGGCTGGCAGCCTCGCCGCGGTCGCCCAGGACCTGCATGGCCACCGCGGTGGAGGAGAACGCAAAGCCGACGCCCACCACAAACGCCGCCGGCATGGAGATGCCCGTGAAAAACGCCACAATGAGCGCGGCGGGAAGTGTGGTGCACACCATCTGGGCCAGCCCCAGGCCAAACACGTACTTGGCCATGCTCTGCAGCCGCTCCAGCGACAGCTCCAGCCCGATGTTGAAGAGCAGGAAGACGACTCCGATCTCGGCGATGTGCTTCACAGTCTCCACGTTGCTGATGAGCCCCAGTGCCATGGGCCCAATTACCGCACCGCCAACCAGGAAGCCCAGCACGGGCGAGCCTCCTGGGAGCTTGGAGACCAGTGGCACGGCGATGACGGAGGTTGCCAAGAGCACGATGACGTCCTTCATCCCTGCGTCGGCGCTGCCGTGGCCGCCATGCTCCTCGTGAGCCCCGTGCGCCTCGGCGGCGGGCTCGGCGTGCGGCAGCGCGGCGCGCACCGCCTCCATGGCGCGCTTGAGCTGCGGCCCGGCGGCGATGACTGCGGCTGAGACGGCGGCTGAGACTGGGGGCACGCCGCCCGGCAGCAGGCGGCGCGTCAGGAACGGCATTTCAACCACCAAACACAGCGACAGCGCCATCAAAATGTACATGCCCACCGGGCCCAGGCGACGACGCAACGACTTGGCCCACGCGGCGTTGAGCGAAAAGGGCTTCCCAGCCACAGAGCCGGAAATGAGAGCGCCTGCGAGCCAGGGAGGCGTGGGTCAGCACACAGGAGCGGTCAATCAAGTCGCGAGAGGGCTGTACCGACGGCGCAGCGCCGCCGCTCCCGTGCCGATTGCAGCTGCAGCTCGGCCGCCAGGACGGCCCGCCGAGCGTGCTCACGCCGCAGCTCCTGGTGCTGTTCGGGCACCGGCAGAGCGCAGTAGGCGGCTGCATTGCAGCGCAGTCGCATCGCACGCATCGCATTGGTTTGTTAGGCCCCAAAGCCGCCCTTAGGAGAGTGGGCACACACCTGCAAAGAAGCGGCTGGATCGCGCGGGATCCGACATGCCCGCAGACTGCTCCTCGGCCGCCGCCGCCGGCGCCGCCTCTAGCTGTGCAGACTGCGGCGCGGCTGCTGCGCCGGCTGCGAACGCGAGCGCAGCCGCCTCCTCGGCAACCGCAAGCAGCGCAGCTTGGGAGCCGCTGCCGGCCAGCGGCGAGTCTCGGCGGGCCTTGAACTCGGCCAGCTGCGCCTCTGCGCTAAGCACAGCCTCGAGCGCGCTGCGCTCCTCGCCCTTGATCGAGTCCAGGCTGCCCCGCAGCGCCCCCTCCTGCTCCGCCGCCGCCGCCGCCGCCTCCCGCGCCGCGATGCCCCGCTGCGCAACCTCCTGTGCCCAGTTCTCCGACGCCGTCTTCTGAGTGACCAGCGCTTCGACGCGAGCCTCTGCAGCCGCAGCCGCCTGCAGGAACGACACCACCTCGTCACACGTCTCCGCGCGCGGCGCCGGCTCCAGCGAGGGCACGCCGTCTACGCTGGCCGGCTCAACTGCGTTTGGGCCAACCTTGCAGCTTTCCTCAGCAGCCTCCAGCGCCTCACGCGCCCTCGCCAGCTCCTGCTCAGCCACCAGCACGTCCGCGGCGATGGCGCCAGCGCGAGCCATCGCCTCAGCCGCCTCGCCCTGTGACACCTCGCGTGAGTCTTGACGCACACACACGCGCTGCCATTGCGCTGTGCACGCACCTCAGCTTGCTCCGCAGCCACGCGCGAGGTGGCCACCTGCGAGGCGAGTGCCACCGCCTGCGCCGAGGTGTCAGAGGGGGAACTGGCGGCCATGGGGCGTAGGGTTCTTTGTTGCCGGGTCGCCGCTGTGGACTGCAGTCGACGCACCTCTTCCTCCAAGCTCTTGATGCGCACGCTGGCCAGCTGGCGGGCTTGCGTGGCCGCGCTTAGGCGGTCCGTGAGCAACTCCAGCGACAGTGTTGGCACTTCTACTTCCGACACGCCGCCCTCCGGGGCCTCCCGCGCAACCACGCGGCGTCGCCGCGCCGCATTGCACACCGGCTGCGCGAGGCGAGCGGAGCGGGCGACGGCGGCGCGGCCGGCGGGTGCAGCCAGGTGAGCTCGAACACGGGCTGGGCGACGCACGCATGGCACCACAGGCGGCGCGAGCAGGCTCGCGGCCGCGTGCAGCATCATGGGCTTGCCGGGGCGTGGCGTGTGGCGTTCGTGGAGGACCGCCTCAATCGTACCACGTCACGTGGCGCGGGTTGCGCTCGCGCGCCCCGAGGGCACGTCTGGCGCCTTCGCGAACTCGATGCTGGCGCTTCACCGCGCCGCGCAGCGCGCCGCAGCCGCGGCCGCCGCGCCCGCTTTGTGTGCTGCGCTGCTCCAGCGCGGCTTTGCGGGCCCCGCTGGCTCCTGCTCTGGTGTTCCGGAGGCCATCTTGGAGCGCAAGGCGCGTGGCACGCCGGAGCGACGCGCGCAGGAGCTCGCAAGCCACGGGAGCTGTGCGCGTGCGCTGACACAAGCTCTTGCCCCTCTCAGGTGACCATCTTCGCGCCCGCGCGCACGGCCAGCCAGCAGGGCAAGGCGCTGAACGGGACGTGGAAGATTTCCTTCGGCGAGGGCGAGCGGTGCGGAGAGCAGTGGAGCTAGCAACCCTAAGCACGTCCTCACACGTCTCTCTCGCAGATGGGAGAACCCGCTGATGGGGTGGACGTCCACTGCTGACCCGCTGGCACACGTGGGTCGCTCTGCGCTGGAGTTTGATAGCGCTGAAGCCGCGTGCAGCTTTGCGGAGCGACAGGGCTGGAACTACGAGCTGCTCAAGCCGCAGGAGCAACTCCAGCTGGGCAACAGCAACATCAAGGGCGCGGGCAAGCGCGGCAAGCCCAAGCAGTACGGCGACAACTTCTCAGTCGCACGGCGTGGCATTCCTGTGTGGACCGCCGGCCAAAGCGCAGGCGAATGAGGAGACGCTGCTCGCCCACCGCACGCTGTATACATAAATGAACTACCATAGGTATCATAGCGTGATCGCTGAATGCCCTCCGCCGGCGGCGCGCGTAGCGCTTCAACGTTCGTGACTGCACATACATTTTGCTTCCCCCGCCTGCGCTGTGCCTGCTCGCTGCTCGCCTGCTCAGCCTCTGCGTGTAACGCGGTAGGCCTGTCGCGTCGGCAGCCCCAGAAGGTTGCAGTCCGCGGCAGCGCGCAGCGCTGCTCAAGCTTGCTCGCACACAATGGGCACGCTTCCGCGCGACCAGCTGCGCTGGCTGCTATCGCTGGACCTGTCGTACGCCGTGAAGAACGTCAGACGGTGCGTGATGCCGTGCGGCGTCGTGGCTGTGTCCCTCTGGCGTCGCGCAAGGGCTTGCACGTTTGACCAACCGCGGTGCTCGGCCCTCACGCGCCACGCTCCCGACCGCGCAGCGACTTCTCCAACGGCTTCCTGGTGGCCGAGATTTTCAGCCGCTACTACCCCTCCGAGCTCGCCATGCACAGCTACGACAATTCAGCCAGCAACGCGGCTCGCAAGCTGGACAACTGGTCACTGCTCTCCAAGTTCGCAAAGGCGCGCAGCCGCGCAGCCACGCGGCCTGCCCGCGGCGCACACAGCACAGGTGGCGCGTCTCGCCCCTGGCGGGCAGAGGCGCTGCTGTGACGCCTCAGTTCTCTAACCCTCGCCCCCGCCGCTCACCCCCCCCGCAGAAGCTCGGCTTTCCGCTGAGCAAGGCTGAAATAGAGGCTCTGGTGGCGTGCGAGGCGGACGCCGCGCCGCCGCTGATTGCGAAGATGTTCAGCTTCCTGACGGAGGGCACGCTGCCTGCGCCCGCGCCGGCTGCGCGCAGCCCCTCGCCGCCGCGGCAGCTGCACCACCCTACTGTGCGCGGCCGCCCTGGCGCCCCGTCGTCGCCCGGCACGCTGCGTGAGGGCGGGCGGGCTGCGTACACGGTGGATGCCGGGGGTTGTGCCCGTCCGTACGGTCAGTATCCGTACCGCGGCGCTGAGGAGGAGGAGGAGAAGGAGGAGGAGGGTGACGATTTCGCGTACACAGCCTCAGACGGGGAACAGCCGCTGCCCGAGGCGACCCGCCACGCGCGCATCAGCTCCAAGGGCGCCGCAGCCGCCGCCGCAGCGCTGAGCCTGGAAAGCCAGTTTGCCAGCCTGGCGGCGGACGTGGCTGCCAGCTTTACGGCAGCCGCCGCCTCCGGCAACGACGGCGACCAGGGCGCCAAGGGGCAGCCCGGGCGGGCCGCTGCCGCGCCGCGAGACACATCGCCCACACGCAGGCGCGTGCTGTCTGCGGACGCGCTGCTGGCTGCAGACGCCGCGGGCGACGCGTCGCTCGTGTCCTGGGGTCTGCCGTCGCTGCCGAGCGTCGGGGACCAGTATGGGGCCGTGGTGGGGGACCACGGAGGGGCGGCGTTCTATGGGCAGCCCCCCGGCGGCGGCGGCGGCGGCGGCGGCGGCGGCGGCGGGCAGCTGCCTGCGTGGCGGGAGGCGGATGACGAGGATGACCCTTTTGCTCGGGCAGACGAGCGCTCGCGCCAGGCGGGCCAGCCCGGCGTGCTGGGCGGCCGCGGGCGCACCGAGTACGTGCCCTACACCCAGGCGGACTACGCGCGCATCGTGGGTGCGCGCGCGTACTGGCAGCTGGGGCGGCTGGGCCCCGACCTGGACCGAGAGGAGCTGGTGAGCAAGCGCGCCGCCCGCGAGCGCGCCCTGGAGTTCGCCCGCCAGGCGCACAGCCAAAACAGCGTGGAGCTGGCGGGACGCCCCCGGGCGGTGCCCCGGCCGCCTCCGCAGACGGCGCGTGAGCGCATGCGCGCCTGGGCGGAGGGCACGCTGGCTCCGGGGGGGGGGCTGGTGGCTGAGCTGGGCCCCGAGAGGCTGGCGCGCACCGCGGAACGGCGACTGGCGCGCTCGCTGTCGCCCGCGCGTAAGGGCCCTCGCACAGCTCCCTGTGGTGGTGGTTCCGCCGCCGCAGCTGAGGACTCCTCCTTCCTGGCATCCACGCTGCCGCTATTCAAGCCCGGCAGCACGCTGGTGGCCACGCCCTTGGGCAGAGCACGCAGGGAGGTGAAGGCGACGCTATGAAGCTTGCAAGCTGCTGTGAATTGTGTGTTACCCAACAGCTCGTCCGTGCGGCAGAGTAAAAGCAGCTGCAGAGAATGTTTGGGGATGCGATGATACAGATTGGTGCGTCCTTGTTTGACGTGGCGGCTGCAATGGGCAACGGTGACGTGGCACTGCCGACGTCGTACGGCAACACGACCGGTCCGATCCCCAAGCCGCCCACCAAGTCGGGGTACGCTCTGTTCAGCTCGGACTACTGCGCCACCG
>Ga0049083_10000431_pt1 | contig 14734 bp, 15 predicted proteins | sample GreLakmeMI27MSRF_FD_66719 | JGI IMG/M metagenome (GOLD analysis project Ga0049083, IMG submission 66719) | Freshwater lentic microbial communities from great Laurentian Lakes, MI, USA - Great Lakes metaG MI27MSRF | ecosystem: Environmental > Aquatic > Freshwater > Lake | place: Great Lakes...
CATCTATTTATTTCTCTACTCTCATAAAAATTTCCTTGACCTAATGAAAGAAGAATAGGAAGATAACTAATTAAAATCAATGATAATTTAGCTAAAATATTAGATTGAGAGCGCAATTATGAGTACTTTCAAGATCAAGGGAAATCGCGTGGTTATCACTGGTGGCACAGGTGGTATCGGAAGCGCTCTAGTAAAAGGTTTTATTGATGCTGGAACAGAAGTCCTTGTTTCAGCAAGAAATGCCGCACATTTGATGCGCTCAAAGAATTTCTCATCGCAAATAACTCGCCGACTACAAGGCTTCATCTGGTGGTCGCAGATTTTTCAGATCCGAAGCAGTGCGGTGTCTTTGTAGATAAGGCGAGAGCAGCTCTTGACGGAATAGATGTTTTGGTCATTGGGCATGGCGGGGTAAAGCCAGGACCGGCAATTGATACCAGCGATCATGTATGGCTAGAACAGATTCAGATAAACCTTTCTTCTTACTTTCAGTTAGCCAGAGCGGCAGCAGGAGAGATGATCGAACGCGGAAGCGGCAAGATCATCACCTTTGCACTTCGATGAAGCCCCAGGTATCCGGATGGAGCGAACCGGCGATCAACTAGAAGTTCTGGTCCAGCGCACTCGCTAGTTAGGGGTTCGATTATCTGTTGAAAATCACGCTGACTTTAACGTGCCAGGAGTTCTGATCGGTTGGTGGCCAACCGTAAACTTTGGAACCGGAAAGATTGATATTGCCAAACGAGTAAATCACCTAATTCAACGGAGATTTGAAGGCCCTATTGCGATAGAGCTCTCAAATCTTGAAGCCGAATTAGACGAGATTGGTGTTGCAGAGCAAGCAATTAATTATTTGAGAACGAATCTTTGACCGCTTTAGGCGAAGAGCGCTTATCGTAGATGCGAATTATTAGCGCAATTATTAAAGTTGCTATCGCCCCAAAGTAAATTGAACTTCTAATCGAGAAGGTATCGCTAATCCATCCGAGAATTAGTCCACCCAGAGCCAGACCAGCTAGCCACATTGAGATATAGATGCCCCAGATCCGACCATAATGTCTTGGATCTGCGTATCTTCGGATCGACATATTTCCAGAGATATTTACCCCCATCGCAAAAAAACCAGCGAAGAAGAGTGTGATTGCATAAGTAAAATAATTTGGTGCAGAGGCAATCAGAAACCAAGTGAGCGCCATATAAAAAGCTTTTCGACCCAAGAACGCGATATCGATTTCCACGCTCGTGCGAGCCACGGCAAGCGAACCGGCTATTGCTCCAAGTGCAATTATTGAAGCTAAAAGCCCAAAGGCAGTCGGACTTACATCGAAGACTCTTCGTGCCATGAGAGCAGATGTCATCTGCATATCCTGCCCAACCATTGCAATTAAACAGACCACTGCAATCGGGATCATCACGGTTCGATTCGCTTTCAAGTAGCGAAGTGAATCGAATAAGGTGGCCTTACTTTCAAATTCCTTAAGTTCGTGTGCAGGAAAATATAAAGTAGCGTTGATTGTAGTTAGGAAAATAACTGCGATTAGGTACGTGGCACCGTTAATGATAAATCCGGGGCTGGTACCGAAGTATTCAATCAGTAGTCCTGCAGTTATAGGACCAACAAGTCGTCCAATATTGAGATTGATCTGATTCCAACTCAGCGCATTCGGCAAGTCCTTATCTCCAACGAGACGAACGTAATAGCTCTGACGGACTGGACCGTCGATGCCGGTGAATATTCCAAGTAAAAAGGCTGAGATCAATATAATTTTAAAGTTAATATGGCCAGTCGCCACCAAGACTCCAGTTGATGTTGCAATCAAAAATCCCGCAAAATTCAACCAAAATAGGATTTGCTTCTGATCGTAACGATCAGCAAGGACGCCTCCGTAGATTGCAAATACTACTCCAGGTAGAAATTGCGCTGCAACCACTAGACCTAGACTCTTCGCACTTGCAGTTAGATCAAGGGTCAACCAATCCTGAGCAACTCTCTGCGTGAAAGTTCCGAAGGTTGAAATTAAAGTGGCAATAAAAAATTTTCTATAATTTTGATTCTTTAGCACAGAGGAAACCATTATTCTAAATTCACTCCCAAGTAATTCTCGAGGAAAGCGCCACAAAAGTAATCGTACTCGCTTACTATGCAGTAGGTGAGTAATGATGAAAGGTTTTTAAAGACCAGCCAATTCAGCACCAGAGTCAGCGCGGAGAACATGGCCTGTAACCGTGCTCGACATTTCGCTAGAGAGAAATAAAACTGCAGCCGCAACTTCTTCAGGTCGCGTCCATCTTCCGAAAGCATTGATCCTCAAATGCTCCTTCATCAAATCGGCGAGCTGATCATCTTTCATTCCACGACGAAAGAGCGGTGTATCTAAAGTGGCGGGGGAGATTGCATTGACTAATACTCCATAACGTCCATTGGCTCTGGCTAAGTTCTTGGTCATTGCTACAGCGCCAGATTTTGATATTCCATAGACAATTGAGCCAGGAAGTCCGCCAGATAGCCCGGCAGTAGAGATGAAGTTAGTTATCCGCCCCCATTTTCCCTCACGCATCACCTTTGCCGCGCCGCGCGAGATGAAGAATTGGCTGCGTAGATTGACGTTAAGCGTTGTATTCCAGTGCTCTTCGTCAACGTCTTCCGGCAGGACGTTCTGCAATACGGCAGCGGTGTGAACCAAAATATCGATCCGATTAAACTTTTGATAAACATCTTTAATCAGCTGGTCACAGTTATCAACTGAAGAGATATCAGTATTGAAAATTGCGGTAAATGCGCCAGGATTTCCAGCAAGAACCATCGCCTGAGTAATTTCTAGCTCTTCTTGATTGCGATCAATCAGAGCAACGTTTGCACCATTTTCAGCCAGTGTCAGCGCACATTGGCGTCCATAACCACCAGCGGCGCCAATAATCATCGCTAGACGACCTTTAATTCCTAAGAGTTGATCTACTGAATTCATAACCGCTCCTTGGCTTAGAGTGCAATTCTGCCATTAAAAACCACTTATTAATGTAGTTCCAACTGATAGCGTTGCGACGTGTTTGAAATAGTAGCCATATTTGCTGCTTTTACAATGGGTCTTGGAACATTTCTTACAAAGGGAATTACAACACAGATCTCATTCCTTAAAACCCTCGGCCCACTCTTTCTTCTTAATTGTTTCTTCACCTTGCCGATTGCATTGGTACAGCGAGACTGGATTGTCTTTGAACCAAAAATTCTCGCACTTCATGTAAGTTCAGCCATCGCTAGCATAATCGCGGGCTATTTCATCTTTGTAATCATCGTGCGTAGTTCGGCATCAATATCTTCGATATCAAGCACCCTGTCACCAGCTGTTGCGCTGGTGCTTGCACCAATTTGGCTCGGAACAAGTGTGTCATCACTGCAGGTTCTTGCCGTTATCGCTCTCATTGCCGCAACTCTCTACCCAATTAGATCAAGCATTCCAGGCTTGCGCTTGGGAGTGACCATATTCTTTACTCTCTCTGCGGCTCTTGCCGCTGGTTTCGTATCTGTAAATGTCGCCGTACTTGGAGTAGAAGGCGTAAATGTCTCTGAGACTTTTATTGTCAGACAAGTAATTGCTGGTCTTTTCTACATCACGATTTTTCCACCACGGGGCTTAACCAAGAGTGACCTCCTGAAATTAGCACAGCGAGCATCGCTCATTTCGGTTGGATCAATTGCTTCTGTTTATGCGTTGCAAGGCGGGGAAATCATCTTGATGGTTTCGATACTTGCAACTGTTTCGCTGTGGGTTCTGTTCTTTGAATCAATAGCTTCAAAGAGCGCTCCGGATCGATCTACGATTATTGCCGCGGTGATCGCGGTCGTGGGGATCGTATCCCTAAGATTTGTAAGTTAGAGAGATTTAATTTCAAGGTCGAGAATCTCCAGCATCTCCTCTAGCCCTCCAGATGCAACGATGCTCTGTTGTGATTGATAGGTGTTTTGTTCATAGGCGATTTTTGTAGGCAGGTAGAGATATCCCGGACCGTTGGTCATATCTAAGAAGACAATCATGCGATTTGCATTTCTGCGTCTTAAATCTCGGGCCAGCTCCAAATAAGCCTCACCACCGTGAGCGATCACGATCGCATCTCCTAGCTGCCAGATCCAGACTGGATGCTTCACCGTTCCGTCGTCGGTGACGTAATCGATTCGAATTTCGTGTTGTTTTCTTATTCGAAAATTTAAAAAAACTTCAGTAGCGGTAAGTGGAGCCCAGGCAACTCGCATCTGCCCATCAGTCAGTAACTCCTTATGAGGCATCTCTACAAAAATCTTCTTGCGATTAAAGAGTTCATTGGGCTCTACCTTTGTGGGTAGCCACGAAGCGAGGTTTGAACCGGAAGTGATAACTTGGTCAAAGCGGAGTTCGCGCGATGGAGCAAGCATGCTTGCCAGCGTTGCCAATGTGGCATAGCCCAACATCTCGCCATTGCGATCTGCAACTGAAACATCACCGGAATACTGTTCTTTCGGTGCAACATTTCCGCAGGCACCAAGTAAAAAGAGCATTGGTGCATCGGTAGCTTCTACAACTAATTCTCGTGCTCTTCCTACATAATCAGGGCTGATTAAATCACTCTCCCAGCCAACTGAAGTTGGATGGCATCCATAATTAACAATTGTAAGAATAATCTTGCCACTCTGATCTGTTACTCGACCGACCACCAAAGTGTCATCTGGCTCTAATTCGGGGTTATAGCCAACAACCACCTGAGTTGATTCACCATCAGTTACCAAAAGATCGCGCACAGAGCCAAGAGCACACTTTCCATATGCCCAAGTCAAATCGGCTTTTTGCCGCGATTGCATTGCGCGTCTGCCAGCCGCAATCAAATCTGCAATTGTCTTTTCAATATAGCCTGCAACCAACTCGCCGCCTTCGCGAGCCGGTTCGTGGATACAAAAGGGAGGACCTTTATGTGTCTGACTTAAGTTAACAAGAATTGAATCGATATCAAGGTTTAGCTCCAGGGCCATCCGTGATCGAAAATTAACGACATCACATTGATGACAACCAATCCACCCAAGATCTAATCCAAAAATTAGCGAGAGATCTTTATCCCCATCACTGCTAATTGCAGTGACAGTTGCCTCCATCGGTTTATGGACTCCACGCGAGATTGCGCTCTTACTCTTTCCCCAAGGATTTGCTGAGATCCCAATTGGGGGAGTGATGTCGGCAGTTGCTACTCCGATTTGCAGGCGTGAGAGATATGAACCCTCACGATCTATCGCAGGTCTTGCCTCATTCATCTAGTTTTTAAATTTCGGCATTCGCGCAATCGCTGTTGAAACTTCATCAGTAATTAATTCAAGAGCGCCGACCTCAAGGAGTGTTTGCCAAGATTGATAACGAAAGCGCGTGTAAGCATCTGGTGTTGGGATGTACACATAACCCGGTCCATTGGTGCAGTTAAGTACAAAGATAACGCGGTCAGGATGCCTGCGTCTTAACTCCATCTGAAAATATGAATAAGCCTCACCAGGTTGCCCAACGATGATGGCATCGCCCCAAGCCCAGATCCAGACTGGATGTTTGGCTCTCTGATTTTCTAGCACGTAACCAGTTCGCAATTTTCTCGCTCGCGCTAAACGAGTTTCGCGCGCACCAGCATCGATATCTTTCCAACGCTCTTCTAACTCTTCAAAGGTAGGAAGATCTTGCAGTGGTACATCAATATCTAACCTGATTGCATTTGTGAAAGTAGAGCTATCAAATTTGAAATCTTCCCATTCACCAAGGAGTGCGCCAGATTCCACTCGACGCTTAAAGCGCATCGCGTTACCTGATGGAATCATCTTCTCTAGGACTGCAAGAGATGCGAATCCAAGAATTCGTCCATTCTTATCGGCAATCTCATGATCTCCAACATATCCATCGCGTGGCGCTAGATCTCCGGATGCGCCTTGAAGAAAGAGCATTGGTGCGCCAGTCTTTTGCTCAACCAATTCACGAGTAGCGCCAATAAAATCTGGCGAGACATCTGTATTTTGCCAAGCAAGAGTTGTTGGATGACAGGCATAGTTAACGATCGTTGCGATAATTTTTCCAGAAGCATCACTTACTCGCCCAACCGTGAGTGTGTCATCTGCAGCTACATCAGGATTAAAGCCGACGATATCTACTTCACCGCAGGGAAGTTCACGATTAACAGCAAGATCGCACTTTCCATACGCCCAGGTAAGAGTTGCTACAATGGCACCATCTTTAGCTTCTTTACACGCGCTAATCATCGCTTCGACTGCAAATTGATGATACGGCTCAAGCAATTCGCCACCTTCTAGATGAGCAACATCGCAAGCAGTATTTGGACCAGCATGAGTATGCGTAAGATGTAACTGAAGTTGATCTTCTTTGATTCCAAGACCGGCAATAACCTTACCGCGGATATTTAAATCATCTTTAACTCCCTGCCACCAACCCCAATCAACTGTTACTAGATAAAGCGGAGTTGATCCATGCAGTATTGCCAGAGCCGTTGTGGTTATATCGCGATGAAGTCCAGTCGCAACGTGTGATGCTGCTGCGCCCCAGCTGGCTGCTCTAATTCCGATAGGTGGATCGATATTGCGTTGGGCAACGCCGGCTTTGAGAGATGCGCTAAATGGATAGTGGAATAGTTTCTCACTTGGAGGCAGATCTGTGCTGCTGGTCTTAGGTATGACTCTTTTACTCACAGTTCATTCCTCCTCTTGTTAGATTTTCTTTAGCTCTTTATCAACAAAATCTGTGACAGCCTCGATACAACCTGGGGCTAATAAAGTTTGCCAGGCTTGATAAGCAGGTGCGTTATATGCAGAACGAATTGGTAAGTAGAAGAGCCCCGGTGCATTGGTGAGATTTACAACGAAGATGATTCGGCCAGGGTTACGTTTACGCAATTCTGTTTGGATAAATGAGTAAGCCTCACCAGGTTGGGCGACAAAAATAGCCTCGCCCCATTGCCAGATCCAGACAGGATGGGTAACTTCAGCGCCAGATTCATAACCAATCCGAAGTCGCGTTGCACGATTAATGCGTTCTTCAAGTGCATCGGCATCAATTCCCGCCCACTCTTCACGTAGTTGCTCGATGTTCTTCCACTCTTTAACGCGCACCGGAACATCTACCCGATATTCTTTTGCATCACTTGAGCCAGAGACTTTCTCTTCGTTCCATTCACCCAGCAGAGCGCCAGATTCCACGATGCCATTCCATCTCAAACCGCATCCAGGAGATTGCATCGCCTTTAGCGTGGAGAGAATTGCATGTCCTAAAATTGCGCCATTGCGATCGGCGAGTGCTGTGTCACCACTGTATTGATTGCGTGGAGAAAGTTCACCGGATGCACCCTGCAAAAATAACATTGGAGCGCCAGTTTCTGCTTCGACAAGTTTTCGCGCCATACCAATGTAATCCGGGGATATTGCCATGTTGTCCCAGGCAAGAGTTGTTGGATGGCAGGCATAGTTTGCAATCGTTGCAATTATTTTTCCATCACGTGTTGAAACCCGACCGACGGTGAGTGTGTCATCAGCAATTATCTCTGGATTAAATGCAACTACTTCAGCTGAACCGCAAGGCAGATCTCTATTTACCGCCAAGTCACAGTGACCATATCCCCAAGTGATATCTACATCTGTAATCTTCGATCCCGCTTCGATACAGGCATCGATAGTCTTTTTAATTATCGACTCTCTAAATTCTGGAATTAACTCAGAGCCATCTTTCTTTGCTCGGTGGATGCAGGGCATCGGCACAGCATGTGTATGGCTAGATGAGAAGAGGATTTGATCGCGGCTTACACCAACGCCCTTTGCAATTCCATTGAGCATATCGTCGGCACATTCGGCACAACCTAGAACGCAGAGATCAATTCCTATGATATAGCTTCGGCGCGCATCGCTATCTTCACGAGCGATCGCGGTTAAGAAGAGACCGATATGAATACTCTCTGAGCGAGATTTCTTAGCTGCTCCCCAAACGCCTGATGCGATTCCGACTTTTGGAGTGAACTCTCGCTGGGCAACACCTGCGCGAAGTGAACTCATCGCCTCGCACCAATGGGTTATCGAAGGAGCAAGGCTTGCATTAGGTGAATCAGTTGATGCCATGTAATTCTCCTGTCCTAGATCAATACTAGGCGTTCACCTCACGTTGGCAATAGGTTCATGAGGTGAAATTTTCCCCTTTCCCGTTTGCATTTCCAGGAACTGGCAGAGAAGTTGCAGCCGAAACTGGAGTTGCATCAATTAAGTAATCACGCATATCCACTAGATGTAGTAAGTACATTTGCACCGCAAAGCTAAGGCTCAAGAAAATCACTTGATATCTGCTAATTCTTGAAAAGTCACCATTTAGTAAATGGAAGCGGCACAAAGTAAAACCTGGTTGGGTTAACTTCCGGCTTATAGGGCGATTCTTCTTTAATTTTATAGACGACGATCAAATTATGAGCGACCCACAATTGGTGGCACGAACCGGCGCTCCTCTTCTGTGCCGGCGCGTAGGAAATCGAAGTCGCAACCCTCATCTGGCTGAAGTACATGCGCTTGGTAAAGTGCGGGCCACCCTCGCAGATGGCTATTTCGCGTTGACGTCGCGACACTTTTACGTCGCACCAATTCGGTCTCTGAAATCTGCACATTCAAGATTCCATTCGCTACATCTAGTTCTATAAGATCCCCATCGCGCACCAAACCGATCACTCCGCCGATTGCACCTTCTGGCGAAACATGGAGAATGCAAGTGCCAAATGACGTGCCGCTCATTCGCGCATCAGTGACTCGGACCATATCCACGACACCTTGCGCCGCAAGTTTCTTAGGGATTGGGATCATTCCCCATTCGGGCATTCCAGGAACACCAACCGCTCCACAGCCAGTCAGAACAAGGACGCTATTTTTTGTTACGACTAATTCGGGATCGTCAATTCTTTCACGCATGTCAGAGTAGCTATTAAAAACAACTGCCGGACCAGCATGTTTCAATAAATCTTGTGAGGCCGCGGAAACCTTAATGACCGCGCCATTCACGGCGAGATTTCCAGAGACCACTTCAAATGCCCCGGTCTTTTGAAGAGGATCATCAACTGAACGTATCGCAGCAGCTGAAATCCTCTTGGGTGTGATGTGCTCGCCTAATGTCTTTCCAGTCAGAGTTACGGCATCTAATTCGAGAAGATTCCGCAGTTCGTAAGCTAGGGCGGGCAGCCCTCCAGCTTCATGAAAATCTTGGATTAATCCTTTGCCAGATGGCTCAACATCTGCCAGTAATGGAACGTTCTTACCCAACTTAGCAATGTCGCTCAGAGATAATTCCCCGCCGATACGTCCAGAAATAGCAATTAGATGAATGAGTGCATTTGTTGATCCACCGCAAGCGTGTAGCACTCGAACGGCATTGCGAAATGCTCGTGGTGTCATGATGTCAGAGGGCAAGATCTGTTCATTTACAAGTCTCACAATTTCAACTCCGGAATCGAACGCTGCGACTTTTCGAGCCGAGTTTCCCGCAGGGATTGTGGAAGTGCCAGACAGGGTCATTCCCAGCGCCTCCACCATAAGTGCCACTGACGACGCGGTACCCATGGTGTTACAAGAACCTAGTCCACAATTCAGGCAACTTTCAAATGTGCGCCATTCATCCTCAGAAATTCTTCCCGCACGAAAATCCGCCCACATTCGCCAAAGATCTGTTCCAGTTCCAATTCGTCTTCCTTGATATATCGATGCTGGTCTAGCACCTGCGGTGAACATAATTGTTGGAAGATTAGAACTCGCCGCACCCATCAGCGCGCCGGGTACGCTCTTATCGCAATTCGCAAGTAAAACAACGCCATCTAGAGGATACGACCGAAGGTATTCCTCTACCTCCATCGAAAGCAAATTACGATATAACATTGCGCTTGGTTTCATCAAATCTTCGCCAAGTGACATCACTGGGAATACCATCGGGATTCCACCGGCCTGCAGGATGCCAGCTTTGATATCACTAATATGCTCGCGCAAAGGATAGTTGCATGGATTGAGCTCACTCGAAGAATCGGCAATTCCTATAATTGGTCGGTCATTGTTTGGTTCGAGATTAAAACCCATAGAGGCCATCACAACACGATGAGATAGTGCAACCTCGTCGTTGCCATCAAACCATTCACTACTTCGCAAAATCCGTTTGGTGGGCCTGACTGGATTCATATTAATAGCTCATCTGCCCGCATAAATTTATCCGTTCAGTACTGCCAAACTTCTTTCGGTCGCATCAGTATTAGGGAAGTTAGAGGGGAAGTCAACGATTTGGCACCAATTCCGAGGAATCGGCGAATTCGAAGAATTTGGATATGGCTTCGCCTCAAAAATTCGCTTTGATATCCAATTATGGAGCTATTCTTGGTCACTCTTCGAGTAGGTTTCATCAAGCAGTATCATCCATTGGTGTTGCAGTTCTGGCTATTTTTATAAGAGGAGTCAAGAGTGAAAATCACTCAAATCACCACAACAATTGTTAATGCCAAAATGCGAAATTGGGTGATAGTTCGTGTCTTTACTGACGTACCAGGGTTGATAGGAATAGGTGAAGCCACAGTCGAGTTTCAAACAAATGGCGTCGTAGGCGCGATAGCAGACTTGGCTCCTCTCATACTTGGAAAAGATCCTCGCGATATTGAACGAAATTGGCAGATTCTTTACCGCCATCCATTTTTTAAAGGTGGGGTTGTAACAATGTCCGCCTTGAGTGGAATAGATCAAGCGCTATGGGATATAACGGCGAAAGATCAAAATGTTCCACTTTTTAGATTACTTGGTGGCTTAGCCAGAGATAGCGTCAGAATGTACGACCACCTTGGAGGTGGTGACGCTGATTCAGTCTATAACGCAGATACAGCAGATTCATTTCGGGAGAAGATGCAGAAAAGCATTGACGATGGTTTTACAGCGGTAAAAATCTTGGCAGTCCCGAAATCCGCTCCATTGGGAAATGCAGCAATGTTGCGTCATGCCGAGGCTTTAATGGAATCTGCCCGCGAGACGGCTGGACCAGATATTGACATTATGATTGATTTTCATGGCCGAACTACTGCCGCAGGTGCGATTGAGTACGCGCGAGTTTTTGAAAAATTTGATCCGTTCTTTTTAGAGGAAGTAGTTCAACCCGATCATTTCGAAGCGATGAAACGCGCCCGATTAGGTATTAATGTGCCTCTTGCTAGTGGTGAAAGGCTTTTAACCAGATTTGACTTTTTGCCACTTCTGCAAAATGGATTAATTGATGTAGCACAACCTGATGTCTGTCACGCTGGGGGAATTTCTGAGGTGCGTCGCATTGCATCACTCTGTGACACATTTGGAGTCACAATGGCTCCGCACAATCCTTTAGGACCGATTGCGACGATGGTCAATGTTCATTTGGGATTGACGATACCTAACTTCCTCATTCAAGAGGTTATGAGATCGGATGTTTCCTGGCGTGGCGATGTCTTCATTGGAGTACCTGAAATCAAGAATGGATTTATCTATCCACCCTCAGCGCCAGGCATAGGAGTTGATATCGATGAGGTCGAGGCGTTAAAGCACCCTTTTGAGAGTGTCAACCCTGTTCAATGGTTCAATGAGGATGGATCAACAGCAGACTGGTAGCCAGCCGAATCACATTTGGTAGACCCCAACGACTGCCTTGACATGCGCGCTGGGGTTCTTCACTAAGGCGATGCAAATGAAGAACTCCATTCTCAACCTAGATTAGGAAGGAAACTAATGCGCGCCTTTGTTTTAAAGGATTTTAATGAAATGGTCGTTGAAGAAATACCCAATCCTTCACCGAGTTCGGGTGAGATACTCCTTCAAATTCACTCCACGGGAATCTGCGGTTCTGATCTTCGCGGGTACACCGGTGCTAGTACGGGATCTATGTGATACTTATGGCAACGATGGCTTGGTAGTAATCGGGACTTGGCTGGTAGCCAAGTCCCTTTTGCTTTCCCGCACGATTCCTTGAAGTATGCAATAATTACGTTCTGTTTGTTTGGTAATAATTAGGACTTGGTGAAAACTGAGTCCTTTTTGCTTTCTGTAATCAATTTTCAATCACAGGTTCGTTAGAGCTCGCATTTCGATAGTCGATAAAGACTTAACTTCACCCTCGTGTTGGGGGCTCTTTCTATTTTTGACTCGGCTTATAGGGGAGTTTCATGAGAATTTTATATGATTTTTCGTATGCTGAGATTAGGCAGCTCGAATGGTTGACCTCATTTCGATCAACTGTCAGACTCGCAATCAAGAGTTCACGCTGAAATACGCAGGTTCATCAATATAGATTCTTACATCAGTCGTTCAATCAAATGAGACTGAGCACACTGTTCGAGAAGAGCGCTGCAAGTGCTCACTTAAGGACACAAGATGATCAGAAAGCCAACAGGAGAGGCCATGCGTATGAAAGCGCAAGAAGTATTTTGCTTAATAAGCCACGTAAGAAGCCCTCGATGAACCAGGTTATTAGAGGCGTTTCAGTACCAAAGATTGGGTTAGGCACGTGGGAACTCAGCGGCGACGAATGCGTCGAGACGATTCGCCAGGCCGCTGAGATCGGCTATCGCCACTTCGACACTGCTGTGCGATATGCAAACGAGGAGAGCGTGGGCACGGGGCTCGCACAGACGGGTCTGCCACGAGATGAACTATTTGTCACAACGAAGGTGTGGATCACTGACCTTGCAAAGGAATCTATCAATGAGGTGGTGGGGCAATCACTTGATCGTCTGCGTCTGGATTACGTAGATCTCCTACTTATACATTGGCCATCTCCACATTTCACGGTGCAATACACTGTTGAGTCGCTATCGATTGCAAAGACGGCTGGCCAAGCACTCAACATCGGCGTGAGCAACTACCCGCCCAAACTACTTCGTGATGCACTTTCACATGCAGATGTTTTCTGCAATCAGATCGAATTTCATCCATACCTTAATCAGGACAAGATTTTCGCCATGGCAATTGAACACGAACTGCTCGTTACAGCCTATGCCCCTCTTGCGATTGGACGAGTGTCGACTGAGCCACTTCTGCTTGCAATTGGCGCCAAGTATGGGAAGAGTGCTGCGCAGGTGGCTTTGAGATGGATCTGCGATCATCCGAATGTTATCGCTGTGCCGAAGTCTCGCTCAAAGAATCGCTTGATCGAGAACTTCAATATTTGGGATTTCGCTTTGTCCCAGGAGGAAACTCAGTCGATTACAGAACTTGCGTGTGGCCTGCGTATCTACGACGAAGAATGGGTTGCTGACTGGGAAGACGGATCACATGGACCACGCACAGCCCTGCGCACCACAACACTCAACTAATTTCAACCAACCACCAGAGTAGATGGAGAAGAAAATGCTTAAAGTAGCTGTGGTCGGAGCTGGATACATGGGATCCCTGCACGCATCGTGCATCGCAAACAACCCACGCGCCAAATTAGTAGCGGTCGTCGACATTAATGCCGCCGCTGGTAACGCTCTTGCAGAGCGATACGGTGCGCGATACTTGCCTTCAGTAGCCGATGCTCTAAATGCTGAAATCGATGCTTTCATAGTCGCCCTTCCCGATCGATTACATGTTGCGGCGGCAGTCGAGATACTTCAAGCCGGGCGCCCTGTCCTTGTTGAAAAGCCACTGGCAGATACCTTGGAGGGTGCCCGGGCTATCGCCTCTGCCGCTGGCGCAACGAGCTCTCGCGTTATGGCCGGACACATTCTCCGTTTCGATCCCCGTTATGCCGCCGCAGCGCAGTCAGTGCGGCGCGGAGATATTGGAGAAGTCGTCCACGTTACAGCGGGACGATTTGGTACGCGCAACATCGGTATGAAACTCAACGGTTCGAGCTCTGTCTGCTTCTACATCGGCGTTCACGACGTCGATGCAATTCAGTGGATCACAGGAGCCAGAATCGAGCGGGTCTACTCCAGATCGGTCTCAAAGATAATGCCGAACCAAGGAGTTGACTCTGAGGATGCAATCCTGAGCACGCTAGAGCTAAGCGGTGGAGCTATCGGAAGCTTGTTTAACGGATGGTCCCGCCCCGATCACGGCCCCTTCGTTATAGATGGACGTTTTGAATTAGTGGGCACTGAGGGCACTCTCGAGATTGACGTGCGCGATCATGGTCTGCGCATACTCGGACCGGATGGCTATCGTATTCCGGATGGACTTCATTGGCCCGAGGTCAACGGTCACATTGTCGGTGACTTAGCGGCCGAGGTCGACCACTTTCTCTCATGCATCATTTCGGGCGCACCCTTCGTTCAAGCGATCGAAGAGGCAATGGGAGCCGTGGCTGTAAATGACGCGATTCTTCGCTCTGTTCTTAGCGGAATTCCGGAATCTGTGGAAAGTATTTAGAGCGCTCTGCATCCGATTTGCCCCAAAGTGATTCACTTTTTACTTCACTATTTACTGTTTAACTCTTACTTCTCATCGCCTTTTAATTAAGTTGATGGCTTGATGTGATGTATTCTGCATACTATGGCCTGGTTTCTACTTTCAATTGCAATTGTTGCTGAGATAGCAGGAACGCTATTCCTAAAAGCTAGCGACGGGCTTAGCAAGTTATGGCCCTCAATAGGAGTTGCCCTGGGTTATACAACCGCCTTCTCACTCATGGCTATCTCACTTAAGAAACTTGATGTTGGTATCACATATGCCATTTGGTCTGGAGTTGGAATCATGGGAGCGGCCATTGGTGGCCTCATTTTCTTT
>Ga0049083_10000433_pt1 | contig 14719 bp, 11 predicted proteins | sample GreLakmeMI27MSRF_FD_66719 | JGI IMG/M metagenome (GOLD analysis project Ga0049083, IMG submission 66719) | Freshwater lentic microbial communities from great Laurentian Lakes, MI, USA - Great Lakes metaG MI27MSRF | ecosystem: Environmental > Aquatic > Freshwater > Lake | place: Great Lakes...
TCCTGGTGTTCACCGTTTAAAAATTGATGAAAATAAAAAGGTTATAACTGCATTCCAAGGTGCTACGTCCGCTAATTCATATTGGTTAGTAGGCGCTGCAACACCAGGTGGATGGTCTTGGTCAGGGACTAATGAATCAGAGTTAGGTTTAATTTCTCCCGGAGTTTATGAAGCTGTAATTAGAATGAACCCAGCCGGTGATGCCAACTTTAGAGTTTGGTTAGCTAATGATGGCGGGGATAGTTGGGGCTCCCCAAACAGAAATTACCCTTCTTATATAAATGATGGATATACAATTGATTCGGAACTAGTAAATGCTAATGATGGAGATTCAAATTTTAAATACATAGGACCAGATGCCGTAAGGAAATTTAGAGTAAATACAAACACAAAAGTTATATCAGTAGATTAATTATTAAAAATTTTAAAAAATGATGGACTGAGAATAATTTTATTCTCAGTCCATTTTATATCTTTCAAGCTATGAAAAGAAATTATTTTATTCTGATACTTCTGGTAGTTTTTTCTTATGTGTCTTTAGGACAAGTAACAACATCTCCAACTACAGTTCTCGCAGATCAGCCAGTTACAATTACGTTTAATAAAACCGGAACAGAATTAGCTCCCTATACAGGAATAATTTATGCCTACATAGGCGTTACCGTTAATGGAGTTGCATTTCAAAACATTAAAGGCAGTACTAATTTTGTTAGTCCGCTACATCCTCAGTTGACACAAGTCGGTACTTCTTCAAATTACACCTTATCAATTACACCAGATTTATATACGTATTTTGGAGTACCAATTACCAGTTCAATAACACAGATTTGTATTGTTTTTCGATCAGCTGATGGTGCTTTGCAATCCAGACCAGATATTTTCATTCCTGTAGGTGCTTTTCAATATACTTTAACAGCACCATTATTAAATAGTAGTAATATAATAACAAGTGGTTCAAACTTTCTTATTACCGCAAACAATACTAACGGAAATGCTACTTATCAATTATTTGTTAATGGTTCAACCACAGCTTTAAACACGCAAACTACAGCTTCATATTCATTTACAGATACAAATGTTACTGTGAATAAAAATTATGAACTAAAAATTACGCAAGGAATTACAACCTTTACAGCTAAATTTTCCGTTGTAATTAATGGGACTCCTGTAGTGTCAGCATTAATACCCGCCGGATTGGTTGATGGTATCAATTATAATATCTCAGACCCTACCAAGGCAACTTTAGTTTTGAACGCGCCACTCAAAAGTTTTGTCTACGTTGCCGGAAGTTTCAATAACTGGCAACCCACATCAGCGTATGCAATGAAAAAAGATAACACCTCTGGTTCTACAAAATTTTGGTTAGAATTAACAGGTCTAACTCCTGGACAAATCTATACCTATCAATATTGGGTTTGCGATGTTGTTAATTTACCTTTGGGCTCTCCAGCTATAGTAAAAACAGCCGATCCTTTTTCAACATTAGTTTTATCCCCTTTTGATGACCCTGAAATTCAAACACTTGGAGTTTTCCCTAACCTCCCAACATATCCTGTTGGGCAGGAAAGAGAAGTGTCTGTTTTACAAACGGGGGAAAATAATTTGTTTTCATATAATTGGAGCACGGCTACAACAAACTTTGTTAAACCAAATAAAAAAGATTTAGTTTTTTATGAAGTACTAGTTCGTGATTTTGATTCTAGAAGAACCTATCAGGATTTAATTGATAAAATAAATTACTTCAAAAATTTGAAAATAAATGCAATTAAGCTAATGCCTGTAATGGAGTTTGAAGGGAATATGAGCTGGGGTTATAACACAGTATATCACATGGCCTTGGATAAACGATATGGACCGCCTGCAAAGCTTAAAGAGTTTGTTGATTTATGTCATCAAAACGGTATAGCCGTGATTTTAGATTTGGCTTTAAACCATGTTTTTGGACGCTCACCACTCGAAAGAATGTGGATGCTTGATTCAGATAATGATGGCTGGGCAAATTCAACTGGTTTTAGGACATCTACCGAAAATCCTTACATTAATCAGGAAGCCAAACATTCATATAATGTGGGTAGTGATCTTAATCATTTTAGAGAAACGGGTCCTGGAGGAAACGTAACAAATACCTACTCCACTCGAACTATTCAATATTGGATTAACGAATTTAAAATAGATGGTTACAGATGGGATTTAACCAAAGGATTTACTAATTCATGTACCTCTATGGATGAAGCATGTACCAATAGTTATCTCACTGATAGAGTTGCCAAAATGAAATGGTACGCAGATAATCAGTGGGCTGCCGATCCAAACTCCTTGGTGATTTTTGAGCATTTAGGAACAGGGGGTTCTGCATCTGAAGAAGTAGAATGGGCTAATTACCTGAGAAGTGGAGATAGTAAAGGCATAATGCAATGGCGTAAAATGATAGATCCCTATGCTAATTTGCTTAAAGGAAATTATGCTGATTTATCGGGTGTAACGGATCCTTCTAATAGAATGATAGGTTATGCAGAAAGTCATGATGAAGAAAGAGTAGTATATAAAGCGCTTACAGAAGCAGGACAAACTCAAGGGAACTTGTTTAAAGTTCATCAAAGACTTCCTGCCATGGGAGCTGTTTTATTTTTAGTTCCAGGACCAAAAATGATCTGGCATTTTGGAGAATTGGGCTGGGATAAATCTTTATGGACATGTAACAATGGTAATGTTTCTTTTTCAAATCCGGATTGTAAATTAGACACCAAGCCGCAACCACAATGGAGTGAAAATTGGTTACAAGATGCCAATAGAAGTACTGTTTATAATGCTTGGGCGAAAATGATTGATCTTAAAAAGTCTGAAGCAGTTTTTGAAAACGGTCAATTTTCTTGGAATCTATCAGCAACGGGTAGCCCAAGATTAGATGTTTGGACTTCTACTACGCAAACCGCTAATCTAAGCTATGTTTTTGTTAGGACTAATTTTTCAGATAACACCCTAAATACTTCTGGAGGTTTTCCATTTACAGGGACTTGGTATAATTTAATGGATAATTCTCCTGTTAGTGTAAGTTCTACGAATCAAAATATTTCTATAGAGCCAGGGGGTTACCGAGTTTATGGGAATTTGCCAGCAGCTCTCAGCACCCAAGAGTTTGATGTCATCAGTAATTTAAGTATTTACCCCAATCCATCCACTGGAACTTTTATTATAAATCAATTTGTTACAAATGTTGAAATTTTTTCTTTAACGGGTCAGTTAGTTAGAACATTTCAAAATAAATTAGAGAATGATGTTTATGAAATTTCTGATTTAAAAACAGGCATCTATATGGTTAAAGTTACGGATGTAAATAGCAATATTGCCACCTTAAAATTAATCAAACAATAAAAAGCAAAATTAATATTCACTGATTTTAAGCCATACTTAGTGTGGCTTTTTTTTGTAAATTTATGGGCTATAAAAAATTACTAGTATACAATTACAATGAGTCAAGCAATTTCTGGATTTTCAAAACTAACAAAAGAGGAAAAAATAAATTGGATTGCTAATCATTATTTTTTAGATCCAACATCTGGGCTAGGAATAATAAAGCAATATTGGAATGAGGATACAAAACTTCAACAACTTCATGATGATTTTATAGAAAATACAATTTCCAATTTTTATTTACCTATGGGAATTGCACCAAATTTTTTGATTAATGACTCTTATTATACCGTTCCAATGGTTATTGAAGAAAGCTCTGTTGTAGCTGCCGCCTCAAAGTCGGCAAAGTATTGGAGCGAACGGGGGGGATTTAAGGCTACTGTTATAAGCACAGAAAAAGTGGGTCAAGTTCACTTTCTTTTTAATGGAAGTTCATCAAAACTTACTGTTTTTTTTAATTTAATTAAAGATTCTTTATTAGCATCTACAGCATTATTAACTACAAACATGATTAATAGGGGAGGCGGAATCACTTCAATAGAACTTCGTGATAAAAGTCTTGAGTTAGAAAATTATTATCAATTGCATGTTACATTTGAAACTATTGATAGTATGGGCGCTAACTTTATCAATTCATGTTTGGAACAGCTCGCTAAGACATTTAAAGAGGAAGCCCATTCTTATATTGACTTTAATTCAAAAGAAAGGGATATAACAATTGTGATGAGTATTCTCTCAAATTATGTTCCTAATTGCCTGGTTCGTGCCGAAGTTTCATGTCAGGTATCCGAGTTGGCAGATAAAAAAATAACGCACCCTGAATTTTTTGCAGAAAAATTTGTGCAAGCTGTTAAGATTGCAGAAATCGAAACATTTCGTGCCGTTACCCATAACAAAGGAATTATGAACGGCGTAGATTCTGTAATATTGGCAACCGGAAATGATTTCCGTGCTGTGGAGGCAGGAGTCCATGCTTATGCAGCAAGGAATGGGAAGTATTCTAGTTTATCACATGCAAAAATTGAAAATGGCGTATTTTCCTTTTGGATGGAAATCCCATTAGCTCTTGGAACGGTTGGAGGTTTAACATCTTTACATCCTCTCGTAAAAGTTGCCCTAGAAATCTTGGGGAAACCCTCTGCAAAACAATTAATGCAGTTGGCGGCCGTGGTTGGTTTAGCTCAAAATTTTGCTGCTTTGCGATCTTTAACTACAACAGGAATTCAAGAAGGTCACATGAAAATGCATATCAATAATATTCTCAATCAGTTTCAAACTACTTCTGAAGAAAGAAAAATAATTAAAGCCCATTTTGAGGGCAATTCAATTTCGCATGCGGCGGTTGTAAATTTTATTGAGAAATTAAGAAAATAAGCTGCATCTATTTTATAAAATAAATCTGTGTATTCGTGGCAAAAAAAATGAAACAAACTTTTTACAGTAACGGAAAACTACTCATCACTGGAGAATATTTAGTACTTGATGGAGCCAAAGCTTTTGCATTACCAACAAAGTATGGTCAGAATTTAGTTGTAGAAGAAGCTCAGGGGCAAATAATTCACTGGCAGAGTTTTGATAGTGATGGCAGTGTATGGTTTGATGATGTTATTTCTTTTGAATCAATAATTAAAAATGAACGTTTTGAGGATTCAAAAGCTATAAAAAACACATTAATTGAAATATTACACATAGCTTATTTGATGAATTCTGATTTTATAAACGCCTCAAAAGGATATCATATTAAGACCGAATTAACTTTTCCAAAAAAATGGGGTTTAGGAACCTCATCAACGCTAATTAATAATATTGCTCAATGGTTAGGAATTGATGCATTTGAGCTATTAAAAAGAAGTTTTGGGGGTAGCGGTTACGATATAGCCTGTGCTCAAAACGGGAGTCCGATTAGCTATCAGCTGGTAAATGACAAACCCATTGTTGAAAGGGTTGATTTCAAACCCTCTTTTACTAATAAACTGTATTTTATTTATCTTAACAAAAAGCAAAATAGCAAAGCTGCTATTGCTTCATATTATGGTAAATCTGCAAATGATTCAGTTGCTTTGAAAACTATAAACGGAATTACAGAATCTGTAATTAAAGCAGAAACATTTCAAGATTTTATTAGCGCAATTGAAAAGCACGAAATTGAACTCAGTGCAATTCTAGAACTACAAACAATAAAAGAGTCCCTATTTCCAGATTTTAAGGGTGTAATAAAGAGTCTTGGTGCTTGGGGAGGAGATTTTATTTTGGCTGTTTCGATTATAAATCCCACAAAGTATTTTGAAGATCGCGGTTTTGAGGTTATCATTCCATATGATAAAATGATATTATAAAACAAAGCCGATGCAATTGCATCGGCTTTGTTTTTAGTACAGATGTTGAATTCCTAATAGAAATCGGCTCTGTTATCTTCTATGTCTGAGTCTTCTTTTATTGCTTGTAAAAATCTACCAGCATTGCCAACAGCTTGTTGTTTTAATTTAGCTACAAAATCATCATACTTTTTAATTGCGGGTGCTTTAGTAACTAATTTAGTAGCTATTACATATACCCCGGAACTTCCAATAATTGGCTTAGATATTTTTCCTGCTTTACTAGATAACGCCATTCCAACTATTTTAGGTTCAAAACCAGCGCCTGGAATATTTGCACTTTCTAAAGTTAAATCTGCAGCATTCATTACAGTAACTTTGTTGTTTTTAGCAATAACAGCAAGTGATTTGCCGTTCATTTTAGCTTCAATTTTAGCTGCTTTCTTTTTGTTTTTTAGTATAGGCTCAACCTGTGCTCTCGCTTCTTCAACAGTCATTAATCCCTTTGAAGCAATACTTTTTAGTTTAGCAATTACATGGCCAACATTTGTAATTTCAAATCGCTTGATACTTCCAACTTTGGTATCACCCTCAAAAGCCCACTTAACAATCTGTCTTTGATTGGTTAGAGTCCCAAAACTCTCATCAGTAGCTTTTACTCTAACTGCTGGACTGGAATTAAGTTTAGATTGTTTTACTAATTTAGCAAAATCATTCTTCTCAGCGTCCATTTCAAATTTGGTAGCTTGAATATATATTTTATTATTAGTTGCTTCTGATGGCTCAATTTTTTGAGCAATTGTAGCTAATTTAACAGCATCCTGTTTGTCAGTTACATTAATGATATGATATCCAAATTCGGTTTCTACAAACCCTATTTTTCCAACAGGGTTATTGAAAGCAAAGTCGTTAAAAGGCTTCACCATTTGGCCTGGACCAAAAAACCCTAAATCACCACCTTGCTGAGCCGAAGAATCATCAGAATTTGTCATAGCTAACATTTGGAACATTCCTGGATTAGCATTTGCTTGTGCTAATAAACTTTCAGCTTTAATTTTTGCTTGATCTTTCGTTCTCTTTTCTTTTTTGTTTGGCACTTTAGTTCCTTCCCAACTAATTAGTATGTGACTAGCTTTTACTTTAGCACCCACTTTTTTCCCCATTCCTTTGGATATACAATAATAGTTACCTTTCATATAGGGGCCATAAACGGCTCCTGCAGGCAAATTATATAAAGCTTCAGCATGCTCTACTGGCAAATCTGTTTTTGAAATATAGGAAGAATCAAATGGCATATCTGAATTTTTATTTACAAAATCAGCATTATCTGAAACGGATTTAAATCCTTGTAAGGTGTCATTTTTTCCTGTTTCTTTGTTATAACTGATGCTTGGTAGTAAAAGAGCGTCAACACTCTTTTTAATTTCAGCTTCGTCTTGCGCCGATGGTTTTTCAGGAATTAAAATAAACTCCAATTCTCTTGATCCTTCCGATTTGAATTTCTTCTCCTTGGTATTCATATATGCCGTAATCTCTTCATCGGTAACTTTAACATCACCATCTTTAATGGTTGTAAACGGCACCATCACGTAGTCAAAGCTAGTCTTGTTAGATTCTGCTTCATATTTAAATTTCCCCTCGGTTTGAGTAACGTACATGCCGCCTTTAATCAAGGAATTATAAATATCATATTTCGATCTCAATTCGGCATTTTTTTCTTGCTCATTCAGCATTTCCATGCCATTGGGAATTTGTTTGAAATAATCTTTAAACTTTTTTAAATCAAATTTACCAGCAGCATTTAGAAACATTTGATTAGCGCCAATGTTTTGATCCGATTTAAATCCTTCAATTATATGTTTTTCGCCCACTCGGATCCCCAGTTTTTCAAATTCACTATTAAGTAAAGCAATTTGAATTTCTTGATTCCAAACCTGACTAGATGCCTGCATAGTGGTCATAGTTTGTCCTTGATTTTGAGAATTTTTTTCGGTATTAGCCACCTTTACTCTAAACTCTTCAAATGAAATATCTTTTCCATTAATGCTCCCTACGTCTTTTGACAAACTTTTAAATCCTTTCGTGAACAAGTCTTGAACAACAAAAGCTAATAAAGCAAATCCTATGGCTAATAGTAATAAGCCCGAACGATTTCTGATTTTTGATAAAACTGCCATTTTTAATTAATTTAATTTTTATTCAGTTTGCGAAAATACAACTATATGTGAAATAATAATAATCACTTAGTTATAATTTTAAAGTTTTTTAGAAATTATTCTAACACAGTCAAACTAACCAATTCAATTTTTTTATTAGTTGCTTCTTTTATTTCAAATAAAAAGGGATTGCATGTTATTTGAGCGCCCTTTTTTGGTATTTCCTTGGTGAAATCTACAATAAATCCACCTAGTGTTTCGTAAGAATCACTTTCGGGAATGTTTAATTTATAGGTTTCATTCAAATAATGAACATCTAAACGTGAAGAAAATAAATAAATTGATTCTCCTACTTTCTTCTCAACCAGTTCCTCGGAAAAGTCGTGTTCGTCTTCTATCTCACCAAATAATTCTTCAACGATATCTTCAATAGTTACAATGCCTGATGTTCCTCCATACTCATCTAGAATAACAGCGATGCTTTTTCGTTTTTTCGTTAGTAAATTCATAGTGTCTTTTATGAAAATTGTCTCCGGCACAAATTCTACAGCTATCATAATTGATTTGATGCTTTTGGGTTTTTTGAATAGTTCAAATGAATGCACATAGCCAACAATATCGTCTAAGGTATTGTTGTAAACTAGAATTTTTGAATATCCTGTTTTGACAAATAGCGCTCTCAAATCCGATATAGAACTATGAATATCTATTGCGACTAATTCTGTGCGCGGGGTCATTATTTCTCTTGCTTTTACACCCGAAAATTCTAAAGCATTTTGGAATATTTGAATTTCAGAATCAACGCTTTCATGATCTTGCACCGAATCCATTTGCTCTGAAATATAATTTCCGAGCTCTATTTTACTGAATGATAAATTAATTTGATCGCCTTGGGTTTTAAAAAACTTTCTCAAGACGAAATCAGAAACCCAAATTAAAAAAGATGATATGTAGTAGAAGAGTTTAAAAAAAAAATAGGCGGGAAGCGCAAATAATTTTATAAAGGCATTGGCATATATTTGAAAAAAAACCTTGGGTAAAAATTCTGCTGTTATTAAAATAATAAAAGTTGAAATACTCGTTTGTAACAATAAATTTGAAAAGTCAGTAAAATTAAGATTAAGTTTTTCAAACCAATTCATCAATAATTCCCCCATAAAAAAACCATAAACAACCATTGAAATATTATTGCCAACAAGCATAGTAGCAATAAACTTTGATGGATTTTGGGTTAGTTTTTTTAATATTTTGGAAATAAAATCATCTTGTTTTTTTTCTATCTCTAGATATATTTTATTTGAAGAGACAAAGGCAATTTCCATTCCCGAGAAAAATGCAGAAAGAATTAAACATAAAATGATTATTCCAACTTCCATGGATTAGGGTTTTTTATTTCGAGCGTCAAATTTTTTTGCAAATTTTCTTCGAAAGAAAAAAAGAAAAATACAAACAGCAGCTAATAATCCGCTTATAGTATAGTTTTCGTTTGATTGCCATTTTAGATAGGTATCTATACCAAAAATAATTCCGGCAAGTAGATAGGCGTATTGGGTAAATCTTAAATAATTCATAGTTATTATTCTGACTGGATTTCTCCAGCTATTTTTTGTGAGTTAATTTTTTTGAAATCTTTGCTAAAGTCAATTCCTTCTCCAAAAGACACTCCTTTAGAAGATGTAAATTTAAATTTTTTTTCTGTGAAAAACCATTCATTTTTTTGATTGTAGTACAATTGATCAGTTTCAAGTAATTCGCCACTTTGGTTTGATATCTTAACATTGTCTTGTAAATCTATAATATTCGTATTTTTGTAAGATACCGCATACTTAGCGTCTACATAAGTTTCTTTCCCATTTTTATCATATAATGTTAAATGTATGCCTTTTGGAAACTCTGTAAAAGGGTATTTTACTGTGGCATAATCCCTCATTTTTGGACTTATTAAATTTGCGGTTATTCTCCCAGAATCGGTGTATTTTAGGTTAATGCCCTCTGCATCGCCACTTGGTGAAAATTCAGAAAAACCCATTTTTTGAACCTCCCGAAAATTACTCTCGCAACTAATTGTTATAATGCCAAAAAAAAGTAATAATAAAAAAGGGACACTATTTTTGGTAAGTGAAATCATTATTCTGAAGGAAAAGTAATAGTTTCATTAATCCAACACCCAATAGTTATGGAATTTCCATTTAATTTGGCTTTCGTTATTTCTTGAGTACTTATTGCATTGGGTTCAAAATCTTTTATCAATTTATCAGCAGTGGGTTTTAACCTCGGTTCGTTAACGCCTACTTTTTTTAGGGTTTGAATTCCTAAATAATAAATAGCCTTTTTTTCAAGTTCATTTTTTCCACAATTGTTTGCGCTATTCGCATATTGTTGGGCTAAGAATATATATGCTTTTCCCATTTTTGGATCTGCAATTATTGCTTTGTTTAAACTTTCTTTCGATTTTGGAAAATCATTTGCTAGCAGTCCTGTTGCCAGGTTATAATATATCTTTGCTTTTTCAACAAGATTGACTTCAAGCTCAGCCGACTCGTTATAATACTTTATCGCTTCATTGTTTTTTCTTTGTTTCAAATTAGCCAATCCCATGAAATTAGCCGATTGCGAATCTACTTTTATAGCATATAGTTTTTCAGCTAAAGTTAAAAACAAACTGCTGTTGCTGCATTTGCGTGAGAGATTAACTAATGCAGCTGTAATCCATTCTCTATTTTCTTTGTTTTCTGGAAAGTTTTTTGTGTAAAAAGCAACAAGATTATCACAAGTTGCTAGATTGCCAATCAGAATTTCTATGGCTCGTTGAGCTGTTTTGTATTCTTTATTTTCGGGATTTGAAATCAATAAACGATTTAAAACTTTTGAAACCAGTGTGTATTTTTCTAAAATGACATTGGAAGTTATTTTTTCGTCACCACTATTATATTTTTCGCATAATAAACTAAAATAAGTATACAATGCATTAGCGTCTTTAACGTTTTCTTGCGCAGTGATAATGCCTCGATCTAATAGATTAAAAATTTCGTCACTAGCATCTATTTTATTATTTATTAAAGCCATGGCTTTATTTATTTCATAATCTGTGGCATCTTTTGGAAAGTTAGTATAGTATTGATCATATAATTTTAAAAGTTCTCTAACTTTTTTTTCTTTATCTTCTATAGAAATAGTATTATCTATTTTGTATGTAAGAATTTTTATACCATCCAAATAAATAGTTTGATCCTCCTTTTGGCAATTTTTTCTGACTTCATTCCATAAATCATAGGTTTCAGCAATTTTATTAGCTTTAAGCAGTTCTTTATACTCAGAAGTTTTTGATTTACACTCAAACTTTTGAGCGTTGCTTATATTTATAATAAATAATAGGCTAAGTATAAAAATTAATGATTTCATATAGTTGAGATATTAATCGAATTTACGTTTTACAAACCATTTGTCACTTAAAGATAAGCCAACACTTATGTTAAAATAATTTTCTTGAACTAAATTATAATATGTTGTCCCCCTTTTTCCAACTTCTAGCCCAATATTTATATTTGTGAAAGTTCCAATTAGAGGCAACCCTAGGCCTACATTAGCTGCAAAATCAGTAATAGATTTATTTTCAATAACTAAACCCGTATTTTCATAACGCAATCCACCCCTGTAAACAATTCTCTTGTAATAGGTAGCATAGGAATTGTAATTTGGGATAAAATATCCGCCCAAGCTATAGCGAACAGAATTTTCAAAACTACTATTCGTAATGTTATTAAAACGATTTGACATTACTGAGTTATTTATAAATGTAACTTCTGCGCCTAGTAACCATTTTTTTATTTCACCAAATCCCGAACCTAGTGCTAGTTTTGAAGGAAGTTTTATGGTTGAATTACCAACTGCTATGTTTTCACTTTGAATTACACTTATGGCACTAGTACTTAGTAGCTGAACAATTTGAATATTACGGGTATTACTTAATTGTAACTTGGATTCGGGTGTGAAAATTAAGCTACTGAAAAGAGATAATTTACCCTTAAGTTTGGTTTGATAGGTTGCTCCAAGGTCAAAATTAACCCCACTTAATTCAGAAATGTTGGTTTCGCGGCTACCATATTGAAGGTCGGTTTGGTATAATAAACCGTTAGTTTCTATGGTGCCAAAATTATACTGCATGTTGGCGCCAATATTTATTTTTTTTGTCAGGCTGAAGCCAAATCCTAAAAATACTTTATTTACACCTCCAATTCCATTGTATTTTGAATAGATACTTCTGATAGTGTCACCACTGTCATTAGTAACTTGGGTAGTCTTACTTATTTTATACCCAACAGATGAAAACGGAATAAGTCCAAATCCGATTCCTATTTTGCCCAAAGGCAGGCCAACAGCCATGTAATCAAGGGAAGTTCTTCTTGATTTTCCTTCTTGATCTTCTGATAAAGATTTAGTATTTGCATAAGTGCCACCCAGTGCGAGTCCACTTAGTTTTAGGCCTGCAAGTTGCGCTGGATTTTGAATATTAATGTGAATGCTGTCGGGAAGCACAGAAATACCTCCCATAGAACGATTTTCAACAGAGCCTTTAAACTTTATATCCCCAATACCGTAAAATGAGTAGGGCGAAGAAGTTCCTTCTTGTGCTAAAAGTTGTGTTGAAAAAAGGATGCACAGGGCAACAATACTATTTTTAATCATTTTGATTGTATTGAAATGTTTGGTTCAAACTTTTTAATAAGAAATTTGAATTGGCAAATATGGTATTTTTTAATCGCATAGCCAAAAAATCGGAGTCGCCACCCGTTAAAATTGTGATAAAATTTGTGTATTGAGCTTTATAGAGTTCAATAAATCCATCCATTTCTAATGCAATCCCATTTACCACCCCCGAATGCATACATGATTCTGTTGAGTTTCCTATAAAATGGAGTGGTTTTTTTTTAGTTAAGGAAGGAAGTTTTGCCGTTTTTTGGTTCATTGATTCATAACGCAAGCGTATTCCAGGCGAAATTGCTCCGCCAAGATAATTATTGTTTTCGTCAATAAAATCATAGGTAATACAAGTTCCAATATCAATAACTAATCGGTTTTGTTTTGGATATTCAAGTACGGCACCTGCCGCCAATACCATTCTGTCAATTCCTAGAGTGTTGGGGGTAGAATAGGTGTTTATAAAAGGAAATTTACATTCTTTTGTGAGGTATTGAATTTCAATTGAGTTTTTAAGGGATGAGAGGATTGTGTTTTCTAAATTCACAACACTAGCAACAATTGCTTTTTGGATATTTGGATATTTTATTTTAAGGGCTTTAATAGTACTTAATAATTCATTTTGATTGGCAGTTAAATATTCAACCGCCGTATTTTGTTCAAATACAGCGATTTTAATTTGAGTATTACCAACATCAATAACTAAATGCATGCGATTTGTTTTATTTCCCAAAGTTACGAATAGTTTTTTTTAAGTATTTGTTTTGGATAAATTAAAAATCCTTCTATATTTGCACCCGCATTAAAGGTACCTTAGCTCAGTTGGTAGAGCAATGGACTGAAAATCCATGTGTCCCTGGTTCGATTCCTGGAGGTACCACTTTAAAAACTCATAACTAGCAATAAATTAGCTTTTTATGAGTTTTTTCTTTTTTAAGGGTGTTTGTTAGGGTACTTTTTGTTCGTATTCAAACTAAACTTTACTAATCCTTTGAGATTATTATTCATGACTTACAAAAATAAAATTATATGTTTTTTTTAAAGTATTTTTTTTTAATTGCTAATTAACTATCTTTGGTCGTATAAAATTTTTACAAAATGAAATTATTTGTTTTAAAGTGGTACCCTATTATCTTAGCATTCATTTGTATGCTATATTCTATTTCGTTAGGCCTTTTGGGGCACAAAAGTGAAGCTTTATATTCTGCTCATTGGCCAGGAACAATCTTATTATTTGCAATTGCAATCCGTCAAAGAAGATAGTCATGAGTATAAGTTTTTTTATTGTCGGAGGCGTAATATTCGCGATATATTTATTTTTAATGTTCTGGAATATTTTTTATTCTAATAAAAAGCAAAAGGAAGAAAATTATCCAAATATTGACAACAAAGAGATATTTAAAAAAAATAATCTCTAAAATATTCTTGTAACCGAAAGTTTGATAAAGAAAAATAGCTGATTTATTAGCTGACTTTTAATTTCACAACTTATCAAATTCTGTTACTTAGGAATAAGTGTGTCAAAAATTCCCTAGTTTAGTTGAATAGTTTGTTTTAAAAAGGGAAGCCTCTTTTGTTTAAAAAATCCAACGAAAAAAGATATTCAAATTTCTTTATGTTTAGCATATAGCATCTGGCAAACTTTATCCATTGCTTTAAAAATTGAAATATCAAAATTGGGGTCCTTGGTAATACTTGTTAAAGCAACAACAGCATTATAAAGAACTTCACTGTTTTCAAGATTAATTCGTTCAATAAATTTTATTTCATTACTTCCTTTTGGAGAATCTGAAATGATTATTTCATCCGTTTTTAGGTCTATTGCAAATAACATACTCATAGCCGTTTAAGTTTAATTTGAGTTTATAAATTATTAGTGTAAATGACATCTTCCATTAGAACTTTTTGTCATTTTTTTACATCTCGTTCCTTTTTTTGTTGTACCCCAGCATTGGGTTGATGTTATTGCTGAGCGTTTGGTAGTATTGCCATTGCAACAATTTGTTCCTACTCTTTTATTATGTACTTTACAATAACAACTGTTTGATTTGCTGCGGTTGCATTTTTTACAAAGCAACTGAATATTTGAGGGATTGCTGCTACCACCACAAGAAAACGGAATGATGTGGTCATATTCTA
>Ga0049083_10000438_pt1 | contig 14652 bp, 14 predicted proteins | sample GreLakmeMI27MSRF_FD_66719 | JGI IMG/M metagenome (GOLD analysis project Ga0049083, IMG submission 66719) | Freshwater lentic microbial communities from great Laurentian Lakes, MI, USA - Great Lakes metaG MI27MSRF | ecosystem: Environmental > Aquatic > Freshwater > Lake | place: Great Lakes...
GTACATACTACGAAGCTGTTCCGCTCACAGGCGCCTTAAAAGGTATTCAGTCCATCCGGAAGCGCCAGAGCTCAATAGCCCTTGCCGCGCGCTCTGTCAGCCTCGTCGGCCAGCCATGCTGTGAGCTTGCCGTACACTTGCTGCTGCGTCATGCCCGCCACCAGCAGCATCTTGCTGCGCTCGTTCCACCCTTTGCTTAGCGACAGCTGGGAGTGCTTGGTTCCCAATACTTTCGCCATCAAGTCCAACACTTCGCCCGCACACTGCACGCTGCCTTGGGTCACTGCCACGCTCACCTCGTCCGCGCTGATGCGCAGGAGGGAGGCCGCCTTGCTGCGCTCCTCCAGCGAGATTGCAACCTGCACGGCGTCCGGGGTGCTGCGCGACCGCTGGATGCAGGGGGGCACGGGCACTCGCTCGCCCGCCGCCCCGTCGCCACGAGCGTAGGACTGCAGGGAGGGGAGGGCGGGGGCGTGAGAGCCGCGAGTGTGGGGAGGGCAGGGAGCACAGCGGTGCACTCACCGAGAGCGCCCCTTCCAGAATGTACAGGTGCTGCCCCTCAGCCTCCGTCTTGTAGGCGTACGGAAGCTGCGCTTGGGTGTGGTACCGGAACTGCTTTTCGTAGTGCTCCTCCGCGCTGCGGAGGGGCTCCGTCAGTCAAGACGCTCTCGCGTCAGGGTTGGCTGGCCTCTGCGCCACCAGGCGCACAGAACAGCCAAAGCCGCGTGGGCCCACAGGTGCGCCGCGCGTGGCTGGCTGGCGCGAGGCCGCATGCGCGCGAGTGCGAAGGCCCGGAGGGGGACGCACCGCTTGACCAGCTTTGGGGGCTGCTGTGTGCCCTTCAAGCGCACCACGTGCGCCTGCGTGTCCAGTATCAACGCGCCGTCCGTGCGCCGACGGGGCAGCTCGCTGAGCCGTACGTCTGTGGGCAGCAGAGAGCGTTCTCAGCCCGGCGCAAGGCGCAGGCCGTCCAACAGCGTGCTCACGCGAGGCGCACCCGTGATGAGGCAGTGCTCGCCGCTGAACTTGCAGTAGTAGACGTGCAGCTGGGGGCCCTCGGCGGCGGGCGCGTCCTCGCTGGTGAACGTTGTCGTGCTGCGCTTGGGCATGGTTTCGAGCCTGCGCACGGGCGGGGCAGGTGCTAGAAGGGTCGATACGCGTGCGCTAGCGACACAGCGGAGCCGGCGGAGGCAGAGCGGCTGTCAACAGTGGCTCAGTGGGACTGCCGTCGTCGTTCAACAGCTTCTGAGTGTGAACAGTGCTTGTTCAAATGTTCAACCGGTCCCAATCTCCCAGACCAGCTCCCTTTCGGTGCGCCTGTGTTGCCTTTGCCTACACTCCCCTTCGTGTCCTGACCCGTGCGCGGCGCAGCCGACAAATCCACATGGCTCCCGTGGGCAAGCTCTCCGTGGAGGTGGTGACTGCCTCCGTGACCAAGAAGGACAGCAAGCTGTGGGAGAAGGCGCTGACGGCCAGCGTGAAGGGTGCGCGGCGCGGCGGGTTGACGGGCGGGCCGGGTCAGCGGACCGTTCCTGGGCTGAGCTGCTGGCCGCGCCGTTCTGCGCCGCTGCGTGCTGAGGCGTCTCGCGTGCGCCTCGCCCGCGCAGTGGAGCTGCGCGACGGCAACGAGGTTCAAAAGGTGCGGCGCGGAGCGACGCGTGAGGGGTGGCGTGTTCGCGGGAAATGGGCGCACGAGTTCTCGCCTCTCCCAACTCCCTCTCGCTCGCACGCTCACGCGCGCTGCTCCCGGGCGTAGGACAAGACGAAGCAGGGTGCGCGGACAGACACGGCGGACGGGTACAGCATCACGTACGGAGAGAAGCTGTTGTTGTGCGTCCCCTGGAGCCCCGCAAGTACAACCTGCGCGCACGCGCACCCTCCCCGCCGCGCGCCAAGCCCCGCCCGCCGGCGCACGGGCCCCCACTGCCGCACTGCGCGCGGTCGGCCAGCCACAAGCGCTTTGCGCCCGCTGACTTCTCCCGCCCCGCGCTGCCCGCACGCCCAGCGACGTTGCTGCCAGCTTCCCCGGCGAGCTGCGGGTGCAGCTGTGCCGCACCAAGAACAGCGGCATCACTGGGGGCACCATCCCGATCGCCAACGCAGGCACGGATATGGCTGGCTGGTGTGCGGGCACCCAACCCAACTGACACGCGCACTGCGTGCCCAGGCATCTTCGTGAAGAACATCGTCTCCTACATCGAGAAGCAGAAGAGCGCCATCTACAAGAACTTCACCCTCTTCTCCAAGGAGAGCGGCCAGTCGGCGGGCATCGTCACCTTGAAGTTGGTACGTGCAGCACGCGCACTGACGCGCAAAGCACGCCGAGTGCACGCACCACAGCGGGCTGAGGCTGCGTCTTACGCGCGCATTCACTGTGACAGAACTACATCCCCGCGGGCGGCAAGCCGTATGCAGTGCCTACCGTAGTGAAGGAGGCGTACAACCCGGCTGCCAAGGGGCAGGCGCCGGCGGCGGTTTCCGTGGCGACGGCGGAGGAGGGGCTGGAGGACCACGTTTTGGCGGAGGTTGACCAGAGCCACGACCACGTCACCGTGAAGAGCCACAGCGCTGGCCCGCCCGTGGCGCTCGTCCTGGCAGCCGCAGCGCTGGCGGGCCTCCTCGCATTCGTCGCAGCCTCCGCCGGCGGCGCCAAGAAGCCCGCACCCGCCGCCAAGAGCAGCCCCAAGAAAAAGTGAGAGACTGAGAGTCTGAGGCTGAGAGGGGCCCGTGCTGCGCTGGCGGGTCTGTGTACAGGGCCGCAGACGCTCGCGCAGTCGTCGCTCAGTTGTAACGCTATGATTCGACGCCCCGTGTGGAAGTCTCTTTGGTTGCAGCACAGAGAATATGGCGTGGGAGCCGGGCTGTGCCCGCCCCAACCCGCACGCCTCAAGTTTGCTTTTGCTGCTCTGTCCGGGCTGGCGCGAAGCGGCGACTGCCACCCCCGCGCCCCCCCTCGTCTTGCTCCGGCGCCGCCCCCGCCCGCCGCTTGTTCTCCTGTTCGTCGCCTCGCCCTGCCCAGCCCCGCGTGCGCCCCGCGGCCCTCTACTTGCCCATCGTCTTGGCCATGTGATCAGCCTTGGCGATCACCTCGTTGATGTCACCCACCATGTAGAAGGCCATCTCCGGCAGGTCGTCGTAGGCGCCGTTGAGGAGCCCCTTGAAGCCACTAATGGTGTCCTTGATGTCCACGTACTTGCCGGGGGTGCCCGTGAACACCTCCGCCACGTGGAATGGCTGGGAGAGGAAGCGCTGCACCTTGCGCGCGCGCGCCACCGTCGTCTTGTCCTCCTCAGACAGCTCGTCCATGCCCAGAATGGCGATGATGTCCTGCAAGTTCTTGTACGCCTGCAGCACCTTCTGCACGTTGCGCGCGGTGTCGTAGTGCTCCTGGCCCACGATGAGCGGCGACAGGATGCGGCTGGTCGAGTCCAAAGGGTCCACAGCCGGGTAGATGCCCAGCTCCGCGATGCTGCGCGACAGCACCGTGGTGGCGTCCAAGTGTGCGAAGGTGGTGGCGGGCGCCGGGTCCGTGAGGTCGTCTGCGGGCACGTAGATTGCCTGCACGCTGGTGATGCTGCCCTTCTTGGTGGTGGTGATGCGCTCCTGCAGGCCGCCCAGATCGGTGGCGAGCGTGGGCTGGTAGCCCACAGCGGAGGGGATGCGGCCCAGCAGCGCAGACACCTCCGAGTTGGCCTGAGTGAAGCGGAAGATGTTGTCCACGAACAGCAGCACGTCCTGCCCCTCCGCGTCGCGGAAGTACTCCGCAACCGTCAGGCCGGTGAGGCCCACGCGCGCGCGTGCGCCGGGCGGCTCGTTCATCTGGCCGTACACCAGCGTGCACTTGCTCTCCATGCTCTTGTCGCCCAGCTTGATCACGCCAGACTCAATCATCTCACGGTACAGGTCGTTGCCCTCGCGCGTGCGCTCGCCCACGCCCGCGAAGACGGAGAAGCCGCCTGCGCAGGGGCGCAAGACTGTGAGCCTCTCGCTCAGGCGGTTGGGGGTGACAGGTGCACGCACCGTGAGCCTTGGCCACGTTGTTGATCAGCTCCATGATGAACACCGTCTTGCCCACGCCGGCGCCGCCAAACAGGCCGATTTTGCCGCCCTTCTGGTAAGGAGCCAGCAGGTCCACGACCTGTGGAGGATACAGTCGGCCGGCCGGTGAGCCTCCGGTTGAGCGTACGCGCTGGGCCGCTGTGCGTGCTGTGCTGCGCGGGCTGTGCGCGGTGGCGCGGGCCGGGAGCGCGCCTTGATGCCCGTCACCAGAATCTCCAGCTCCGTGCTCTGCTCGCTGAACGGCGGCGCGTCGCGGTGGATCGGCAGGAAGGAGGTGGACTCTGGCAGCACGACGCGTGTGAGCCGAAGCGACGCATGCGGCGCTGAGCGGGTGCGCACTGATGGGTCCACACATGTCCACCGGCTCGCCAATGACGTTCATGATGCGCCCCAGCGTGCCGCGGCCCACGGGAATCTGGGCGGTGCGCGCGTGAGCAGCGGAGGCGTGGCACGAGCGGCCGCGCGCGCTGCGAGCTCCGTTAGGGCAAACCCCTGCTCCGTCTCGCACCTTGATGGGCGAGCCGGTGTCGAGCACCTTCTGCCCGCGCGTGAGCCCCTCCGTGGTCTCCATGGCGATGGTGCGGACCGTGTTCTCGCCCAGGTGCTGCGCAACCTCGAGCACGAGGCGGACCTCGTGGCCCTGCACTTCCAGAGCGGACAGAATGGAGGGCAGCTGGCCGCTCTCGAACTGCACGTCCACCACGGCGCCGATGACCTGCGTCACGCTGCCAGCCTTGGAGCTGGCCGCGGCCTCGGCCGCGAAGCCGCGGCTCAACGGCGTGACGCGCGCCAGAGCATTTGCGGCGGGCGCGCAGCGCCGCGACCCGCTGCTCGCCGCGAAGCCGCGCGCGCCGCCATACGCCGCCTGGCGCACAGCGCGAGCGAGCGCACGCGCGGAACGGCGCATCTTCACGCCACAGCGGGGGCACGCAGAAGGATTGACTTGCAGTGGCGGGACCGCCTGGTGGTCCCGCCCGCCCGCCGGGGCCGCCGCGCCTCTCTCTTGACGCGCCTGTACGCGGCCCTGTGACGCCTGGGCATGGAGGCCCTCCTGGAGGGGTTCCTTCCGTCGCCGTGTGAGGGCGGCAACCCCGCAGGCGACTGGCGCACGCTCCAGCTCTCCTGCACGGTCTTCCTGGCGCTGTGGTTCATCAATCAGCTGCTGTGGCGCTCGCTGAGATGGAAGGGCACCGCCTTGTGCGTGCGCGCTGCGTGAGCTGTGTCGCTCTCTGACGGTCCCCTTTCCAGTGCGAACGCGGTCAGCTGTGGCATGAGTCTCTTCCACGGTTCCACAACCACTGTGCTCAGCGCCAGAGCGGTGCGCCGCGCGTGCTGCTGGCGCTGGGGCGCGTGAGGGTAAGTTAACCGCTAAACCCTCTCTGCTCTCACAGCTGCTGTCTCGGCCTCGCTCGACGCCCGTGGACGCTGTGAACACGGCGCAGGAGAACTGGCTCATGCAGCTGTCCATGGGCTACTTCATATTGGGTGAATGCACGCTGCGCGGCACTGCCCAGCACTGCATTCCTCCATTCAGTCCACTCACACTCCACTCCTCCAGACTCGCTCCACATCATGCTATATCGCCTGGACCCGCTCTTCTTGTGTCACCACTTTCAGACGCTGACCTACATGGCCTGGAGCAGCTTGCTCGGTCGTGGTGGCTGGTCTGTGATGCTCCTGATGTGCAGCGGCGAGATGACTTCGCCCCTGCAGAATGCGTGGATGCTCAGCAAGTACGGGGCTGAGAATGGAAGTCCCGTGGGGGCTGCGGTCCATCAGGTGATGTCGCCGCTCTTTGCATACTGCTTTGCAGTGGCGCGCACCCTGGTCGGGCCCGCCGTCTTCGCGGTCGTTGTCAGCGGGCTGCGCGACAGTCGCACACTGCCGCGCAGCGCAGTTGCTGCGTGGAGCTTCATGGCGGTGGTTGGCGTTGTGGGCTCCTGGCTCTGGGTTCTCAAGTTGCTTCAAGGCCTGCGCAAGGCAAAGGCGCGGCCAGTGAGCACACGCGCATCCTCGAAGAAGCGCACATGAACTCATGATATACCGGCAATGACACACTCACACATACTCACACGGCACGGAGTGACGGAGTCTCTCAAACCAGCGGGCTCTGCCAATACTCGTTGCCCTGCAGCCGAGCCAGCAGCGCCTCGCACTCGCCAACCTGCTGCGCCGTGCCCCCCGACCGCAGCTTGGCGCCCAGCAGGCGCAGCAGCTCTCTCAGCGCCTGGCTGAAGGCGTCACCCAGCGCCTGCAGCTCCGCCTCCTGCTCCTGCTTCTCACACTCCTGGAAGCCCTCCAGTCGCGCAGCCACCGCCATGATGGCCCGCACCGCCGGCGCGCACAGCGTCCACAGCGCGTCAGGCTGCGCCCAGGAGCCTCTAAGCACCTCGGCCAGGAAGGCGGAGTGCGCTCGTCGGGCGGCGTCGATGTCGCGCGCGGACGCCAGCTGGCTGCGCAGCTGCGCGGCTGCGGGCTCCAGCACGCGGCCCAGCACGTGCTCGTGGAGGGCCCTCAGGGCGTGGCGCACCTCAGCCTCCAGGGCGGTGCGCAGCGCAGCCGGCGGCACGCGGCGCTTGCGGGCGCGCCCGGCGCATGCTTCAGAGGCGCCCACTGCGCAGCGCAGCGCCAGCAGCTGCGCGAAGGTGCGGCTGTAGCGCTCCACGTCAGAGGCGGACACGATGACGCCCAGCGGCCAGCGCACGCGGCACAGCACCCGCGCCCCCCGAAGAGGCTCAGGCACGCTGGCGACCAAATCTGCGCCGCCGCTGGTGACGGCGGCGCCGCCTAGGGGCGTGGCGGACGATGGCGCAGGCACGACGAAGATGCGGCCCCGCATGCGTGCCAAAGCGGGCTCCACCTGTGCCCATGCGGCCATGGCATCCTCCAGCGCGCCGCTGGTTGCGTGCCAGCTCTGCGGATGCGCGGGCGTGCGTGCGTGCGCGCTGAGGCGCAGCGCGTCCGTCACCTGCGTAGCAAAGCCGCCGGCGGAGCACAGGAAGAGCGCCTGCAGCGCCTCCAGCTCCTCCCCGAGGCGCCATTGGCCCCGCAGCGCGGCCAGCGCCGCCATGGACGCGCATGCGGCGCGGCGGCGCAGCTCAGACAGCAGGCTGCGCTCCAGCAGCAGGTGGGCCGGCGGCGGCGCAACCTCCCAGGCGGCCGACGCGGTCAGCCAGGCGCACAGCGGGGGCAGCGATGACGTGGCGCCGTGGCGGCGAGGGGGCAGCCAGGTGCTAGCGCACATGCAGGGCATGTCCTCGTGGGGCGCCTCCGGCTCGACAGCGACTGCCAATCGCGGCGCTTGGGAGCTGCCCGGGTCCCCGCCGCCGCCGGCGGCCCACCGCGGCGCCAGCACCGGCGGCAGCGCGCTTGGGGCCAGCACGCGCGCCTGCGCAGCCGCCACGCGGGCGCGGCTAGCGTCATCGTCGTCGGCGGCGGCGGCGGCGTGAGGGAGCTCAGCCTCTGCGTCGTCGCCTGAGGTGCTGCGCAGCATGCGCTGCAGGGCGGCACAGAAGTGCGCGTGCAGATCCTGCTCCAGCTCCTCCTCCTCCTCCGCCTCCTCCGGCGCCTCTTCCCCTTCGGCGGGGCCGGCGGGAGCACCTCGGCCGCCGCCGCCGCCGCCGCCAGCCTCCTCTTCCTCCTCGCAGGCTCCCGCGCGCGCGCGCGCCCGCGCATGGCGCAGCAGCCGCCTGGACCTGGCGGCCAGCAGGAGGTGCGGCAGCAGGGGCTGCAGGAAGGCTGGCGTGCACGGCTGTGGCCGCGCCAGCAGGCCGTCCTCCCAGAAGCGAGACACGTCCGACGCCCCGTCCAGGCTGGCCATGCCGGGACCCGCCTGGATGGGCGCCTCGGCGGCCGCCTGCGGCGCCAGCGAGCCCAGGTGGCCGTCCAGCAGCAGCGCGTGCAGCGAGGCGCACAGCGGCTGCACCGCGCACGCAAACGCGGCCAGGGCACCTCGCTGCGCGGTGCCCTGCGCGTTGCCGTCCGCGGCGCCGTCGCACACGGCCGCCCAGAGGGCGGAGAGGCAGCGCGCGGCCTCGGCGGCGAGGGCGTGCGCCGCCGGCGGCGGCGCCTCCAGGTCGTATGAGGGGCTGCAGCCGCACAGGCGCAGTAGCCAGGCTGGCGACGCCGCGTCCCGCAGGTGGGACAGGTGCTGCGCGGACGCACGCAGGCGCTGCGCCGCGTGGGCCAGCTCCAGCAGCGTGCAGCCGCCGCCCAGCCCCACGCGCGACTCCAGCTCGCCCAGCGCACCCTGACGCGCGCCCACCAGCTGCCCCTCCAGAGCGCACGCCATCGCCAGCACTGTGGCGCCGCAGCGGCCCTCGGACGCAACGGCGGCGGCGCAGTACCAGTCCAGCGACGCACACTCCTCAGCCGCCGCACGGATGCGACTGCACAGCGCCTCCAACGCGCCAGGAGACAGGTGGGCCACCCGGGGGGGCGTGTGCGGCTGCGAGGATGCCACATTTGGGTTCTGATGATGCGCCGTTGAAGGCGTCAGGAAGTGGGCAGAGGGGAAGCCCCAAAGCGACCGAAGAGCGTCCCGCGCCATCGACCGCTCGCTGACCTCCCCGCCCTCGAGCGCCACGGCGCGAGGCAGCAGGGTGCGCAGCGAGGCGCAGGCGGCGTGGGCCGCCCCGCCTGTTTGCGCGACAAGCAGGGAGGCTGCTCGGGCGGTGTCGCCGCCGGGCGCGCAGTGCGGCTCGGCATCGCGCAGCGCGGCATGCAGCGCATCGGAGGCGGCCCGGGATGCAGCCTGCGCGGCCGCAGCGCCTGCTGGTCTCGTGTTGGAGGACAGCGCAGTTGCGCCGCCAGCCTGCTGCTGCTGCGCCTGCCGGTGGCGCACCGCGGCGCGATCCAGGCGCGCGCGCACCTCCGCCTCCTCAGCGTCGCTCCAGTCGGACAGGGAGGAGGAGGAGGAGAGTGGGGATGGGGAGCGCTCGTTGAGCGGGTCTCCTGGGCTTCCCTCGCGCCCACCACCACCCGCATCCTCCTCGTCGGAGGACCACCCGGGCGCCCCGCCGCGGCCCAGCGCCGCCTTGGCTGCCCGCGCCCGCTGCGCGTCGGCCGCGTCGGCGCGGGCCAGCGCGGCTGCTGCGGCGGCGCACGCGTCGTCCGGCGAGCGCAGCGGCGCGCCGGACAGCGCCAGCAGCAGGCTGAGCACTCGGGCGCCCGCGTCCTGCTCCGGGGGGGGAGGGGAGGGTGGGCGTGAGTGACGCGGGGTAGGGATGGGGAAGCCGCAGCGAGGGGAGTTGACGCACCCGCACTGCGCCCGGGTGACTGGGTTTGCTCTGTCCGGCGACGCGCGCACGCAGCGCCGCCAGCGCCGCGCGCTTCGCGGGCTGGGCCGCCACGCCGAAGCGCTCTGACAGACGGAGTCAGCGACCAGGTGTCCAGGTTACGGAGAAAGAGCGGCAACCCACCTTCCAGTCCCTCGTATGCGCGACTCACAGCCACCGGGTCTGTGTCCGCGAACGGGTGACGCCGCGTGTGGTAGGCGCAGAAGTCCAACGCGATGGAGAAGTTCTCGTCGGAAGGCTGTCCAGCAGTTGCAGGCTCAGCGCAACTCAACCAACGCCCGCCACCGACCAGCCGAGCATGCCGCACCTCCAAGTCACACACGCGCGTCACCAGCGCGCGAAGAAGCGAGTCTGTGCGCTCGCGCAGCTGCAGCGAGTAGTCGGAGGCGGCCATCCAGCACGGCGATGCTCACTCACTCTACTCTTGGCATCGCGGGCTACCCCATGCACGCGGTGCCGTAAGTAGCCGGAGGCGAGTCGTGTTCGACAAAAAAGTGGGACACCTGCTGCGTGCGCGGGACGTCCGAACTTTATTTATCCGAGCTGCCACGTCATTCGCGCCTCCATCTGCAAGCCTGTCGTCACAGCCACCGCTGTCTCTGCGCTGCCTGTGCCTGTGCGCGCCATCGTGTTCACAGAGCGAGGCCGCGTGTGTGCACTCGCGCACTTATAGGCCTCCACTGCCTGCGCCTCCGTCCTCTGCGTATCTCGACGGCCTGTGGTTGCCGTGGTGCTGCTCTGGTGCTCACTGCTCTTCACTGTTGGCGCGCAGGCTGCACGAGAATAACTGAGAGCCATCCCTTGGACTGCGACGAGACACTCTCTTCGCCTCGTGCACGCCCTCGCGCCCTGCTGCGCTGCCACGCGACGCCTGTGGGAGCCACTCGCCGCTGAAAAAGGATGTATGAGGCTGCTCAAGACGCCGCCCTCAACGCTCGCTGCGCCGCCAACCCTCGCGAGGCAGCCAACTACGCGGCTCGTCTGCGCCGCACTCCACGCGACGAGATAGAGCGCTTGCTCTTCAACAGCGCGTTCTTTAACCACGCTGCGCTGATGCGGCTGCTGCTCGCTGACGGCCTATCTCCAAGCACGACCCTCCCTGAGCAAAGCAATGTGTCAGTGCTGCACGTGGCCGCCCTAAGTGGAGCCATCGACTTGGTGCGCCTCTTGCTGGAGGCTGGTGCTGACGCCAACTGCTGCGACCGTTTAGGAAGCACCCCTCTCCAAACCGCAATCATTCACGGCCAACTCACTTGCGCACGCGAACTCATTCCGCGCACGGACCTGCTGCACTTCAACGCCTCTGGCAACAACGTGCTACATTCCAGCATCATCAGCAACCAGCCCGAGATCTTCAAGCTGCTATTGCCCCACTTTGTGGACAACATCGACGTGCGCACCATCAAGTCACGCCCCCCGGGTAACCCTAACAAGCCGTACAACGCCACGCCATTAATGCTAGCGTGCGCTGGTGGGCACCACGCCATGGTGAAGGCCCTCCTGGCTGCAGGGGGGTCGCGCACGGCGCACAACACCGAATCGTTCTCCTGCCTCCATTTTGCCGCTCAGAACGGGCACCTTTCTTGCGTGACGCTACTCATTGGGCGCCCTGAGAACCAGAAGATGAGCGCTGCGGAGATTGACGCCCGGGCAAACCAGGGCCAGACAGCCCTCTACCTTGCAGCGGCGAATGGTCACCGCTACTGCTGCGCCGCGCTCCTTGCTGCCGGCGCAGATCCCGCTGCTGCTGCGCATGGCGGGTTCACGGCGGTGGATATTGCGAAACACTTCCACCCTGGCAACCAGGAGCTGTTCGAGTTGCTGGAGTGCCGCGGCGGTGGCCCTGCGCCGCTTCTCTGCGCCGGCTGCGGCGCCTCCGACAAGCGCCTCCGTGCCTGCTCGGCATGTGGGTCCGCGTCCTTCTGCAGCGCAGCGTGCCTGGCTCAGGCGTGGACCACGGGCACACACAAGGCGGAGTGCCTGCGCATCCAGGCGGCCAACGAGGAGAAGACTCGCAACTGCGTCATCAAAGTCTAACCGCCTGCGGCGCCCTAGACAATGTTTGCAAACAACAGCGGTGTCTACGATCGCCAATTGCAGAAAGACTCCGCCGTCGCCCTGTTTTCCTCATGACTCGTTCGCGGTGACATGTTTTCCCAGCCCGGCGAGCTGCGCGTCAGTCTGCCGCGGGTGCAGCTGGGCAGGGGGCCGCGCGGCGGCGGTGTGCACCATGGCCGGCGAGGATCCTGGACAGTGCCGCTGCCTGTGGCGCTGGGCCTGCTCGCAGCGCTTGCCGTGCTGTTCCAGTGGCAGCTGATGCAGTTCATGGGAGCCGCGGACAGTCTGGTGCGCTCGTGGCTGTGCGTGCTTTTTGGCTGTCCTTCCCTCGCGGCCTCACACCACTGCAACCACAGGAGAAACAGCTGCAGGAGTGTCGGTCGCAGGGCGGCGCGTCTGCGTCGGCCTTCAACTCGCTGCGCCAGAGCAACGCAGCGTTGCAGAGTGCGTCTGCTTCCACGCCGCGCTCTCTGCTTCGCCGCTCACAGCGCATGCCGCGCAGCTCAGGCGAACGCCTACCGCGCGCTGCTGACGGCGGAGCAGCGGGCGAGCGTTGCTCCCATGCGTCTGGCTGCAGGTGGGGGGAGCGGCGCTGTGACTCGCTCCTTCGCCCAGGGGCAGCAGCTGGACGGGCCGGACGAGGAGCCCTGGGTGGAGGTGGAGGAAGCGTCGCCCGGTGGTGCGACACGCGCGGGCGGGGCGCCTAAGCATGAGGAGGCTGCTCGTCGTGAGGCTGAGGCTATGCAGGAGCTCACTCCGCTGCCGGAATCCGCGCTGTCCTCCGCCCGCGCCGCCGCCGCCGCCGCGGCCAGCGGCGGCGCAGTGGAGGTTGCCGCCGTGCTGCTGGTGGGTTACAACCGGGTGGAGTACCTGCGCCGTGCCCTTGGCTCCGTGCTGCGCGTGCACTCTGGGGACCCCCGCTTTCCGTTCACCGTGTCCCTGGACGGCGCGCACGCGCCCACCCTCGCCGTGGCGCGCCAGTTCGCGGCCACGCACAAGCTGAACGTCTGGCAGCACTCGCAAAACGCAAAGCCGCTGTTGCAGAAGCGCTCAGACAACCCAGCCTACTACCACATCGCGGAGCACTACCGCTGGGCGCTGGAAAAGCTCTTCATGGAGCAAGGTCACCAACGAGTCATCATCCTCGAGGACGACATGGAGGTGCGCCCGCGCTTGTGCCTGGTGACTCCCCGCACTTGGGCATTGACGCTTTCGCGTGATGTGCGCAGGTTGCGCCTGATTTCTTCGAGTACTTTGCGGCGATGGCGCCGGTGCTGGACGGCGACGAAACTCTATGGTGGGGTAGAGCACCCTGCCGCCTCTGGGGGCGCACGCACTGACGCATCGCGCGTGCGCTTTTAGGTGCGTGTCCAGCTGGAACGACAACGGGCAGGGAGCACACGTGGGCGACAGCACAGCGGTGTACCGCACCGACTTTTTCCCGGGGTTGGGATGGATGCTGCACCGCCGCACCTGGCTGCAGCTGCGCGCCACGTGGCCTGGCGCCTACTGGGACGACTGGATGCGGGGCGATCGGGTGCGCCAGGGGCGGCAGTGCGTGCGCCCAGACGTGTGCCGCACCTACAACTTTGGCAAGAGCGGCGCCTCCAAGGGCCAGTTCTTCTCCCAGTACCTGGCGCCCGTGCGCCTCAACACCGCCTGGGTGCCATGGACACGTCAAGACCTCTCCTTTCTGGCCCAGCCCGACGCCTACGCTCGCTACTTCAGCTCACAGGTGGTCGCAGCGCAGCTCGTAGCCAGCGTGGAGGAGGCGCTCGCGTCAGCCCACGGCGATGACGTGGCATTGAGCTACGACTGCCGGGCCGCATTCATGCGCAACGCGGCCCAGCTGGGCATCATGAAAGAGTGGAAGGAGGGACTCCCACGGGCGTCCTACCAAGGCGTGGTGACGCTCAGCTTGCATGGGGGTGCGGGGCGCCTGTTTTTGGTGCCGCTGGAGTGGCTGGGAAAGGCGAGGGCGGAGAGCATTCGGGAGGCGAGGGCGCAACGGGCGCTAGCGGATGGGAGCGAAGGCCGGGAGGAAGAGGGTTCTTTGACCACATCACGATGAGCAGTGTCTCATCAAGAGATTGCTTGCGATGCGGTGCAGTGCCTGGCCGCCAGCACGTCCGGGTGGCAGTCTAGTCTTGAAGGGAAGACTAAACGTTGCACCACGCACCAGCCACCCGTCAGCAGTGCCACGTCATTCGCGCCTCGCTCTTTCCGCCGAGCCCGTCATTGTACCGCTGGCTCGGCGCAGCCTGTGCTTGTGCACGCCTTCGTTTGCACAGTACGGCCGCGCAAGCATACTCTCACACGCTTTTGGGCCTGCCTGCGCCCCCGTCCTCTGCGTATCGCGAACGCTCGTTTGGGTGCTCGCGACTCTTCGCTGTCGGCGCAGTCTGCACGGGCTCAACTGAGCGCCAACCCTTCTCCGCCTCGTGCACGCCCTCGCGCCCTGCTGCGCTGCCCCGCGACGCCTGTGGGAGGCGCGCACCGCTAAACAAGGATGTCTGAGGCTGCTGAGGCTGCTCAGCGCGCCGAGTACGCCGCGCTCAACGCTCGCTGCGCCGCCAACCCTCGCGAGGCGGCCAACTACGCGGCCCTCCTACGCCGCACTCCGCTCGCTGAGAAAGAGGTCATGCTCTTCAACTGCGCACTTTACAACCATGCTACGTTGGTGTGACTACTCCTCGCGGACGGCCTGCCCCCAAGTACTGTCTACCTTGAGAAGGGTAACTCTACGCCACTGCACGTAGCTGCCGAGCACGGAGCGTTGGACGTGCTGCGCCTCTTGCTGGAGGCAGGCGCTGATGCCAACAGCTGTAACTGTGTTCGAAACACGCCGCTGGCTGAGGCTGTCGGCGAGGGCCAACTCCCTTGCGCACGTGAGCTGATTCCGCGCACGGACCTGCGCATCTTCGGTGTCGACGGCACCAATGTGCTGCATGCCAGCATCATCGCCAACCAGCCCGAGTGCTTCAAGCTGCTGCTGCCCCACTTTGCGAACAACGTCGATGTGCGCACAGTCAAACAACGCCCCCCGGGTGACCCTGACCGGCCGTACAACCAAACGCCATTACACCTCGCGTGCGCTGGTGGGCACCACGCCATGGTGAAGGCCCTCCTGGCTGCAGGGGCTTCGCGCACGGCGCACAACAACGAATCGATCTGCTCCTGCCTCCACTTTGCCGCCCAGAACGGACACCTGGCCTGTGTGACGCTGCTCATCGGGCGC
>Ga0049083_10000440_pt1 | contig 14631 bp, 14 predicted proteins | sample GreLakmeMI27MSRF_FD_66719 | JGI IMG/M metagenome (GOLD analysis project Ga0049083, IMG submission 66719) | Freshwater lentic microbial communities from great Laurentian Lakes, MI, USA - Great Lakes metaG MI27MSRF | ecosystem: Environmental > Aquatic > Freshwater > Lake | place: Great Lakes...
GTACGACACCGTCATGACAAAGGAGGCGCCGTAGCAGCAGCCCCGGTGCCCCGCATCGCACATCCTGCTCCTCACTCCTCGTGCACCCGCACTCCTCGTGCACGGCCCGTAACGTAGCCAAGGGAGTAAAGTAAGGTAGCAACCTGACCTCCCCGTGGCTGTGCGCTGCAGCTTTCGCGGTGGCCGCTGTGCGCTGTGCGCTTGTGCCTCTGGGCCGGGCGGCATGGGAAAGCATACAACGCTGGCTGCCCTTCGGCTGCTGCTGGCCTTGATCCCTGCTTGCTCCGCCTCGCTCATCCGGCCCGGCTTCGCGTGGAGTGTGGTGAACACGACAGCCAACTTCACCGCTAGCGTGCCGGTGACTTGGTCCCTGCTGACCCAGGACAACGCCGCACGCGTTGTGGGCAACCAAAGCGGGTACGAGCTGCTGTGGGTGACTGACCAGTTCATCGAAATCCAGGCGGGCCTCAAGGGGGGTGTTTTCCACCTGCGCGCGCTGCGCAACGCGTGCGAGGGCGCCGAGGCTGCAGGTTGCGTGGACACGGCTGTGTGGGTGGTCTTTACGGAGTGGCACTTCTTTGCGCTCACTCTGGGCCTCTTCGGGGGGGCTGTGGGCGTCGTGTTGTTCACGCTCAGCCGGTTGAGACCCGCGGCGGAGACGGAGGCGGAGCGACAGAGGCGCTTGCTGGGCTTGGGCCTTGTGGACAGCGGAGTATTTGGAGACCTGGAGGGGGGGGAGGAGACGCCGCTGCTCGAGCATAGATTCCCGCGGAGACCGCCGCCGCTGCGCAACACCGCCAAGCGAGTGCCAAACACAGGCGGAGGCGATACGCTGTAAACACGCGAACACGTAACACGAACACGACCAGACGACCACTCGCCGGACAAAGCGTGGCAGGGAGGCATCGAGTCGGATGATGACTGGGCAGCCACGTGATTTATGACGTGGCTCGTGGCAGCATGGTCGTTACCCCGCCCGTCTCGTGCTGATGTGCGTGGGCAGCGCTGCGCCTGTTGCGTCTTCTCTGTTGGAGGCGCACCAGTCTGCTGCCGCGCCGCGCCTGCAGTTGCTGCTGGACGCTGCGCTGCTGGAGGTGTGTCCGACAGCTGCGTTCGTGCTGCGGCGGCCCAGGGAGCAGCTTCGGCGCACACTGGCCAGCTCTGGCCCAGACTTCAGCTGTCACGCGCCGGTAGCGGCGTGGCTGCACCTTCGAGGCAGCGCGGCTCCATATACCTCCGCGGATGCGGACTCGCAGGGCGCGTGGAGAAGCGCAGACGGCCTCAGTCTGCGGATAGCCACTCGCTCGCCGCTGGGCAGCCTCATCGTGCGTTGCTACGCCAACGCTGAAGCGCTGGCCGAGGCGGTGCTGGAGGCTCTGCCGAGCGACGAGATGAGGTTGCTGGTGGCTGATTCGCGCGTGACGCCCGGGGGCTCGTTGCTTCTGACCAGCAGAGCTTTTTTTGTGTCACTGAGCGCAACCGGGCGCCTGCACTGCCCCCGCTGCGGCTGCTTCTTCAGCGGCCAGCGCGGGCTGCGCGACCACGTCCAAGTTGCACACCGCAGCGCGTACGAGGAGAGCCGAAGCACCGTGGACGCCGCGCGCAGCGCACTGGTCGCGTACAGCGGCTGCGCCGACGGGCTCGACGCGGGCCTACGAGCGCTGTCTCTCCACGCAGCCCGAGCCGCCAGCGCCGCCGCCGCCGCTCGCGACGCCCTGCCGGCTGGCTTGGCGGCCGCGCGGGGTGGCGACTTGCCGGCGCTGTGTGCCCTGCTGCACGCGGGCACCTTCCAGCCAGCCAGCAGCTGCGACCGCCACGGCAGCAGCGCGCTCATGTTCGCCGCGGGGCAAGGCCACTTGCACGTATGCCGCTACCTGGTGGACCAGTGTCGCGTTGACCCCTCGGCGGGCCAGCCGGACGGACGCACAGCGCTGCTGTGGGCATGCCGCAACGGCCAACTGGACGTGTGTCGCTACCTGGTGGATACCTGCGGCGTGGATGCCGCGCAGACCACCAAGGACGGGACCAGCGGTTTTCATTGGGCGGTGTGGAAGTCTCACAGGCACGTGTGCGCGTGGCTCATCTCCCTGGGGCGAGTGGACTGGAAAGCTCTCAATGCGTACGGCTGCAACGCGGGTCAGTGGGCGGCGCAGAGCGGAGACGTGGACAGCCTTGCATGGCTTCATGCCCAGGGCCTGGACCTCGGTGTGCTGAACCATAACGGACACAGCGTGCTGCACAAAGCGGCGCAGAAGGGGCGCGCGGAGGCGTGCGATTGGCTGCTGAGGCACGCAGGGCTGGGCAAGCGGCACATGCGTGCGGACTCGGATGGCAACACGCCGGCTCGCATGGCGGCTGCAGAGGGACACGCGGAGCTGGCCCAATGGCTGCAGGCTCGAGCAGAGGAGATGGAGATTGAGCGCGATGGCGATTGCCTTTCTGACACGGGTGTGAGGGGGGACAATAGACTCTCGAAAGCCTCCCACACCCAATGAATGAATGAAACTCGTTGCTTCGTACGCTTCGCCTCCTCATGCAGCCTGTCGCGGGCGCGCCTGGCCCTGCGCCTTGCTGACGCTGAAAGCGCCGCTCCCAGCAGCTGCCGCGCGCCCCTGCTGCACAGCAGCCTTGCGCCGGTTGCTGTGCGCTTGCGCCTTGCGCTGCTTCTTGACCGCGCGCGTGGTGGGCACGCCCGTGACGCGCCCGGGGGCGCCCCAGTGCGCCACGGCGGGGCCCCCAGTGAGCCACAGGCGGCTCACCTCACCCATGTGGTTGTTCAGCAGCCGCGCGGTGCACGTGAAGGCGCTGGCTGCGCTCAGGCTGCTCAGTCGGTCGTGCATGAGCCGATCCAGGCCTCCCAGCAGGTTGTAGCGCGCAGTGCAAGACAGACCCATCCACGCCCCCATTCCCAGTGCCTGAACACGCAGCCCCGAAATGGGCACCGAAGGCGAGTAATCGCGGCCGGAACGCAGCCGCCGCGCGTGCAATGCCGCACTGGATGCGGCGTGAGCGACGGCGCCGATGCCACAGCCCAGCAGCGCCATCTGGCCGCCCTTGAGCAGCATCCCCGCAAAGCGCGTGCCGTACGTGAGGGGCCGCAGCGGCCCGCTCGCGTCGAACACGTGGTTGGGCAGCGAAGACAGCAGTCGTTGCCAGCCAAAGGCGTGCTGAGCGCCGTATAGCCGGGTGGGCGCCATGAGCCATACCGTGACGGCGTTGGACGCCAGCAACGAAGAGACGTTGATGCTCGCGAAGTCAGCTTCAGCGCCCAGCTTGTCGCCGCGGATTCCGGCTTCGTAAGCCATGCCGGCGGCCAAGGTGATGGCTTGCTCCACCGCCAGTTTGGACAGGAAGGACGGGTCCGCCATCAGGCGCCCCACGAAGGCGCGCGCCGCCGGCGCGGGCAGCAGCCGGTGCGCGGCTCGCACGAGAGTGGGCCGGCAGTCCACAGCCAGGAAGCGCACCAGCTGCAGGCTGGAAACCAGGCCCATCTGGACGGCCATGCGCAGCCCCGCGGGCAGGTCCACCAGCGTGCGGCACCACTCTGCAAGCACGCAGTTGAGCGTGGCCTGGTCGAAGAGCTCGGCGAAGGGGGTGCGGATGGAAAGGAAGGAGTCTCCGTCTTCTCCGTCGTCGCCGTCACCGTTGTAGGCGTCGTCGTCGCCCTCGTCGCCGTCACCGCCGGAACCGCCGTTGGAGACCTTGCCGCCGTTGCCGCCGTCGCCGCCGGTGTCGTCCGTTTTGGCTCCTTGGAAGGCTTCGGAAGCACGGCTAGTGTCCAGGCCGGACTTCTCCAGCACCGCCGCGCCGCCGCCGGAGCCGCCCAGCTGACGGCCAATCTCCAGGGCGGTGGTGGGCGTGCGAAGCGCAGCGCAGAGCGGGGAGGCGTCCTGAGCCGTGAGAAAGGGTTAAGGGAGAGCGTGCGTCAGACGCGTGCAAAGCAAAGAGCCGCGCAAAGGCTGCTGCGCCAGGGCGCTGCGTCGGCCGTGCAGCTAGAGGGCGCAGGATGCCGTGCGCGCGGGCGGTGCCGGCGGCGCATGCGCAGCCGGAGTAAAGGGTTCCGGAGAATGCTCGCGGCGGCGCCTGCGCACGCGCAACGGCGCCAGCGAGGCCGGCAGTGCGCGCTGTGGCACCAGATGCAGCGCTCTGGCTGGGCGCGGCCGAGGCGAGCGCAGCGAGTGCACAGCCGCTATCTGCGCCCACCACTAGCGCAGCCAGCCCGTGTCTGGTCAACTGTGGCAGGTCTGCACGCACCTCGTCAGGCGAGGCGCTGGGCGCTGAGGCGCGCAGACGCAGGCCGCGGAGCGTGACGGGGGCGCCCGCGCACGGTGGCGGCGCGGCGGCAGCGGGCTGTGCGCGACGTGGCAGCTTGCGGCCCAGAGCAGCCGCGCCGGCCACGCCCAGCTGCAGCGTGCCCGCACAGGACTGCGCCATGGCCGGCACGGAGCGAGCAGGGCCGTGAAAAAAGAGCCACGCTCGTGCAGCCCCGCATCATATGCGCATCGAACGTTCGAGTAGAGTCACCACCTGCCCCTCCCTCCGCCTTCCCTCTCTCGTGTGCAGCACACCAGTCCTGACTGAGGAACGTCGTGCTCTGCCCGCCGTGGTGCTATCATGGAGGCTCCCGTAGGGAGCCGCACCAGTCGCTTTACGTCCGCATACTACGTCGGCAACGCGCTGGTGCTCTCCTCATACGTCTTCCTACGCCCGCTGGCTGTGTCCGCCAGCCACGTCGGGACGCAGAGCATGCTCAAATCATACGTGCGTTGCTTGGGGTGCTCTCATCATTGCGCTCACGCGACTGCGCTCACAGGAGGGCCAAGCAACTGCCATGCTGCTCTTCTCCTGCTGCCTCAAGGTGCCTTTGCGGCGCGTGCTGCGCCACCCAAGGCGTCATCTGAGTGCGGTGCGTGTGCGTGTCCTCGCAGGCAACTCGCACGCACTCGGTCGACCAACAACTCTCCATCGTGTTCCTCTACGCCAAGGCGCGTCTGTGCGCTGGCGCACGCGTGTGGCGCGCTGCTGAAGCCTTGCGCAGGCAGGCCTGTTGTTGGTGTCGTACCTGGCTTCTCCGTTGATGCTTGCACTGGCGCTTTTCCAAGTCGTCTGTGCGTGCACCCGCAGCCGCTGCTTAGCCTCTGCTCACTCCGGTTGCTCCTGCTGCTCTCCAGGCTTATGGCTACTCACAACACAGCCCATGTATGACGGCCCAACCAAAGCTGAAGCGTTGACGCCTGCACTCATGGAGACGCTCGTGAGGTGCGGGCGGCCCGCCCCGCTTGCGTTAATGAACCAACTAACGTCTTTTTGCGTCTGCTCAGCGCTGCACCCGCGACTGGTGAGGCTTCGCCTTTGTGGGTGGTCATGCTCTATGCGCCCTGGTCCACGCCCTGCGTGCACTTCTCTCCGGCTTTCGCGGGGCTGTCGCGCGCGCACAGCTGCGACAAGCTGCGCTTCGGCACGCTGGACTTGGGTCGCTGGCCGGGGCTGGCGGGTCGCTACGGTGTGGACATGAACGCTGCCGCGTCGCAGCTTCCCATGCTGCTGCTCTACCGTGGCGGCGTGGAGGCTGACCGCATGCCTCGCCGCAGCGCGGACGGCATGCGCACCGCCAAGGGGCGCTGGGGCGTGCGCGATGTGGAGAGCTGCTTCAAGCTGCACGAGCTCGCCACTGGCAGCGCAGAGGGCGAGAAGCACAAGTGAGAGTGGTGTGACAGAGCTGCTACAGCCAGCTTGCTTCACGGCACCATTGATAAGCGTCAACGCTCAACCCTCTTCTTCTGTCTCGCTGCCCTCGCTCTCCGAATCGCCGCCCAGCAGCGCAGCCATGCGCAGCGCCAGCTCTGCAGCAGCGGCGCGGCGTTGACTGTCCGGCAACGCGCCAGCCGATGCGGCGTCTCGAGCCGCCAGCATTTGCCCCATCAGCGCATCGAACTCATCCTCCTCCTGCATCTGCGCCTCGCCGTGCACCTCCCCTGCGCCGTGACGTGGCGCAGGCGCGTGGGGGGCGTCCGAGGCGTTGTTGCGTTGAGGGCGCGGCTTGGGTTGCAAGCCGGGCCAATCGTGAGCTTGCAGCGCCTCTTTCACGCGTGCCAGGCCCTGCGGCTCGTCGTGGGGCTGGGCCAGCGGCACGTGTTCGAATCCGTTGGACACGCACCAGGCGGCTGCGCAGCTCGCCTGTGTGTCCTCGCCCACCTCCCTGCACGCAACACCGCGGATGGCCACGCACAGACGAACCTCCGGCTCACAGTCCCACTGCTGCGCGGCGGCGTCGTACCAGGCGGTGACCTCAGCGAAGGAAGACTCCTGCTGGCGCGAGCAGCAAGCACACGGGAGGGTGAGTGACACACACGCACACAGGGCAGTGCGACTGCGCGCGCGCCTCAGCCGCGTCGTACGACAGAACCAGCGCCTCCAGCGCCCCAGCAGCCGCGCAGCTGTCTCTGAGTTCCAGCGCCTGAGAGTGCGGGACAGCAGAGAAAACCCGCTCAGCCGCACGCAGATGCAGCAGTGCAAGCAGCGGTAGGCGCGTGCCGACACTTCCACGTCAGCGGTGTAATAGCGCGTGTCGAGCCTCCACCTGTGGGCGCAGAGCCAGCCTGCGTGAGCTCTGCAGGGCAAGAGGAGGAACCTGGTGAGCACTTCACAGCGCGCGCCTCAAGTGTGTCTCCTTCGTCACCGCCGCCTCGCTGGCGCCGTCGCCGTGCAGGATGCCTGCGCCCGCGTGCGGCTCAGTGGCGGCGCGGGAAGCAGCGAGCGAGAGGCGCACCGTGGCGCAGCGCGCAGGCTGCTGCTGCGGCACGGGCCACCACGCCCACGCGAGGCAGGCCCTCCGGCGCAGCCAGCTTGGGTGGCACAGGGAACACAGGGCGGCAAGCGAGTGAAAAGGGGGGCTGCGGGAGGGACCACCTGCTGATGTTGTCTGTTGTCTCAACACTGGCTCACCGGATTCCCAGCAGCGGCTGGGCAGCCCCTCCCGAGGCGCGCTCCACGAGCATCCCCCCCTCGTTGGGCACCCCGGTGTCCAAAGACGGATCCGCCAAGCCTCTCATCTCAGCTTCGGCGGCTGCCACCGCACGCGCCGCATGCCCTGGCACCTCCCTCCAGAACGACAGGTGGGGTATCACCTCCACCCCCCGCATGCCCAGCTGCGAGTAACGCCAGGCGGCGCCAACGCAGAGATACAGCCCCAGCAAGCCCAGCAGCGAGCCCAACAGGTGCATCATCGTCTCGCCAGTGCTCCCGCGCCCAGAGCCCTGCGTGATGCCGTAATAGCCAGGCAGCTGGTCGCGCCGCGAGAGGCTGTCCTGGGTGATTGGGCAGGCAGCCGGGTGCACCATGCTGGCGGCGTAAGCGCAGTTTCCCAAGCTGCTCATGTTCATCACAGGAGATTGGGCCATGCCCACGCCCGGGCAACGCACCGCGACGCTCAGCGTGCGTTGTGCGCCGCCAGGGCAGCCCTTGCTGTCCCCTTGCAGCATGGTGTATACGATGCCTTGCCCCGGGTCGCTGGCGTCAAGTAAGCTGACGCTAACTTTACGGCCGCCACCCCACTGTCCCACGGCCCAGCAGCTGCTGTGGCGTGCGCGAGGCAGGCGCTGCGCTAGCAGCGCGGAGCAGCCGTTGCCGCAGGTGTGTGTGCGCACGTCGCGGCAGCTCTTAGGGCAATTGTTCTCCAGCCCCTTGCGCGAGCAGGACACCTTCGAGGGTGCGGGCGGGCATCAGTGCCCTGCATGCGACTATGGACGCCGCCTGTGCATGGACGGCGCACCCCAGGCCGGTCAGGCACCGTCGACGCCAGCTCCATGTTGCCGCAGAACTGGAACCAGAAGGAGTAGGACACCAAACCCGGTGTCTGAGCCACAGTTTGCGTCACGGAGTAGTACCCTTCCGGCGCTTGCAGCCCCTGACCGCGGATGGGAGGAGTCAGCACACCCAGGCTGGCTGGTGCGCAGTCCGCTGGCGCGTGTGCAGGCGCGCAGAGCGTGCGGTGGCGACAGGGGCGGGTGCGTCCACGGAGCCGCTGATGGTGCAGGCTGCATTGCGTTGCTCCGCGCAGCCCCGGCGCGGTGCACACACCTTGAGCGCATACACATACTTGATGCCCATCTATGTGCGGCGCGCAGGCGCGTGAGATGCGCTCTGGACGAAGGATGGCGTGCTGGGCCGGCTGACTCTCGCTCTCGCGTGCGCACCGGCCCCGACTGGTACAGAAACATGCAGTTCTTGGCGTTCTCAGCCATGCTCTTGGGATCGATGCTCACGCTGGGGTCCAAAGGCGACGTGAAGGTGGCCGCATCGCAGCTCAGAGCTACCAGGGCCGCCAGCAAGCCCGCAACGCGACGCATGCCGCGCGCGCTGCGTCGCGCAGCAGCCGCGACCCGAGCCAGGAGCACGGGCAGGTGCACAATACGCGAGGGGAGGTGATTGTGCAGATCTGGGATGCCTGGTCGCCTCCTCCTGCGGCGAGGACACACTGTAGGAGTCGACGACCACTCCCTCAATCCCAGCTCGCAGCGCCCGCTGGCGAACGAGGAGCGACAAGCAGGAATGAGTGATGACACGACGGACAGTGCGTGCGCTCTCACGCCGTGGCCTCCGACTCATCCACGGCGTATCCTGCCTTGATCTTCTCCGCCACCGTCTCGGCCGCCCACTTTTCAGCCAGCAGCGCGTCCGGGAAGAGCTTTGTGGTCGTCGCCAGCTGTGTCTCCACCTTGCCCCAGGCGACGAGCACCTGGTCTCCGCGCACTTCAACGGTCCACACCTTGTCGTTGCTGTGGCTGTCGCCGGGCTCGTGCTTCAGCAGGCGCGTGCCAGAGACGGACATGCCCGCAGCCTTGACGAAGCTCGCAGCTTGGTTGTCTATTTGCTGCGCGCGGGAGTGACCGTGGCGAGCCTCGCGCTCGTACCCGGTGCTCCCCGCCGCCTGCCCCGGGCTGCCCTGCTGACCGTGACCGTGACCGGCACGCTGGTGCGGCATATAGACGTCGGAGGAGTTGGAAGTGCACCCGCGGAGCCAAACAAAAAAGCTGACAAAGTGCCCACCCGGCGGTGACTCATCCAGTCACCGTACCGGATTCCATCATCCAATCACCACCATTGCCTCTCCGACGTGCCATGCCCCGTTTGGCCAGCCTGCGCGCCTCTGTGCGCCACGCGTTTCGGGCACGTGGCCTGCCGCAGCCTGCAACCGCAGCCAGGATGGCCCTTGGCTGGGGCGCGGTGACCACCTACGCGCTCTTGTACCAAATATCGGCGCGTGCGCACCACCGTCCGCCGTGGCACCGACTGACTGAGGCGCACTGCACCGCTCTTTGGAAGCCCTGGGACATCCCCCGTGAGCAGCCGCGCAGTGACGAGAGCGCCGAAGCTTGAGCATACCGCATCATCCCTCAGCGCAGCCTTGTTGGCTCAGGGCGAACATGAGCACAGAGCCGGCGATTCCCACGTTGAGTGACTCGAAGCCTTGCGCGCCTGGAATGGCAACCGACGTGCACGAATGCAACGCCTCGGCGCTCAGCCCTTGTCCCTCTGCGCCAAGCAGCAGCCAGATGGGCCGCGTGCTGCTTTGCGCGGCTGCGAGCCTGATTGAGGTGCCGCTAGGGTCTCCAGCTGGCGAGGCGGCGAGGCAGGATGCGTTCAGAGACGCGCGCAGGTGCTGCATGTCTGCCCACGAGGTGGCTCGCCAGAGGGGCAGTCGTAGCGCCGCGCCACGCGAGGCGCGCACGGCTTTGTCGTTGAAGGGGTCGCAGCAGCCGGGCAGCAGCACGCAGGCGTGCCACCCGAAGGCGACCGCGCTGCGCAGCAGCGTGCCCAGATTGCCCGGGTCCTGCACGCCTTCCAGGAGCAGCAGCCGGGTGGCTGCGGCGAAGGCGGGCTGATCAGCGTTGCTAAGAGAGCGCACACTCGGCTGATGCAGCTCTGCCACGGCGTCCACGCCGTCGCCGTTCTCCACGCCGGCCAGCTTGGCCAGCACGGGGCGCGAGGCGCGGAGGAGGCGGTCAGGGCACAGGCCGGCGGGCGTGGGTGCGCCCTCGGCGAGGAGCAGCAGGCGCACTCGCAGAGCGGACCGCCCGTCGCGCGCCACGTCCGCGGCCACCTCCCTAAGCAGCTGGGAGCCGACCAGCAGCACGCTCTGCGTGGCGTCGCGATACGCGCGGCTTTGGGGAAGCATTGTGAGAGAGCAGTGAGCAAACGCACAACCAGTCCAGGGACTGACACCACAGACTGCGGCGCTCCTCACCTGGTGCGCAGCTTCACGGCGTGCTTCACGTACGCGTTGCTGGTACTGCTGATGAGCTGCACGTGCGGCTCTGGAAAAGCTGCGGCCGCTGCAGCCACAGCCTCCGCCGTCTCACTTCCACTTTCCTCTGAGCGTGCCACCGCGCCACAGCGCCACCGCGCATGCCTGGCCGCACCGCGCGTGGGGCGCTCGGCCAGGCGCACGCAACGCTTGTACGGGACACCCAACACAGCGCACGATGTGGCTTGCACTGGCATGCGGTGCTCTCACGCAGCCACCGCACTTGAAGGCCACGGCGTGAAGTGTGTGATGCCACGTGGCATCGTGCAGCCAGGGTGCAGGCAGTCCCGCCTGAAATGGACGGTCATCTCGCGCCCCCGCGCTTCCCGTGCGCCTCCGCGCCTCCGCACCGCCGGCGCTAGTCCGCCTGTGCAGCCATGGCGTCTCTGCGCTCACCGCTGCCACAGCAGCCCGCCTTGTACGTCTCAGCGCCTCCGACCTCCGCCGCGCATGCCACGCCCGCCTTCCTGGGCTCGGAGCGCAACGCAATGGCGGATGTGCAGCTACAGCGTGAGGCCCGCGTAGAGTCGTTGTCTCGGCGATGGGCGGAGGTGCGGCGAGGGATGAGGACAGAACCGGTGCATTCGCTAAACACTCACGCACCGAGTTGTGCCTCAGGTGGCCGTCTCCTTCAACGACTTTGTGCAGGACACGCTCCTGGTGGTCTCCGAGCGCTGGCCGGTGCTGGCGGACGGCACAGCGCGCATCGACGTGCGGCAATTGGCGTTGGTTTGCAAGTTGAGACGCTGACGCGCTGACGCTCCCAGGTGACCACCGTTAACGACGTGGTTATGTACGACGTGCAGACCTTGGAGTCGTACGGGCAAGCGTTGGCGGTCGAGGACGAGCGCGTGCGCAGCAAGTGCACTCGGTTCACCTCGCAGCTCTCTCAGTTGACAGATGCGCTAGCCGCTGAGCGCGCAGCCGCGTGTGAGGCGGATGACGTTGGCGTGGGCGTGCTGGAGAGCGCGTTCGTGAACCGCTTCAGCTTTTACACGCCTTCGCGCATCGCGGACAACTCGGATCTACTGGAGGAGTCCCTCCAGGCTCGCGCCGCAGCCTTCGCCGAGGAGAGCCGGCGCTGCGAGCGCGCGCAGGAGGCGTTCCTGGACTTTTCTGACGCGGCTGGCGAGTTCGGAGAGCGTTTGACGCACAGCCTGGAGTCGGTGGCGTCAGTCTCCGGCGACCTGCCCGCCGTGCTGGCCTCCGTGCGCGCGCTGTGGGGCAACGGCGAGGTGCTGGCTGCGCTGTGGGCGCGGCTGCAGGCGCTGGATGACGAGTGCAGCCACCACGGGGTGGTGGGCACCAAGCTGGCGCTCGCTCGTCTGGCGTGCACGCCGCACACCGGCTATCAGGCGGTGCGCATGCAGGCGGAGCAGTACATCGAGCAGCTGGAGCTGGAGTTGTCCCTGCACAGCGAGTTCACGGCGAGAGCGGAAGCGCTGCAGCCGTGGATCGACGCCGTGGCACGCAGGTTTGCGCCCAGCCCGCTCCCAACCACCCTGCTGGGTGCAGAGACTGCATGGACGTGCATGTGCGCTTTCATGAGCCAAGAGCGACCCGCAAAAGCGCGCGACCTGGGAGCACTCATCGAGCTGCGGGCGGGCATTTCGAGCACGTTGGCTGCGTACGGCCGCCCCGGATGGACTCCCCTCGGCTACGAGAGCATGGAGCGCGATTGGGGCGCGATGGAAGCCGCGGTGCATGCACGGGCAGCTGCGTTGTCTTCGGCGCTGCGTCGCCACCGAGCCGTGGGCGACGCTGTGGCTCGCTTCACGGCTGACGCTCTGGAGATGATGGACTGGCTGCGCGAGCGCGCAGCGTTCATGAGCCAAGCCCTGGCCAGCGCCCCCCGCTCCAAGAACGAGGCACGCGCCGTCAAGGCGCTGGTGGCTGGCTACGCCGCCGAGTGGGCGGACAGGCAGGCGGATCTGGCGGCGCTGAGAGAGCGGGGATGCTGGGTGGTGGCCCACCGCTACGAGCGAGCAGACAAGGTGGCTGCGCTCTTCGACAAGCTCGCCCAGGGAATGGCGGCGGCAAGCCTGTCCCCGGAGGAACCCAGGATGCAGCCGCTTGCAGCCGCACCTCTGACGGAGCAGGCGGACCTGCGCGACTAGAGTACTTTATGATGATGATGACGGCGCCCACATCAACGAACTAACGTTGTGCGAGACTTGCACGCCCTCGCCTTCCCTGTGTCGCCCTCGCAACGCCATGCAGCCACAAGCGCGCAGCGTGCAGCGCGGCTTTGCGCCGGGCGGCGAGTGAGCAGCACTCATGTTCACGCAGCGCAAGAAGGAGGCCTCTTCTTGCACGGACTTGAAAACCTCTGCAGGCTTCACGCTTGAGTCTCTGCAGTGCGTGTGTGTGGTCAGGCCTTCTGGCCGTGCGTCGGCCCTGACAAGTCACCGCTCGCGGCGTGCAGGCGCGTCAACGAGACGCTGCTTGCTCACGGAACCGTGGACGACGCCAACCAGGCGCGTCGTGTCGCTGCCCGGCTGACGTGCCGGCTGAGGCGGCTTGCAACGCTGTGGGGCAGGAGAAGCTTGTGGAGAGCTTCCACCTCCTTGCGCAGCTGCTGACCTGGGGGGACCAACACGGGCCTCAGCTCTTCGACTTTTTCGTGGAGCAGCGCATGCTGGCGCACTTCGTGCGCGTGCTGGTGCAGTGCGCCCCGCCGCAGCACCAAGAAGGAGACGTGCAGCCTTTGAAGCCTCGCAGCCCCGTGGCGGTGCAGCTGCTCCAGACGCTCTGCATCTTGGTGTTCAACACCAGCCGCCAGACGTCCGTCTACTACCTGTTCAGCAACAACTACCTGAACGACCTCATCCTGTTGGCCAAGAGCCTGGACCTGGAGAAAGACGAGGAGGTGCTTGCGTGGTACATCTCTTTCCTGAAGGCAATCAGCCTGCGTTTGAACGTGGACACCATCCAGTTCTTCGTGGGTGACCCGCCTGCGGGCTCTCCGCCTGGCGCCCCGCCTGCCAGCTTCCCCCTCTTTGCAGCAGCCGCCAAGTACGTGCGCCACGGCGAGGGCATGGTGCGCGCCAGCGCGCGCAGCGCCACGCTGAACGTGCTCAAGGTGGAGGACGCGGCTGCTCGCGCCTTCGTGCTTTCGCCAGACCAGCGCGGCTTCTTCGCCGGCGTTGCCGCAGCAGCATCCGCGCTCGCAGCCGCCCTGGCGCAGCGCATGGGCAGCCCATCACAGCGCTGGGGCGACATTGCACCGCTGGTGCCGGAGCTGGACGATCTGCTGTGCTACGCCAACGACCTGCTAGAGATCCGGGTGCCCGGCATCGAGCACCTGCTGGAGCAGGCGCTCTGGACGGAGCTGGCGGCGCCCATGCTGGCGGCGCTGGACGCGGATGACGCGAATGACGCGAATGACGCCGTTGCGGTTTGCGTGCCTCGCTGCGCGGCGCTGTACGTGCTGTCCAGGCTCGGCCGGGTGCTCACCCACGCGCCGCTGCTGGTGCGCCTGGCGGAGGGGGCGCTGGCGGGGCACCCTGCGCGGCGAGAGCAGCTGCTGCGTGCGGTGGCACAGCCAGAGAGGGACTTTGGAGCGGCTGTGGCGGCGCTGTACCTGCTCGCCTCGCTGGCCAGCAACGGGGAGGTGCCCACGCACACGCTGCGCGCTGTCGGCCTGCTGCCGGTCGCCCGGCGGCCCCCCCCTCCCGCGGAGGGTGCCGTGGACGAGGAGGAGGCGAGCGGTGACGAGGCGCGGGGCCAAGTGCTGGCCGCCCTGCTCTCCTTCCTGCGCTTCTGCGCCGTGCTCAGCGACGCGCGCAGCAGCAGCAGCGCGCACCTGCAGGCGGTGGCGGCCGCAGGGTGGCTGCTGCGGGCGCTGAGCACTGGGCGGGACTGGGGCAGCGAGGCGCACGCCGCGCGCAGGGCCTCGCTGCAGGCCTCGTCTGATGCGGCGCTGCAGCTGCACGCGGGCGGCGCCTGGGCGGACGCGCTGCTGCCGCTGCTGCAGGACGGAGAGAAGCTGGGCGCGCGGGCGCGCGAGCAGCCGTCGCTGACGGAGGAGGCGGTGGCTGGCCTCGTGTGGCGCTGCGCCGCAGCTGCGCGCGCCGCGGCAGCGCAGGGCGAGGCGAGCGAGGCGCGCACGGCGGCGAGCAGCAGCTTGGAGGCTGAGCAAGCGCTCGCGGCGACCCGTGCGTGGCTCGTCTTCCGGGCCGCATTGGCGCCTCCGGGCGCGGGCGACGCCGCCATGGCGCTGCCGCCGTTGCAGCCGCTGCCGGCATCTGCCGGTGCCGCCGGCGAGGTGGCTGCCGCCGCCGCAGCCGCCGCTGCTGCTGCTGCGCCGCCGCCGCCGCCGCTGC
>Ga0049083_10000442_pt1 | contig 14622 bp, 17 predicted proteins | sample GreLakmeMI27MSRF_FD_66719 | JGI IMG/M metagenome (GOLD analysis project Ga0049083, IMG submission 66719) | Freshwater lentic microbial communities from great Laurentian Lakes, MI, USA - Great Lakes metaG MI27MSRF | ecosystem: Environmental > Aquatic > Freshwater > Lake | place: Great Lakes...
CACACATATGCTTCAATGGATCAGTACACACCAAAAGGTATGTCTGGTGGTGGAGGTCCAGAATTCTCTGCATCAATCATTCTTATGTTAAGTAAAGGTACTTTAAGAGACGAAGCAAAGACCACAACTGGAATTATAGTTCGATCTAAAACCAGAAAGAACCGTCTTGCAAAACCTATTGATATAGAGTTCCATATTTCGTTTCACAAAGGAATGAATCAATATGTTGGACTAGAACAGTTTGTAAGTTGGGAAAATTGTGGAGCCGGTAGAGGAAATAAATTAACTGAAAAAGAATATTCAAAACTAAAGGCAGACGAACAGTCTATTTGTTCTGAGTTTGAGGTAGGTGGAGAGAAATTTTATTTTTTACCTAAGAAGTTAGGTAAAAGCTACGTGCTTAAACATAGTGGTGATCTAGTTCTATTAAAGGATTTCTTTACTGGTAAATTATTCACCTCTGATGTTTTAAAAGAACTTGATGCAAAAGTAATCAAACCGACTTTTAAATTCCCAGAAACTCAAGCTGAGATCGATCTTCTAGAGAACGATGAGTTATCAAATCTTACTGATGAAGATGACGACGATGCTGCTTAGAGAAGACCTACCTATAAAATATTATCTTGGTTTACATGGAGAAGATTCTATGAGAGATAAATATTATCCTATATTTGAGATATCTCAGTATTTGATTAGAGTATATGCAACTAAAGCAAAGGAGCTTGATATGGGTTCTTTCAAGTTTTCTTCTAAATCACTAAAGTACATATTTGGTGACAGAATTAAAGATGAAACTTTTAAGGAAGAGATAGTTCAATATCTAAAGACTTTATTAAAGGACGAATTATTGATATCAAAAGGGGAGTCTATATTTTTTACAAAAAACGCACTAAAACACTTTTATCAAATAAATGATTGATTTCACTGAAAATATTGACTCGTTAGAGAAAATGGTTTGGAACTTTGTACTTAACACCAGAAATGATGTTAATGATATTAAGCCAAGTAGTCACGACTCGCTAAGAAAAGAAGAACTAATGCCGATGCTTCGGCCTAGTTATTTTAACGATGATATACGTCAAGAATCTTTTAAAGCTGCTCTTAAGTTTTTTAAAGAATATGAAAAGATACCAAATCCAAAAGAATTAAGAACTTACTTAGAATTACTTAACTATTCAGTTTCAGAAGCAGAATTTGAAGAACTATATGCATTTTCATTAAGTGAGTATAATTATGATTATCTCTATAAGTACGTAAGATCCTTTATACTTCTTAGAAACCTTAACTTGACTGTCGCTGATCTTTTCACATATTTAAAGACTACTGCGATTGATCCAGACAATATTGATCAGATTTCACAAAAAGTAAGAAACGATATTAGTAATAAATTAGCAATCAATTTTTCAAGTGGAGACACTGGTCTTAATTTTTTTAATCCTGATTCTCACATTCAAATTTCTAAAAGCGGAAGCCCAACTGGCTTTAGTTTTTTAGATAAAGTCCAAGGAGGCGGCTGGAATTCAAAAGCCTTAGTAGTTTTCCAAGGTCGACCTAAAGTAGGTAAGTCAATGGTTCTAGGTAATATTGCAGCCCGCTCTTTTTTAACTGGTAACGTGACCGGCTTAGTAACAGTTGAACTTGCTGATCGTGCATACATGAAAAGAATAGGTTCAAATATCCTAAATATACCTGGTGAAGACTATGCTAAAATTACAGATGAATCTGCGACTAAACTAATTCAAAATAAAATTCAGACACTTAAGGACAGTGGTAGAACGATAGGTGAATTAATAGTTAAGGAGTTTCCAACTGGCGGAGCTACTGCAATTGACATAGAAAACTATTTCTTACGACTTGAACAGAAGATGAACAAGAAGTTTAAAGTAATAGTAGTTGATTACCTAAACCTGCTTAGACCAATCAAGGATCAAAATGGACTTTATGAAAAAATAAAGGCTATTTCTGAAGAGCTTAGAGGTGTAGCAATGAGAAATGAATGGTGTATTATCAGTGCAACTCAAATACGACGGGAGGACATAGATAACTTTGATTTAGGTATGGATTCAGTTGCTGAATCATTTGGTCTAATACACACAGTAGATTCTCTTTTTGGACTAATGAGAAGTCCATTAGAAAGCAGAATGAAGATAAAAGTGATAGCTAATCGAGATAATGGGTATGAAGAAAGCTATAAGTTTTTTACTATGCAAAAGGACTTTTTTAGACTCACTGAAGAATCTGGAATAAACAGCGAGTTCTATAGCGACGATGAAGAAGTAACTAGAATGGCAGATGAACTTCGCACCGAATATCAAGAAATAGATAAAAAAATAGAAGAGCAAAATAACACAGTTGTTAACTTAGAAGAAGATTATGACTCTCTTTTTGCATCAATATAAAAATAATTAATTTTAATGTCAAATGATGAAGAAACAAACGAAAACGTAAACGACTCAGAAGAGTTAGTACACAAAGAAGATAAAATATTTAACAATCGGTATAATACCGGTGAAGGTCTAAAGGACACCGAAGAATATGAGTTTTCTAAAAAAATATCAGTAGTAGCCGACTATTCTGACTCTTACTTAAAGGACGTCTATGAATATGAAGAAAATTTAGAAGCTAAGTTTATTTTAGATGGAATATTTGATTTTATAAAAAGTGACGATTTTTTGAATAACAAAGTTTTTTATAAAATGGATGAATCGCTAACTTTTAAAAATAAGTTTGCTAAGGAAGAAATAAGTGTTATCTTTAATAAGATTCATAATTCTTTAGACAAATCAAAAGGCACAACTAGCTTCTATAGCCCAATTTATGTCTTAGAAGCAATTTCTTCTTTTTCAGGTTTTGATTACAAGAAGATATTTGATTCCCTAGACACTGACGCTCAAGAATTATTGTTAATTGAACTAGATAAAAAATACAATTTCTTAGACGGCAAAATGCAAAAAAAAAAGATACATTAATATGACTTTTATCAAGCTAACTCACTCGACTGGTTCTATATACTTGAACCTAGATAATGTATACAGTATAGAGGAAGTTGGCCCACCAGGTACCGACTTGATAGTAGCATTTGGTACATTTACTCAGACGTATTCATTCGCTACCCCTACTGAATTAGATGAAGCCTTAGCTAAACTTAAAAGCATACTTAGAGTAATAGACTTGGACCAGTTAGCTAATCAACTATGATATTAGAAAAAGTTAGGAAAATATTTGTACTCGGAGATCTACATTTAGGTTTAAGAAACAACTCATTAGAATGGTCAGAAATACAACAAGACTATTTAGTAAACTTTTTCCTTAAACAAGTAGACGAAGAAGGCTTTGATCCAGCAACCGATATCCTAGTTCAAGTTGGAGACTGGAATCACGTAAGAGAATCTACTAATACTCGAATCTATAAGCTTTCCATAAAGATTGCTGAGACCTTTGCTAAAAAGTTTAAGAAAGGAGTTTATGTCATACTTGGAAATCATGATGTATACTACAAAGACAGAACAGATACTCATTCACTAGAGGGATTTGATAGAATTTTTGAAAACTTTCATATATTTGATAAACCTGCTCAATTAAAGATGGGCAATCATAATTTTTTAATGTTGCCTTGGATAGAAAATCTAGATGCTTTAAAAGACGTGATATCTAAGAACTCTTCATCTGACTATGTATTTTGCCATACTGACTTTAAAGGTTTTAGCCTAAATAAAGCAACTAAGCTTGAACATGGACTAGAACAAGAAGATATTAAAGGATTCAAGAGAATCTACTCAGGACACATTCACATACGTCAGGAAAACGGTAATGTTCTTTATGTTGGAACTCCATTTGAAATGGACCGTGGGGATAGGGGCAACGAAAAAGGCTTTTATGTACTAGATCTTTCTAACACAAAAATAAAAGAAAAATTCGTTCCTAATACACTTTCACCAAAACATCTAAAGTTTGATGTGACCGAGCTACTTGACCTAAATTTAACTGAATTAGCTAAGATATTCAATAATAATTTTGTTGACGTCACAATGGAGGCAAGTCTTTCACAAAGATTCTCAATATCTAGGTTTACTGACCTAATAAAGAACTTAGGGCATCGTCGACTAGAGTTTTCATCATATTCATTGGAACAGATAAAATCTAGAAGTCAAGTTGAACTTGATTCTACCTATGAATACAACATTTTTAGTATATTAGAGGAAAGACTAATTGAGATGAACTTCCCAGAATATCAAAATTCACAAATAACCAATAAATTTAAAGAGATATATGATTCTCTTAGAAACACTAAACATTACGACCAATGAAGCTATTAGAGTTTTCTTATAAAAACATACTATCTTATGGAAACAAACTACAGACTTTCAAATTTACTGATGGTCCTAAGTTAATACTGGTTGAGGGCGAAAATGGAGCTGGTAAGTCTTCGATTAAGGAGGCTTTAACTGTTTCCATTTACGGCAGGTCTGCCATTCGTAAGATGAAAGACATACCTAATTGGATAAACAAGAATGCATACACAAACATTAAGTTTGAAACTACTTTAGGCGAGCAAATAGAGCTAGATAGAGGAATAGATCCTAATTTTAGTAACATTAAGATAAATGGTAGCGTTTTCAATCTACCAGATAAAAGAAAAGTTGATGAATTTATTGAGGAAGAACTATCTAAGATTCCATTTAGCGTTTTTTGTAACACAATTAGCCTTTCATTTGATGATTTTAAGTCATTTGTTAACCTAACAAAGGACGATAAGCGTAAGATAGTGGATAGAATATTTGGAATAGATATTCTCTCTGACATGAGAGCCAAAGTTAAAGAATCTTTACGTGAAATTAAAAGTGAATCCGACCTATTAGAACTTGCTATTTCTAGAAACAGGTCTAATTTAGAAACATACATAAATCAGTTAAGTGAGCTAAAAGAAAAACTAACTGTTAAAAAACAAAAGATTGAAGACGACTTAACCTCTAGGATTTTAGAAAAACAGCAAGAAGCAGACGATCACACCATTCTTCTTTCTGAATTTAAAACCAAGACTGATTTAATTAGCCAAAAATCTAGAGTAGCAGATGAGGACGTTAACAAGATAAAAAATGGGATCAGGGATCTTTCATCAAAACTAGATGTCTATTCTAAAAATAGGTGTCCACACTGCCTAAACGACCTACAGTCAGAATCATCACTAGACGTAAAGTCAAAAATCGAAGAAAAGCTAGAAGAACTAAGAGAACAACTTCCTGAAAAACAGAAGAGTGCGTCTGACTTGAACTCACAAGTAACTGATCTTTTATTGGAAAAGGGAGAATTTGATTCCAAAAAGTATTCAATTTTAGCTGACCTCACCTCACTTAAAAAATCACTTGCTGAATCTCAAAAGAAGGACGACTCCGACGATTCTTCAGAATCTATTTCTCAAATTATTGAAAACACCAAGAGACAGATTGAAGAAGATAATACAAATCTTTCCTCTTTTACTGATAAAAAGATACTATATTTAAACTTAGATGACCTTCTTTCTGATTCTGGGATAAAGAAGTCAATGATTGATAAGATTATACCTACTCTTAATGCTAGGATTCATGAAATATCTGAAAAACTTGAATTTAAGTTTTCCTTTGAGTTTGACAACGAATTTGATCCACATATAACTTATTTAGGCTTAGATATCTCACCTGAAAGCCTTTCTAGCGGACAGCGTAAAAAGATGAATTTAATAGTATTATTAGCATTCATTGAGATCATTAAGATGAAGCATAGCCAGATGAATGTCATGTTTCTAGATGAAATATTCAGTTCATTAGATAAAAATAATGTGTATAAAGCGATCTCCGTCTTGAAGGAGTATGCTATAAAGTATAATATGACAATCTTTGTCGTTTCGCATGAAGCCTTGCCTGAAGAGTTCTTTGATTATAGAATAATAGTCAATCAAGTAGATCACTTTTCAGACATGGAAATAGTAAAGATCTAATTTTATTTAAAACCTTTTTGCTTTTTCTTAATATAATATACTTATATGTTAACATACAAATCTGAAACATTTGCTGGTGCTTACAAGGAGAGTCTTTCTGATCTACTAATGTGCCCTGAGTATTTTACTCAACCTAGGGACATGAAAATCAAAGAAAATTGTGACGTTGCTCTAGTCATCACCAATCCTCTTTCTTGTCTTTATCAAAATTCAGTTCGTTCTTCTCAATGGAAGTATATTGCAGCTGAACTTCTTTGGTACTTTATGGGAAGAAATGATGTTGAATATATTGCAAAGTTTGCTAAGTTTTGGGAATCCATCCAAAATGAAGACGGAACAGTAAACTCTTCATATGGACACCTGCTTTTTACAAATACTAACGAACATCAGTTTACTCAATATAACTGGGCATTTGAATCCTTAAAAAAGGATAAAGATAGCCGCCAAGCAGTTCTACATTTTAATTTACCTACCCATCAGCGTGAAGGAAACAAGGATTTTGTTTGTACAATGTATGGAATATTTCAAATACGTAACAATAAATTGAATTTTACAGTAAGTATGAGAAGTAATGACGTTATTTTAGGTCTTCCTACAGATATTGCATTCTTTGCTACTCTACAATCTCAAATGCTGTTTCATCTAGTACTACATGGCGGAGAAGATTTTAAGGATTTAGAACTAGGTACCTATACTCACATTGCAAACTCTTTTCACTTATATCAGAGACACTTTGACCTCGTAGAAAGAATGATAAGAGAACCATTTGCTCCATTAAACATTCCTAAAGTAAGAGAAGAATTAATTTCTGTTCAAGGAAAGCCATCTCCCTTATTTAATAGGCTATTCTCTACTCAAAATGATCTTTCTGAAAGAATGGGAGATGAACTAATGAATTGGATAAAAAATAACTTAAACTCATGAGACAATTTATCACAAAAGTTGCTGCTTTCTTTATAACTGCACTACTCTGTACGTATGTATACATTTGGACCGGCTTAAATGCTATATTTAAAGTCGATATAACGTATATACAATGGTTAGCTATTCAATTAATACTTAATTTAATTATAGTTGGGCCTTTACTTAATAAACCATTAAACAAAAAGAATGAATCAAAAGGATCTAAAATATCACTTGACATACCTTGAAATGGCAACTGTGTGGTCTACTCTGTCTTGCTGTAAACGCAAGAAAGTAGGTGCACTTATCGTCAAGGATGGTACTATAATTTCAGATGGCTTTAATGGGACACCTAAAGGCTTTGCAAACGACTGTGAAGACGCTAATGGTAACACTAATTGGTATGTTTTACATGCTGAGGCTAATGCTATGTTAAAGGTAGCAAAATCAACTCAAAATACAGAAGGTTCAACCTTATATGTAACTTATTCTCCATGTAAAGACTGTTCAAAACTGATAATTCAATCAGGAATAAAAAGAGTCATATACAAGGAAGAATACAGAGACATTTCTGGTGTAAAAATATTAAGGGAGGCAAATATTGATGTCATCCACTTGGGAATTTAAAAATGGAAAATAGAAAAATTGATGTTATATTCGTTAGAGAATACAAGAGTTTCATAGGAGCTTTTAACAAAAAAAGTAAGTCTGATTATCTTCTAAATGTCACTAAAATAGTTAGAGACAAATTTAACACTCGGTTTTTAATGCCAAATAAAGTTCAATCTTTTTTGCTAAATTACGAAGTTAAAAAGCTACTAGATAAAGCAATCAAAGTAAAGAACAAGAAGTATACTAGAATAATTTATCTAAACACTAATCTATCGATAAGTACAGTTCTAAATTCAATAGATTTTATTAATGAAGAATATTTCGATTTAGAATTTAGCTATTTCATGATTCCATCAAAAGAAATAGAAGAAGACTTTGAGTTAATTAATAATCCTAAGCTAGAAATATTAGATCCAGTTAAGATGAAAATACTTACAGAAGAGTCGATAGTATAGTTTATTACTACTGTTAATATTAATAATCTAATTCATCAAGGAATTTATCCATCTCCTCTTTACTTAAACCAAAAGCATCATTAAATGTGGAAGGAGAAAATTCAGGATTTGCTCCAAGCTGTGATTCTGACTCGTCACTGTCACAATTAGGACAATAATTATTATCATCAAATGGCTCACCACAACCTAAACAAGAATAACCGTCTGGATTCATTCCGCATTCTTCAGGATTCATTCCATATTGGTCAGGATTCATTCCACAGTGCATTCCGTATTCTCTTGAATCGTCTTTACCGCAGTTAGAACAGTATGTGTCTTCATCAATAGACGAACTACAACAACTAGACTTGTAGTCGTCTGAACCACCTTCATAACTTCTAAGATTAGCAGCTACATTTGAAATATCATCATACCCTTCGTTTATAAAAGTATTGAAAGAAACTACTTTAGTGTTTTCATCAAGTTCACCTACTTCAACTGTAGGATATGCTGTAAAATAAGGATCTGGATAAGTAAAAGGTTTTTTACCTTCTTGTTTGTATACCAAGTCATGTGTCATTGCTTTGTATGTAGAGTCATATACCTTATGTGAAAATGCAGGGTCACGTTCAACTACTCTACGATATTGAGAAAGCTTAGGGCTCTTGTTAATTAACTTACCTTTTGCATCTCTTGCTTGAATTGCAGAAGCAGGTCCACCGAATCCTGGTTTTTTAAGATCCATATAGTCATTAAATCCTAATAGATCTCGTCTATGTGCGTTAAACATCTCCATCTTATTATACGTTAATTTGTCCAATTCTACTCTCTATAAAGTAGTCAGCTCGATAAGTCATAGCTACATCATATATAGCAGTACCCCCATATTCTAGCGCCATTTCAGTCAGTTTGCCGTCTGGAATAACTGATGGAAACTTAAATTCTCTAAATATCTCGCCAGCCTTATTAAAGATGACTACTGCAATCTCTCCAACATAGCTTCTTTTAAGACCTTGTGCTCCAGTTTGTGGATTGTACACGATATCATTCCATGCCCTTAGTATATTGTATACGTATGCATTATTTTCTTCATTTAAGTTCACAGTAAAATTGATAGCCAAGTCAACTGTCGTCTTGTCGGGTGCAGATGCTGCATAACTTCTAGTAGCGAACTTGTATTTTTGTTCAATTAAAGATGTACCTGATGATTGTATTTCAGGCAGTCCGCCTATTTTTGTAACGTGTTCAACGAGTAGAGAAACATTAGGCCCTCCAATTACAGCCGGCGGCGTTATTATTACCTCGAACTGGTTTAAATAAATAGGTTCGTAGTATTTAACTGCAGCTGTTGAGTTTGTCCAATATGGTAAACCTGCCATTTTGTATCGATTATTTTAGTTATTTATTCTTTCTTCTAGTAAATTATTTAGCTTCTCCACTTTCGCTAGGTGGTTTTATTAAGTCAGCTGTAGGTTCTTCATCTTCCGTATCGTCTTCCACCTCTTCTTCAGTCGATTCTCCCTCTTCAGGAGCAATTATTGGTGATGCCACTTGCTCTTTAAAAATTCCATCAAAGTCTATATTTGCCTTAAATCCTACTTGTGCAGACCTATTACTGTAAGTATCTATCTTTACTGAATCTCCTGAAAATTCTAAAAGTAATGAAGGTAATAGCGTCATGAATATTAATTCACTTAAGTTATCTACTGGATCGTACATTGTTGCTTTAGATATAGGCGGCTCTGTTTTATTATCAATAGTCATTCCATCAAATAAACCGCCGCTTGCATAGACTTTAAAGTTATCCCAAGAATTTATAGACTGTCCGTCTAGTGTATCAACCATTCCTGTAGAAAGTTTTAGAGTACAGGTAGGCTTGCTACTCTCTACACTACTTGTTGATATCTCTCTAAGTACAATTCTATCTGCTTTAAATGTTATCTTTATATTAGTATTCTTGAAGTACTTGTCGTTTATTGCCTTTTTCTGTTCAACCGTTAGTGGAATTTTAGTAGCAGGTGGAGTAGTCTCTACCTTAACTGGCTCACTCTCCTTGCTTTCAGGTTCGTCAGTAGCTGCAGGTAGGCTAGCATCAGTAGTCGTTGCAGGTAGACCAGCAGCAGTAGTAGTTGCAGGTAAACCAGCAGCAGTCGTCGTTGCAGGCAAGTTTGATTCATTGATATTTTCACCTAGTTGTGCTTGACCCTTTCCTAATTCTCCAGCAGTAGTGGTTCCACTTATTTCTCCGCTGTTTCCAACCTGTGCAGCTGTCTGTTGATTAGTCTTGTTTAGGGCGTCAGTAAAGTCGATATTTGCTAAATCATCGGGGTCAGGTTCAACAACATCAGGTATTCCACCAGTTATCGGTCCATTCGTTTGATCTGGTTGTGTTGCTACAATGCCGTTCATCTCGTCGGCATATGCCTTAGAGAATGCCATTTTTATGTATTCTGTAGCTAGGTCGAGTTTACGTTTAAAAAGGTTTACTTCGCTAAGGATAACGTAATTTAAGGTTGCGTGACCCTCCATAAACTTTAAGTCTGGATAGATGTCTACTTGGTGAAGTTTTCCCTCAACCCAACGCTGATCGTATTTAGCTTCTCCATCAACTATCGACCATCTCATGTCATAGCTTAAGATTGCTTGAAAAACAAAACCACCATCTTTTATCGCAGCATCATCAGCTCCTTCAAATAAATTATGCATTTTTCTCTTTTCTGTCTCGGGTACGTCTATAGTTTTTCCAGATTTCATTATAGATATTACATGAGGCTCCTAGGAAGTTGATAATACCTACGTATTTCTTCTTCTCTTCACCTTCCATGTTTGCAATCTTAGAACCTAATCGCTTAGCATCATTGACTGACAACTCCTCATCTTCGTCCTTTCCGACCAATTTTTTAAGATCTCCCTTCTTTTCTAATAGTGAATACCTTTCAAATCTTTCGATTGCTCTTTTCATCTTATTTTTAAGATTTATTTACTTTATGATATTCTTGTTTCTAGCAGTTGTCATGTACTGACTAGTATACTTACCTATTTGAGGAGTACCTTTACCTTTTACTGGACCTTGTGTTAATCCTTGATTAACTTTTGCTGAGCCAGATCGGTCGTTAGCTAAAATGTTTGCTTTTCCTCTATAGCCAGATTCTGCCTTTTTGAAAGCTGACATGAACTGGTTGTAATTCATAACTGGATTCGCCATTGTGTGTTAATTTTTTTATTATTTATCTTTTACACCAGTATTTTTTATTAAATCCCAAGATATTTTAAGTTTTTAAGTATCGTAAGTTTTAGTATTATTGATATATGCCAGAATTAGCCGAAATAAGAATCATGTCAGACTACATAAACGATGTCTGCGAAACCAATAATTTTACTAGTTTTTTATTTTCTGAGAGTGCTTGGGATAGAGGACTTGGGATAACTATGCCTAGTGATTTACAGATATTTAGTATCCAAGCCGATGCAAAAGGTAAGGAGCTTATGCTATCAATCATTCAAGGCCAAGAGATATTTATGAAAATAAGCTGCTCAATGGGAATGTCAGGTCACTGGGTGTATGTCAAAAATGGCGAAGAGATGCCTAATCACGTACATATGATCTTTAGATCAGTCACGCTCGACTCATTATGTCTAGTAGACGTTCGTCGTTTTGCTAAATGGAAGGTCGTTAAGGACTGGTCACAGAGTCGTGGCCCATGTCCAGTCGAGGAACATGAAAGTTTTCTTGAAAACATCAATAACAATATCAGTCGTTCAGTCTTTTCAAAACCAATCTGTGAGTTATTATTAGATCAAAGGTTTTTTAACGGGATAGGTAATTATCTTAGGGCAGAGATACTATATCGTGCCTCTCAAGATCCATTTGAGGAAGCCAGAAAGGCCCTATCTAGTAATCCATTGATTACTGAATTATGTAAAAGAATCCCATTAGAAGCCTACCAATTAGGTGGAGGTCAGTTGAAAGACTGGGAGAGCCCATTTAAGATACCTAGATTTAGTTTTGAGGGTTGGATTCAATGCTATGGAAAGTCTCAAAAACAAGTAGATGGTACTGGTAGAACTATTTGGTATCACCAGAGTCAATTAAAACCAGAAGCAACAGTCTTAGTTCTATAGTAAGAATTAAAATTACCTTAATACCGCAAAAGATACGCCTTTAAATGTTGATGTAGAAACACAATTCAACATAACTTAAATTAAATAGATGGAAATAGACCTTAATTTTTCACCAAGACCTCAACAAACTGAGATGTTAGAGTTTGTTAAGAGCTCAATAAACTTAGGTAAAAAATTCATCATGATTGAGGCACCAACCGGTGTAGGTAAGTCATACGCATCAGTTATGATAGCTGAATGGTATCGTAATAGTTTTTCAAAAAAGGCAAAGGTTGATATATTAACTAATTCTAAGCTTTTACAAGAGCAGTATATTAAAGATTTTCCGTTTATGGCAAATCTAAAGGGCAAGACTAATTATTTCTGTAGAAGACAAAACATGAACTGTGGAGAAGCAGCAGTTTTAAACACAGCAGGTGGAACTAACTGTCATCCATGCCCATATAAATTAGCACAATCTAAGTTTTTACGTAGTCCGTTAAGTCTTACTAACTTTCACCTAATAACTGCATATTCAATGTATTCTCCAGATATGCTAATTGAGAGAAAATCAAAGCTTCTAATTATAGACGAGTCTCACTCTTTTGAGGATACTTTTTGTGACTTTATCTCATCTGTATATTCTGAAAGATCTATAAAAGCACTAGATATATGGAGAGATTGGATGGAAAAGGATCTTTCCGAGATCTCATCACTTACTGCACTATCTGAATATACAAGTTCAGTAATAATTACTCTACTAGATCAAAAATTCGAAGAACTCATAGGTGAGTCAAAAGAAGCGCGAACCAAAAAGAAAAAAGTAGAGCTCTTACGTAAAGCCGATCATGTCGATAAGACTCTCTGTAAGTTTAATAGATTTGTTAAAGACAAGGAAAATTACAAAAGCAATTGGATTTTTGAAAAGGACCTAGACCAGTTTGGTAAAATTAGGATCTTAGTAGAACCTATTTGGGGAAACATTTACCTTAATGACCTATTCTGGAGAGAATACGATCATGTGATTATGATGTCAGGCACCATTCTTGATCAGGAACTTTTCTCCTTTATTATGGGAGTAGACGAAGAAAAGATGAGCTACTTGTCTTTACCTTGTCCATTCGATGCTGAAAAACGACCGATCATCTACCTAAAATTTGGTAAGATGTCATACTATAATAAAAAAGATACTTTTAGTAGAGCAGTTCCTATCCTAGGTAAAATTCTTGAAAAAAATCATGAAGTAAAAGGCATAATTCATACCTCAAACTATGAGTTTAGTAATTGGATAAAGTCTTCAATCAAAGATTCACGATTGATCTTTCATGATTCTTCAACTAGGGAAGCATCTCTAGAAAAACACCTAAGGTCTCAAAATTCAACAGTCTTAGTTTCACCATCCATGATCAATGGAATAGATCTAAAAGACGATCTTTCCCGGTTTCAAGTGATATTAAAAGTACCTTTTCCTAATTTACTTAGTACTAAGATTAAAAAAAGACTAGAGACACGTAAAGAATGGTACAACTGGAAGTCCCTGATTGACCTTCTGCAGGCATATGGTAGATCAATTAGAAACGATGAAGATTGGGCAGAGACATATATCTTAGATGAGTGTTTTGATCAGATACTTGAAAATAACAACGTGCCTCAATACTTTTTAGATGCACTAAAAATAAAAAAATTAAACAAATAAAAGTTAATGGCTAAACAGAAAGCAATCGAAAGTAAATATCAAAAATTAACAGATACTGAACACGTACTGCTTAGACCGTCTATGTATATTGGATCTGTTGCCATTCATACTGGCGATCAATACTTATACGATGGTGAAAAAGTAACGATTGAAGAAGTTAATTATAATCCAGGTTTTATCAAGCTATTTGATGAAATTGTTTCAAATTCAGTCGATGAACACCGCCGTAATCCTAAATTAAATGAGATTAGAGTAACTATTAATTTAGATACTACCGGAATTACTATTTGGGATAATGGTGGAATTCCAGTTGAGAAACACCCAGTCCACAAAGAATGGATTCCAGAAATGATTTTTTCAAATCTTAAAGCAGGTTCAAATTTCGATGATTCAGAACAACGCACAGTTGCTGGAACTAATGGAGTCGGCTCTACCCTAACTAATATCTTTAGTAAGTCATTTTCTATTTCTACTTGTGATGGTAAAAATAGGTTTGACCAGACGTTTACCAATAATATGAGTAAACGAAGTACTGCTAGAATTAATCCAGCAAAGAGAGGATTTACTGAAATTGAATTCTTTCCAGATCTAGAAAGATTTAAAATGAAACACATAGATGAAGTCTCATTTAAGATTCTATTTAAAAGATGCCTAGATCTAGTTGCATGTAATAATAAACTGACCCTAAAGCTTACTAAGATAAGCGAAGGTGTTAAAAAGGACTTTGTTCTTAAGTTTAAAAGTTTTGAAGAGTATATTCAATTATATTCACAGGAATATTTCTTTGAAGAGACTCGAGATTGGAAGATAGGTTTTGCAAAGTCTGAAAACGGCTTTCAAAACGTAAGTTTTGTTAATTCAGTACATACTAAAGACGGTGGAACACACGTTGAATACATCAC
>Ga0049083_10000444_pt1 | contig 14580 bp, 11 predicted proteins | sample GreLakmeMI27MSRF_FD_66719 | JGI IMG/M metagenome (GOLD analysis project Ga0049083, IMG submission 66719) | Freshwater lentic microbial communities from great Laurentian Lakes, MI, USA - Great Lakes metaG MI27MSRF | ecosystem: Environmental > Aquatic > Freshwater > Lake | place: Great Lakes...
ACAGTGCTCGCGCTCCACTTCCCGCGCACCCAGTGTCAGCAGCAGCAGGAAGCCCAAGCTGATGTAGAAGAGGCTCTGAATGGCGATAATCTGCGCGCCGCATGGCGCCGGTTAGCAGAGTTCGAGCAGCACGCACGACACCACGAGTCAAAGCCACAGCACCAGCGCTCAGCGTAACGCCCCCGCACGCGCCGCGCAAACACGCACCTGCGCGATGATGAGCGCCGGGTCCCAGACGGCGGAGCCGTAGAAGATGCCGCCCGCCATGCGAGACGCGTGTGGGCACTGCCAGCGCGGGGCGTGCGGCGCAGGGGCGCGCAGCGCGAGCGGTGCTTCACACGGCACGGGTGGGGTGATGGAGCCGCCGGGGCTGACGAAAGTAGTGGCATCATGTGGAAACGCACGCAACGTTACAACGCGCGGCACATCGATGCACGACTCGCCATCGGCCTCTTCAACAATTCTCCGTCAAGCAAGCGAGTTCTCTCCAGCGTTCACTATTCATTGGGTGTCCATTAGGAGGGGGCTGTTTGCTTCGTCTGCAACGGGGACGCTTCCCCCGCCCCGCCCAGCTCCTCACGGGCAAAGGCGGGCAGCACGCTCCTGCGGGGCCGCGCCGCACGAGCGGGTGGTCCCTCCACAGCCGCCAGGCGCAGCGGCGGGTGGTTGAGGCGGCAGGCTGCCCGGTTTGGGCAACTCCCGCCCGCAGCCACGGCCGGGCAGGTGAGCGTGTGACGCAGCAGGCACGTGACACCGTTGGGGCAGTAGCCCCCTAGAAACGACTGGCAGATTGGGGCGGAGGGGCTCACCTGAACGTGGAGGTAGGGGCACGCAGGCGCCCCGCACCGCCCCTCCAGAAAGAACGTGCACACAGGCATGCGCGCCGGGATGACCTGCGTGACGCCGTGAGAGGTGAGGGGGATGTGCGATGCTGAGATGCTGCGCTGCTGCTGCACTGTGTCGTACCCGATGAGTGAGCGGGCAGCAGGCGTCGCTGCAGGCGTTGCTGAGCCAGCGCACGCACACGGCCACCTTGTCCGCGTCGTGGCGCAGGAGGCAGGCGCCGGGGGGCTTGCGGCAGCGGCCGGTGCGGCAGAAGGACAGGCACAGTGGGCGAAGGACCAGCGCCCCTCGGCTGCCGCCCTTGGCGGGCGCCGAGCCGCTCGCCGCGCGCAGCCGCTTGCGGGGCGGGCCGACGCCGCTGGCCGCGCGCGCGCGCTTGACGCCGCCCGCCGCCGCCCGCCCCACAGCGCTCGCGGAAGGCGCAGCGGCTCGCAGCAGCGGCTTCCTGCCTCGCGTCCACGTCAGGCTGGCGCCCGAAGCAGCAGCTCCCGCCCGACGCACGCCGCCGCCGTGGGCTGCGCGGAGAGCTGAGGCGCCGCCCTGGGAGCTCTGCGCGCCCCGCGGCTCGCGCGCAGCGGCCCCCGACTCCGGCTGACGCCTCCAGGCGCCGCCTCCGCGTCGAGCACCAGCCGCGCGCGGCGCGAGGCGCGCGGGGGGCGGCTGTCGGGCCGCTGCCAAGGATGCTGCTCGCACCAGCGTGTGTGGCTTTGGCTTGGCGTAGCGCTTGCCGGGCGAAGCGCTGGGCAGCGACGGCGCAGCAGCGCGCGTTGCGGCGCCGGTGGAGGCGTCGCGCGACCACGTGCGGCTCGAAGGGGTGCGAGCGTGTGCCAGTACAGGGGCGGGCGCCGGCGCGGCCACAGGCGCAGCGACTGCGCTATCGGCTCCGCCTCGTCTCCACGTGTGAGCGAACCGCCCGCCGTCGCGCTGCCCTGCCGCGCGGGACCCACCGCGCCCGCCGCGCTGCATCGCCGCTTCGCCGGCCTGCGCTGTCTGCCTGTCTGCGAGTCTGGCACTGCAGTTACCGACGCAGATTGTGCCCCACCTGGCGCGTTGATGGCACACCGTAGCGAGAGAGTGTAGAAAATCAGCAGCGCGCGCCCCAAGCGTTGCTGTCGTCGTACGGTACGCTCGCTGACGTGGCAGTAAGTGGCAATGGGCACATCTTAGGAGCCCCCGCCTTCGCGGTGCCAGCCTCTCGCAGACCGCGCACGCCGTGCTCCGCGGTGGCACTCGGCCCTGCCAGCCTCTGAGCGACGCGCTTGCCGCCGTTCCGGGATCCGCTATGTCTGTCATCAGCCCCCTCCCGTTCGCGCTGCCCGCGACCCGGCGCAGCGTGGCCGCGCGGAAACAGCTCGTAGCGCCCGAAGCCCACGGAGTGCACGGAGTGCAGCCCGGACGGCGGCGTACTTCGCGCGGCGTTGCGAGCAACTCCTCCCAGCCCCATGGTACCTTAGAGGCCACACTTGAGCGCACTGCGGACGTCGAAGCAGCCTCGGAGCGGCCCAAGGTGCGCCTAAGGCCCAGCGACGCGGGCCGGTGCTGGGCGGTGTCGGTTGGGCGGAGGAGCAGTTGAACCACCCTTGGCCTTACCCAGCCACGTACTTTTCGCGGTGTATTCGCCTTGGACTCACCCCACGCTCCCTGCAGCCCTGGTGGCAGGCCGTGGAGCAGCCCGCCAACATGGTGAGCGTGAGGACCGCCTCCGAGTTACGCGCAGTCCTTCGCAAGGTGCGCTTTTTCAAATCAGCCGCCGCTCCAACCGCTCGTCAGAGCCCGGTGTCTCACAGCCCCCTTTCCACGCCCGCAGGCCAGTGCCAGCAACCGTTCCCGTCTGGTTGCCATCGAGTTCATCGCCGGCCACTGCGCCGCGTGTCGCTCCTTGTATCCCAAGCTGTGCAGGATCGCAGCTGACGAGTTCCGGGAGGTGTTGTTCGTCAAGGTTGTGGGCGACGAAGCTGCGCCTCTGGCTCAGGCGCTGGGCGTGCAGAGCTTTCCGTTGGTGCAGCTGTTCCGCGGCTCGGCAGGCAAAGTTGCAGAGTTTACGGCGAACCTGTCTGCGGAGAGCCTGGCCAGGCTACGCTTGAACCTGAGGGTACACTCGGCGCCCTTCAGCACCATCACACCCGGCCAGATCGGACCCGCCGCGCTGCTGCACGCCCCGGGCTGGCCCGAGCTGAGCGTCGAGTAGCGCTCCTGCCTCCCTAGTTCTGCTGTACAGCTTCGCACCGCATACGAGGCGATAGAGAGACTTAGCACGCACATTTGCGTGTATTCAGGCAACTCAGACCAACATGCGTCCCCGTGTACTCAGACTGCTCCCGCTAGTGGAGCTGCAGGTGCTCCCCCGCCCACCGCACAACCAGCTCCCAGACGTACAGGTCGCTGGCAAGCATCAGCGAGATGCCGAACAGCGCTGCGCTCTGCGTGCGATTGATGCGCACCCCTTGGCCAGGCAGCGGCAGCGAGATGCTCCACGCGGGCAGCCACGCAGTGCCTGTGCGCCGCATGCCCATCCCCGTCAGCCGCCGCTCCAGGTCGGGCAGGTGCGCCGCGCCGTAGAAGACGGCGACCGATTTGGCGCCGGAGGAGAGCGCTTCGGTCAGCGCCACCATGGCGGCTGCGTTCCGATCCCCGAGGATCACGCTGTGCACCGCAGCCTCGCCCAGCAGGCTGTCTGCCACGCTGTCCGCGCACATGCCCTCCGCCAGAAGCATCTTGAGCCCCGATGAGATGTCCAGGTTGAGCAGCGCGTGAGCCACAGGCGAGCGTGACAGCGGCGCGCTCTCTGCGGCGCACAGCGCGCCGTGCAGCACCAGGTGGGCCACCAACGGAATGGGAAGCAGCGACTGCACCATCCTGGTGCGTCGGCGCCACGCCTCGCCAGGCGGGGTGCCTGGGGGTGCCGGGCCCAGGGCTGCGCGCACGGCGCGCAGGCTGGCGGCGCTCATCTGCGCCGCCAGGGCGAGCAGCGACTCGCCGCGCTGCTTCTGGAGGCGCTGGAACTGTTGGAGGTCCAGGTCTGCGTGGTACCAATTTGCGCGGGAGTAGTCCAGCTCCTCCAGCTGGAAGCTCAGCTGCAGCGTGGAGGCTGTGAAGCGCTGCACCCAGCCAACCAGGCCCTTGCCTGCGCGCTTGGCAGAGCCGGGGGTGCGGGGCGGAGGCGGCGGGGGCCGCCAGCGCTGTCCTGGCAGCGCGGGGCTCCGCGACTTGTCCGCCACCAGCTCGTACAGCACACGGTCGTAGCGGGCCAGCCGCGACTGCAGCTCCCGGTAGTAGCACGCGTCAGCCACGTGCACCGCGCTCACCAGGTCCACCCGCACGGGCGCACGGTCCCAAAACCTGGCCACGCAAGGGTTAGAGAACACAAACAGGGGCACTTGCGCGCCTTGCGGGCCTTGCGCCCCCCGCGCCGCGCTGTTGCGCGGGCGCGCACCGCCAGGCTGGCGCCTCGGCGTGGAAGCTCACGATGCTGGTCTGCAGCGTCGCCTCTTGCGCGTCTCGTTGGAAGCGCGTGAAGTCGCTCAGGCTAGTGGGCGTGCGCAGGGAGCGAGCGTGAGCGCCCGTCGCTGCGGAGCGCTGCGGGCGCGCGCGCACGCGGGGCGCAGCGCGCCGTCTGGCGTGGAGCCAGCAGGGCCGGTGCCACCGGAGATAAGAGGGTACGCACCTGGCAGAGCGAGCCTGCTCGTAACCTTCTGCAGACAGCGTCGCATGCACAACACAGCGCGTTGGCGCGCGTCGCCTCCGACCATCACGCCCTCGCGCCGAGGCTGCGGCGCAGAGTTGCGACGACAGGCCGAGCGCGCTCATGAGTCTGTAACCGCGAGGCCACGAGGCAGTGTATCCACGGCTCCACGCGCGCTTCCAGCCAACACAGCAGCTATAAGACCGGCGAAGTGGACGCGGAGTGGCATCTTTGACGGTCGTCGGTGCGGTGATGATGAGAGCGAGTCTTCGATTTCCCCCTTAACACTCCCCGTCTGCGCTATGACGGGTGTGTGCGAGTGCGGCGGTTGAAGCGACACAGATGGGCGACGCGTTGGCAAAAGATGCGGAGGAGGAAGCTGTGCGTGAGGCAGTGCGTGGTCTCAAACCGTTAGGCGCGACCGTGTACGAGGACGGCGCCGCACAGTACTTCCAAGTGCGCAACGGCAAGCAGTACGAGCAGAACAAGGAGCGGCGTCAGCAACTCGGCGGTGCGAGCAGCCGCATCTTCGAGGGCGTGGTGGTCTTCGTTAACGGCCACAGTGAGCCTCCGGCGACGACGCTGAAGGACCTGGTGCTGCGTGGCGGCGGGGACTTCGCACTTGTTCCCTTTGACGCTCGCATCACGCATACGCTGGCTAACACCGTGGCCGCCTTCAAGGCTGAGAAGCTGCGCGGGCGCCGGCCGCACTCGGCGCCCTACCTGAGGCCCGCCTGGGTGGTGGACAGCAGCGCCGCGGGTAGACGGCTGCCTGAAGCGCCGTACCTGTTGGAGCTTGCCGCGCGGGACCCTGGCCAGCAGCAGCTTGCGGGCATGCTGGGCGCGGCGCCGGCGTCTCCACCTGTGCGTAGCGGGCCGCTGAGCAGCCACGACAACCCCAACTTTCTGCGCGACTACTTTGCTCAGAGCCGGCTCGCCTTCATCGGCGACTGGCGCACGCGATTTGAGCGCCTGCTCACAGACCAGGGCTGCTCTGCGCTCCTCGTGGCGCCCTCGCACGCGGCCGGCGCCGAGCGCTGCGTGCTGCACTGCGACATGGACTGCTTCTTCGTGTCGGTGCTGCGCATCCGCTCTCCAGCGCTTGTGGGCGTGCCGGTGGCGGTGGCGCACTCGGCCTCTCTGCAGGGCACCTCAGAAGTGTCAGCCTGCTCCTACGAGGCGCGCCAGGCTGGCGTGCGGGCTTCCATGTGCGTGGGCGACGCGCTGCGCCTCTGTCCGACCCTGCGCGTGTGCCCCTACGACTTCCAAGCGTTTGCAGAAGCCTCAGACGCCCTCTTCACAACCCTGCTCGCATTCTCCAAGCGCATGCAGCCCGTGTCGGTGGACGAGGCCTACCTGGATGCCACCGGCCTGGGCGACCCGGAGCAGCTGGCGGCGCGCATCCGCGCAGCCGTGCTCCACGCAACCGGAGGATGTAGCGTCAGCGTGGGCATCGGGCCCAACAAGCTCTTGGCCAAGATGGCTATCCGCGCTGCGAAGCCGGACGGCGTGCACCGCGTGCGCGCGCAAGACGCAGCAGCCTTCCTGGCGCCTCTGCCCGCGCGGCAGCTGCATGGGCTGGGACGCAGCGCGGAATCGAGCTTGGAGGGGTTAGGCATCGACACCATCGGGCAACTGGCGGCGACGCCGTTGCCCGATCTGCGGCGCTGTTTTGGCGATGCCAAGGGCGCGACGCTGCATGCGGCGTCTTGCGGGCGCGACGACAGCGAGGTGAGATACGAGGCGGCGCGTTCAGTTTCCGTCACCTGCAATTGGGGGATGCGCCCGGAGAGCGCGCAAGAGGCGCACGCGCTGTTATACGGCCTGGCATCCGAGCTCTGCGCCCGCTTGCGCGCCAAGGGCCGCCGCGGACGGGGCCTCACACTCTCCGCCAAGCGATCCAGGGACATCTGTGTACCGCCGGGCAAATTCCTGGGCTGCGGCGACTGCGACGACCTCAGCACGAAGCAGCAGCTTGGCCTTGCCACTGACGACGAGACCACCGTTGCGCGCCTGGCAGTGCCGATGTTGACCAGCCTGAGCATCCCTCCAGATCACCTTCGCGGGTTGGGCCTCAGCATGGGCGGGCTGGATGTCGCTCCGTGCGACGCGCCGCACGCAGCCGGTCACGGCGGTGCACAGCCGAGCGTGGCTGATGCGTGGCGCGCGGCTGAGACGACGCCCAAGAAGCGCGCCCGCGTGGAGGAAAAGGAGGAGGAGGAAGGCGACGGCGCTGGGCCGCTCAACCAAGGCGAGCCGCTGTTTGCTGACGTGGAATACGCGGGGTTGACGTCACTTGGCGAGATGGACCCAGACGTCCTGGCAGAGCTGCCGCCAGCCGTGCGCCGAGACATCCGACACGCGGCGCACGTCGCTCACGTTGCTCACGTCGCTCACGCTGCTCCTGCTCCTGTGGCTGCGCCGCCGGTGCTTGCCCCGGCTGATCTGCTGAAATGGGGGCGTGTCGACGCCGACTGGTACGGCGCGCTGCCGCCGGAAATGCAGCGCGACGAACTCGACAGGCTTCAGCGCGACATGCAGCACGAGCTCAAGAACAAACGGCAGGTGGAGAGCTTGAAAAAGGAGCAGGCGGACAAGGGTGGCGCTGCTCGTCGCAAGGTGAAGGCGCGCAAAGGAGCCACGCCGCCTGCAAAGGCTGTCGTGCCTGCGCGGCCGCCAGCAGCCCCGCCATCGGCCGCACCCAAGGCGATGCCGCCCGAGCTGCGTCCGCTGGCGGAGCACAAGCAGCAGCTCCAGGAGCTCGTCTCGGGCGCCGCTCAGGCGCACTCGGCGGGCGATGCAGCCGCCGGGAATGCCGGCTTGAATGCAGCCTCTGCATTAGTGCTGTCCAGCTGCCGCCAGTGCCTCTGCGGCCTCAACTGTGACTGGGCATGGCGCTTCCTGCGCTTCGCGCGCCTCCTCGCCCACCGCGTGCCCGCCTGGGCGCCAGCATGCGAGCGGGCCGTGCAGGCTGCGCAGGCGGAGGTGCAGGACTGGATTGAGGAGCGCATGCGGCTCACCTGTGCGGAGCAGGGGGCTCCCGCCGTGCACCTCGGCGCGATGTGGTGATGACTTTCGGACTGATTTGGACTGCTCCGGCGAATGAACATACGCGTGATGTGTGTAGATTTCACTTCGTCTTTCTCAGAGAGCTCGCCAGCTTTGCGCGCCTGCGAGCCGTCTTACGCGCGCTCACCACAGCGTGCGCGACCACGCCGAACAGTATCGCCAAGCACAAACCGACAAGGAGCTTCGCATGGAGCTCGATGAAACCAAACACGCCGTCGAACATGCCTGGCGGCGGAGGCACTGCGAGTGATCGGGCGCTCTTCCATCCCGAGCGTGCAAACGCAGCAAGCGACGCCTGCGCACGCTCGCCCTCGTAGGCATACATGCTTCGGTTTGCGAAGAGCAGCAGCGTCGGGAAGCCTTGAACAGTGCTAGAGAAACGCTTTGCGAGTCTGTTGTTGGCCGGAACGTTCACATGTGCCACTGCAACCTCGCCCGCCAGCTCCTCAGACAGCGCTTCCCAAGTCGGAGCCAGCTGGGTGCAGTGTCCTGCGCGGGCGGGCAGTGAGAGACTGCGATACACAGCAACAGGCTTCGGTCACATACCGCACCACTCGGCGTACATCTTCACGAACCAAACGCCGGCCGTCTGGCCCGTGGACGCCTGCGTAGAGTGCTCGAAGGTAGCTGGGTGTTTGTTAGCTAGCTCTCAACCTGGCTCGCTCAATGCAGCGCACCGTCTGTCAATCTCACCACTCGCCCCTGCACAGCCTGAGCTAGGCTAAGCAAGAGGACAATGAGGACATGACGCAGCGCCATGGCAGAGACAGAGAGAGGACCCGCCAGTGACGCACCAAATATGGCGGCGTGCACGCACGCACGCGCGATTTTGTGTTCGCTCTCACTGCGCTCCCTCCCTCCGGCGGCCCGATGGCCTCCCAGGAGACGGAGGTGAGCCAGGCTGGCAATGTGGAGTCGCTGAGCCTGCAAAACTTCATGTGCCACGCGATGCTGGAGATCCAGTTCTGCCCGGGCGTCAACTTCGTGGTTGGCGAGAACGGCTCCGGCAAGTCCGCAATCTTGACGGCTCTGTGTATCGCTATGGCGCGTCGGCCCGGCCTGCCAAGAGAACGCACAGGTGCCTTGTTTGCGCTTGACAAGGCCTGACGCAGCCGCTGTGTCTCTGCCGCGCGTGCAGGGGTCGTCTGCGCGGCAGACCAACCGCGCGGAGAACGGCAACAAGAGCCTGGTCCGCACGGGCGCCAACGCGGCGAAAATAGTCGTCCGCCTGCGCAACCGAGGCGCGGACGCCTACCGGCACGACGTGTTTGGAGACTCAATCATCATCGAACGCAACATCAGCGCCGCGGTGCGTGCGCTGCGCTGCACAGCGCCGCGCACGCAAGTAGGGCACACCGCTCGCCTTCCCGCCCACCCCCGCTGCCGCGCCCTCCGCACCGCCCGGGGCCCGCAGCTGACTGACGCGCGCCCCGCGCCGCTGCATGGTCGCGTGTAGACGGGTTCGAACTCGCTGAAGCTGCGCGGAGCGAACGGCAAGGAGGTATCTACCAAGCGTCCAGAGCTGGAGCGTCTTTTAGACCACTTCAACATCGACGTGGACAACCCCATCAACGTCATGACCCAGGATTGCAGCCGCCAGTTCCTGCACACGGGCAGCAACAAGGTGCGCGGTGCTGCGCTGCGCTGCGGCTTTGAGTTCTCACGAGGCGGTACACAGGACAAGTACCAGTTCTTCGTCAAAGCGATGCTGCTGCAGGAGATCCAGGACTCGCTGGGTTACGTGCGCGAGCAGCTGAAGACGATCGACGAGCTCATCGCCAGCCGCGAAGCCCTCATGCCCGGCATGGAGGACAAGCTCAAGGCCCTGGAGGAGGAGATGGCGCAGTTTAGCGAGCTTGAGAACCAGCGCCAGAAAGCGGAGGACCTGAAAAAGCACCTGGCGTGGGCGATGGTGAACGAGCAGGAGGCCGAGGCAGAGGCCCACGCAGCTGAGGCGGCCGAGATCCGCGACAGCAAGGTGCCCCGCGTCGTCAAAGCGCTCGCGGCGCGTCAATCCACGCTGGATGCTGCCGAGGGCGCCAAGGCTGCAGCTCTCTCGCGAGTGGCTCAGTACACCGCCTCGTTGGGGAGCAGCGCTGAAGCTCGCCGCGCGGCGCAGAAGAGCGCGCAGGACGCCAAGCGTCTGGAGGACACTGCGCGGCGCCAGGTGTCCGAGTCTCAGCGCAACGTGGAGGAGGCGAAGCGCAAGGCTGGCAAGCTGACGGGCGCGCTGCAGAGCGCGCGCGAGACGCAGGCGCACGAGACGCAGCAGGAGGCGAGCGCGGCTGCGGGCCAGACGCGCGAGGCGGAGGCGCAGGTGGAAGCGTGCGCGCAGGCTACTGTGCGCGCACGCGAGGCGGAGCGAGCAGCCATGGCGGCGCTGGACGATGCGGAGCAGCGGGCCAACACGTGCGCAGCCCAGGACGCAGACTATGCGCGCAAGGAGGCTGAGGCCTCCAAAGAGGAGCAGCAGCTGCTAAACGCAAAGAGCGACACGCTGCAGCTCTTTGGACCACAGATGCCGTCCCTGGTGAAGGCTGTCGCCTCCCAGCGCGCGCGCTTTAGCGCACCCCCTCTGGGCCCCGTGGGCGCGCTTCTCAAGCTCTCCCATCCCAAGTGGCGCCTCGCCGCCGACGAAGCTCTCGGCGGCATCCTGTCAGCCTTCATTGTGGCCAACACCAACGACGGGCGCCTGCTGCAGGACCTGGCGCGCAGCTGCGGCATCAACAATCAGAACGTCAGCACCTACAGCAACCTGGGATGCACCGCCGTGTACGACATCGCAGCGTCGCGCCTCCCGACGCCACAGCTCAACACGCTGCTCAAGGTGCTGAGCTGCGAGCACGCGGCGGTGATGAACGTGCTGATCGACAGCGCGCGCATCGAGACCACGGTGCTGTGCAACAGCCGTGCTGAGTCGGACGACATCGTGCTGGGCTCGCGCGTGCCTAACGTCACCACCTGTTTCGAGCCGGATGGGACCAAGATGTTCACAAAGGGGAGCAGCACGGTGCGTCTGCCTCGTCAGAAGACGGGCGCCCTGCGCATCAACGCCGACATGACGTCGTCGCTGGCTGCTGCGCGCGCCCGCAGCGCGGACGTGCGCTCGCAGCGTGCGGCTGCGGCGGCGCAGCGCCCGCAGCTGCAGGCTGCTCAGGCGGCTGCAGACAAGGCGCTGCGTCGAGCCAAGGCGCAGCGTGCCAGCGCGGAGCAGGCGCTGCAGAGCGCCAAGCGGGACCTGGAGGAGCTGAAGAGCGACCTGGCCACGCAGGCGGCGCATGCGGGCTCCGGCGGCGCAGGCGGGGCCGACCTGGAGGAGCTGGCGGCTGAGCTGGCGGCCACCGCGCAGGAGGAGTCCCGCCTGCGGGCGGTGCTGGCCCAGGTGCAGGCGGAGGCGGAGGCGCAGGCGGGCAAGCTGGGCAAAGCCCGCCTGGCGGCTGCGGCGGCGGAGGAGCAGGCCAGGGCGGCTGGCGAGGAGGGCTCCCGGCTGCAGGATGACGTCAGCGCAGCCGTCAAGGACATGGAAGCCGCCCGCGCAGCCGTGGAGCACATCCTGGGCTTGCAGCGCAGCCTGGCTGCGCGTCTGGCCGAGTGCGAGCAGGCCCAGCAGGCGGCGCAGGCCCTGGCCACCAGCGAGGCGGCCAAGGCGGCCGCCTTCTGCAGCCGCCAAGAGGCGCAAGCCGCCCCGCTGCCGCGCAACGAGCCGCCAGGGCCCACCGCTGAGCGGCTGCAGCAGCTGCTGAAGAGCGCAGAGGGGCGCATTACGCGCGAGGCGGCGCGCAACAAGCGCCCTTACGAGCTCGTGCAGCAGCAACTGGTTGACGCGCGGCGAGAGGTGAAGCAGCTGCGACGCAACCTGGCGCACGCAAAGGCCCCTGCGGAGCGCTTGCGGCTCGGCTACAAGAGCCGCCACTCGCTGCTCAAGTCCACGGCCAAGACTCTGCAGCGCTCTGTGAGCAACAACTTCAACCGCAACATGCACGACCGCGGCCACAGCGGGCGCATCAACATCAATTACCAGGAGGGTGAATTGGAGCTGGTGGTCCAGATGGGCAGCAACGCGGCTGGCGGCGACGGCGGCGCCAACAAGGCTGCTGGGCGGGTGAAGGACACCCGGCAGCTGAGCGGCGGCGAGCGCAGCTTCACAACGCTGTGCTTCACGCTTTCGCTGAACGAGCTTTCCGAGTCGCCCTTCTGTGCGCTGGACGAATGGGACGTCTTCATGGACGTGGTGCACCGCAAGGTGAGCCTGGACAAGATGTTGCGCTACACGCAGGCGCACCGCGACAAGCAGTTCATCCTCATCACGCCGCAGGACATCAGCACCGTTTCGCCTGTGGATGGCCTGCTCACCATCCAAAAGCTGAAGCCCGCCCGGTTGGGGTCCTAACTGAGCGCACAACACGCACGCACGCACGCACGCACGCACGCACGCACGCACGCAACGGAATGCAATCAACGAACAACGACGCACTCACTCAGCGTTGCACATGACCTCTGAGCGCTCTCACGCTGTTTTTTGCAAAGCTGCGCTGTTCAACCGTCCCGCCAAGCGCCACTTGCGCATGCTCTCGGGCAGCGCTGCGCCGATGGCTCTCTCCAACACCCAGTAATCCTGTACGCGCACCAGCTGCGCCTCGTCCCCCGCCACGCGCGCGCCGCGCGCATTGAAGGCGGCGAAGCGCTGAGTGCTCCTCAGTGCGACCGTGAGCTGCGCAAAGGCCAGCGACAGGTCCTTGTTGGGGCTCACCAGGCGCCCGTGCACCACCGACACCTCCTCCACCGCGTGCAGCTGCCAGGACACGCGCGCCCAGCCGCCAGCTTCGCGCGCTTTCAGCTCGCGCTTCACATCGGCAAGCACACTGTCTGTCACAGCGTGGCGCAGCACGTTGCGGTCACCGGACGCGATGGCGGCGCAGACGAGGCTGAAGATGTCGATGGCCTCAGCCTTGAAGCCGGCGAGCGTCCAGTTTGGCACGTCCTTGCGGACCTTGGCGAGCGTGTACACGTTCTTGGCTTTCCCCAGCAGGCGCTGCCCGCGCTGTCGCCAGCCGTCTGCGGTGAGCAAGGTGTGTATGGGCAGCGGCGCGAGCGGCGCGTAGGGCTCAGCGAGGACGTTTGGAGAGTTGAAGACTGCTCGGAGCGCTCCGCCGCCCCCTAAGCCCACCGTGTTTGCAGGCGGCGTGACGCCCGTCTTGGGCAGCGTGTTGGTGCCCTTTGCGAACGCACGGGCGTAGACGGTGGGCGCCAGTTCTCCGGGCGCGCTGCCCAACACCGCCCAGTCCCTGCACACCCTCTCTGCGCCTAGTCTCGCCGACGGGCTCTGCAGCAACACACGTGCCAGCAGCGCTGCGCTACACCGGCGAGCCATCATGGGACGGCAGGGCGTTGTTTGGCAGTTGGCTGTTCGGGTCGCTGTTCTCTTTTTTGTTCGCGTGTTCTGGACAGCTCTTTTCTGAGCCGCGCCGCAGATCCCGTCAAGATGGCGGATGAGGCGGAGAAGCCCAACGTGATGAAGGACGTACGTCCTGCGCTTGCTCGCTCGCGCTCGCTCTTTCTGCGCTCGCTTTGCGCCCTTGCGCACCCACGGCTCACGCCACCTGCGGCGCCTCTCAGATTAAGATCCACAAGCTGGTGCTGAACATCTCCGTGGGCGAGTCGGGCGACAGACTGACGAAGGCGGCCAAGGCACGTGCGCTCGATGGAAGACGACTGCACTGGGGGCACTACGCTTGTTGCAAGCTGCTGCTGCTCGCCCGCCCGCCGCCACTGCCCTCCAGCTGCTGCGCGGCACGTGCTGTTACCTTCAGGCAGGGGCAGAGCAGCGCAGGCGGTCGCAAGCCTGCCAAACCCTACTGAGAGGGCTCCACTCCGCCGCCGTCCCGCCCCGCCTCCTGACTCGCAGCTGCTCGCGGCTGCAGGTGCTGGAGCAGCTGACTGGCCAGACGCCGGTGTTCACGAAGGCTCGCTACACTGTGCGCACCTTCGGCATTCGGCGAAACGAGAAAATCGCCTGCTACGTCACCGTGCGCGGGGAGAAGGCGCTCAACCTCATCGTGCGTCCCCGGGCAGCCGTATACGCGACATGCGGCGCGCGTGGCGCAGCTGGCCGCCGCGTGCGCGAGGGCGGGAGCGGATCCCGTCTCGAAAAAGCCCTAAAACCTCCCACTCAACGCTGCTCTCTGCGCTTCGCAGGAGTCGGGGCTGAAGGTGAAGGAGTTCGAGCTGCTGCGCAAGAACTTCAGCGAGACTGGCAACTTCGGTGCGCCCTTTGGCAACAAGCAGCTTACACTTTGCACGCATGCGGCCTGCACTGTCACCCCCTGCGCCTGGCGGCTCGCACGCGCTCGCTGCAAAGCCTGGCGGCATGTGCGGACATCGCAACGCCCTCCACTGACCCGCACTCTTTCTAGGCTTTGGCATCAACGAGCACATCGACCTGGGCCTCAAGTACGACCCGTCCACAGGCATCTACGGTACGCGCCCGGCTGTGAGTGCGAGCCGCCTGGATGTGCTCCTGCGCGTCTCTGTCTCTGTGCGCGGAGCGCAGAGAGCACCGGAAATAACTGATTGCCAAGTGGACTGCGGTCTACGCGTGCCACATTGCGTATGATCCCGGTGCCATAGCACAGCCGCCGCGCCCTCCAGGTTCCCCGCCGCAGCGCTGTGCGCGGGGGACGTCCGGGCTTCGGCACAGCTCGGTCGCCCTTCCTCCTGTACTCTACGGGCCGGCTGACGCGCCGCCTCGCTCCCCAGGCATGGACTTCTATGTCGTCTTGGAGCGCGCGGGCTACCGCGTCTCTCGCCGCCGCCGCTGCCGCACGAAGATCGGCAAGCAGCACAAGCTGACCAAGGAGGATGCCATGAAGTGGTTTCAGTCTCAGTTCGAGGGCATCATCTTGAACAAGGCGCACATCTAGAGCCTGCGTGGGCACTGCGGATGGGGCGCGCTCGCTGCACGCGCGCAGGACGCCTGTGTGTGTGTG
>Ga0049083_10000447_pt1 | contig 14559 bp, 19 predicted proteins | sample GreLakmeMI27MSRF_FD_66719 | JGI IMG/M metagenome (GOLD analysis project Ga0049083, IMG submission 66719) | Freshwater lentic microbial communities from great Laurentian Lakes, MI, USA - Great Lakes metaG MI27MSRF | ecosystem: Environmental > Aquatic > Freshwater > Lake | place: Great Lakes...
GGGGTCCGCCGCCGCTCCGGAGGGGGCTCAACTTCTTAAAATTTGCTCCGGCGCTGCGCGCCGGACGCTGGCTGACTTCTTAAGGGTGGAACTTCTTAAGGGTGGGCCCCCCCTGTACGAGACGAACAAGAACGCGACAACACGCCGCGCTCCGCTCCCTCCCCGCTGACATCAGCAGCAGCACCTGCCAGCGTGTGCGCTTGCGGCTGCGCGCGTGCGTCGCTGCTACGCGTGCGGCAGCCTGTCCTCGCTCACTGCTGGCCCCGTCACCGTCGTCGCTGCGTGCGAAGCCGCGCAGCCGCGGTCGCCGCCGCGGGCGCACGGTGCGCGCACGCGCTTGCTGGCAGCGTGCGCCACGCACGCGGCAGCGCCGGTGGCGGCTTACATTCCCGTCCCGTGAGTTAGGGTTCTGCTTCGTGCGGCCACGCGCGCTGTGCCGCGCACGGCGACTAGGCTTCGCAGGTGAGCCGCGGTGGTGAGTACTCGCACGCTGCTCGCTAGCTCGCCCTTGTTCTGACGCCGCTGAACGCTACGGCGCACTCCAAGCGAGACCTTGTGCCGCTGCCTGCCCTGCCTGTCTGCGCATGGAAGTCCTGTGGCTCGTCGTCGTCGTCGCGTTTGCGTGGATTTACCGCATCATGCAGCGCGTGGAGGCGCGCAACCGCGAGGAGCTGGCGCGCAACCGCGAGGAGCTGCAGCGCGTGGAGGCGCGCAACCGCGAGGAGATTGCAGTGCTGCGTTCGCGCTCCAACCGCCTTCTCTCGCTGGATGCGCTCGAGAGCGCACGGCGTAGTGTGTTTATGCTTTCTCTCGAAAGCAGCGGTGCCCAACCGGTCGGCGTGGGTGTGTTTTATCAGCGTGGCCAGGCGGTCACGGCGGCGCACAACCTGCAACATGCAGCACCCCGAGCCCAGTTTGTTTACGGCGCTTTTGGTAAACGCGCTGGGGGAACTGATGTGCCGCCGCTGTTTCGGCTGCGTGTGGTGTCGCGGGATGACGAGCTTGACGTTGCGGTGTTGGTGTGCGACAACGCCTACGTGCACCCGCACTTCTTGACGCCGTTTCAAGGCTCTCCCGACAAGCTGGTTGGCGAGACCATGGCTCTGTGTGCATTTCAGCTGGCTCTGCGTGAGGACCTGCCCGACTTCGACGCGTGTTTGGGTGTGATGCCGGCCTGTGCCATCAAAGTCAGCGCAATGTCACGTCACGTGGCGTACTCCTGCACTACTTGGAGTGGCGACTCGGGTAGCGCGCTGCTGATGCACGACGGTCAGCTGGTGGGAATTCATTTGGCGCTCGTGAATGCGCTTCATGAGACCCTTGATCGTAAGCTTGACGTCGACGAGCGGCTTGACAGCGTGGAGGCGTCGCTGGATGAGCTGATTCGGGGCGTGTCCAACGGTTGCATCGCCTTGTTGGCAAGCCATATTCCACGATGAGCGGTTTAGGCGTCCTCCGCCGCCCTTCGAAGAGGCGGGCGACCGGACGAAGATGGCACACGCGACAACCGCATGTGTAGATGCACTGATGGTAGTGCTGCGCAATTCTACGCAACATCTGCAGCGACTGTGACTGGAGACGGGCTGCTCTGATACCACGTATCGAGCGCGTCATGCGCTGCTTGAGCACGCCACATCCACGGCGGCCGCCGCCGTGCACGCCGTCGTGCACGCCGCTTTGCTCATCAGCAAGTCCGCCGCTTGGCACTCGCGGCTGCAGTTCGCGGCGGCGCTGCACGCGCCCCAGCTCTTAAAGTGCGCCGGGTGCGCCTCGCGCGCGCCGCAGCCTCCCCGCGCGTAGCCGTAAAGTGCGCTGCTCATGAGTTCTGTCGGCTTCAACTATATCAAACTATGACGTGCAAAACGATGTTTGTGCCTCATGCCGAGGCTCCCAGCTGCCTCTAGCGCCCGTGCCCAGCACACGGCGCAGGCGTGCGGCCTCCGCTCGCGCCCGCACGGCCGGCCGCACGCCCACGCGCACGGCTGCAGGCGGCACGGCGCCCGCGCGGCAGCGCGGTGATGTACTGCGCCCGAGTCGTAGCCAGCGCGTAGTTGAAGATCATGGAGGCCTGCGCGCGCATCAGGGCAAGACCCAGGTGCTGCTGGAAGCGCCACCGGATGCGCTTCTTCTCGCGCTCGATCACCGCGTCGTTGTCCGAGTGGCGCTTCGCCACAGCCTCGGCCGCATCGGTGAGCCACTTCAGCGTCGTCTCCGGCATCTCGCCCTGCGTGCCGGAGCCCAGCGGGGTGAAGGTGAAGCCGGGCGGGCCCGTGCCGTCCGTGTACTTCTTGATCTTCTTCTTCTCCGCGTTCAGCAGCAGCTTCAGCGGTGCGCCAACCGCCCCGCCGGTGCCGGCGCCATCGGCGATGAAGTTGTCGGTCATGTTGCTGCGGCGGTTCTCGCCCTTCTTCGTCGCAGTCGCCACCTGGTTGGGGTACGCGCCGAAGAGGCCGACGACCTCCTTCGTCGCCGTGCGGCCCGCCTCCTTGCTGATCTCGTAGTAGACCTCCTTGAGCGCATCGTGCGCGACAACAGCCTTGCCCTTCTGGCGCAGCGCCTCGCGCCCCATGGGGTCCACGCCCACGGTGCCGCGCAGCTGCGCGTGCGGCAGGCCCAGCCGGATGCACGCGGCCGCCACTAACTCAGCGCTGGTGAGGCGGTCCTTCTTGAAGGTGGGGATGCGGGTGAGGAACGCAGCGGCACCGGGGCACGCCGACAGCTTGAGGATCAGGCGCTGCTTGTACGTCAGGCTCGCCCGCGCGCGCTGCGCTACGTGCTCGGCCACGGCCAGCTTCATCTCCTTGCCTGCGTCGCGAGCTTTCTTGTCATCAAGGGAAAGGACAGCTCAGCGAAAGAGGGGGCAGATGAGGCAACCGAGGCGGGGAGCAGGTTGCGAGCACGCTGCAGGGCGCGGCCGGGCGCGCTAGCGCTGTCACCGTTGCGCGCGGCGCTGAGGCGCGCCGAGAGCTCGGGGAAGTGCAGCTGCGCCGCGCGGAGGCCACGGTCCTTGCCGCGCAGAAACGTCTGCGCGTGGTGGTCGGCGGTGAGCCACAGGCCGAGGCCGCCCTCGCGGAAGGGCAGGAAGGCGGTCTCCGGCGCCTCGTCCATGCCCAGCAGCTTGGCGATGGTGGTCTTGACGAGCGCGTCCCATGCGGTGAACGTGGCCTGTCCAACGCCGGGGGGAAGCACTGAGAGAAGGTAGCGCGCGCGCGGCAGCAGGGTAATGCGCAGGATGCAGAATGCGATGTATGCGTCGTTGAGCTTCGGGAGCGTGCGCATGATGGCCATCGGGCGCGTCAGCTTGTCAGCGACGTATTTGTCCATGTACTCAGGGGAGCCGTGGGGGGCGCCGAGGGTGACCAGGCCGTTGTCGGACACGGTGGTGCCCGTGGGCAGGGCGAGCGAGGATGCCAGCGCCTGCGCGGAAAAACCGTAGCACTTGGACACGTTCTGGCCCATATGCCGATGGCCTTCATGTTGGTGCGCAGCGTCACGAAAGCCGCGGCGGCGGCGGCCGGCTCGCCGATGACGGTGGTGTCGTCGGCGCAGGACGGGATGAACACGTCGGGGTGTGCCACCTGCGTCGCCTTAAGGGCATCGAGGTAAAAGCAGAGCATGGCAGGCGGGCATCCCTGGCGGACTCCGTCGCTGGAGACGATGATCACGCAGGACGTGTTGCCGGGCCCGCGGCGGCCCCAGACCAGCCGGCTGTCCTTGCCGTAGAAGAGGCGCACGAAGGGCACCAGCCGTGGCGCATACTTGTGGACAGCCTTGAGGACTGCGGCGCGCGAGACGGTCTGGAAGGCGGAGGAGGCGTCAGACTGCAGCGCCAGGCACACCCGCTCGTCGTTGGCGTCCTCATCGCCGTCCTCCATGACCACCTCGATGGAGGCGATGATCGCCTCGCACGCGCTGCTGACCTTGACGCCCAGCTGCTTTTCCTTGGCCAGCGCCGCCTTGACGTCCGGCAGCGCTTCGATCGTCGCCGCCTTGGCAGCGAGGGCGTAGAGGGTCTCCGGGGCAGCGATGGGGCGGCACTGCAGGCGGCCCTCCTCGTCGCGCTTCGGCGCGCCAGTGGGGCCGGGCTTGCCGAGCGCCGAGAGGCATCCGGCGCTGATCCAGTCGGCAGCGGCTGCGTCGATGGTGCCTGCGAGCATGAGATTCACAAGGTTAGTGAGGGGCGGGAGGCAAACGCTGGACGCGTCGTTGACGAGCTGCTTCATGTGGTCGCGGGTAAGCAGGGACGGCCCCGAGGAGATGCGGCTACCCCACGACTGGATGCACTTGAGGACCGACGCCTCAGAGGTTTGGTACGGGTCGTCGATGCGGGCGTTCATCACGTCGGCGGGGAACGCCTCGGTGCGCCGCTGGTGCAGCGCCTCCAGGCGCTCGCGCGTCTGGCCGGCCTTGCGTACCCCTTTTACGCCCCGCGGCACCCTTCTTCAAGACGAAGAGTACCCTTCTTGGCGCCAATCTTGCAAACGCCTGCCGTCAAGGCACAACCGCAGCGACGGCTCGCACGGCAGCACGAGGCTCAAGCTCGCTAGCGTACACAATAGCGTGGCGATCGGCTCATCACCGCAGGCCTGGTGCCTGCCCCTGCAACGCAGTGCGCCCCGACCGGCGTCGCGGCTCAGTTGCCCGTTGCGCGCGCCTTGTGCTCCTGCTTTGGCGGCAGCTCGCCCTCCAGCACGCGCTTCGCCAGTGCCGCGTACGGCGACTGCACTGTCACGCCTGCCAGGTCCACGTACGCGTACGTCACGGCGAAGCGCTCCAGCACCGCGCACAGCACGGCGCGCTCCGCGGGGCTGCGCCAGTGTGCCTCGCGCACCTCCGCGCGCGCCTCCAAGCCGTGCAGCTCCGTGCACAGCGAGTGGTACAGCACGCTGGCGCAGCGGTGCAGGTCCGCCTTCAGCAGCTTGAACTCGGCGCCGAAGGTGGCCACGAGGCGCCGAGCACCACCCGCTCGCCCAACCGCTCGCGCATGGCCGCACGGCCGCGTGGCTGGCCTCACGCGCTCTGCCTGCTCTGTCCGGCCGCGTCGCGTGCTCCGGCTCCTGCTGTCCGAGCAAAGCCTTTGGTGCACGGCTCTTGTGCTGACGCTTCCCTTTTTGCGCAGGCCGCACAAGCAGGCGTCTCGCGCGCACACGCGCGGCGAGGGCACCGCGTGCTTGGGCGCGCCCCGCCTGCCGGTACTCGCTGCGCCCCCGCGCCGCCGCGTGCGCACGCCTCCACGCCGCCTTGCCTTTCGGCTTGCGGTACCGTGAAACGCGCCGCCGCCGCGCTCGCGCCTCGCTCCTGCCGCCCCCGCCGGGCGCGATGGAGCAGAGCGCGTCGCCGCGCGGCTGGCTGGCCGTGCTGCCGCGCTCGGTCGCTGGCTCGACTTTTCTGGGCGACTCACCGCCAGAGAGCGAGCTGCTGGACGACACCTGGCTGCTGAACGACTTTTTGTGGGATCCGGTGGCAATGGCGCGTGGCCCTCCCGCGCGCGTGCTTGCGCCGAGTCTGACTCTGACTGCTGACTCAACGCAGCTGGGCGCACGGCGCGCCGCCGCGCCGCCTGAGCCCGCTCACCCTGCTGCGCTGGCGCCTGCGCTGGCGGCGCCCGTGGTGGCGCTGCCTGCTGCCGCTGCCAAACCTCGGCGGCGCATCGGCAGTCGCGTGTACGTGAAGCGCCCGGCTGTGTGCCACGTGCCTGGCTGCGGTGCAGAGCTGCGCGACAGCCCCGACACGCCGCGCTACTGATTTCGCTTCCGCATCTGCAGCATGCACTTGCGTGCTCCCGAGGTGGACTTGCCGGGAGGGCCCCAGCGCCACTGCCAGAAGTGCTGCTCCTTCCAGCCGCTGTCTGCGTTTGAGGGGGCGAACCGCACCTGCGCGCGCCGTCTGGCGGAGCAGGCGGCGCGTCGCCGCCGCGCTGCAGGCGGGACCGGCAGCAGCAGCGACCGTGTGGCCGTGAGCAAGGGGGCCAACACCAGCAGCTCTGACGACTCGCAGGAGGCGCTCACCTTCGCCTTCCTCGAGGCATTCCTGACCGGCGGCGCCGCGGCGGAGGCGCGCCCGGAGGCGGGCGCCACGTCAGCAGCGGGGTGGCAGAGCCGCGGCGCTGCGCTGCCGCGCCACCGTGAGGCGTCGCTCAAGCTGGGCGGCGCCACGCCAGGGCAGCTGCCGGCGGCGTTGGCGCCGGCGCTGGCCAGCGCGTGGTGTCATGATATGGCGCTGTGCCTGGAGGCGACGCCGCGGCCGGGCTGCACTCTGCTGCACTTTGTTGCGCTGGTGGCAGCCGACGCGCCGGCGGCGCCCAGCGCGGCGCGGCTGCGCAGCGCGCTCGTCGCCGGCCCGCTGCGCGCCTGGCTCGCCGGCCGCCGCCTGGGCGTGCGCTGCGCAGGCGGTGCCGAGGCAGGCGAGGAGGCGGCGGCGGTGCCTGCCGCGCTGCCGCGGCTGCGCCCCGCGGCGCTGCTGTCCACCGCACCCGGCGAGCTGCGCCGGTATGCGCTTCGCGGCGCATACCGGCGCCACGGCCGCGCCGCGCTGCGCGCCTACAACGTCTTTCAGTTCTTTGCTCAACGCACGCTGGCTGAGCTGCACTTTCGACGCATGCTTCACGGCAGAGCTGTGTTCTGGCCCTCGCCGGCGGGCACAGCGCTGCTGGCGCTCACCACGGTGCACATGGCGGCCATGCCGCTGCCTGCGTCGGATGCGCTGGCGCTGCTGGTGGTGCAGTGGGTGCTGGTGAGCGTGGCGCATGCCACCGGCGCGCCGCTGTGGCCGCAGTCATCGGCGCCGGGGCATGACGCGCTGCTGCGCACCGCGTTGCTGGCCGTACTGGCGGCTGCGCTCAAGGCGGCGGACGCGCGGGCGCTGGCAACGTGGCGCGCCGCGCGCCGGCGACGGCTGACGAAGCAGTCATGAGAAATAGGTTCATGACACACCGGTCATCATTAGCTTCCAGAGCCGCGTCTCGCCTGGCGTCGAGTGTCGATGGCAATAGAAAGTAACGAGCTCCTTCGAACGCGCTGTTCGCGTCCACCGCACGCAGGCGTTGCGACTGTTTGACATTCAGCGTGCTGTTGCGCGCGGTGTCGTGCGCTATGTGCGCGGATACGGCTGCCAGGAGGTCGTCCATCAACGCTTCCGTGTCGAACTGCGGTGGGAACGGCCGAGACGGCCCATGCCGCCGCCTCAGGGGTCCGCGCTAGACGCGGCGCAGCCGTCAGGCTTCCAGCGCTCGTCGGTGGCGTCCTCGGAGTCCAGCTTGCGTGTGGTGCTGGCTCGCGCGCAGGGCGCGCATATGCGCGTATCATAGGGTATCACTTTACACATATGTAAACCCTAAACCCTAAACCCTAAACCCTAAAACACATATGTGTAAAGTGATACCCTATGATACCATATGAGACCACGTTCGGGGAACGGTACGACAAGTACTACAAGGCGCCACAGGCGCCGGTCGGACGACGCGTACAGCAGCCGCAAGTCTGCCCCCTCTGTTTGCATAGGGTATCACTTTACTGGGTTTTAGGGTTTAGGCCGTTTCAATCGCGGAGCCAAAAGTGTGATATCGGAGTGTTCTACTCACTCACGTGGAAAACCAACCTCTCTTGGTGCGCTTTATCGTCCGTTTGGGTTTGGGTGTTTGCTTGGATATCTTCTAGCACGTGGCAAGCGCCTCCGTCAATTTTTCTGGCGACTCTGGCAACGTCTGGAAATGTCTTCGTAGCGTATAGTGATTCATTAAAGCATTGCGTTTTCTTTTGGCGTTGCCCTAGTTGCTTTCTCAATTTTTAAGCCCACACAGACAACTCTGCTTCCTGCGCTACCCGTGCAGCATCTTTGCAATAGCAGGTTGTACATATTTCTGGTCGCTTACGCCGTGTAGCACGTTTTGCAGCTCACCCTATAAAGGGTCTTGAAAAAAAGGCTCTTGCCTCGCTGCGCGACGCGAGCGACAGGCCAGTCGCGTGTCATCCTGTCTTGTTTTTACACGCCTCTGCTCGCCGGGCCGACTGACGCTACGTGCTACGTGGGGTTCGAACGGTGGCGTCCTCGGCACTAACAGCACTCCCCCTTACTTGCGCCCCCTTGCCTGCGCATGGCGCACAGCAGCAACCCGGCTGCAAAACCTAAACGCAAGCAAGCCCCTCTGGGCGAGCACGAGCGCCGTCTGTTGCACAGCCTCAACGGTGGCCCACCGCAGCAGGTGTCTGCTTCCGCGCCCCTCACGGCTCCACGCCCGCCAGACGTGCTGCTGCCCTGCGCCAGCCCGCCAGCTCTGCCGCTGTCGCTCCCTGCGCCGTTGCCCGCCCGCGCCTTCTATTCCCAAGCCTGCGTTGACGAGTGGCTGCGCAGTCTTTCTTTGCGCTCTCGCCAGCGTGCTCTGGGCCCCTTCAACGACGGCTTCGCGACGCAGGCCGAGTCGTTCGCGTGGGGCGACACGCAAGAGCACAGCGACCGCATCGCCTTCTTCTCCCGCGAGGAGCACGCGACTGGGCGCAGGTGCGTTTCGCGTCAAGCCTCTCGCTCCTACGCGCTCACAGTTCTGCAGGCGCTTTGGCGCCGCCACGCCCGCAGCTTTCTGGCGCAACTATCTGCGTACACCCGCGGTTGAGCGGCACCATTACGAGCTGCTGCGCGAAGACTGCCCTGTGCGCCTTTTCCTGGACCTGGAGTTTTGCCGTGCAAGCAACCCGTCGCTCGACGGCCAAGCCTTAGCTGACACCCTGCTAGAGCTGTTGTCAGCCGCCTTGCTGCAGCTGGGCGTCAGGATGCAGCGCTTCATCGAGTTGGACAGCACGAGTGAGACCAAGTGGAGCAGGCACATCGTTGTTCACGACGCGTTGTTCCCCTCTGCTGTGGCAGCTGGCGTCTTCGTGCGCTCCTTCTGTGCAGCCCACCTAGATGCGCTGTCCGTGCGCAAGGCTGACGCCTCGCCAACTTGCTTTGTGGACATGGGCGTCTACACACGCAACCGCGCCTTCCGGCTGCCCTACTCCATAAAGTGGGGCAAGACTGCTTGCATGCTGCCCACGCGCCAATGCTGGGAGGCGTGGCACGCGCGCGGCGAGGCACCCAGACCAGGAGCAGATCTCTCCATGCCGCAGCGGTGGCTCTTCGTCGCATCGCTGGTCTGCGAGATACCCCCAGACGCGCCGCTCATCGGCGGAGGCGCCTCTCCGGCCGCTCCGCCTGCCGCCGCGTCCAGTCGCCCTCGAGTCGTGGCGGGCGGTGGCGCTGCTCAGCCCTGTCCCTTCCCCCTCATCACCCGCATCGTACTCTCCACTGCTGGCGCGCTAGACTGCAGCTCGCCGCACGTGCGCAACTGGGCAGCCTTCCCTGAGCAGGGGCTGTTGGTGCTGGGCCTGGGGCGCACGCGCTACTGCCACCGCGTTGGGCGCAGCCACAAGTCCAACGGTGTCTTCTATGTGGTGGACCTCCGCGAGCGATGCTTCTACCAGAAGTGCCACGACCCGGACTGCAGGCACTACCGCTCCCCGCCCGCGGCGTTGCCTGCAGACGCCTGCGCGGAGCGCTGCTTGTTGGACGCTATGGCACCCCCTTTGGTGCCCTTTGCAGCCGAGGACGCCTGGCTGGAGCAGCTGGGCGACGCGGAGCTGGCGCTATTGGACGGCGACGACGATAGCTGGTGGGCAGGACTGCAGCCTCAGGACTGGGCGGTGCTGGACGTGAGCGAGACCTGAGACGTAGAGCAACTCTTAGCGACTCTATCAAAGTAGCACTATCAATATGTCATCGTCCGCCCGCCTTGCGCTTGCGCTCCAGGAAGCGCTGGCGCGCCGCCTCCACCGCGTCGTCGTCCGCCTTGGGCTTTGCAGCGGGCACCGCCGCCTGCTGCTTCTCCCTGTGCTCCTCCACCGCCGCCTCGCTCGCCGGCACGCGCCCCCCGCTCAGGCGCTGCACGTCCACCTGCTGCAGCCGCTGTGTGAGCGGCGCCACCCAGGCGTCCTCCACTGCGCAGACGTTGCGCAGGAAAGGGCGCGGTCCGGTGGCCACCAGCTCGTGGTAGACCACCCACTCGGGCGCCAGCCCCGCGCCATCCGCGTCTGCCAGCGCGGGCGAGCAGGAGGGGTGCAGCTGCGCGAGCACGGCGCCCTCGCCCAGCGTGCGGTAGCCGTTGTGGCGTGACATGCGACGTGCCAGGCGGTTCGCATAGCCCAGGCACAACGCGCGGCGCAGAGCGGTGAGGCTGCCGCCGCCACTGCTCTCGCGCGCGGCGTCAGCGGGGAAGACGGCGAGCAACTGGCGGCGCACATCCCGCGCAAACTCCAGGCTGCGAGCCTGCACCTTGTGCTGCCGGCACCACTCGCGGCCGCAGCCCGCAGCCTCCCAGGCCTGGAAGACGCGCAGCAGCACGACGTGGTCGCCCAGCGTCGCCTCCGCACGCGACACCAACTCCGCACCGGGAGGAGGCGAGCCAGGCGGCACATGCTCAAACACGCGCTCCGCCGAAAGCAGACCCACCAGGCCAGCCATCTCGCGTAGGCAGCCCGCATCGCGCGCAGCTAGCGTGGCGCGCGCCAGCGGCGGGTCCAGCGGCAGCGCAGCCATGGCGCGTCCTAGCGTTGTGATGCGCCCGTCTGCGTCGATGGCGTCAAGCACAAACAGCTGCCGCAGCGCATCCACCAGCGCGCCGGCTGCGGGCGGGTCCATAAAGTCAAAGGCGAGGACGTCCAGGCCTGGCACGTCAAGCGACTTCAGGTAGAGCACGACGCTCACCAGCGAGACGCGCGCAACCTCCGGCGTCGTCTCGGCGGGCATGTCATGCGCCAGCGCCTTGGCGGTGAAGAGGCGGTAGCAGCGGCCAGGGCAGGTGCGCCCAGCACGCCCAGCCCTTTGCGCCGCCGCCACGCGGCTGATGGCGCGCACCACCAGCGTCTCCATGCCCGTGCGCGGGTCGTACTCCTTCTGCTTCACCAGCCCCGGGTCCACCACATACACCACGCCGGGAACCGTGAGGCTCGTCTCTGCAATGTTGGTGGCCACGACCACGCGGCGACAACCGGGCGGCGGCGGCGAGAAGACGCGGGCCTGCATGTCAGGCGGCAGCGCGGCGTAGAGCGGCAGGCATTGGATGTCGCCGCACTCGTCGGCGGGCGCAGCAACGACGCGGGCGTTGAGCTCGCTCACGGCACGCTCAATCTCATCCGCGCCGGTGAGGAACAGCAGAACGTCGCCGTGCGGCTCGTGCAGGTGCACGTCCCACACCGTGTCCAGAGCCGCCTGGAACACGGTGCCGGAGGGCGTGGCGGTGAGCGCGTGGGCCAGCGTCACGGGGAAGCAGCGGCCAGGCACGCGCAGCACTGGGCAGTCTCGGAAGTAGGCGCTGAACTTCTCGCCGTCCTGAGCCAGAGAAAACGTCAGTGCGAGAGAGCTCAGTGCAGAGCGCAGGCGCACACACCAGCGTCGCGCTCGTCACCACCAGCTTCAGCGGCGGCACGCGCTGCCGTGACAGCTCCTTCAGCAGCGCGAACAGGATGTCCGTCGCCAGCGAGCGCTCGTGCGCCTCGTCCAGGACGACCACGTCATAGTGAGCGAGCGACGGGTCGGTGAGCAGCTCGCGCAGCAGGCAGCCGTCGGTGAGGAACTTGATGCGCGTCTGCGTGCTTGAGCTGCAGTCGTCGAAGCGCACTGTGTAGCCCACCTGCTGACCCAACGTCGCTTTGCGCTCGGAGGCCACACGGCGTGCGACGGACACTGCAGCCACACGCCTCGGCTGTGTGACTGCTATGCAGCCACCCTCACCCGCCAGACCCGCGTCCAGCAGAATCTGGGAGATCTGCGTCGTCTTGCCTGAGCCAGTGTCACCGATTACCACCTGTCGGGCAAGCACGCGTCAGGATGGCTGCAGCCGAGGTGGCTCACAGCCGAACGCACCGTCACCACGTTTTCACGCACGGCTGCCACAATTAGCTCCGCGGAAGCGCGCACAGGCAGCTCCACAGCCTCCACCTCAGCCATCGCCAGCGCTCCTTTTCAGGCTTGCTCAACGCATTGCCCAGCAGCACAGCACAGCACAGCACAGCGCAGCGCGCGCGAAGAGACCCACTGCACGACTGCACGTGTTCTCGTGTTGTGTGAGACAATCACGGTGTGGTTATTAGGTCGATGCGCGGCCAAGCCCACGGCAGGAGGGACTGCCTACTAACGGTCAAACGGTGTGGAGCAGTCCACTCCGCTACGCTCCGTCGCCTGTGCTCTGCGCGTCTGCCGGTGAGGCCTGTGCGTACGCGCGCGCGCGAGCGCTGGGCTGCTGAGACGCGCGTTTGGGAGGGCCGCGAGCGCATGCTGTGAGAGAGTTCACGAAGAGGAGCATGGACAGCCTGAGAGGCAAGGGCTATTGCAGCGCAATCTACTTCCTGAACCTCAGGAGCGAGGTGCTGGTGCACCGCGCCTATCGCGACGATGTCGGGTGCGAGGCCCGGTCGCCTACGCCTGCGCTGCGCGGGCCAGCAGCGCTGCGCCGCCGCCTCTGCGCCCCTGGACTGCGTGTGATACGCCCACGAGAGCACGCGCACACCCTTGCGCCCGGCGCTGGGGAAAGTAAGCACGCGCCTCAACTGAGCGCGATGCGCCGCGTTGTGCACAGGCGGCACATGGCGGAGGCGTTCCGCACGCAGGTGCTGCAAAGCAAGGAGTCCTCCGCCCCGCCTGTGGTGACGCTGGGCTCCTGTTCCTTCCTGTGGACGCGGGAGGTGCGCTCGCCCAAACCCGAGCTTGGCCTCTCCTGTATAGGCTGAAGCGCCTCGCGCCTGCCCTGCTCGCTGCAGAACAACGTGTACGTTCTGGTGTTGACGCAGGGCAACACGAACGCGGCGGCCGCCTTTCGCTTCATGACACAGGCGTGTGATTGTGCGCGCCTGCGGGCACTGCCTGTTTGCTGACGCCTGCTGGTCAGATAATCTCGCTGTTCAAGAGCTACTTTGGCGTGTTCGACGAAGACTCGTTGCGCAACAACTTCGTGCTGATCTACGAGCTTCTGGACGGTTCGCTTGCCTGCCTTCCTCGCTCGAGGCGGAACTCACGCGCGCGCTGCCCCCTCTCAGAGGTTATGGACGATGGATATCCGCAGGTACTGAACTCGGAGGCGCTAAAGCTGTACATCACGCAGGAGGGTGTGCGCAGCGAGCTGGCACCCACCGACATTCGGGTGCGCCTGTGCTGGTGGCAGCAGCGCTTGGCAGAGGCCTGAGGCGCTGGTGCAGCGGCGCGCGCAGGAGTCGCGCAATGCGACGATGCAGGTGACGGGCGCCGTGAGCTGGCGCAGGGAGGGGCTGCGGTACAAGAAGAACGAGGTGTACCTGGACATTGTGGAGTCGGTGAACGTGCTCATGACAGCCAAGGGCGCCGTTCTGCGCAGCGACGTGTCGGGCAAGGTGCTCATGAAGTGCTTCCTGTCGGTGCGCCCAGCCTGCCTGCGCTTGCCCAGCCTTGTGGCTCACGCCTGGCTTGCGCAGGGCATGCCTGAGCTGAAGCTGGGGCTGAACGACCACTTCAGCGCGGAGGGTGCTGGCGAGGCGCCCGCTAGTACCTCGATCCCTAGCTTTGGCGGCGGCAGCCCCGGCGGCGCGTCCTCCGGGTACGCAGACACCGCTCGTTCCTGGCTGACCGCCAGCTAACCCCGCTTTCGCGTGCGCAGCAAAACCATCGAGCTGGACGACGTCACCTTCCACCAGTGCGTGGACCTCTCCCGCTTCTCCTCCGAGAAGACCGTCTCCTTCGTGCCTCCTGACGGCGAGTTCGAGCTCATGAAGTACCGCGTTACCGACGACGTGACGCTGCCCTTCAAGGTCATGCCCGTTGTGCGCGAGGTTGGCCGCTCGCGCATCGAGATCACTGTGAAGATCCGCGCCTTCGGCTTCAACTCCGCCCTCACTGCCACCAGCGTCATCGTGCGCATCCCCGTGCCCGGCCACACCGCGCGCGCCACCATCGACGTGACGGGCGGCAAGGCCAAGTACAAGGCGGAGGGGTCTTCCCTTGTGTGGAAGATAGCGCGCTTCCCAGGCCAGGCGGAGATGCAGCTCTCCGCCGACGTGGAGCTGGTGCGCGCCTCTCATCGCCGCACGCTGCACCCGCCCCTCACGCGCCCGCGCTGCGCAGGCGAGCACGCTGGCGGATAAGAAGGTGTGGAACCGGCCACCGATCCAGATGGAGTTCCAGGTGCCCATGTTCACCTCCAGCGGCCTCAAAGTGCGCTTCCTGAAGGTCTGGGAGAAGTCTGGCTACCAAACTGTCAAGTGGGTTCGCTACCTGTGCCGCTCGGGCGAGACGGGCGTGCCTGGCTCGTACGAGGTCCGCATCACCGACGCCAGCTGAGGCGGAGGATGCACACGCTGTATGCATATCACCTCCTTCGGCACTCAAAGCATCGTGTGTTTCGAGTGAGCTGTCCGTGTCGTCGTAGTACGACGCTCTGGGCCTCTGGACGTCCTCACTTCCCTGCTTCGCTATTGATCAGCATGGCCTATCGTGGCGCATCCATCATTCCAGCGCACGCTGCGGCCATGCTGCGCCGCGCTTCGCGCTCTTCTGCTGCACAGA
>Ga0049083_10000448_pt1 | contig 14548 bp, 10 predicted proteins | sample GreLakmeMI27MSRF_FD_66719 | JGI IMG/M metagenome (GOLD analysis project Ga0049083, IMG submission 66719) | Freshwater lentic microbial communities from great Laurentian Lakes, MI, USA - Great Lakes metaG MI27MSRF | ecosystem: Environmental > Aquatic > Freshwater > Lake | place: Great Lakes...
CAGTCTCACCTGCATACGCCCGGCTGCTGTTTGCCCTCCCTGTCTCTCTCCTCTCACTTGGCACACGACTATGCGGCCGCGCCTGGCGGCCTGCCTCCTGGCGCTGTGCTGCGCGTTTGCCACGGCGTCTCCTCTGCCAGCGCCGGTCTCTGTACTCTCTCGCTCGCTGCTGTATGAGCCCGAGGCGCACTTCTCGTCGCACGAGCTGGTGCTGCGCGCGCACCGGGCGGGCCTCACGCGGGGGCTGCAGGAGGAGTTCCTGTGCACCAGTTTGAGCGGGCCTGGCTGCCTGTCTGGCGCGGCGCACCAGCCCGAGCGCTGGACCCGCGTGCGCAACGACAGCGTGCGGCCCGCCTCCCCACCCGTGGCCGAGGTGTTCCTCCTGGCGGACGCGCGCACCCTGCTTGCGCTGCTGAGCACCGGCGCTGACTGGCTGGTCCTCTTCTACAGCCCCGACTGCGAGGAGTGCGAGGCCGCCGCGCACGCCGTGCGAGCCGCAGCGCCGGCGCTCGCCCTGCGCTCACCGCTGCGCTACCTGGCGGTGGACTGCGCCGCGGAAAGCGCGCTGGTCACCTGCGCAGCGCACGGCGTGACCCGCACGCCAGAGCTGCACCTCTACTTGGGACAACCGCTAGGCGTCACGTTCCACTCCACTCCGTTCCAGCCTGTGCGCACTGGGGAGCAGGCTGGTGCCGCTGAGGGCTGGACAGCCGAGGCTGTGCTGCAGTTTGAGAGCAACGGCAGGAGTCCGTCACGCCAGGTGCGCGCTGCCGCCCGCGTGGGTGAGAAGGAGGGCGACATCATCAACCTGAAGGTGAAAGGCCAGGTGAGAGGGGTTGGCGCGCGCGGCATCCCGAGGCGCTGTGCCCACGTGCGTATGCGCGCAGGACAACACGGAGGTGCACTTCAGGGTCCGCTCAAACACTGTTTTCAGGAAGGCGCGTCTGTCTACCAGTTCACGCGTGCAAGACTCGGTCTCTGAGTGCGCGTGCCCTCGCCGCTGCGGCCTGCGCAGATCTTCGAGGCCTACTGCACCAAGAAGAACATCACGTGCGACTACGACTTCGTGGTGCGCTTTTTCATCGACGGACAGCGCATCAAGGAGACTGCTACTCCCAACGAGGTGCGCGCGGGGCACTCGCTCTGTGAGCTCTCTTGGCGGCAAGCACACGCCGGCCAACCCGCGCCGCCAGCGCTGTCCGGCGGGCTGTGGGCGCTGTCAGGCGCTGCGGGCGGCTGGTGCGTCTGCAGGTGGAGCGCTCCCTTTGACGCCGCGCTCCTGCGCCCGCCCAGCTGGAGATGGAGGACGGCGATACCATCCACGCGATTATGGTACGGTACGACGACCAGGATGATGATGATGATGATGAGGAGGAGGAGGAGGAGGGGGTGTCGGAGCGCCCCGCCGTGAGCATCGAGAGCATCGACTTGTCGGTGATGACGTTGGAGCGCTGGAAGCAGGGTCTGAGTGGCGCTGGACTGGAGGAGTTGCGACAGAGCTGGCTGAAGGTTGCTGAGCAGCTGAACGTCGCTCAAGAAGAGGTTGCGGCCGCAGCAGCAGCAGCCGCCGCGCAGCCGCCGCCGCCACCGTCCACTTCCGCGGGGCAGCTGCGCAGCATCCCGAGCAGGACGCGACGCCAGCTGGAGCTGGTCAACTCCCGGAGCACCCCCTTCGAAGTCTTCTGGCTCGACTTCACAGGGGTGGAGCGCCGATTCGCGCTGGTGCACCCGGGGCGCATGGCGACAATGTCCACCTTCACCAGCCATCTGTGGGTCGTGCGCGAGGCACGCAGCGGGGAGCACCTCGCCCTCGTCAGTGTCGCGGGGGGCGAAGGCGGGCAGCGGGTCATCATCAAGTGAGATGCACACACAGCCAAGGACGTTGCATACTACGCTATCGCCTCCTTCGGGAGCTAGAGCACCGGGTTGCAGTCATCTTTTTCCTCCGTTCGACTCTGCGACAGTTCTAGACTCCTCCACCGCCCTCGGCGGGTCGTACAGCGCTCGCGCGTACGACTGCACCTTCAACCTTGGTCCAGCACTGTCGCCAACGCCCCAATGTTTGCGACGCTGAAGCTGAAAAGCGGTGGCGTGCACGCGTGCTATGACACGCGGGCTCGGATTTGGGCGCGCCCTGCGCTCCCACGGAGGCGTCAACGCTCCGCCGCCGCCGCAACTGCCGAGCTCAGCTTGGACCGCCTAAGCCTCGTGAGCGCACCTCCGGCGGTGGCGTCGCGGTGCCCCGTCAGCGCGGCGAGGGCTGCGCTGCAGCCGCTGCTGGGTGAGCGCGCCGGGCTCGCAGATAATGCGCCAGGGTCGGCGTCAGCAGCGGGCCCCCCGCACTTGCTGGCCTGGGCTTCAGACATGCTCTTCCTTGCCACGCGCGGTATAGAAGCAGCCACTCTGCAGTTTGCGCTACGTTACGGCGCGCTGTGCTCTTTCCCTAACCCGCTTGGCAATATCGAGTTTAGATATGGTGCCCTGCATATGGCGGCCCCAGCAGCCGACGCGCGCAGCCCTGCACCGCCTCGGTGGACGTTCCTGGCGTCGCCTGAGCTGCTTGAGCACGTGTGCGCCAGCCGCGCAAGCAACTACACTGCGCGCTTCCTGCCCGATGCTTATGAATATGCGACCCATGGGCGCGGCGTGCTCGGCAGCTCCGGTGCGCGAAATCGCACGGCGCGTAGGCTGTGCGGCGCGCCGTTTGCGCCTGGCGCGCGCAGCGCGGTCGCCTTTGCGGATGCGGCTGTGGCAGCAGCGAATCGCCTGGGCGACGTATGGGCTTCAAATGCCGCTCACGCAGCCGCCCCGCACGTGCTGGATGCGGCTGATCACGCGCAGCGGCTGACGCTGGACGTCATCGGCGAGGTGGCGTTCAGCCACAACTTTGGCCAGGTCGAACAGTTGTTGCAAGGCAGCCAGCACAGCGGCGACACGCTCCTTCGCCACGTCAACGCGGCGCAGGCGGCCATGGGCGCGCTCTTCATCACGCCGTTGCCGCTGCTGAAGGTGCTTTCGGCACTGCGCCTGCAGCCGGTGGCTGGCTTGGACGATTCGCTGGAGGGCATGCGCCGCGAGGTGGCGCCCATCATTGCGCAGCGCCGCGCGGCGCTGTTGGGCAGCCCTGGTACGGCCGGTGGCGATGGCAACGAAAGTGCGCAGTCGCAGTCGGCGGCGGGGGCGGATCTGCTGGATGCGCTGCTGCTTGCGCAGGAGCGGGAGGGGCTCACCGATGACGACATCTGGGAAGACGTGCACGACGTGTTGGGGGCGGGTCACGAAACCACAGCCACAGCGCTCGCAGTTGGTTTGCATGCGCTGGCAGCCGACCCGTCGCTCGCCGCGGAGCTGGACGCGCAGCTGGCCGTGCTAGGCGAACGTCAGCTGACGGCGGCGGACGTGGCGGACGGCAAGCTGTGGTATGCCGCCGCGCTGATCAAGGAGGCTTTGAGGCTCTATCCTCCCATCCCGCTCTTCCCGCGCGTCGCCGCAGCGGCAGACGTGCTGCCTGGTGGCCACGCCATCGCACCTGGCGAGGTTGTCTTCATGAGCGCATTCGCCATGGGCCGCCTGCCATCCATCTGGGCGCGCGACGGCGACGACAGCGATGTGCTGCGCTTCGACCCGCTGCGGTTCACACCGCAGGCTGAGGCTGCGCGCCACCGATTCGCCTATGTGCCTTTCGGCGCCGGGCCGCGCGCGTGCCTGGGCGCGGGCTTTGCACTCACATCGGCGACGCTAATGCTCGCCACGCTCGCTCGCCGCTTTCGCTTCACGCTCCACGGTGAGCGCGCGCGTGGCCAGCTCCTCCAGGTGGCGTACGACATCACGCTGCACTTCCCCGTCGGCGTGCCCCTGCGCATCGAGCCCAAGGCTGCTGCTGCGATTGAGTGAAAGAGGATGAAGAGTTGAAGAAGCTGTAGTGTCTAGGCGGCAACCCACCGCCCTACGACCTGCGGCGCATTGGCCACGGGCGCCGCTGATGTGGCCGGGCGAGTCATGCAGTGGCGGCAGCGCAGCGCCTCTGGTGCCACGGCGGGTAGACCGTGTGTGATGTATGGTCAGGGCACATCCTCGCCGCTCTACGCACCTGCCCGCCTCCTGTGGTAATCTAGCGCCGCTAGACCGAAACAGCTAACACAACGTACCCGCCGCCGTTCCTGCGTTCGACACGCCCATTTTGCGAGAGTCCGTCTCTTCCACCGCCCTCTCCCAGCCTGTTGCACTGCTCTGTGTCAGGCTTTGAGCTGCTCACGCGATGAAGGCGTGGCTCGCGCGCCCGCCCGCTCTCAGGCTTGCCTGCGTGCCTGGCCGTCGCCCCCGCTCGTTCCTGGCGGCCAGGCGTGCGCGTGTCGCCGTCGCGTCGTCGGACGGCCAAGGCAGCAGCACGTACCTGAAGGAGCTGAGAATAAAGGCGCGCGGCTTTGGCCTCGCTCTGGCGCTCTCAGCCTCGCTCAACAACCTGCTGACTCCTGTCTGCCCAGGACTTCGCGCTCGTGGCGGACGAGACGGTGCACTTCTACCCCGGGCTCAACGTCATAACAGGCGCCTCGGGAAGCGGCAAATCAGTGCTTGTACGGTCTCGCGCGGCTTTCGTGCACGTCCAATTGCTCTGAGCGCACGCCCCTCTCTCGCTCTCCGCAGATGGGCGCCGTCTCGCAGCTGTGTGGCGCGGCGGTGCTTGACGAGCACGTGCGTCCGCCAGCAACTGTGGCCGTGCTGGAGGCCCTGTTCTGCGTGGGAGAGGAGCATGGAGCAGCGGTGTCTGCCCTGGTACCCCCGGACGCCCCACCCGCGCAGGCGGGCACACTGCTGGTCCAGCGCGAGCTGCACACCTCTCCTTTGGCTCCCTCCGCGCGCAGCGTGTGCCGCGTGAACGGCAAGTCGGTGCCTCTTCGCCTGCTGCGCTCCCTGGGCACGCTGCTGGTAGACGTCAACGGCCAGGGCTCCGCCGCCTCCCTCTGCGACGCCGCCGCGGTGCTGGCGCTGCTGGACGCGCGCGCGGGTTGCGGCGCGGAGGCTGCGCGCTTTGGCGCCGCCTGGGTGTGGGCTCGCTCCGCAGCTGCCGACGCCGCAGCCGCAGCCGCCAGCGCGCCAGCCTCCCAGGAGGAGGCCGCTGAGCTGGAGCAGCTGGTGCAGGCGGTGGCGGACGCTGCGCCCCAGCCCGGCGAGGACGAGCAGCTGCGGCGGCGCCTGAAGCGCTACGAGGCTGCACGCACAGCCTCCGAGGCGTGTGCCGCCGCCCGCCACGTGCTGGAGGCTGGCGCCGGCGACGCGCTGCGCAGCGCGCAGAGGGAGCTCAGAGCCGTCGCGCAGCGCCTGCAGCAGAGCGGCGGCGGCAGTGGCGCCGAAGCAGGGCACAAGGGCGAGGACGACGACGGCGACGAGGGCGACGAGGCGCTGGAGGAGGTTGCGCAGGCGCTGGATCTGTGCGCAGCCGCAGCGTCCGCGTGCGCGTCGGCCGCGCGCAGCGTCACCTCCGCCTCTCGCGCGCTGCAGCCCGACCCCGCCGCCCGCGACGAGGCGTCCGCGCGCCTGCGCCTGCTGGAGCGCCTGTGCCGCCAACAGGGCTGCAAGAGCGTGGAGCAGCTGCTGATGGCTGCGCAAGAGGCGGCCGCCGCGCTGCAAGGGGCGGAGGGGGCGGGCGGACGTGCAGAGGCGATGCGGGCAGCTGCCCATGCAGCGCGCGCTGAGATGGCCACCACGGGGCTGGCACTGTCGCTGCGCCGCCGAGAAGCCGCGCGCGCCCTCGAGCTGGAGGTGCAGGCGCAGCTGGCGGCGCTGAGCATGGAGGGCGCCCGAGTGCGCGTCTCCTTCGAATGGGAGGAGACGCATGCGTGCGACGAGGACCAGGAGGAGCCTGCAGGCGTGCGCGTGGCCGGCGCGGATGCGCTGGGCCTGGACGGCGACGCGTGCTATCAGCCCACAGCCAGCGGCTTCGACCAGGTCACGCTGCTGCTTGCCACCGCGCCCGGCGAGCCGCTGCGCCCGCTGGCGCTGACCGCCAGCGGCGGCGAGCGCGCGCGCGTGATGCTGGCTCTCAAGGCGGCAACTCGAGCTGCAGGCGGCCCTGCCGTGTCCCTCTTCGACGAGGTGGACGCCGGCGTAGGGGGCGCCACCGGCGCGCGCGTGGGCGCCGCGCTGCGCAGCCTGGCCCACGGAGACACGCAGAGGCAGGTGTTGTGCGTGACGCACCTTCCTCAGGTTGCAGCCTTTGCGCAGAGGCACTTGGCGGTAGCAAAGGCGGCCGCGCCGGACGGGCGGGTCACCACGCGCACGCAGCCGCTGCACGACAGAGCGGACAGAGCAGCAGAGCTTGCCAGCATGCTGGGCCTGCAGGTGGCGGCGGGCGAGGAGCTGCTGCGTGCGGCGGAGCAGCAGCTGAGGACAACTACAGCAGCTTGATTCTGCTATTATTCTTGCCACGTAGTTTTGCTTACGCGTGCTACTCGTGCCTGTCCGACTGCAGACCACCGCATGCCGATGCAGCTGTACGAGAGCCGTCCGGCGCCCGCACATGACTCAGGACGCGCGCGCCGACCTCCTCCGGAGCCTGTGCCGTCCTGCACGTGCCGGCGTCCCAGTCGCGCACTCCGCGAGCAGTGCCTAGCACCGGAGAGCTGCTTGGAGGGATGCAGCGTCGCACGCGCGCGCTTCCTGCGGGCTGGCGCGTGAGGCGCTCTGTGCTGGTGGTGCTCGGGTTGTGCGCTTGCTGGCCGCCTTTAGCGACGGCGACAGCGACGTCGCCGTCTGCCGCGTTGGCAGAAGCAGAAAGGGAATTGAGCGGGGCCCGCGTGCTCACGCAAATTCTGAGCGCACCCACGTCGCCGCCAACCACCGTCCCGGTGTACACGCCCGCGGGAGGGGTGTCAGCCTTCTCCTGGGCGGTGCCCGCAGAGAGCGGCAGCGTTCATGGAAGCGTGGGAGGGGGTGCTGCGTCGACTGTTGACGCGCTTGCCTCCGTCGCTACCGCGCGCCCGCTACTCCTCCCAGCCGCCTCCCCCCCACCGGCGGCGGTGGCGCCCTCAGTCGCGGCGCTGGCGGCTTCGGCGGCTGCCAACCTGCAGTCGCTGAGCGCCACTGTGCCCCCACCTCCGCTGAGCGCGGCCGCCTCCGCGCCTTCCTACGCGCCGACGCTGCCGTCCACGCGGCCCCTGTCGCTGCCCCTGGCCGCCAGCAGCGCGCCTACGCTGCCGCTGCTGCCCTTCGGCTCGGTGTCTCCGCCGCCTCCCCGGTCGCCCACGCCTCTCCCCGTGCTGCTGCCCGCGACGGCCGCAACGCTGCCGCTGGGCGCGGCGGCGGCGGCGGCGGCGGCGGCGCTGCCCGCTGGCGACGCAGCCGTTGCGCGTCCCTCGACTGCTGCTGCAACTGCAGTCAAGCCCGCCGCAGCCGCGGGTCTAGACGCTGTGCCAGCCTACTACCGCACCCCCCCGGCCTCCACCACCTGGCTGGTGGAGGGCGCCACGGGCTCTACCAGCGCCCCCGCCGTGCACCCCCCTCCGATCGTGTACACCTACGTGCCCCCTCCGCCAACCACCATCCTGCACCCAAAGTGGGCCATCCTCTTCATGCTCGCCTGCCTGGTGAGCATCCTGTTCTTCTGCTACACCAACTACCAGCAGCAGCTGCGCGAGGCTGCGGCGGCAGAGGGCGCGGCGCTGCTGGGTCGTCAGGGGGGTTCCCTGGGCGCGGGGGCGGAGGGGGGCAAGGGGGATGCCCCGCGCACGTACGGGAGCACTGCGGGGCGGGACGCGGAGCAAGGGGGGTCCAAGGGGCCAGCCGCCGCAGGCGGGGCACCCAGGCGCGCCCCGCCGCTGCAGCCCCGGGGCGCCGCCGCCTCCGCCTCCACCCCGCTGCTGGGCGACACTGACCCTGAGAGCAGCGACCAGACCAAGGCTGCGCAGCCCCGGCGGCGCGACCGCAGCGCCCCGCCCCCGCAGCGCAGCCGCCGCCTGCCGCACGTGGTGCATGAGCGCCGCGAGGGCGCAGACAGAGACGAGGACGACGAAGAGTCGGGGCTGGAGCTGCGGGAGGTGAGGACGGTGGGGCGCAGAGCGACGGCTTCGTCGCAGCCGCAGCCGCCCGAGCGCAGGTCGCTGCTCAGGCGCGCCGCGGGCACCGCGGTGAGGCCCTTGGGCTTCCTCTGGGGCTCCTTCCAGCGCGGGCAGTGATGTGTGACTCACGTTACTCACGAAGCAGCACCGCGCGTGCATGCGTCTCTCTCTGTTGTGGGCCCCTCACGCCCCCACTCGCCCCCCCCTGCGCCTCCTCCCCGGCCGCCTCTGGCGCCAGGCTGCCCGCCAGGCGCGGGGCCGCGTCGCCCTCGTTGGCCCAGGCGGTCAGGAAGAAGAGCTTGTGCTCGGCTCTCCTCAGAGCCGCCGCGGGCGCGGCGCCCGCAGACCCCGCCGCCCGCTCCAGCAGCCGCCTGGCGTGCTCCAGCGCGCACACCAGCGCGCCGCGGCCGCAGGCGCTCAGCCGGGCCGCGTCCGCGGCTGTGGCTTGCGCGTGAGGCCACACGGCGTCGCCCAGGCCCGGCGCGCGCGCCCGCTGCGACACGCCGCGCAGCGCCTCGCCTATCGTGACAGGCGCCGCCTGCGCCGCGGGGGCGGGGCCGCCTCTGGAGGCTTGATGCAGCACTGGAGAGAGGCTGAGCAACAGCTGAGCAGCGCCCTCTTGGTCGCCCGCCCAGTCGCCGTTGTAGCACCGCAGAACGCAGCAGTATGCGCCCAACGCCTCCGCGCAGTGGCAGGGCAGCAGCGGCGAGGGGCGGCCAGGCAGCAGGCTGCACAACGGAGGCAGGGGCTGGGCGGGCGGCAAAGGCAGTGTTGCCGCAGGATCCTCCTCGCACGCCTCGCCCGCCAACGCCTGGACCAGCGCGGTGCCGTCCGACCGTAGCGCCACGGCGGGCGCCTCGGGACGCCACCACCAGGGCTGCCAGGGCTCCAGCAGGTTGCTAAACAGCGCACGCAAGAGCCCACGTCAGTACCAAGTGGTGTGCGTGAAGCCCGCGGGGCGAGCGCACCTCACGCCGCCGCTGCCCACTGCGCGCAGGAAGGCGCGGCGCTCGTCGGGCGTCAGCTGCTCTAAAGAGGGCTCCTGCGAGGCTGCCAGGCGCGCCAACGTAGAGTCGCTCAGCCACCCCGGGTCGCCCTCACGCCCTTCCTCCTCGCTTCCCGACCCTGCGCCGAGCTGCTCCGCCTGCTGCGCGTCGTGCACGCGGCGGAGCAGCCCCGCAAAGCGTTGGCGCTCGCCGTCCTCCACGCGCAGACCTGCGGCGACGGCGGCGGCTTCTCAGCCTTTCTGCACGGCGGTGCAGGGACGCGCCTGGGGAAAGCGCGCACCCTTCATCGCCTGCAGCGTGTTGTCGCGAGCAAACTCCTCCGTGCAGCGCTTGCAGTGCGCCTTGTAGCACTCCAGGCTGCAGGTGCGTGCGTTGCAGCGAGGGCAGCCGTACTTGGATAGCTGGCGCGCGCACACGCCGCACACGACGCGAGCCTGGGCGCAGCGCAGCGTCAGCGAGTGTCTGTCCGCGTGCAGCCGAGTCGGCACACCTCGCGCAGCGCTGGCTCCGCGTCGGACGACGTTATGCGCACGCCAGGCGGCTCCATGGCGGACCTGGCGGGCTAATGGGGGCGCTGCCAGGTCCGATATGCGCTGGGCGAAGGGGACAAGTGGTGGGTTGCATCTTTGAGGAAGACTTTGACGCTTTTTTGATGCGAATCGCGAACCCCCCTCCGGCGAGCTCGTGTCAGGCAGCATGGTGCGCGGACTGGACGTCGCCAACCTTTCCAAGAGCGTGTCGCCTGCGGATGATTTCTATACGTTTGCGAACGGCAGCTGGTGTGACAAGAACCCCATTCCCGCCGAGTACAGCCGGTGGGGCACGTTCGAGGAGCTGGTGGAGCGCAACCTGAAGGTGTTGCGCGAGCTCTGCGAGAAGAGCGCCGCAGCATCCGAGCCTGGGGTGACCCAGAAGGTTGGAGCCTTCTGGCGCGCGGCCATGGACACGCAGGCGGTGGAGTCTGCTGGCTCGTCACCCCTGCACGAGCTGCTGGCGCTGTGCGACGCAGCGGCGAGCGGCGCCGTGCCGCTTTCCGAGGCGCTGGCTCGACTGCACACCGCGGGCGTGCCGGTTTTCTTCGGCCTGAGCGACAGCAGCGACGCCAAGCGCAGCGACTGGAGCATCGCGCAGCTGCGACAAGGCGGACTGGGACTGCCTGACCGGGACTACTACGTGGAGGAGAAGCACGCAGCGGTGCTGTGTCAGTACGAGGCGCATGTGGCGTGCATGCTGCGCCTTCTGGGCGACAGTGACCCTGAGACTGCTGCAAAGGCCGTTGTTGCGCTGGAGACGCGGCTTTCGAGGACGCACCTGACGCGCACGGAGCGTCGCGACCCTGACAGAACGTACAACCCCACGACTGTGGAGGCGCTGCAGAGCGATGGTGCGCCGTCGCTGGACTGGAGGGCGTACTTTGGCGCTCTGGGCGCAAAGCCCGAGCTCGGCAGCCTGAACGTGGACACGCCGGGCGCGCTGCGCGAGGCGGTGGCGGCGGCATCGGACGTGGCAAGGGAGGACCTGCGCTCCTACCTGCGCTGGCACACCGTCAACAGCGCTGCGGAGTACCTGTCGGACGCCTTTGTTCAGGCGGACTTTAGCTTCTTCGCAAAGACGCTGTCTGGCCAGAAGGAGATCAAGCCACGCTGGAAGCGGATTATCAGTGAGGTGAACAACTCCCTCCCCGAGGCCCTGGGCCAGCTGTACGTGCAAAGCTGCTTCGCGGGCGATGCCAAGCAGCGCGCGCTGACGGTGGTGAACAGCGTGCGCGCCGCCATGGAGCAACGGCTCACATCCCTCACCTGGATGGCAGACGAGACAAAGGCGAAAGCGCTCGCCAAGCTCGCCACTTTCAAGGTTAAGATCGGCTTTCCTGACGAGTGGATTGACTACTCGACGCTCCAGATCCAGCCTGGAGCCCCTTGGTTCTCTATGGTGCTCGCATGCCGCGCCTTTGACCGCAAGCGCAGCCTGGCTCGCATGAACGCGCCCGTGGATCGCCAGCGCTGGCTGATGGCACCGCAGGTGGTCAACGCGTACTACAACCCGCCTTTGAACGAGATTGTCTTTCCAGCCGCCATCCTGCAGCCGCCTTTCTTCGACCAGGCGGCGGACGACGCGGTGAACTATGGCGCCATGGGCGCGGTGGTCGGCCACGAGATCACGCACGGCTTCGACGACCAGGGGCGCAAATACGACGCGGACGGCAACTTGGCGTGCTGGTGGAGCGAGGAGGATGCAGCTGAGTTTACGCGTCGCACCGAGACGCAGACGGCGCAGACGGCCGCCTTCGTTGTGCACACGAAGGAAGCGTGTGCGTCTCCCATGGGGCCATTCAAGCTCACGGGCAGCAGGGGCAGCGCTCTGTGCCAGTGCACGGGCATCAACGCGCAGCTGACCCTGGGCGAGGACACGGCTGACCTGGGGGGGTTGAAGTTGTCTTATGCAGCCTTCTTGGCAACCTCGCCGCAGGCGCAGAGCGACGAGCCTGACGAGGACGGGTTCAGCCCCGCCCAGCGATTCACCCTCGCCTGGGCGCAGGTGTGGCGCGCCAACATCACCACCGAGGCTGCTGCGCTGCGGCTGGCGACCGATCCGCACGCGCCGCACACCTTCCGCGTTAACGGCCCTCTCAGCAACACAGCGGTCTTCCAGGAGGCCTGGGGCGTCAAGCCCGGCGACGGAATGTACCGCGCAGTGGAGGCGCGGGTGGACATCTGGTGATGCCATGAAATGCTTATGATGACAGCAGGTACCACTCATCGGTGGTACCTGCTGTCATAAACAGCTATATCTTCGTACTACTTCAGTCCAGGTCGAAACGTCCCGTGGGCAGCTCCTCCATGTGCGCCCTCGCCTCCGCCGCGTGCACCGCCAGCGTGGCGTCCGGCAGCGCGCCGCGCAGGTGCTGCCAGGGCAGTGTCTCGGCGCCAGGCTGGGCGGTGCGGAAGACGTAGTCATCCAGGGGGGGCAGAGTGCCTACGCGGTCCTTGAACGCTCTCCTGAAGGCGCCCAAAGAACCCCCGTAGCCCTTCACAGCCAGCAGCACCTCCGCGATGCGTCGGTCTCCGCGGGACAGCAGCGCCTGGATGAGGCTCCACTTGTAGCTCTCCGGTCGGAAGGCGATGCCAAGCTTGCGGGTCTCCTTGTCCAGGCGGGTCAGGCGCTTCTCGCCGTCGCGGTGGACGCCATACCACTGGAAGGGGGTGTGGGGTTTGGGCACGAACACGCTGCAGCCGTAGGTGAGGCGCAGCTTGGGCGCGTGCTTGCGCAGCATGGAGAGCATATCCACCGTGGCATCCACGTCAGCCTCCTCCTCGCCAGGCACGCCCACCATGCCGTACAGTTTCAGAGCCTTGAGCCCTCCGGACTGCGCAGCCGCAGCCGCAGCCAAGATCTCTGCGCCGCTGAGCTTCTTGTTGACCACGCGGCGGATGCGACTGCTGCCGCTCTCAACCGCAATGGTGAGCGACTCTGAGCCGCGCTGCGCCAGCGCCGCCGCCAGGGCGGGCGTGACGGTGCTGGCGCGCACGCTGGCGAGCGACATGCGCACGTCTGCAAACTGGGGCTGCAGCAGGTGCGCAAGAAGCTCCTCAAACTGCGGGTGCTGCGTGATGCTGGCGCCCAGCAGCCCCAGGCGGCGCGTGGCCGCCATGCCTGCGGCCACAGAGGCGAGCAGGCCCTGTCCACTGTCGTCTTCCAGCGAGGCGGGCCTGAAGGGCAGGGTGAGGTACGAAGCCGCGCAGAATCGGCACATCTCGGGGCAGGAGCGAGCCACCTCCACCATGAAGATGTCCGGCCACGCCATGCGCGGGGAAACAACCGCGCTGGCTGCCAGGACGCGGCCTCTGTGGGTCTGCTTCACAACCTCCGAAGGGACGCCTGGCGCGTTGGGCGTCACCGCAGTGACCCGCCCGTTCGCGCCGTAGGAGACGTCGTAGAGGGCGGGCACGTAGACGCCGGGCACGCTCGCCAGGGCCAGCAGCGTTTCTGCCCGCCGAGCACCTCCGCTGCGGCAGGCCTCCAGCGCGCTCACGAACGCGGGCAACACCACCTCGGCGTCGCCCAGCAGCACCACGTCGAAGAAGAGCGCGTACGGCTCTGGGTTCGTACCTGTGAGAGGAGCGCGTTAGTCCCATCCAGTGCGCGTTAAGTACCCTATCACTGACCCATGACGCCTCCACCTCCAAACACGACGGGCGCCTCTTCGCCACGCTCGGTGGCGCGCAGCGGCACACCCCATCGCGCAAGCATGTCCAGCATGTTGGCGTAGTCCAGCTCCCAGCCAAGGCTGAAGCCCAACAGGTGCGGCTTCGACGGAAGCGGCTCTTCTGCGTCGGTGAAGGCCCGCGAAACACGCACGCCCGGCTGCTGCGCCAGCCAGGACCAGACCAACTGGTAGCCCAGGCTGGTGATGCCGACGTTGTACTCGTTGGGGTACGAGTAGACGCAGAGCAGCGGGTCCTCGCCGACAGGAGGGACGGGCGTGAACAAGAGCGTCTCGTCCGCTGCATAAACACGCATGGTCGCCTCCAGCGAGGCGCCAGCAGGCGGCGCGGAGGGCGCGGGTGCAGAAGGCGGCGGCGGCTTGCCCCTGGCGCTGCGGCGCTCAGGCGCAGCCGGTTTGGCCTGAGCAAGAGGGGCGACACTGGCACGGCGGCGCGGTGAGCAGCGCTGGTGGCCCAGCGCGTGCGTTGCTGCTCCGTACAGCCGCATGCCACAAGCCTCTCTCTTCTCTCGTCGTTTTTCTGGCCGGTAGCCCTGACCGCAATGATGAGAGGGAAAGAGATGTGAGTAGCGATGGACAGCAGGTTACGAATGCAGTCGAACGCGTGTCATTATTGTGTTGTTCGAGTGGTCGGTGCCAGCCCGCTCCGCCCTCCGCTGGATGCGTGGCCCACCTCAGGAAACGTATCGTCCTGTGGCCGCGCCGTGGGCTGCTGGCGGCGCGCGAGCGGCGCGCGCAGTCTCTGCTTTGAGCGTACCGCCGCCGACTGCCGCTCGTGCTACTGACACCAACGGAGAGCCCAGCGCCTCGCCCAGCTTTGCCTGCACAGATGCAGCCTCGTTCGAGTCTCTGGCTCGCGAGTGCGCAGAGTGCAGCGCTCCCGTTGACTGCGAGTTGCTGCACGTGCTGCGCGTCTGCGCCAGTGCCTCTCCGCCGCTGCTGCGCGGCGTTTTGAGCGCCGGCTGCACCTCCGCCGCGTTCGAGCTGCTGCTGCGTCCCTGGGAGGAGGCGGCTGCCGCTGAGCGCGCCGCCGCGGCTGGCGTGGCTCACGCCGTGTCGCCCTCGCAGCTGGATTCCTGGCTGGAGGCTGCGTACGGGTGCCTGGGCGCGCTCACACGCTGCCCAGCCTTCGCGCCCGCGGAGCTGCCGCCGCGCTGGTGCGGCGCGCTCTTCGCCCGCCTGGCGAGCGCACGCACGCGCCCCTCTGAGGTGCCCCACCTGCGCGCGCTGCTGCACTGGTGCGTGTCCTGCAGGAGAAGCAC
>Ga0049083_10000449_pt1 | contig 14544 bp, 14 predicted proteins | sample GreLakmeMI27MSRF_FD_66719 | JGI IMG/M metagenome (GOLD analysis project Ga0049083, IMG submission 66719) | Freshwater lentic microbial communities from great Laurentian Lakes, MI, USA - Great Lakes metaG MI27MSRF | ecosystem: Environmental > Aquatic > Freshwater > Lake | place: Great Lakes...
CCCGAGTTGCGCTTTCCGCGACTTGGTCTGGTACCGCAGGATCCGGGCCGCCACCTGCTCACCGAGACCATTGCCGACGAGATCGGGGTGGCACTCACCTCGCTCGGAGTGGAGGGCGATGCCCGCAGCGCGCGCATCCTCGACGCGGCGCGCGACATGGGGCTCGACCACATGTTGGAGCGCCACCCCCTTGACCTGAGTGTGGGCGAGCGCGAGCGCGTGGCCCTGGCGTCCATCTTGGTTGCCCGGCCGCGCGTGCTGATACTCGACGAGCCCACGCGTGGCATGGACCCGGCACGAAAGCGCGATCTGGCCCGAATCATCCGCAGCCGCGCCGCCGACGGGGTCGCAGTGCTGGTGGCCACCCACGACGTGCCCTTCGCCATGGCGGCAGCCGATGAGGTGCTGGTGATGCGCCAAGGGGGCCCGGTGCCCGGCGAACTGCCGCCGGCAACGGTGCTCACCATATGAGCGGTGCAGCGATTGTGCTGCTTACGGCCCTCGCCTTGCTACTGCTGGGATGGGCCGCATGGGAGCGCGGGCCCGGTGGGCCGAAGATGGTTGCCCTCACTGCCACGCTGGGTGCCGCCACCGCTGCCGGCCGGGTGCTGTTCGCCGCCATCCCGTCGGTGAAGCCCGTCACCACGATGTGCCTCGTGGCCGGAGCCGCCCTGGGCGCCCGTGCCGGCATGGCCGTCGGAGCACTGGCTGCCCTCATCTCCAATGCGTTCCTGGGGCAAGGCCCGTGGACCCCCGCACAGATGCTGCTGTGGGGTGCCGTGGGTGCCAGCGGGGCAATCTTTCGCCCCGCCACGCGATCCCGCCTCGGTCTGGCCGTGGTTGCCGGCGCCTGGGGCTTCGCGTTTGGCTGGGCCATGAACCTGTGGTTTCTCGCCACCTTCGGCCCCGAGGTGTCATGGGCCGCATTCATCACCGCCTGCGTGGCCAGCGCCTGGTTCGACATCGCCGCCGCGGTGGGCAACGTTGTCTTCGCCCTCATCATCGGCCCGGCGCTCTACCGCCTGCTTGCACGCTACGCAGCGCGGGTGAAGGTGAGCACCGCAGTGGTGCCCGGCACCGGCTAGATACCTGCGAGATCCCGGGCACGATCGCGGAGCGCACCATGTGCCCGTGTGGCCCGCTCAGCCTCCCGGGCGCTCCAGCCCCGGGCCTCGTCAACCGCAACCTCGCACCCGGCCACCATGGCCTCGGTCTCACCGGGGGCTGATGAGCCCTGCTGCATGCGCGTATCTGCGGCGTCATCCGGGTCGAGCGCACGGGCGATGAGCGCCTCGTCCACCACCAGGTCGATGCCGTCACTCGCCGTCGCGGCCTCGGCCAGGAGCGCGGGAGTGATGGCCGACTCGTCCTGTCCGGCATCCACCAGCATCTTCACGGCGCGGCCCACCACGTGGTGCGCGGTGCGGTAATCGAGGCCCGCCTCCTGTGCCAGTACGTCCGAGAGGTCGGCGGCGGTGATGAACCCACGGCGGGCGGCCTCGCCGGCGCGCGTGGCGTCGAGGGTCATGCGGTCAACCACAGCGGCCATCAGGCGAGTGGATGCCACTACCTCCTCCATGGCGCGCGGCACCACGGTGTTCAGTACGTGGAAGTGATCGGTGCGGGCCGAGCCTGTGTGCAGCGCCACGAGGATTCCCGCGAGGTCACCCGACACCGTGCCTGCGGTGGCGCGCACCACGGCCAGGGCGTACGGATTGCGCTTCTGTGGCATCAGCGCGCTCGCGCGGCTGTGCTCATCTGCCAGCGAGGCAATGCCAAACTCCTGGCTGGCCAGAATCTCAAGGTCCTGCGCCAGCTCGCTCTGGTGGGTGGCGGTGGTGGCCGCAGCGGCCACCAACTGCACGTATGGGTCCCACTGCCACATGGCGTCCTTCACATGCGGCACCACGCCCGATGCACCCAGCAGCTCGGCAAGGCGCGTACGGTCGAGTGGCCAGCGCGACCCGGCGCTGCCGCCAGCGCCCGCCACCGAGAGGTCGAGCTCGGCGTGGACGGTACGAAGGCGCTCGGCGTCGCGCAGCACCGGATAGGCGTAGGCCAGAATGAGGTGGCCGAGGCGCGTGGGCTGTGCCGGCTGCAGGTAGGTGTAATCGGCCGCAAGGTCGGTGGCGTGGCGATCAGCCAGCCGGGTGAGCGCGGCCGCCAGATCGATGCAGGCGTCGTGCAGGTCGCGCGCGGCGTCGCGTGCCACCAGGCGAAGGCCCACGCGAAAGGCCTCGCGGCGCGGGCGCCCGGCAGACAACCAGCCGGCGGCCACCGTACCCGCGCGCTCCTTCAGCTGGTGCTCACGGCTGTTAAAGGCATCGCCCAGCGCAGGGTCAAAGGGGAACTCGTCACCGGGGATCTCATCGAGGTCGAGCAGCGCTGTGAGGAGCGCCTTGGCCTGGTCAGCGGGAATGGCCTCGGCTTCGGTGAGTGCCACCACGTGAGCCAGATCAGAGGTGGAGAGTCCATCCGCCAGACGGGGTCCGGCGGCGGCCTCGTAGCGGTAGCCCGCTGCGATCAGCTCATCTGCGGGGCCGCCCTCAAGGCGTCCGCCACTTCCCAGGTATTGCCGCGACACGCCCGGGAGCCTAGCGGGCCGGCTTGAAACCCCGAAGACGCAGGGAGTTCGTCACCACGAAGATGCTCGAAAGTCCCATTGCCGCGGCGGCGATAAGGGGGTTGAGGAGCCCCATCACGGCAAGCGGGATGGCCGCGACGTTGTAGCCGAAGGCCCACAGCAGATTGCCCTGAATCGTGCGGAGCGTTCGGCGTGACAGCCGGATGGCATCGGCGATGGCGCGCGGATCGGGGGTAACCAACGTGATGTCGGCAGCCTCGGCGGCCACGTCGGTACCGGTACCCATGGCGATGCCCAGATCGGCGGTCACCAGCGCGGGGGCATCGTTCACGCCATCGCCCGCCATGGCCACCACCTCGCCCGCCTCCATCAGTTCGCGCACCACCCGCGACTTGTCCTCGGGGAAGACATCGCTCACCACGTCGTCAATGCCCAGGGCGGCAGCGACCGCATGGGCGGGGCCTGCCGCATCTCCTGTGAGCATGAGCGGGCGCAGGCCCAACTCACGAAGCATCGCAATCGCCTGGGCGCTCTCGGGGCGCACGACATCGCTCACCTCAATGAGCCCGGCATCCTCGCCATCGACGGTCACGCGCACCGTGGTGTGTGATCCGGCGGCGCCCTCCTCAGCGCGACCCACGTGCACCTGATGGCCATCGACGTCGGCAGTCACGCCGACCCCCGCCTGGGCGACGAAAGCGCCCACCGGCAACAGGGCAGCCCGCTCCGCCGCCGCGGCGGTAATGGCCCGGCCGATAGGGTGCTCGCTGCCCGCCTCGGCGGCGCCGGCCAGCGCCAGCAGACGGTCCGGATCATTCCCCGCAGCCGGGCGCACATCCGCCACCTTCATGACCCCCTCGGTGAGCGTGCCGGTCTTGTCGAGCACGGCCACGGTCACCCTTCGGGTGCTCTCCAGCACCTCGGGACCGCCAATGAGGATTCCGAGCTCGGCACCACGGCCCGTTCCCACCATCAGGGCCACCGGGGTGGCAAGGCCGAGGGCACACGGGCATGAGATGACGAGCACGGCGACGGCGGCCGTCATGGCCTCGCCGGCCGGGTGCCCCGTGGCCAACCAGCCGATGAGCGTGCCAACCGCAATGAGGATGACGGCGGGCACAAACACCCCGGCCACGCGGTCGGCCAGGCGCTGCACAGGTGCCTTTCCTGCCTGGGCCACCTCCACAAGCGCAGCCACACGGTGCACGGCGGTCTCACTGCCAACACGGAGTGCACGCACCACAATGCGTCCGCCCGCGTTGAGGGACCCGCCCTCAACCTCATCTCCGGGGCCGACCTCCACGGGCACGCTCTCCCCGGTGAGGAGCGCCCGGTCAACCGCCGACTGCCCCTCAACCACCTCGCCATCCACGGCAATGCGATCCCCGGGGCGCACCACCACCAGATCGCCCACCACAACCTCGGCGACGGGCACCTCTCTCTCCACACCATCGCGCAGAAGCGTGGCGCGATCCGGTGCAAGAGCCAGGAGGGCGCGAATGGCGCTGCCGGCCGTACGGCGGGCGCGGGCCTCCAGCCAGCGGCCCAGAAGCACAAGAGCCACGATGCCTGCGGCCACCTCGAAGTACACCTCTGCGCCAGAGCCACCCGATGGCGTAAGCGACATGTGCATGGTCATGCCGATCTCACCCGCGCCCAGAAAGATGACGGCCACCGCACTCCAGGCCCAGGCCACGGCCGAACCAAGCGACACCAGGCTGTCCATCGAGAACCCGCGGTGGCGAAGCGCCTGCCAGGCGCCACGGTGGAAGGTCCAACCGCACCACCACACCACCGGGGTGGCGAGCGCAAACGACACCCACTGCCAGGCGGGGAACTGCAGCGGGGGGATCATCGAGACCAGCAGCACCGGCGCCGAGAGCACAACGGCCACGATGAGCCGGATGCGAAGGTGCGCCGCGGCATCGGCCACGGCACCCGAGGTGTCAAGCGGGGCGTCGGCGGCCGCCCGGGCGCCATACCCGGCCGCGCGTACAGCCTGAATGAGCACGGCGTCGTCAATGCCTTCGGGCACCAGCACGCGGGCACGCTCAGTGGCGAGACTCACCGATGCGGTGGCCCCATCAACCCTGTTGAGCGCCTTCTCCACCCGTGCCACGCACGCGGCGCAGGTCATCCCCTCAATTGCGAGGTTGGCCTCGCGGGTGGCAACTGGCCCCTGATCAGACTGCGGCGTAACCCGCCTCCTCGATGGCACCGCGCACGGCGGTGTCATCGGCATCGCCGTGCACCTCCACCCTGCCGGTCGCCAGATCCACCTCGACGCCGGTCACGCCGGGAACGCCACCCACCTCATCCTCCACGGCCCGCTGACAATGGCCGCAGGTCATTCCGGTCACTTCGTAGATCATGCTCATGCACTGATCGTAATCCCGGCGTCAAGTACCGGGGGGCCGCCGTGGTGGTGCGGGGCGCTACGGGGCCGGCAGCTCGTCGGCCTCGATGATCACAGCGGTGACGCCTGAGATCGTGAGGAGCCGGCGCACGGCGTCTGACGGGGCATGAATGCGAAGTGCCGCGGCACCTTCACGGGCGCGCTCATTGGCGGCGAGCAGCGCTCCCAGGCCACGCGAATCGATAAACGTGACCCCCGACAGATCCACGTACAGGGTGCTTCCATCACGCTGTGCTTCGGTGAGCACCGCGGACACCTCGGTGAGCGTGCTGGCGTCAATCGGGCCAGCGACGAACACGATGATGCCCTCCGGGCGCTCATCAAGGGTCACCTGCACCTGCTGTGGAGTGGGGTCCGTCATCGCGGGCCGGGAGACTACCCTTCCGGGGCGGGTAAAGTGCCCGGCGAACAAGCGAAGAACACGACCACGCACGAGAGGTACCTGTGAAGCGTCTCCCCATCTGGATCGTCACCACACTGCTCGCCCTCGGGGTCATTACCACGTGGGCTGGCTGGTACGACCGCGCCGAGGTGGGCTACATCCCCTTCGCGCTCGGCGTCCTCTGGATCCTCTTCGCGCTGGCTGCCGCCCCCAGAGTTTTCGCCGACGACTGATGTCCTGGCTGCTGGGCGTGCGGCGCATCCCATGGCTTCAGCGCCTCGAGAATCCGCCCGCGCTCACAAATGACCTCGTGCCCGTCGAGTCGCGGGGCTAAGTCACCGAGACGTCGACGGGGATGTCAAAGCGCTCGATGCGCGTGGCACGACCATCCGCGCCGGCATCCACCACGATCCCCTGAACGCGCACATCACCGGTGGCGGGCTCGAAACGCGCTGGCAGGCCGGTGAGGAACCTGCGCAGCACCGGTTCGGCCTTGACCCCGATGATCGAATCGTGCGGACCGGTCATGCCGATATCGCTGATATACGCGGTACCCCCGACCAAAATCCGCTCGTCGGCAGTGGGCACGTGGGTGTGGGTGCCGAACACCACGGTGGCGCGACCATCCAGATGATGGGCGATTGCGCGCTTCTCGCTGGTGGCCTCGGCATGCATATCGACGATCACCAGATGGGTCTCGCGGCGCATGCGATCGATCAGATCGTCAACCACCGCGAAGGGACTTTGGGCCGCTTCGATGAATACCGACCCGATGAGGTTGAGCACACCCACCCGGAAGCCCCCTCGGGCATCCACCACCACGCTGCCCGAACCCGCGCCGCGCGCCACCAGGTTGGCCGGTCGCAGCACCCGTGGGTCCTCCTCCAGCGTGGCCACGTACTCGGTTCGGCGGAGCGTGTGATTCCCGCCGGTCAGTACATCAGCGCCGGCCTCGAAGAGCGCCTTCGCCTGCTTGGGCGTGGTACCCGACCCGGCAGCGGCATTCTCGGCATTGACCACGACGATGTTCGGCGAATGCTCCTCGCGCAGGCGCGGAAGGACCATCTCGACGGCCCGCATGCCCGGGGCACCAAATACATCGCCGATCATGACGGCACGGAACACGGCGGGGTCGCTCACTCAGGCACCTGGCCCCGTGGTCTGACGCAGCAGTTCGATGGCAATGTGGTTTCCGGAATCGTTGGTGTAATTGGCGATGGCGGGGGTCTCGACCCGCGACATGTCACGCACGCGCCCGATGACGGTACGACCGGCCCCGACGGCGCTTCCCACCTGAAGGACGACGCCATCGGGCGCCGGCTCCACGCGGGTGATGCTCACGGCGACGTCGGGCATGCCGGAGGGCGTGAGGACGATCGCCAGTCCCTCTGGGCGGCCGAACACGCGGTACGGACTGACCGCCGTGACCACCCCGTCCACCGGGCTGTAGACCACCGATCCCGCTGCGGCACCCACATCAACCACGGACGTCAGGGTGCCCGACGACCCATCCTCCGCGGTCACCTTCTGGGTCAGCCCGCTCGCCGGGGTCATGGCGATGGCGCCCGGGTCGGTCACCCCATGGAAGTAGATGGCGGTCACCTGCTTCTCGGCCACGGGCAGCACCACCTCAAGGCGTCCGGAGCGGCCCATCACCACACGCTGCGGAGCGGTGGCGCCAGCGGCGGCGGGAACGGGCGAGGCCACCGGGCCCACGGGGGCATCGGCCGCGGTGCCACCCCAGGTGGCAGCCAATACGACGGCCACGATCACCGCCACGGCCAGCAGGGCCGGGGCGACCACGGTGTTGAGCGCGCGATTGCTCCGGTGGCGGTCGGCCTGCCGGCGCTCGTCGCGTCGCCACTTCAGCTCATCGCGAGAGAGATTCGGCATCGACGTGACAAGGCTAGACCAGCCGGACCGAATGGCGGGCTGGCTGGGTTGGGGGCGGTATCATGAATCCCATGATCGGCCGACAGGCCAGCACGCCGGCGTGGGCACTTATCGCCGCCACGGCGGGCATTGTCGTGATCCTCTGGATCGCGGGACAGACCCTCGGACGCGTCATCTTCGTGTTCTTGGTATCAGTCGTCATCGCCCTTTTGCTCAACCCCCTCGTGCGGTTCCTCAGGCGTATGCACGTGCCACGTGGCCTTGCCGTGGCAACGGTGTTCCTCTCATTCATCGGGGCGGTGGCAGCCGCTGTCGTGCTGCTCATCCCCCCCATTCAGAACCAGATCCAGGCGATCCGCGGCAACCTGCCGCTGTACACCGATCAGGCCCAGCGGCAGGTGCAGAACCTGCAGGCATTCTTCGAACGCAGTGGCATCAACGTGGATGTGCAGCAGAAGGCCGATGCCGCGCTGCAGGCCATCCGGTCATGGGCCAGTGGCATCTCGGGCAATGCCGTGTCGTACTCACTCAGCGCCCTCAGCGTGCTGGTGGTCATCATCATCATTCTGGTGGCGGCCGTCTACATGCTGCTGGATGCCCCGCGCATCGCCCGCTTCGCGCAGCAGATCGGTGGCCCATCAGCGGCCCAGTTCCTGCGCCGCACCGAACGCACGCTGGGGCAGTACATCAAGGCCCAGACCCTGGTGTGCCTCATCATCGGTGTCAGTGCGGGGCTGGTGCTGTGGATCTTTGGCGTCACGGGGATTTTCGCTCAGGGGGCCACGTATGCCGCGCTCTTCGCGGCTTGGGTATTCGTGATGGAGTTCATCCCGTACATCGGGCCCATCTTCGGGGCATTGCCACCAGTGCTGCTGGCGCTGTTCACCTCACCCATCACCGCGCTCTGGGTCATTCTTGCGTTCGTTGCCATCCACCAGTTCGAGGGCCACATCGTGGTGCCTCAGGTCATGGGCGACGCCGTGGGAGTGCATCCGCTGGTGGTGATCTTCGGCATCCTCATCGGCGACGAGCTGTACGGATTCGTCGGGATCATCCTTGCCATCCCCGTTGTGGTGCTGCTCAAGGAGACCGCCATCTACACCAGCAGGCGCATGGGCTGGTTCGGTATGCCGCAACTGGCAGGGCTTGGCAGCACGCCGCTCGCCGACGACCAACCCACCGCATCGGGCTTTGCTCCACCACCACGGCGCCCGACCCCCGACCCGAATTCCGGGGATACTCTTGACGTGCCCACGCGAATCCCCGAGGCGCCGCGCTCGAGCGGTGCGGACTGACCATCGCTGCATGAGGGGCGACGCCCTCCTCACCGCACGCGGTATCGCGCGGCGCTATGGATCGTTTGAGGCCCTGGCGCCGGTTGACCTCGCCATCTCCCGTGGTGAGCGCATCGCCCTCATCGGCCCCAATGGCGCGGGCAAGACCACGCTGCTGTCGATTCTCGCCGGAGTTGGCGTCGCAAGCGCCGGCAGCATCGAATGGGCTGGCGGCACGGCGCTGGCAGTGGGGTGGGTGCCTCAGCGGCCCGCGCTCTACCCACGCCTGACGGCACGCGAGAACCTGCGGCTGTTTGCCGGGCTCGAAGGCACTGCAGACCCACGTGCAGTGGCCGATGGGCTCATCGAGCGCGCAGATCTGGGGAAGGTGGCTGATCGCCCGGCGTCAGCCCTGTCAACCGGCACGCTGCAGCGCCTCAACCTGGCCATCGCGCTCGCGGGACAGCCCGTGCTGCTTCTTCTGGACGAGCCCACGGGCACGCTCAGCCCCGACCAGCGTCACCGGCTGTGGAACTGGATTACGGAGATGGTGGCCGATGGGGACATGGCACTCGTGTTCTCAACCCAATCGATTGACGAGGCATCGCGGTCGGCCGATCGCATTGTCACCCTCGTGGGCGGGCAACTGCGCATGGACGGCACGCTCGACGACCTCATCCGTGCGGCGGGCACCGACCCGTCCGGCCCAGCGGCGGGCGAGACCGCCTTTATGGCACTGGTGGGCGACGACCAGTGAAGATGCTGCGCGCCGGACGGCTGCTGTTCATCAAGGACCTGCGGGTGCTCGGGCGCAGCCGCGGCCTTCTGGCCATCCTCATTGGGTATCCCATCGTCATCGCCGTGCTGCTGGCAATCGCGCTCTCGGGTGGCGACGCCAAGCCGTCGGTGGCCTTCGTCAACCTCGATGCCCAGTCGGGGCGCACCGTGCAGGTTGGCGACGAGCGACTGTCCGTAGACGACTACGCCAACCGGCTGGGGGAGGTGGTCAACCTCGTTCGGGTCGACGCGCAACAGGCCACAGAGGCGCTGGGCGACGGCAAGGTGAGCGCGGTACTCACCATTCCCGTGGACTTCGTGAGTGACCTCCAGACCGGCATCCGCTCGCCTGTGATCACCCTGCAGACCAACCCGCGCTCGCCCATCGAGGCGCAGGCCATCGAGCGACGGCTGGAAGCCATGGTGTTCCGTCTCAACCAAGCGCTGGCCGGAGCCTATGTGGGGCAGGTGCTCAATCTGGTTGACCTCATCAAAAACGGTGGCAATGTGGCGCTGTTCGGGCAGACCGGCACCCTGGCGGGGCTGAAGAGCAGCCAGCAGGCCATCAGGGACATACAGCGCGCGCTCCGGGCGGCGGGCAAGCCGGAGGAGGCTGCCAAGGCTGCCTCCCTGCTCGATTTCATTACCGGTGTCGGTGAAAACCTCGACCTGGCCAAGCCTGCGGCCAAGGCCATCGCAAGCCCGATCCGGCTCGATGTGAAGGCTGGCGCGCCGGGCCGCGAGCCTCTCTCTGCGCTGGGCATCGCCGGAGCGCTCGTGGTGGGCCTTGGACTGGTGAGCGTGCTGTTGTCGGCGGCGCTGCTATCGGCGGAGCGCGAGGACGGGGTGCTCTCGCGCCTGGGTCGGGGGCTCGTGAGCCCGGGATCGATCATCGCCCAAAAGGCCGTCGTCTCGGCCGCAGCCGCGCTGGTAGTGGGCATGGTGCTGCTGGGAATCGTGGCCGTCACCACATCTGTCACCGTCGGACGATGGGGCATCTGGGTCATCGCACTGCTTGTGGCAGGCCTCGCGTTCGGGGCCTTCGGACTTCTCATCGGTGCGCTCGCGCGCGAGACCCGCACAGCCCTGCTGGCGGGTCTCATGATCTCGTTGCCACTGGCCGTGGTGGCGCTCATCCCCGGCAGCGATGTGGCCTACTGGGCAAGTGCGGTGGCGGGATTCGGCCCCGCAGCCCGGGTGTTCCAGCAAGTGCTGGTGGATCCCGAGGTCACCACATCACTGTGGTCGGGCATCGGCCTGCTCGCACTCATCGCCATCGCCTACGGCGTGATCGCCCGCTTCGTGCTGGCCCGGCGCATGCACACCTAGCCCCTGAGCACCTCCGCCAGTAACTCCGTGTAGGAATCGGCACTGATCAGCGTGGCGCCAAAGCGCATCACGTGGGGCGACTCCATCTGCACGTCGATGAGCGTGAACCCATTGATGCGTGCAATCCCGATGAGCCCTGCGATTGCCGCATTGCCCCCATCGGGCAGCCGGTGGAACATGCTCTCGGCGGTCATCAGGCCATCGATCGCGATGCCGAACAGGCCCCCGGCGAGCACGTCGCCGTCCCATGCCTCGATGCTGTGCGCAATGCCGAGATCGTGCAGGGCCTCGTATCCACCGATGAGCCGCGGGGTGAGCCACACGCCATCGCGATCGCCGGAGCAGGCCCGGAGCACCTCGCCGAAGGCGGTATCCACACGCACGTCGTAGGCGCGGCGGCGCAGCATTCGGGCCACCGTGCGCGGAATACGGGCATCGGCCGTGACGATGACTGCGCGCGGATCGGTGAAGTACCAGCCAACCGGCCCCACGTCGTCCTCGGAGTCCATCGGGAAGAGGCCCGCGTGGTAGCCGGCGATCATGTGGGCGGGCGAAATGCCCGCCGCGTCGAGGGCGGGGTCATGTGACCCCATCGCCCCGAACCCGCTCCGACCCCCTCCGTCAGTCACGGAACCGACGATACACTCGCGAGTCGTGGGATCTGAACGCACCGAGACCGCCGCCGCGACAGGCGTGTTCCCCGTTGTCCGGCACCGCCGGCTACGCCGCACCGATGCCATCCGTCGCCTCGTGCGCGAGGTGGTGGTGCGCCCGTCACAGCTGGTGCTGCCCATGTTCGCGGTCGCCGGTGAGGGAATCCGCCAGCCGATTGATGCGCTTCCAGGAATTGCCCGGCTCTCGCCCGACCTGATGGTGGAGGAGGCCCGCGCTGCCTACGAGGCCGGCGTGGGTGGCGTGCTGCTGTTTGGCGTCACCGATCAGAAGGATGCCGTGGCCACCTCCGCCCACGCCGATGACGGCGTGGTGCAGCAGGCCGTGCATGCCCTCAAGGCCGGGGTGCCCGACCTGGTGGTCATCACCGACGTGTGCCTGTGCGCCTATACCGACCATGGGCATTGCGGCCTGCTGGGCGCCGACGGCGAGGTGGACAACGACCCCTCACTCGACGTGATTGCACGCACCGCAGTGAGCCACGCGCGTGCCGGTGCAGATGTGGTGGCCCCGAGCGACATGATGGATGGACGGGTGGGTGCCATCCGCACTGCGCTCGATTCATCGGGCCACGAGGGCACGGCGATCATGTCGTACTCGGCCAAGTACGCATCAGCCTTCTATGGGCCCTTCCGCGAGGCCGCTGGGTCGGCCCCCGGACATGGTGACCGCCGCGGGTACCAGATGGATCCGCCCAACATCCGCGAGGCCCTTCGCGAGGTGCGGGCCGACGTGGCCGAGGGCGCAGACATGGTGATGGTGAAGCCCGCGGCCACTTACCTCGACGTCGTCCACGCGGTGCGGGGCGCCACCGACCTGCCCGTGGCCGCCTACCACGTGAGCGGCGAGTACTCGATGATCAAGGCCGCCGCCGAGCGCGGATGGCTGGATGAACGCCAGGCGATGATGGAGACCCTCACCGCGATCGTGCGGGCCGGGGCAGACATCGTCATCACGTATGCCGCAATCGACGCGGCCAAGTGGATGAAAGAGGATGCATCGTGAGCACCACCGAAGCCAAGCCCACGCGCCACAAGCCCGATGATGTCGATCAGCGGCTGCTCAATGCGCTGCAGGCCGGAATCGCCTTGGAGCGCCGCCCGTTCCTCCCCATCGCCGAGACCGTGGGCATCGGTGAGGACGAGGTTCTTGCCCGCATGCAGGTACTGAAGGACGCCGGGATCATCCGGCAGGTGTCCGCCATCTTCGACACCCGGGCACTGGGCTACGAGAGCACGCTGGTTGCGGCGTCGTACCCGGATGAGCTGCTGTTTGATGCCGCAGCCGTGATCAATGGCCACCCCGGTGTGAGCCACAACTACCGCCGCACCCACAACTTCAACATGTGGTTCACGCTCGCACTCGAGCCCGAGTCGCGGCTGTCGCTCGAGGAGACCCTCGACATCCTCGCGCGCGAGACGGGCGCCACGTCCATGCGCATCCTCCCCACAATCACGCTCTACAAGATCAACGTGCAGCTGGACATGACCGGCGACAGCGGCAACGTCGCCAGGGTTGCACCGATGCCCGCACCACAGCGCGGTGATGGCAAGCCGCCCACCGACGAGGACCGCGCGGCCATCCTCATCCTGCAGGAGGACCTCCCGCTCGTGCCGGCACCGTTCGACGCCTGGGCAGATGCCGCCGGTATCGATCCCGACGATCTCATCGCCAAGGCGCAGGAGATGCAGAACCGCACCGTCATGCGTCGCTTCGCAGCCGTGCTGAACCACCGCAAGGCGGGATTCGGTGCCAACGGCATGGCCGTGTGGAAGGTGCCCGACGACAGCGTCGACGACTTCGGCAGCCGTATGGCCACCTTCAAGTCGGTGAGCCACTGCTACAAGCGCCCCACCTACGACGACTGGCCCTACAGCCTCTTCACCATGGTGCACGCCAAGTCGAAGGACGCCTGCGAGGAGACCATCGCGGCGCTCGCGGCCGAGGCCGGCCTCACCGGGGACGACTACGCCGTCCTCTACTCAACCTTTGAGTTCAAGAAGGTGCGGCTCAAGTACTACTCACCCGAGTACCGGGCATGGGAGGACATCGCCATCGCCGGTGCGCCCCTGCCGACCGCCTGACCCCATGCCTGGGTCCCTCGCCGATACGCGGAGCCAGGAACTGTTCGCGCGCGCGAAGCAGTCGCTGGTGGGCGGGGTCAACTCGCCCGTGCGTGCCATGCGGGGCATCGGGCGTGACCCCATCTTTATCGACCGCGCCGAGGGCACCCGCGTGTTCGACGTGGATGGCAACGCGTACGTCGATTACCTGGCCTCATGGGGCCCGGCCATTCTCGGCCACGCACCGCCCGTGGTGATTGACGACTTGCGCGAGGCCCTCGCCCGTGGCACCTCCTACGGCGCCCCCACCGAGCGGGAGATCGTCTTCGCCGAGGCCATACGTGACGCCATGCCGTCTATTGAGCGCCTTCGTATGACCTCCAGCGGCAGCGAGGCCGTGATGGGTGCAGTGCGCCTCGCGCGCGCCGCCACGGGCCGTGAGGTGATCGTAAAGACCGAGGGTGGCTACCACGGCGCCATCGACGGCCTGCTCGCGCAGGCCGGCAGCGGTGCCACCACGCTGGGAGTGCCCACCAGCCCAGGCGTCACGGCGGGCGCCACTGCCGCCACCCGTCTGGTGCCGTACAACGACCTTGCGGCAGCCGAGGTCGCGCTCGAGGGTGCCGCGGCGATCATTCTGGAGCCGGTCGCCGGCAACATGGGCGTGGTGCCTCCCGCGCCGGGCTATCTCGAGGGCCTCCGCGCCGCCTGCGACCGCACCGGCGCACTGCTCATCCTCGACGAGGTCATCACCGGATTCCGGGTGGCCCGCGGTGGTGCAGGGGAACGCTTTGGCGTGAAGGCCGACCTCACGTGCATGGGCAAGGTCATTGGCGGCGGCCTGCCGGTCGGTGCGTTCGGTGGGCGGGCCGATGTGATGCGAGAACTGGCGCCAGAAGGCCCCTGCTATCAGGCCGGAACGCTGTCGGGCAATCCGCTTGCCACCACTGCGGGGCTCGCCGTTATCTGCCACCTTGCGGCCGAGGGCACCTACGAGCAGCTTGAGGAAAACGGCGCACGGCTCGAAGCGGTCATCCGTGAAAGCGGCGCGCCGGTCACGGTTCAGCGCGTCGGGTCGATGCTCACGCCGTTCTTCACCGATTCCCCGGTTACCAACTACGCCGAGGCCACCGCCTGCGACACCGACGCCTACG